>Ga0209344_10000709_pt1 | contig 52276 bp, 44 predicted proteins | sample Cruoilmetagenom6_FD_187293 | JGI IMG/M metagenome (GOLD analysis project Ga0209344, IMG submission 187293) | Oil polluted marine microbial communities from Coal Oil Point, Santa Barbara, California, USA - Santa Barbara Oil Seep Sample 6 (SPAdes)... | ecosystem: Environmental > Aquatic > Marine... | reverse complement strand
CAAACGAAATGAAAGAAGCTGAAAAATTCCTGTCTTATGCTGGATCAGATTGTGGAATTGCCAATGTAAACATCGGTACTTCAGGTGCTGAAATTGGTGGAGCTTTTGGTGGTGAAAAAGAAACAGGTGGAGGACGTGAGTCTGGATCTGATGCTTGGAAAGTTTACATGAGACGTCAAACAAATACTGTTAACTATTCGGATGAGTTGCCTTTAGCACAAGGCATAAAATTTGACCTATAATTTATAGTTTCAATTTAAAGTATAATATTAAGCCACATTTAATTATGTGGCTTTTTTTATTGATTACCTATAGAACTTTTTTAAACTACGCCTAACTACCAAACATTTTTAAACGAGATTATTAATGTTGGTCGAGATACCTGGGATGTTTTACCTAAAACTATAGAATTAAGCCTACAAGTAAATTAAGAGTTAGCTATACTTTACTTTTCTTAATATTCGTAAAGATTCTTTGTAGAGATTATAAACATCTTCACTGTAAGATTTTAAGTATGGCTTGGCTTCGTTTAATTTGTCTATAGCTTCCTCAAATTGATTTAAATAACAAATTAAATAAGTCGCAGGAAGGTTTTTTACGTCATGTTGTTCATTTTTAGTAAGTGTGAAACCTTTTTTCAATTTATCTAAAATAGCATTGTTTGCGTTGTAAATATGAAAAAGCACTTTTTTATCAAATTCTGGAGGCTGAAATAACAGTTTGGTGTTTATAGTATAATTAACATTGTCTTCAAATTTGATATGAGTTTCTTCTAATTGATAATATTTATAAGAATTTTGCAAACCTAAATGAACATATTCAATGATCTTAAAACTGTGATCATTATATTCAATCGATACTTCGTCCATATCAGAATAAAACAAACGCACTTGCTCGTTAATTAATTCTATATCTACTCTCGAAAAGAACATTTCATTTTTAACAACCTTTTTTTGTCCTGCCCAACAAAGCACAAAATATTCTTTGAATACTTTGTATTGGGCATTATAATCTTTTCGATCATTCAAAAAAGAAAAAACACCATCAAGCGTATGTTCAATATTGTTTTGAGCGTGTTTTTCGATAGAAGCTACAATGTGTGAGTTGGTGTCTTTTAATTCAATATCAAATACCTTAGGCATACTCATACTACCATCTCGAAAAAACACATGACCACCATAATATTTCCATATATTCTTTCTTAAAGAAGTAATTTCATTTATAGGTCTAATGGTAACTAAACCAACAACTTTATTGTCAGTTAAATGTGGAAAAGGAATGTTCTCGTATTGTACAATTGGCGGATTTGCTAAATAGGCATTAATAAGATTTTGAATTTTGCTGTCGTCAAAAAAATCAACACCAATAATATTATTGTCTTCATCTTCTACACCAATAACGATATAGGAATTGTTTTTAGGATTACTATTCGACAGCGCACAAATGTGTTTTAAAAATTTTGCTTTACCTTCCTTTTGGCCAATATCAATTTTACGCTTCTTATCGTAAAAACTATTTTCATCATTATGTGCTAAAAGATGTTTTATAAGTAGACGTTTATTGATCATATTATTAATGTCTTTTTTAGAAAAGAGAGCTAAAGCTTAAAAATAGAAAACAAAAAGCGCACAATGTCTTTTAAATACTGTATTTTTTAACCAATTATTAACAGCATCGTATTAAAAATTTTAACAATTTGCAATGCTCAAATAAGCATGCTATATTCGGGCTTTAAAAATTATAAAATGATGGAAGAAACAAGTACAATTGATATTAAGTCTATTAACGAAAAAATAGAAAAAGAAAGCGCTTTTGTTGATTTACTTATGTTAGAAATCAATAAAGTAATTGTTGGTCAAAAACATATGGTAGAAAGGTTGTTAATCGGTTTGCTAGGTCAAGGCCACATTTTGCTTGAAGGTGTACCTGGATTGGCAAAAACATTAGCAATTAATACATTATCTCAAGCAGTAGATGGTAGTTTTAGCAGAATACAATTTACTCCAGACTTATTGCCTGCAGATGTTACAGGTACTTTAATTTATAACATGAAGGAAAATGACTTCACAATAAAAAAAGGACCAATTTTTGCAAATTTTGTTTTAGCAGATGAGATTAATAGAGCACCAGCAAAAGTGCAATCTGCACTTCTAGAGGCGATGCAGGAAAAGCAGGTGACCATTGGAGATGAAACTTTTATACTCGATAAACCATTTCTGGTAATGGCAACAATGAACCCTGTTGAACAAGAAGGAACATATCCTTTGCCCGAAGCACAAGTTGACCGTTTCATGTTAAAAACGGTTATCGATTACCCTAAAATGGATGAAGAACAAATGATTGTTCGCAGTAATTTAAAAGGGAGTTTTGAAAAAGTAAATTCTGTGGTTTCTGTGACACAAATAAAAAAGGCACAAGAAGCTGTTCGTGAAGTTTATATGGACGAAAAAATAGAACGATATATTCTGGACATTGTTTTTGCAACACGTTACCCAGAAAAGTATAAACTCCCAGATTTAGAACCATTAATTTCGTTTGGAGCTTCACCACGTGGAAGCATCAATTTAGCAATAGCAGCCAAATGCTATGCGTTTATAAAACGAAGAGGCTATGTGATTCCTGAAGATGTTCGTGCAGTTGTTCACGATGTGCTTCGTCATAGAATAGGAATTACCTATGAAGCCGAAGCCGAAAATGTCACTTCAGAAGATATCATTAATAAAATCGTTAACGAGATAGAAGTACCATAAAAAGGTTATCAGTAAATCAGTAATTAGTGGGTAGTTACTTACTCGAATTCTGATTTGCATTGACTGCTAACTGAAGACTGTATACTGCATACTGAAAAAATGGATACTAAAGAATTATTAAAAAAAGTTCGTAAAATAGAGATTAAGACACGTCGTTTGTCTGATCATATTTTTGGTGGTGAATATCATTCAACCTTCAAAGGTCGAGGTATGACTTTCTCTGAAGTTAGACAATATCAGTATGGTGACGATGTTCGAAATATAGATTGGAATGTAACAGCACGTTATAACGAACCTTATATTAAAGTTTTTGAAGAAGAACGTGAGCTTACCATGATGCTCATGGTGGATATTTCAGGTTCGGAGTTGTTTGGTACCGAAAACCAATTTAAAAACGAAATTATAACAGAAATTGCTGCAACACTTGCTTTTTCTGCGACTCAAAATAACGACAAGATTGGATTGATTTTATTTTCAGACGAAGTAGAACTTTATATTCCACCTAAAAAAGGGCGTTCTCACGTACTTCGTATTATTCGTGAGCTCATAGAGTTTGAAGGAAAAAGCAAGCAAACCAATATTGCCGAAGCTTTAAAATTTTTGTCAAATGTGATGAAAAAGAAAGCGATTGTTTTTGTGTTGTCTGATTTTATTTCAGAAGATTATAAACAAACATTAAAAATTGTTTCTGGAAAACATGATGTTACGGGCATTCGAGTTTATGATAAACGAGAACAAGAAATTCCTAATATTGGAGTTGTGCAAATGCAAGATGAAGAAACGGGAGAACTTATGTTGGTTAATACAACGTCAAAAAAAGTGAGACGAAACTACGGAAAGTTCTATCATGATAAAGTAGCATACTATAAAGAGAGTTTTACAAAATCTGGAGCAGGCGTTATCGATTGCCGAGTAGATGAAAGCTATGTAAAAAAGTTATTAGGTTATTTTAAAAGAAGAGGATAAATTAAGTTAAGTTAAAGTGAGAAAAGAAAAGGTTAAATATTCAATTAATAATATGAAGAGAGGACTAGTCATTATGACCTTTGCTTTTTTGCTTTTGCCTTTTTGCCTGCAAGCTCAAGTAGTATCGTCAATCGATTCTACATCAATTAAAATTGGTGAGCAAATCACGTATAAAATTGAAATCGAAACTGATACTATAAATTTGGTTGTGTTCCCTGAAGGACAAACATTTTCGCCTTTAGAAATGATAGAACCTTATAAAATTGATACAACTAAGCATGATGCTAAATTCAATTTAATTAAGAAATATGGTTTAACACAATTCGATTCTGGGTCATATACAATTCCGCAACAAAAAATCATTATTGGAGATAAAACATTTTTTACAGATTCATTAAAAATTGAGGTAGCCAATATTGTTGTAGACACTACCAAACAAGGGTTGTACGATATTAAACCAATTATCGAAGTTGACAAAAGCGCAAGTCAGTGGTGGAAATATGTATTACTTACGTTATTAATTCTTGCAATAATTGGATTTTTACTCTATTGGTTTATTTGGCGTAAAAAACCATTAACTGAAGAAGAGCAAATAGCATTATTACCACCTTATAAACGTGCAAAACTCGCTTTAAAGAAATTAGAAGATAGTCACTATTTAAAGCATTCTGAATTAAAAGTATATTATTCTGAATTAACACTTATTGTCAGAAAATATTTAGACGAAAAAGTCTACGACCATTCATTAGAAAGCACAACAGACGAGCTTGTAGATAGATTGAGATTACTTAAAGATGGGAATCAAATCGATTTAAGTAAAGAGACCATAAAAAATATTGAAACAATATTAAAACGGGCAGATTTGGTGAAGTTTGCAAAATCAAAACCTGATGTAGCATTGGCCGAACTAGATATAAATACAATCTCTTCAGAAATTGATCACGTAAAAGAAGTTTTACCAGAACCCTCTGAAGAAGAAAAACTCCTTGATCAAAAATATAAAGAAGAACAAGAGCGCAAAAAGAAGCGTAAGAAAGTCATTATTTCTACTGTTGTAATTGTTTCTTTATTGGTGCTAACATTTATAGGTTTTTCAATGAAGTATGGTTTTAGTTATGTTAAAGACTCGATTGTTGGACACGAAAGCAAAGAGCTTTTAGAAGGCGAATGGGTAAAAAGCCAATATGGTTTTCCTCCAATAACTATTTCAACACCAGAAGTTTTAAAAAGACAAGAGGTTCCTGTTCCAGATGAATTGAAGGGCAAGGTCAATATGACAGCTTTTGGATTTGAAGAAAAAGAAGAATTTACAATATTAGTTGCAACAACACAACTTCCAGAAGACCAAAAAGAGCCTGATATTAACGGAGTTATTGAAGGTAATTTAGTAACACTTGAAAAAGCTGGAGCACAAAATATAATTACAAAAAACGAGAAATTTGTAACACCAAATGGTGCCGAAGGCGTGAAAGTATTTGGTACTTTAAATATGCCATTACCAAGTTCTGGAAAGCTTATAGAAGGCGAATACACCTTTTTGGTTTTTAATGCCGAGAACATATTACAACAAGTATCCTTAACTTGGAGAAGCGACGATGTTTATGCAGAGCAAATGGTTGAGCGTATTTTAAATTCCATTGAACTTAAACCAGCAGAAGAATAATGTTAGAGGGAATAGAATTTTTAAATAAAGAGTTTTTTTGGCTGTTTTTATTGCTTCCATTAGCAATATTGTGGTATCTATTTAAGTATAAAAAACAAACAGCCGAATTAAAAATGTCAAGCTTAAAAGGGTTTAAAGTTGGCAATTCGTTGTTGCCAAAAATTAAGCATTTATTATTCGCATTGCGTTTAATTGCCTTGACATTATTAATAACAGCGATGGCAAGACCAAGAACTGTAGATGTGTCGACCAAAACAAAAACTACAAAAGGTATTGATATTGTCATGGCAATCGATGTTTCTGCAAGTATGCTTGCCAAAGATTTAGCGCCAAACAGATTAGAAGCTTTAAAAGATGTCGCATCAGAATTTATAAAAGGCAGACCTAACGACAGAATCGGATTGGTCGAATACGCTGGAGAAAGCTACACAAAAACACCAATTACAAGCGACAAGGCAATTGTTTTACGATCATTAAAAGAGATAAAATATAACACGATTATTGAAGGCGGAACTGCAATAGGTATGGGATTAGCAACAGCTGTTAACAGAATAAAAGACAGTAAAGCCTTAAGTAAAGTCATTATTTTATTAACAGATGGTGTAAATAATACGGGTTTTATAGACCCAAAAATTGCCAGTGAATTAGCTGTAGAATATGGTATAAAAACGTATACCATTGGTTTAGGAACTAATGGCATGGCGCTTTCACCAATAGCTATTCTACCTAACGGGAATTTTCAATACGGGCGTGTGCAAGTTGAAATAGATGAAGAGTTGCTCAAAGAGATAGCGGAAGTTACAGGCGGAAAATATTTTCGAGCCACAAATAATAAAAAATTGGCAGAAATATATGATGAGATTAACAAACTAGAAAAAACCGAAATAGAAGAATTTAAATTCTATAATTACGAAGAAAAATACAGACCACTTGTGTTAATAGCAGGGTTATTACTATTACTTGAATTATTATTAAGAATCACAATTTTTAGAAGTTTTATTTAAATGTATCAATTAGAAGAAAAAATATGGTTTTGGATGTTGCTTATTATTCCTGTAATAATAGCGTTCTTCTTGATTTTACAATTTTGGAAGCACAGGACACAGAGTAAGTTTGCGAAGAAGCAATTACTTAATAAATTAAGTCCTAATCGCTCATTGTTTAAATCCATTTTAAAAATAGGTGTGTTAAGTTTCGTGTTTGCTTGTTTGGCAATCGCTTTGGTGAACCCAAAAATTGGCACAAAGTTAGAGACTGTAAAGCGCGAAGGTGTAGATATTGTTTTCGCTTTAGATGTTTCTAAAAGTATGTTAGCCGAAGACATTGCACCAAATAGATTAGAAAAATCAAAACAATTGGTTACTCAAATCATTAATAATTTGGCAAGTGATCGCGTTGGTATTATCGCTTATGCAGGAAAAGCATTTCCACAATTACCTATTACAACAGATTATGCTTCGGCTAAAATGTTTCTTCAAAACATGAATACAGACATGTTATCATCGCAAGGAACCGCAATAAACGAAGCCATAGAACTTGCAAAAACCTATTATAATGATGAAGAACAAACTAATCGTGTTCTAATAATTATATCCGATGGTGAAGATCATAGCGAAGAAGCAGCAAATGTTGCACAAGAAGCAAGCGAAGAAGGCATCCGAATATTCACTATTGGTGTAGGAGATGTAAAAGGTGGCCCAATCCCATTAAAATATAATGGTGTTGTTATGAATTATAAGAAGGATAAAGACGGCGAAACGGTTATCACCAAACTTAACGAAGAGACATTAATCAATATCGCGAACGAAGCGAATGGAACATATATTAATGGTAAAAGCACTAGCGATGTTGTAGAAAATATTAGAGATATTTTAAATAAAATGGACAAAAAAGAATTTGAAGCTAAACAGTTTGCAGATTTCAAAGACCAATTTCAATGGTTTTTAGCATTTGCAATTTTCTTCTTATTTATTGATGTTTTATTACTCGAACGCAAGACAAAATGGTTAAAGAGGTTAAACTTATTTAACGAAAACTTATGATAGAAACAGATAAATATTCATTAATATTCGTTGATTTTCTAGTATTTAAAATGAAAAGCATTGTATTAATTTTACTGGTATTTTCAACATTTTTATCTTATTCACAAGAAGAAGGTAAGGAGAAGTTATTGGCTTTAAAAAAGGCGAATAATTATGTTTATGAAGGAAACGAATTATTAAATGAAGATGAGTTTGTTTCAGCCGAAATGGAATATAGAAAAGCTATTTCAAATGAATCTACAAATGTAGCAGGCGCTTATAATTTGGGGAATGCATATTACAAAAAAGGCAATTTTAACGAAGCATTGTATCGCCATCAACAAGCTGCTGAAAATGCAATTAGTAAATCAGAGAAACATAAAGCATTTCATAATATTGGTAATATTTTGATGCAAAATAAACAATGTAAAGAAGCAGTTGAAGCATTTAAAAATGCTTTGAGAAACAAACCTTCGGACGAAGAAACGCGTTATAATTTTGCATTAGCTAAAGAATGTGCAGAGCAACAGAAAGACGACGAAAATCAAGACGATAAAAACGACGAAAACGAAGACAATAAAGACCAGGATAAAGAAAATAAAGACGACAAAGAAGGAGAAGATAAAGAGGATAAAGAGGATAAAGATCAGGAAGATCAAGACGACAAAGAAGAGGAAGACAAAAAAGAAGGCGACGATAAGGAAGATGAAGATGGAAAACCTAAAGACGAAAAAGAAGATCAAGGCAAAGGTGATGAAGAAAAAAAAGAACCTCAAAAACCTAAACAGCAACCAGGACAAATGTCTCCTCAACAAATAAAGAACCTATTAGAAGCGATGAATAACCAAGAACAAAAGGTTCAAGAAAAAATGAATGCAGAAAAAGTAAAAGGAGTTAAAATAGAAACAGATAAAGATTGGTAATGAAGAAAAAAGCTTACATAATAGCATTATTACTGTTTGCTTCTCAACTTACTTTTGCTCAAATTACTTTCGAGACTAAAGTAAGTAAGAAAAAACTTGGTATAAACGAACGCTTACGTGTAGATTTCGAAATGAATAAGGATGGCGATAATTTTAATCCTCCAGATTTTGCGAATTTCAAGGTTGTAGGTGGCCCAAATACATCTGTAAGTAACTCTTGGTTAAATGGTGTGCGCTCTTACAAAAAGACGTACAGTTATTTTTTAGCACCAAAAAAACGCGGAAACTTTTCTATAAAACAAGCGGTCATCGAAATAGATGGTGAAACTTATAAAACACAAGTTGTAAAGGTCGCTGTAACTGCCGCAGTAGATAGACCTAATGATCCAAATAATGTAGATTATTTAGCCGATGAAAATATCCATCTAGTTGCAGAGGTTTCAAATTCTAATCCATATTTAAATCAAGCGATTACAGTTGTATATAAACTTTTTGTGTCTCCAAATACAGGCGTAAGTAATTGGCGCGAAATAGATAATCCTAGATTTAATGATTTTTGGAGTCAGAATATAGATATAAAAGGGTTAAAAGTTTTAAACGGAACCTACAAAGGCGAAGATTATCGTTATGTTGTATTACGTAAAACGGTATTATATCCTCAAAAAACTGGCAAACTTAACATCGAGCCACTAAGTTTGGATATTACGGTAGATGTGCCAACAAACAGGCGAGATATTTTTGGAGGAAGACTCATGACACAAGTCCATAAAACGGTATCTGCAGGAAATAGAATAGTAAAGGTAAAACCTTTGCCAGAAGTAGGAAAACCAGTAGATTTTACTGGAGCTGTTGGTAGCTTTAACTTCAAAGTTACAACCTCAAAAAAAGAATTGAATGCAACAGAATCTTTACTTGCTAAAATTGAAGTTAAAGGAAATGGTAATCTAAAACTGTTTGAGTTACCAAAGCTAAATGTACCAAGTTCTCTCGAAGTTTATGAGCCTGAAAAAGCGGATAAAATAAAAACAACATTAAGCGGCATGCAAGGCTATAGAAGCGAAAGTTATACGATTGTACCTCAATTTAAAGGCAAGTACCCGATACCAAGTATTTCATTCTCTTACTTCGATTTAAAAACCGAAAGCTACAAACGTGTCATTTCCGATGAGATTGTAATAGATGTATTAGAAGGCCCAACAAGTAGCACAGCAATTAATGATAATATTTCGTCTGATAGTAATGGAAAACAACGAGTTGTTTTAAGTAACGACCAGTTTGCATTTGTTAAGTCCGAATCTAACTTAACTAGTATTAAGCCAACGTACTTTTTTAAATCTAAATTATTTTGGAGTTCACTTTTATTACCATTATTAGCTATACCATTAGCTATTGTAATTAGAAGAAAAAAGGCAGAAATGGATGCAGATGTATTTGGGAATAGAATTAGAAAAGCAGATAAATTGGCCAAAAAATATTTGAGTAATGCTAAAAAAGCATTAGGTCAGAAAGAAGCTTTTTATGTGGCTTTAGAGAAAGCTCTACATAACTACTTAAAAGCTAAATTGTATATAGAAACTAGCGATTTAAGTAAAGATAAAATTGTGACCTTGCTTACAAAAAAACAAATTAATAATGAGACAATTAATGAGTTTAAAGACTTATTAGAAAACTGCGAGTTGGCTCGATACACACCAATAACACAAGTCGAAATGGAGCATGATTATAACAAAGCAGCAAAAACGATTGCAGTAATTGATAAACAAGCACGATAATATTTTCTAATGAAAAGAATAGTATACATATTTACTTTTTTTATGAGCATCGTTTCCTATGCACAAAACAATACATTGTTTGAGCAAGGAAATACACTTTATAATGACGGAAATTATATTGAAGCAATAGATAAATACACTGCTATTTTAGATTCCGGAAATCATTCTGCTTCATTATATTTTAATTTAGGAAATGCCCATTATAAATTAAATCATATTGCCCCAAGTATTTACTATTATGAGAAAGCACTACAATTATCACCGAACGATAAGGAGATAAAAAATAATATGGTATTTGCAAAAAACATGACCATTGATGCCGTAGATGTTATTCCTGAAGCAGGTTTTTCTAAAATTATTAAAAGCGTAACGAATTTAATGAGCTTTGAAGATTGGGCAAAACTGTCTGTAATCTCTGTAATGCTGTTTGTGATTTTATTTTTAATATACTATTTCGCGTATTCTAGTTCTAGGAAAAGATTGGCATTTATTGGTAGTGCAGTTTCAATATTCCTATTAATTGCGGCATTGTCATTTGCCTTTCAGAAATATAATTTAGATAAAAATAATAAACCTGCAATTGTATTTGTTCAAGAAGCACAGATTAAAAGCGAGCCAAATTTACGAAGCGAAGAATCTTTCAAACTACATGAAGGCACCAAAGTTCAAATTCTGGACACTGTAAATAATTGGAAAAAGATAAAACTTACCGATGGCAAAACAGGATGGATTTCTAACGAAGATATTAAAGAACTTTAATTAACAATTTGCCTAATTCTTTCTAAAATGATTTGCACTTAATTAATCCTCCTTTTCTTCCTCTTTTTTATCATTAATATGAATAAGATTAGGGAAAATTAATGGCATTAATGATTTTACAGGATTATAGAGTATAGAATCCTCTAACATATCATCATCTACAAATGGGATTGTTTTATTTGCTGTACTAAATAAGATTAAAACAACGCTTAAAATCAATGCAATTTTTAAAGCACCAAAAGTAGCGCCAAGTATTTTATTTATTAGTCCAAGAGCTGCAAAATTTGCAATTTTTGTTAAGGCTTTTCCAGCCATTGCAATAGCCAATACGAGTACAATAAAAGTAATAGCAAAGGCAGTAATATTAATGTATTTTTCATCCCAAGAAACTCTATTTTCTAAAAATGAGGCTGCATAATCACTAAAATGAATCGCGCCATAAATACCAACGATTAATGCTGCGAGTGACGCAATTTCAACAAAAAGCCCTTTCATTAATCCACGAATAAGACCAAATAAAATTAAAGCACCTAAAATAATATCTAAAATATTCATGCTAAGAGAATTTATCAAATATAAAATAATAATAGTCAGTACTATGTTTATTAACTTTGCAATTAAGAATTTATTATGTCAAGAGATATACAATTAAAAGAACGCTGGGATTTGGTAGTCAAAAAACTATCAAGTCAGTTTGCAGATGGAGATGTTTTAGATTTAGATGCCATTATCTATTTAATAGGTGTTCAAGAACTCGGGCAATTAGAGAGAACTTTTAAAAAAGACCATAAACTTGATTTAATGCACATTGCAATTTGCAAGTTATTAATGCCTTATGGTTATTATGAATTCGATTTTGTAGACGAAGATGGCTGGCCACATTACAAAGCAAAAGGAGAACTCCCGCATTTAAAAGCAGGAGAACAAAGTGTTTTAATGAAAGAAGCCATTGTAAACTATTTTGTTGAAACAGAATTTATAGCATAAGATTTGTTAAATTTGAGCATTATTTTGAAGCACTACCATGATTGATAAGTTAAAAGAACTCATTGCCGAAGCCGAAGCATTTAAAGCACAGTCTAAAGAAGAGGTTGAAACTTTTCGTATAAAATATTTAGGTAAAAAAGGATTGCTTAACGACTACTTTAAAGAGTTTAAAAATGTTGCTAACGATCAGAAAAAAGAGTTTGGTCAAACCATCAATCAGCTTAAGAAAACAGCCGAAGAAAAAGTTAATACCTTAAAGGCCGAATTAGAAAACAACGAAGAAGTTAAAGGTGTTTATGGTGATTTATCACGTCCAGGTGAGCCAATCGAAATTGGCGCAAGACATCCTATATCTATTGTTAAAAACCAGATTATCGATATCTTTTCACGTATTGGTTTTAATGTTAGTGAAGGTCCAGAAATAGAAGACGATTGGCATAATTTTACAGCATTAAATTTGCCAGAGCATCATCCTGCAAGGGATATGCAGGATACATTTTTTATTCAAACAGATCCAGACATTTTATTGCGTACACATACAAGTTCTGTGCAAGTGCGATATATGGAAAATAATAAACCACCAATCCGAACAATTTCTCCAGGACGCGTATACAGAAACGAAGCTATATCAGCAAGATCTCATTGTTTTTTCCACCAGGTAGAAGGTTTGTATATAGATAAAGATGTAAGCTTTGCAGATCTTAAGCAAACGCTGCAATATTTTACTACAGAAATGTTTGGTAAGTCAAAAATACGTTTAAGACCATCGTACTTTCCTTTTACAGAACCAAGTGCAGAAGTCGATGTGTATTGGGGACTTGAAACCGAAACCGACTACAAAATGACCAAAGGTACTGGTTGGTTAGAGATTATGGGTTGTGGCATGGTAGATCCTAATGTATTAGAAAACTGTGGAATAGACTCTAAAGAATATTCTGGTTTTGCTTTTGGTATGGGAATAGACCGTATCGCCTTACTACTTCACCAAATAAGTGATATTCGTTTATTGAGTGAAAACGATGTAAGGTTCTTGGAGCAGTTTAAGTCTTCACTTTAAAATTTCATGAAAAAAGATATTGTTATTCTTACTGTTGAAGGAGTTTACGTTGCTGTAGTTTACGAGTACAACGATGTTTACAAAACACAAGATTGGAATGCCTACATCATTAATGATAAAAATGTTGATTTAGAAGTTGTACTAATTGTTACCAATGGTTATTCTGAAGATAAAATAACATCTACATTTCGTAAAAAACTAGATAAGCTCCCTGCAAAAAGTTATGCAAAAATCGAGCTAATGCAAGAAGAATTATTTACGCTTAACAATCAATTTAAGGTGACGTTTTTCGAAGGAAATACTATGTATGATAAAGCCTTTTTATTTAGAAAAAACACGATTAATTTAAAAGCATTACAATCTGTTCCATTAATGGAAGCGCGTGGTGTTTTGGTGAAGTAAAAATTATTACTTAAGTTTTGAAGTCTCGTTTACTGGTTGGGCTAAGGTCTCGTTGAGGATTCGTCTGCTAGGACATTCCGAGAATACCAAGCCATCATTGAAATATAAGAATTTCCGTTTAGTAAATTCCGCCGAAATGAATTATAGCCGTTGCTGTACACTGGCTTAATTTAACCTTTGAGTTTTAATCTTAAAACATCATTTCCGCTTTCTTTGTGGCTATATTTTTTTATTCTTTCGAAACCATACTTACTATAAAAGGATCTTCCAATAACATTTTTTTCAAAGACCTCAACCTCAAGTTCGGAATGTTCTTGACTAATAAATTCCACTAATTTCGTCCCTATTCCTTCAGAGTGGTTATTTGGTAAAACAAAAAGTCCTCCAATTTCATTACCTATCATACTAATAAATCCGACTATAGAGTTTTTTTTAATATACACCCAAGTTTCAGAGTTTGGTATGTATAGATTTGTCATATCTGATTTCACTTTTTCCACAAAATCGGAAGACAGAAATGGATGAGCTAGTGTTGATGCTTGATACCAAACATTAATAATTTGTTCAAGATCTTGTTCTTTATGTTTTCTGATCATATTTTAGCGTGTGTACAATGCAAAGATAAAGTTCCGTTTCAATGAGCTTTATCGATTGTTAAACGAAGTACGACTATTTTTTGTGAAAGTCAAGTGTAAAATATAGAAGAAAAACCTTAATCCAAATTATCAGTTAATTTTTTAAACACCTTTTTGGCGTCTTTACCTTCGTATAAAATACTGTAAACCGCATTTATAATTGGTAGCCGTGTTTTCTTTAGATTTTTTTCATTGAGTAAAAAGGCGCTTTTTGTAGCATAGTAACCTTCGGCAACCATATTCATTTCCATTTGTGCAGATTTTACGGTGTAGCCTTTTCCAATCATATTACCAAACATGCGGTTTCTCGAAAAGACAGAGTAACCTGTTACTAATAAATCGCCCAAGTAGGCAGAATTATTAATGTTACGCTTCATTTTATGCATTTTCTTTATAAAACGCTTCATCTCACGTATGGCATTACTCATAAGCACACTCTGGAAATTATCGCCATAACCTAAACCATGTGCTATACCAGCAGCAATGGCATAAATATTTTTGAGCATCACAGCATATTCAACACCAATAATATCGTCGCTAATTTTGGTTTTAATATAATCACTTGATAAATTATTAGCTATAGCTTGAGCTTTGTCGGCATCGGCACACGATATTGTTAAATAAGATAATCGTTCTAAAGCAACTTCTTCTGCGTGACAAGGCCCTGCTATAACAGCAATATTATCAAAAGAGATTTTATAGACATCATGAAAATGCTCACCAACAAGCAATCCAGTTTCCGGTATAATTCCTTTAACAGCCGAAACAATTATTTTATCTGAAATATTAGATGTAAGTTTTTCTAATTCAGAATGAATAAAAGCCGAAGGAATTACAAAAATTAATACATCGGCATAACGTGCCATTTCATTAATATCGTTGCTTAATTTTAATTGATTCAAATTAAACTCTACCGAACTCAAATAATTTGGGTTATGTTGTTCTTTAAGCAAGTGTTCTTTAGTATAAACACTTCGCATATACCAACCTACTTCATCAAGGTTTTCGCATAGCATCTTTACAATAGCTGTAGCCCAACTTCCAGCACCAAAAACGGCATATTTTAAATTAGAACTCATAAAATAGAATTAAATCATTTCAAAAATACGTAAAATATTAATGACTAATATTTTAATAAAATTAGCAAAAATACTTTTTGGCATGTGTTTTGAACATACACTTCTGAACGATAAAATTTACCAATATGAGAACTATAAAAATACTTTTTGGCTTTGCTTTAGTCGCAACTCTATTTACTTCATGCTATTCAGAGGTTATTGTCGAAGATTATTCTGATGACAATTCCATTTCAATAAATCAACTCCTAAATACATACGAATTGTGGTATATAGATATAAATCAAACATCTGGCTATGGTAGTACACCGTTTATGGAAATTGCTTTTACATTGTCTTTTAGAAATGGCACCTTGTATGCAAATAACAATTTAGTTGGTATTGGAAGTCAAGGGAATGGTTTTGGAATTCCTGTTGGAAATTACGATGCTTACGATATGATTCTGGATGTAAATCATGAAATAGATGGCTACCAAACGTTTGATGTGTATCAGGTAGATAGTAATACGATAGAGCTTTACAATCCGTATGAAGATACATCGTATTTTTTAGAAGGTTACCAACGTAGTAGTTTTGATTATGATTATGTTTTCTACGATAATATTCACTATTTCTTACAAGAATACGAAGCTTGGGAGAAAACATATACGAGTGATTTTGGGGCATTAAACGAATTTGATAACGAAAACTATTTGCAGTTTGTGGCTGGAGGAGATGATGTAACATTTAGAAGTTCTCAAGATGAAAACGGTACAAGTATTAACAATCTATATTGGGATTTTACAGGAGCTTATACTGTTGGAGATGTTACAGACGATATGTATTTAAAAACGTTGACACTAGATTATGATTATTTCGACAATGAGTTTTTTGAATTAAATGTAATAAACGATGCAAAAATAGAATTGTTTCACGAAAATTCAGGCACTGCTTATGAGTTTGAAGGACGAGGTTATATAGAGTTTTTGCGAAGCTCAAACATTAACAAATCTAAAACGCAACAACCTGCAGTTCAGAAAAAACGCAAACAAAGAACACCTAAAAAAGAAAACATAAGAGAAAACACTAGAGATTAGTTAAAACATTGTTTAGTTAGTTTGAGAAACTGTTTAAGCACCCCAACTTAAGCAGTTTCTTTTTTATTTCATTTGTTTAGTGACCTTTTAATATTTCTTGTGTCTAAAAGGTATAACTATAAATAGCACTCAATTAATAGAGAACATTAAATTTGAGTTATAGTAAACTTTTAACATTTAAAAACAAAACCAATGGGAGTATTTTCATTTATTAAAAATGCAGGCGCAAAAATTTTTGGAATCGGAAAAACCGATGCGGAAGAAGCAGCTGAAGCTGCAGAAGCAAAACTTAGAGGAGAAGAAGCAGCCGCTTCAAAATTAGAAGAAACAATTAGAGATTTACAATTAGAGGTTGAAGATCTAAATGTTCATATAATCGATGATGCATCTACAATTACTGGAGCAGCTTACAATCAAGCTACAAAAGAAAAAGTCGTTTTAGTTGTAGGTAATTCTAACGGAATTGCTACAGTAGACGACCAAATGACAGTTGAGCATGTTGAGCCTGAAGCACAATTTCATACAGTTGTTAGTGGTGACACATTAGGAAAAATAGCTAAAACATATTACGGGAATGCTATGAAATACCCTGTGATATTTGAAGCGAATGAGCCAATGTTAAAGAGCCCAGATTTAATTTATCCGGGTCAGGTATTAAGAGTGCCTGCATTAGATTAATTCTATTTATGTTGTTAAAAAAGGCGGCTTGAAAAAGCTGCCTTTTTATTTTTTATAGAAATTCATTTCGTCTAAATAGCTCCAAACATTTTCTGGAAGCAATGGGCGAATATTCTTTTCTTCTGTTATAGATTTTCTGATAAAAGTTGAAGAAATTTCCATGACTGGAGAATCTACGCGATGAATTTTTTCATGACTTTTAAATTGAGAATCTACCTTTCCTTTAGAAATTCTAGGATACACATACACATGGTGGTTTTCTAGAATGACATCGTAGTTTTTCCACTTATGAAAACTTTTTAAATTGTCTTCGCCCATTATGATTGAGAAATCATGTTTAGGGTATTTTTCTTGAATATAAGTAAGCGTGTTTATTGTGTAATTAGGCTGTGGTAAATTAAATTCAATATCACTAACCTTTAATTTTGGATAATTTTCAACCGCACGATCTACCATTTGAAAGCGATGGTTATTATTTAATAAGGAGGACTTTTTTTTAAATGGGTTATGTGGTGTTACAACAAACCAGACCTGATCTAAATCGCTAAATTCTGCCAGATGGTTTGCAATCACTAAATGTCCAACATGAATTGGATTAAAAGTCCCAAAGTATAAGCCAATTTTCATTCTTTATTATTTGCAATTGTCGTTTAGAAAATTAGAAACCAAAGTTTCAGCTTCAGATAATGCAATATTTAATTCATGATTTTCGATAATAGTATCAAATAAAGGAGCTGTTGCTAGTTCTGCAGATGCCTTTGCGACACGCATGTTAATTTTATCTTCACTTTCGGTTTTACGTTTTTTTAACCTGATTTTTAACTCATCGATACTTGGTGGTTTTACAAAAATAGCTAATGTCTGTTCTGGAAATTTTCGTTTTATACGTAAGCCTCCAGAAACATCAATATCAAAAATAACATGTTTGCCTTTTGCCCAAAGCCGTTCTACTTCACTTTTTAAGGTGCCGTAAAAATTGTCTCTGTAAACTTCTTCCCATTCTAGAAATTCATCATTTTTAATTTTTTGCTTAAATTCTGATGAAGACAAGAAATAGTAATCTTTTTTATCTTCTTCATCACCTCTTTTTTCGCGAGATGTTGCCGAAATTGAAAATGCTAGATTCAGTTTTTCTTTACATAGTAAATGTCTTACAATGGTTGTTTTACCAGAACCTGAAGGTGCAGAAAAAACAATAAGCTTGCCTTCACTCATTATAAAACATTTAAAAGTTGTTCTTTAATTTTTTCAAGCTCATCTTTCATTTGCACAACGAGTTTTTGCATAGGCGCATAATTGCTTTTGGAGCCAATGGTATTGATCTCTCTACCAATTTCTTGGCAAATAAAACCTAATTTTTTGCCATTAGAATCGTTAGAATCTATTGAAGTTGTAAAATAATCTAAATGATTTTTTAATCTTACTTTTTCTTCTGTGATGTCAAACTTTTCTATATAATAAACAAGTTCTTGCTCGAATCTGTTTTCGTCATACTTTTCTTTTAATTCTTCTACACCTTTACGTAGCCGCTCACGTACACCTTCAATTCTTTTGGGATCCATGGTAATAACATCTGTTAGCAAACCGTCTATAGTATTGATTCGATTTTTAAAATCCTGTTCAAGAACTTTTCCTTCATCCAACCGATAAATTAAAATATTTTGTAAGGCAGTATTTATTTCACTTTCAATAGATTTCCACTCACCTTCATCAATTTCAGCTTTCTCAGTATTTAGTGCATCTGGAAAACGCACTGCCATTTTAAGCAACTCTGTAGTGTCGCCATCTACAATTTTTTTTAAATCACTAATATATTTGTTTACAACAGGCGCATTTATTTGAGTTGATGTTTCCTCGGCAGTAACTTCTACATAAACAGATAAATCCACTTTACCACGTACTAACTTTTGTGAAATAAGCTTTCGTAAACCAAGTTCTTTTTCTCGATACATTGAAGACATTCTAACATTCAAATCGAGGTTTTTGCTATTTAAAGATTTAATTTCTATTGAAATTTTTTTTGTTGGCAATTGTAGTACAGATTTGCCATAACCTGTCATTGAGTGTATCATAAAATGAAAAATAAGTTATGCAAAGGTAACTAAAACCAAAGGTTTAGAAAACAATTAATTTTATTATACACACAAAGTAAATAATGACACTTTTGATACTAATATTTAAAAATTTAGATTTTTTGCTTTGGTTTTTTAGTTACCAAATAGACACCAACAAAAATGAAGAGTGTTGTAATAATTTTTAGAATGTTTAATGTATCTACTCCAGAAAAAATAGCATAGGCAATACCTATAATTGGTTGTAAATAAATAAAAATACTTAGTGTTGAAGCTTTTAATTCTTTAAGTGCAAAAATATTTAATAAATAGGTTAAAAACGTTGTAGCAATTATTACAAAGGAAAGCTTCCAAATAGCTTCAAACGGAAGAGTAGCCCATTTTATTTCCATAAATTCTGATATTGTTATTGGAAAATTTATAACAATACCAATTAAAAACAACCATTTCATTATTGTGAACGGATGATATTTTGCGGTAAGCGGTTTCACAATAATTAGATAAAAGCCATAAGTGATACAATTAACAATAAACAACATATTTCCTAACGGAATATTTGGAGCATCTTGTCGGGTTTCGTTACTAAAGAGTATAAGGGCCAAAGCGCCAGTAAAGCCTAAAGCAATCCCTAAATATTTAATTAATGTGATTTTTTCTTTTACAATTAGAGCAGACATAATAAATACCAGAATTGGAGAAATTGTAATTATTATAGAACTATTAACAGGTGTCGAGAGGTTTAAACCTGTAAAAAAAGAAAGCATATTAATTCCCATCCCGAAAACAGCACAGGCAAGCATACGTTTCCAATCTCTAACAGCAATTTTTTCTTTTGGGCCCCAAAAACTAATTAACCAAAATAAAATAGATGCACCAACTACTCTTACAAGAATGAGACCAAAAGGTTTAATATATATTGGCATTAATCCCTTTGCAATAGTGTGATTTAATCCATAAATTGTTGTAGCAGCCAAAGCTGCAATAAAGGCAAGTGTTCTATTACCCATTAATAAATTCTTTTGCGGCTTGTACAACAACTTTACTATTACCAATAAAAATAGAGTCTTTACAAATAATAACTGGGCGCTTTAAAAAGGTATAATGATGTAAAATATAATGCTTGTAATCCTTTTCTGTTAAAGAGGCATTTTTTAGATCCATTTCTTTGTAAAGTTTTGCTTTTCGACTGAAGAGAGCTTCGTAGCTCCCTGCTAAGTCTTTCATTTGATCTAATTGAGACACGGTAATCTCTTCTGTTTTTATGTCTTGTAAAATATAACTTGGAGAAAGGTTAAGTTCTCTTAAAATTCTCACACAAGTACTACAAGTTTTTAAATAATATATTTTTTTCATTTATTGATAATTTAAATATGAAGAGATTTTATTATAAGGAACTGTAAATTGAATGATTCCATCGGCATAAGACGCAACCTCATAAACATTGTAAAGCATTAATATACCATCTTCTGTAAAACCAATATTTCTGGGCAATTCAAATCCATTAGTATCAAAAGTTGAAATATCTTTTTCATTTATGGTTTTTTCAAAATAAGATTTTGTTATATTTTCGATGGCCTCTATATCGGTAAATAAATCAGCAGTTGAAATTTGAAAACCAGTTTGAGGATTAAAATTTAAAATTGTTATTGTTAAAACACCATGCGCGCCTCCTGTGTTCCAATAAGAAGTAAGAGCAATGCTAATAACTTCGGCAGATTGATACATGACATCACCATCTATTTGTACTTCCCATACTTGAGAACTATCAGGAAAATCGTTTTTAAAGGCATTGAATTCATCATTGAATTTAATAATTAGTTCTTCAATATTTTCATCATCATCTGTTTCTTCAAAATTTAAAATGTTAATAATTGTATTAGAAATGCCTTCGTTTATATTATTTGTGATTTCAGTTGTTCCAGAAGCCTTCGGGATAATAATACTTACAATTGAATTTTTTTTAGATGTAATTTCAATCTCTTCGAATGTGATTTTTGTTTCAGTCTCACACGAAATAAAAATCAACACAAGACAAAGCAGCGATAAATAAGTTTTATATTTCATAAATAAGTTAAAGTATATATAAAGGTAAATATTGCATTTGAATACACCGAATTAATGGTTATTTTTGTTCCAAACAATTTTTGAAATGAAATTTAACACGAAGACTATACACGGTGGTCAAAAGCATGATCCAGCTTACGGGTCTGTAATGCCACCGATTTATCAAACATCTACCTATGCGCAAACGACACCAGGCGGGCATAAAGGTTATGAGTATTCAAGAACTCACAACCCAACCAGAAATGCTTTAGAAAATGCTTTTGCAAGTATAGAAAACGGTAATCATGGCTTAGCTTTTGGATCTGGCCTTGCCGCTATTGATGCTATAATGAAACTTTTAAAGCCAGGCGACGAGGTGATTTCTACCAATGATCTTTATGGAGGTTCTTATAGGTTGTTTACGAAGATATATTCTGATTTTGGGATAAAATTTCATTTCATAGGAATGGAAAATGCATCTCATATTGAAAATTTTGTAAATAGTAACACGAAACTTATATGGGTAGAAACACCAACTAACCCAATGATGAATATTATAGACATTAAAGCAACTTCTGTAATAGCAAAAAAGCATAATATTTTATTTGCAGTAGATAATACATTTGCAACACCTTATTTGCAGAGACCACTGGATTTAGGAGCTGATATTGTAATGCATTCTGCTACCAAATATCTTGGCGGTCATAGTGATTTAGTAATGGGTGCTTTAATAGTAAAAGATAAAGATCTAGCAGATAAATTATATTTTATTCAGAATGCCAGCGGTGCTGTTTGTGGGCCACAAGATTCGTTTTTGGCTTTAAGAGGAATAAAAACATTACATATTAGAATGCAGCGTCATTGTGAGAATGGCAAAGCAGTTGCACAATATTTAGCGTCTCATACAAAAATAGAGAAAGTATATTGGCCAGGTTTTGAAAACCATCCTAACCATGAAATAGCAAAATCTCAAATGGATGATTTTGGAGGTATGGTGTCGTTTGTTACAAAGGGAAACAATTATAATGAAGCTATAAAGATTGTTGAAAAATTAAAAACATTCACTTTAGCAGAATCTCTTGGAGGCGTAGAATCATTAGCAGGGCATCCTGCGAGTATGACACATGCAAGTATTCCGAAGGAGGAACGAGAAAAAACAGGTGTTGTAGATTCTTTAATAAGATTAAGTGTAGGTATTGAAGATGTGGATGATTTAATTCAAGACCTAAATCAGGCAATAGGTTAAAATTATTTTAATCTAAATAGTAGATATAACCAAAATTCAACCAGATTAACCAATCGTTAAACTTGTTGAATTTTTCTATTTCATGATTAAAACCATCTATCCAGTCACTAAAATAAAGCTGCCATCTTAAATCTAACATTAAATCCGAAAGAGGACCTAATTTATATCTTACACCAACACTAGTAACTATAGACCAATCACTCCCTTGATCTAGGTCATGAGGATATTTTCTTACCTCTCCATTAGGCACAGGAGGCAAAAATTGATCATTTTCATACCAATATGAATAGAGATTACTGGGATTAAATACATCACCATCACCATAATCTGTACTTGCTTGTGGAGAATAAGATGTGTAATGTACACCTAAACTTACAAATGGTGCAAATCTATATGCAAATCCTTGAAACGATCTAATACTTTTCGGAAAATATTCTAGCTGCGTACCTATATCAAAGTTTTCGGCGACACCGTGATGTGCTCTTAACTTATCGGCATTTGCACTTGTATACTTAGGAGAGACCCATTGACCATGATGATCTAGAACTGTATAATTCCAAGAAATTTCATTACGTAATTTAAAATGATCATTAAAATAAGTGTCCGTAGAATAACAATTACAATCTGCTCGGTAAGAAAAGTTTATATAATGTATTATACCAATACCAATCCCAGAATTCCCTATATTAGTAGGTTCGTCAAGCCTACTACCAAAATCTGACCTAAATTCAACAGGGCCAGCTATTACACCAATCTCATGAGAAAAACCCAATTGAGAATGTGCAGCTTGAGTGAACACAATAAAACATAAAGCAAATGCTAAGTGTTTAAAGTTAAGCATAATAAGGTGTTATTTTTTGAGGCATTGTTATTAACAAATATATGAAAACAGTTTAAAGGCGCAAATAATTATAGATTAACAAACAATTCGAAAGTTTAAGGTTAAATATTTATTGCGAAATTGTAAAAATAATAATGTAATTTTTAAAGATAACGTATATTTGTCCTGTAAAATTTCATATTATATAATAGTATCATAATTTCTTACAATAATGAAAAACAAAATAGAAAACTTTTTAAATCTAGTAAAAGAGAGAAACGGTAACGAACCAGAGTTTTTACAAGCAGTAGAAGAAGTGGCCGAAACGGTTATACCTTATATTGTTCAAAACGATATCTACCATGGTAAGAACGTATTATTAAGAATGGTCGAACCAGAAAGAGTAATTACTTTTAGAGTATGTTGGGTAGATGATCAAGGAGAAATACAAGTAAATAGAGGTTATAGAATTCAAATGAACTCAGCGATTGGACCTTATAAAGGAGGGTTACGGTTTCATCCTTCAGTCAATATGAGTATTTTAAAATTTTTAGCGTTTGAACAAGTGTTTAAAAATTCTTTGACGACGCTTCCAATGGGTGGAGGAAAAGGAGGTTCAGATTTTAATCCTAAAGGGAAATCAGATGATGAAATAATGCGTTTTTGCCATAATTTTATGGCTGAATTATGTCGTCATATTGGGCCAAATACCGATGTTCCTGCGGGAGATATTGGAGTTGGAGCAAGAGAAATTGGATTCCTTTTTGGAATGTATAAGAAAATGCGAAATGAATTTACAGGCGTATTAACAGGTAAAGGAAAAACTTGGGGAGGATCTTTAATTCGTCCTGAGGCAACAGGATATGGCACTGTTTATTTTGCTCAGAGCATGCTTGAAACAAAAAATAAAAGTTTTGAAAATGCAACAGTTGTAATTTCAGGTTCAGGCAATGTTGCACAATATGCCTGTGAAAAAGCAACTCAATTAGGCGGAAAAGTGGTGACGCTTTCAGATTCTTCGGGATATATTTATGATGCAGATGGAATTAATAAAGAAAAGTTAGCACACGTAATGTATTTAAAAAACGAGAAAAGAGCACGAATTTCAGAATATGTAACAAAATACCCATCTGCAAAATTTGTTAAAGGAGAAAGACCATGGCCTGTGGCTTGTGATATAGCTTTACCATGCGCAACTCAAAACGAATTAAGTGGTGACGATGCTAAAACCTTAATTAATAATGGGTGTTTATGCGTTGCAGAAGGAGCTAATATGCCTTCAACACCCGAAGCAATTCACGAATTCCATAATGCTAAAATTTTATTTGCACCCGGAAAAGCTTCAAATGCAGGAGGTGTAGCAACATCTGGTTTAGAAATGTCTCAAAACTCATTAAGAATAAGTTGGACACGTGAAGAAGTAGATAATAGATTAAAAGCTATAATGAAAGACATACATGATTCTTGTATAAAATATGGCAAAGAAGGAGATTTTGTAAACTATGTAAAAGGAGCAAATATTGCTGGGTTTGTTAAAGTTGCCGATGCCATGCTGGCTCAAGGAGTTGTATAAATATTTTTATTAGAATAAATTAAATAAGCTTTCTGATTTTTTCAGGAAGCTTTTTTATTTAAAATATATTATTTTAAACTAAAACTCGTTTGTTATAAATATATTTGAACGTTTTAAACACTATGATTAAAAGATTCATTGTTTTTTTTACTATTCTACTACCTTTTTTGCATAATGCACAAGATTTTTCTGCGCTTTGGGAAGGACATTTTTCATATTATAACGTTATTGATGTAACCCAAGGGAATGATAAAATTTATGCTGCTTCAGAAAATGCAATATTTAGCTATGATATTAATACTCATGAACTTGATAAAATAACTACAGTTCAAGGTCTTTCAGGCGAAATTATCTCTACTATTCATTACAGTGAAGATTTCCAATTACTACTTATAGGTTTCGAAAACGGGTTAATTGAAATAATTTTTGATACAGATGAAAATGTATTGTCGGTTGTTGACATAATAGAAAAACCAACCATATCACCCGAATCCAAATTTATAAATCATTTTAATGAGTATAATGGGTTTGTATATATATCTACAAATTATGGTATTTCAGTTTATGATTTAGAACGATTAGAATTTGGTGACACATATTTTATTGGCACTTCAGGAAGCCAAATTCCTGTTAAGCAAACAACGATTTTTCAAGATTATATCTATGCGGCTAACTTTGAAGGGAATGGAGTTAAAAAAGCATTATCTACAAATAACAACTTAATAGATTATCAGCAATGGCAAACAATAACTGGCGGTAACTGGCGAGCAATTCAAGCGGTAAATGATATGCTATATGCAATAAGAACGAATAGAGACATTTCTAGGGTTAATAACGATGTTTTTAATTTATTGCTTAAATATGATGATGTACCATTAGACACAAGAGAAGTAAATAATCACTTAATTGTTACCACAAAAAATAATGTATTTGTTTACGATTCTAATTTTAAATTGTTGTCACAAGTATTTGTTCCATCCGAATTTCAAACAGAGTTTACTTCTGCAGCAATAGATACCGAATTTATTTATATAGGTACAAAAGATTTTGGGATTTTAAAAACCTTAATAAGCAATCCAACAGTTTTTGAAGAAATTCGACCACAAGGGCCATTATTAAATAACACGTTTTCGGTAGAAGCTCAAGCGAATAATGTTTGGGTTACACATGGAGAGTACGATTTGTTTTATAATCCATATCCTCTAAATCGAAGAGGAATTAGCCATTTTATAGAAGACCAATGGATTAACACACCGTATGAAAATGTTTTGGGAGCAGTATCTTTAAACAGTATTTCTGTAAATCCATTTAATAATAATCAAGTATTTATAAGTTCATTCTTTAGTGGGTTATTGGAAGTAAATGAAGAAATTCCAACAATATTATATAATGAAACAAATAGTGGCTTAGAGTCATTAATGTTACCTTCAAATCCTAATTATATTGATATTAGAGTTGGTGACTCTAGATTTGATAGTAATGGTTTATTATGGACTCTTACAAGTAGGATCGATCGGCCTTTAAAATCATTTAACCCAAGTACAAATCAATGGAAATCATATAGTTTTACTGATATTATTCCCGATGGATTTAATGATGAATTAGGATATGGAGATATCGAAATCGCGAACGATGGCACAAAATGGATTGCAAGTTTTGACCATGGTATCATTGGGTTTAATGAAAGCAATTCTTCATTAAAGTTTTTAAACGAAGAATCTAAAAATATGCCTACTACGCGAGTCATCACATTGGCACTAGATAATAGAAACAGTTTATGGATTGGAACTTTTAGAGGATTAAGAGTGCTCTATAATACTGCTAATTTTTTTACAGATGATAATGTTCGTGTAGAAGAGATTATTATTCTAGAAGACGGTACTGCAAAAGAACTTTTATTTCAGCAGTATATCTCAGATATAGAGGTCGATGGGTCAAATAATAAATGGGTAGGTACTATTGGTGCTGGGCTATTTTATTTTTCTTCTGATGGGCAAGAAACAATATTTCATTTTACGAAAGACAACTCTCCACTACCATCAAATAACATAAGTGATATTTCTATCGATTTTTCTCAAGGGTTAGTATATATAGCTACCGAAAGAGGTTTGGTTTCTTTTAGTGCAGGCGGATCAAGCACATCTGAAGATTTAGTTGATGCATATGTCTATCCAAACCCAGTGAGGCCAACATTTAATATTGTTGATGAGAAAGTAAAAATAAAAGGAATTACAGACAATATTAATATAAAGATAACCGATATTGAAGGTAACCTAGTAGCCGAGGCACAATCAAAAACAAACTTAAGATATAACGGTTATAACCTCGAGGTAGATGGAGGAACCGCTTATTGGAATGGAAAAAATCTTGCAAACAATATTGTTGCTTCAGGAGTATATCTAGTAATGCTGTCGGATTTGGAAACTTTTGAGACAAAAGTTCTAAAAATAATGGTTGTTAGATAATGCAAATTTCTACAAATGCTATTGTAATTTCAAAAATAAGATATCGCGATAACGACCTTATTGTTAAATGTTACACAGAAAAACTTGGCATTGTAAGCTATATTTTAAAAGGTGTTTTAAAAAGCAAAAAGGCAAATGTTAAAACGGCATATTTTCAATTACTATCACTTCTTGAATTGGACACAAATCATAAAGAAAAAAGCTCTTTACAGTTTATAAAAGATGTGAGGCTAAATCATTTATATACAACATTACACACCAATGTTATAAAAGGTTCGGTTGTGATGTTTTTAGCCGAAGTTCTTTCGAACACATTAAAAGAAGAAGAAAAAAACCCAATACTTTTCGAATATTTAGAAACAACATTTTTATGGTTTGACAAGCAAGATCAATACGCAAATTTCCACTTACTTTTTTTACTAAAGTTAACAAGACATTTAGGGTTTTATCCAGACACTACCAACATTCAATTTGACTATTTTAATTTAAATGAAGGCGAGTTTCAATCTGTTGCTACAAGTAAATATTCAATTTCAGGAGAAAATTTAATACTTTTGAAACGTTTATTAGGCATAAAGTTTGAGGCGTTAAATTCTATAAAATTAAATTCAAAACAAAGATTGTCTTTTTTAAAAATGATGCTCCTTTATTTTGAGTTACATTTATCCGGTTTCAATCAGCCAAGATCATTGCAACTATTTAATCAAGTATTTAATTAACAGCGTTTTTAACCAATTAATATGAGGTTTGTTTTAATTTTTAGTTTGTGCTTTACAGCATTTTTACAGGCTCAAGAAATTAAGGTTTTAGATAAAAACACAAACTTACCTATAGCAAATGTTGCGATTTATAATGAGAAGAAAAATATTTACACAACAACAGATATTAATGGTTTAGCAGTTTTAAATAAATTTTCTAATAATGAAGATATTTATTTCGAACATATCCTTCATTTTAAAGTAAAACTGAATAAAGCACAAATCACTACAAAGAATAACATTGTTTATTTGGTACAAAAAATTGAAGATTTAGATGAGATTGTTTTATCGGCATCTAAGTTTGAGCAAAGTAAAAAAGATATTCCGCAGAAAATAGTAAATATAAATGCTAAAACAATTGAATTTACAAACCCTCAAACTAGTGCAGATTTATTAGAAAGTACAGGGAATATCTATATTCAAAAAAGTCAATTAGGTGGAGGAAGCCCAATGATAAGAGGTTTTTCTACCAATAGATTACTAATTACTGTAGATGGTGTGCGAATGAATAATGCTATTTTTCGTGGCGGAAACCTTCAAAATGTTATTTCTATCGATCCATTTTCTATTCATAATACAGAAGTGACACTTGGTGCTGGATCTGTTATATATGGAAGTGATGCTATAGGTGGTGTTATGAGTTTTTACACACAAAAGCCTAAACTATCTTATACAGATTCATTGAGTTTTAACTTAAACACTATTGTTAGATATGCAACGGCTAGTGAAGAAAAAACTGGACATATAGATTTTAATTTCGGATTTAAGAAATGGGCCTTTCTAACCAATATCAGTTACAACTCATTTAATGATTTGAAAATGGGGAAACATGGCCCAGACGATTATTTGAGACCAGAATATGTTATGACCATTAATAATGAAGATGCTATAGTTACTAATAATAATCCAAGAGTTCAAGTGCCTACAGGCTATGATCAAATTAATTTAATGCAAAAGGTAGCCTATGAACCTTATGACAATTTAAAATTTGATTTAGGATTATATTATACTTCTACATCAGATTATTCAAGATATGATAGATTACTACGTTATAAAGGTGATGACTTACGCTCTGCAGAATGGTATTATGGACCACAACGGTGGTTTATGGGTAATGTAAATGTTACCAAATTAAGTAGTGGTTCTAATTTATACGATTCTCTTAAAGGCTCAATTGCTTATCAAAATTTTCAAGAAAGCAGAATCGATAGAGATTATCAATCTAGTATAAGAAACATAAGGGAAGAAGCTGTTGACATGTATTCTTTTAATTTAGATTTCGAAAAGTCATTGAGCATAAAAACAAAACTATTTTATGGTGTAGAATATGTATATAATAAAATTATGTCAGAGGCTAAAGAAGAAAATTTAGATACTCATACAGGTTTCCCAACCGTCACAAGATACCCAAATGGCTCAAGTTGGCAATCTGCTGCGGCATATACAAGCATTAAATATAAGCCAAACCCAAAGTTTGTATTTCAGTCAGGTATAAGGTTTAACCACATATCTTCAAAAGCAAATTTTACCGAAAATAATATTTATCTGAATTTACCTTTCGAATCTTCAAAGATTAACGCAGGAGCATTTACTGGAACGGCTGGCATAAGTTGGTCTCCTAGTAACTTAATACAATGGAAACTAAATGCGTCTTCGGCTTTTAGAGCTCCGAATATTGATGATATTGGTAAAGTTTTCGATTCTGAACCTGGCTCCGTTGTTGTACCTAATAAAGATTTAAGGCCAGAATATGCTTATGGAGGAGAATTAGGATTAAAATTGAATTTAGAGAATATATTTATTCTAGACCTTAATACATATTACACATATTTAAACAATGCATTAGTTAGAAGAGACTATAGTTTGAATGGTGAAACGGAAATAATGTATGATAGTGAATTAAGCAATATACAAGCAATACAAAATGCTTCTAAAGCATGGATATATGGTTTTGAAGTTGGAGTAGAAATTAATTTTAGTAAGCAATTTAAATTAACTTCTCAATATAATATCATTGGCGGTACAGAAGAAGACCATGATATAGAAGTGCCTATAAGACATGTGGTGCCTAATTTTGGAAATACACACTTAATTTGGACAGCAAATAATTTTAAAGTTGATGCTTTTTTAAATTATAATAACGAATTATCGTTTAATCAATTGGCACCTTCTGAAATTGAAAAAGATTATATATATGCTTTAGACGAAAACGGAAATCCATATGCGCCAACCTGGTACACTTTAAATATTAGAACTCAATACCAGATAAACAAATCTATGCTTCTTACCGCGAGTTTAGAAAACATAACTAATCAACGATATAGAATGTATTCTTCTGGAATTTCGGCTGCAGGAAGAAACTTAATACTATCGCTTAAATATAGTTTATAAAGTCATTGTGAGGAGAGTCACAGCGTGGTAACCTGTTGAATATTAATAAAATATTATTTTCTTTTTACAGCTTTTTTAGTGACAATAACACCATTAGATAATTCAATCTTTGCAAGATATGTTGTTTGACTTAAACTAGAGAGATTGTAGGTTTCGGAGTGATTATTGCCTTTTAAATCGTATAATAATCTGCCAAGTACATCAAATATTTTTACCGTAGTAATATTTAGCTCGCTTGATGTTTTAAACTTAACATTGTCAGAATCTAACTCAATTATCGAAAGAGAATTGCCTATTAAATCATAGCCTTTTACGGGTAATGAAGCATCGGTAAACATAATTTCAAATCGCTCTTTAAATTCACCAGCATCCGATGTAAAGATATAATCAGATTCAGAAAGATTGTGCACAATATTCATTTCGTAATCTTTTAAATAGATGGTGTTCGAATTAAAGAAATCTCCTTCTAATTGAGCTATCGATAAAGTATATAAAGTTGCAACATCTATAGAAGTGTCAAACCCTATTGGAATGATTTCATCTAAAGTTAAACGACTAGATTCTTTTCCTTGAATAACAAATTTTTCATCTCTTCCATCAATTAAAGTATAAATTGTTGAGTAGGTATCACCTGAAAGATTTCGTGGCGCATCGTAACTCATACCATCATAATCATTGGTAGCAGCATCTAAATAACCAATAGCCAGTTGATTAAACACACCATTATCAGATGTTAAATTTATTTTCAATACATTTTTATTGGTGCTTCCATTTTTTGAAATAGTACTTCTAAAGAATTGACTATTGTCACCAGTAACGCGCATATTATTTGTAAAAGTAACTGTACCTTGTACAATCGTTGGATTAGGCGAAGATGAAATTGTTGTCCCTGAAGCTCCGTTAGTGTATGAAACAAAGAAGCCTTGTCCTGAAGGGATATACCTTGAAGGTGTTATACCGTCTCCACCTGCAGCTTCAGAGGCCATATTAATAACAGCATAATCAGATTGAGAAAAATTTAAATTTTGATTACCATTATTTGTGCTATCATGAGAACTATTTTGGGACCAAAAGAATATGGCACCATCTACACCACTTGGCGAAAAATCTTGAGCGTCATTATTAATTTCAGAATTCCCTGTTAAAAACGCATCAGCATCTAAAGCAGATGGATATGGATTTCCTAAAAAATTCCAATTATTATCTAACATTTCATCATCATTTCTGTAAATAGAAATTGATATATCACCAGTATTAAAAGGCCCTTCAAATGTATATTTTATTCTACAGCCTGGACAACCTGGAGTACTACTAAAAACTGTTGGGTCATTAGGCGATGCATAACCTAAACCAGGAATCATTAAATCGCCTCCTGAGGTTGTTTGCCAGTCTGTTCCTGTTCCATCCATTTCACTGGCGGGATCATCAATATCATCCTGACCAGGATTAAAACTATTACTATTACCATTTTCTTTTACAGAATCTCTATAATTTTGTGCATTAAACCAATAACGTCGGTTTGGGTCAGCAAAAGATAAGCCATTTGCAATAGTTTCGTTTTCAGTTGGAGAGCTCCAGTACGTGTATTCATACCATTGATTGAATTCTGAAGTTTCTTTTTCAACAATAGCACTACCATTAGAATCTAAAGTGAATAATCCGTAATCATTTACTTGTACCAAAGAGCCAGAAGTTCTTACTATAATATTGCCATAAACAAGGACATTATTTTGAACCAAAACATAACTACTATCATCTATATCTAAAGTAATACCTGAATTAATAATTAAGTTACAAGCTTCTATATCACCATTGTCTCCAGTATTATAAGCATAATCTATAATTGCAATGGTATCAGTGTCTGGAGAGCCATCACTCCACCCACTACTGGTCCACGTAGTTGATAGCAACGTTAATTTCACGGCATCACTCGCTGTTGCACATAAAGCATCATCTTCTCTCACTTCACAATAATATTGGTAGTTTTCTAATCCAGCGGTATTTAAAATACTTAAAATGGCTGTAGTCGAAGAGACATAATCATAAGCTGTGATATTGGGGATTGTATTCCATCCAGGATCTCCAGGAGCCGAATAAAACCACTGATAAGTTAGTCCTGCAGGATCAGTTCCATCTAATGCGGTAATTTCTATTGTTGCGCTATTACAACTTGAATTAAGTGTTGGTCCTGATGTCACCATTGGAGGAGTCCCAGTTGAGAAATCATATTGACCGATATCAGAATAATCATTGGTGCCGCATGAGCTTAATCCAGATCCAACCCAATCAATAATATTCCAATTGCTAGATAAACCTGTAAGGCTAAAATTAGGATTTGGTAATGGTGAAGCAGTAGCTAAACGTCTAAAATTTAATCCTCTATTTCCAGTAATGATTGTCCAGTCCATCCAATCATCATCTTGATATACCCCAAATTCATCTACTGTGCTTCCTGAATGAACAAGCCTGATCATATCATGTTCATTGTCTTTTTTATTAATACCACCAATTGTACTGGCTTGATTTGCTAAGTGACCATTTCCGCCAGTGGCACCATTTATTGGACAGGTGTTTGCTCCTGAACCAGATGTTGTTGAACTACTAGCTACCCCAATAGCAACGACATATGTATCGTCATTGGCAAGTGAAACATTGTTAAGGGTAAGTGTGTTTCCAGATGAATTTCCATTGGAGATTATTTCTAACGAGTATCCACCTAAGTTAACGGTACTTCCCGTACCATTGTATATTTCGATATAAGATAATCCTCCAGTTGTGGCATCTGTTACTTCACTAATGAATAAATCAGTTAAATTCGAGCCACCTCCACAACCACCAATAGTATTATCAATAACGTCAAAAGCAAAGAAACCTGTACAACCAAGACCATCTACTATTTCAAGATTACCATCTGTTGCTGTATCTGGTACGGTAACTTCCAATTTATCTGTAGCTACAATATAATTTAACATAATCACTGGAACACCATTAAACGATGCTGAAGCAGTACTTAAGTCTAATCCTGTAGCAGAAACGGTTACAATTGTATTTTCTGGGCCTGAAGTTGGGGTAATTGAATCTATAACTCCAATACAATTACCTTCTCCTTTAATTGTAAAAGTATATTCAGCTTCATTAGTATCATTATTAAAAATGTGTACTACAGCTGTTCTAGTACCAGCAACTGTTGGTGAAAATGTAATTTCTAAAATAGATGGAGTAGTGTAAGATACTGGACTAGCGGGAGTAGAAGTTACAGTAAAATCAGTAGCATGCCCTGTAATAGTTATGCTTGAAATTATAACATCCGTCGCAAGAAGACTTTGAATTCTATAAGATTTAGATTGAGAAGCACCAACAAATTGTGCTGCGAATAGCGTGTTATTTGTACCGCTAGGTGTTGTATGCCCATCAGGAATATCTGGAAAACTACCCAAATTGCCTTCAACATTTATTTCTACTCCAGAAGGAAGGCAATTTGGTAATAACGTATTTATACCTGGTGAGCCGCCATAGGCTACAGCTTCCCAATTAGAATTGGTGTTAGAATTATCAGCAGAAATATCAATAATGTGATATGAGCTTCCATTTCCATTTGTTGAGCTATCATCACCATTGTCGTACGTGACTACGTCAGCAATTGTAGAACCATTACTTGCATATATGGTTATTGTATCTGTAGAATTAGCTAAAGTTCCAGTGCCTAAACCGTTAGAGTAATCTGCTCCAAATGGACAATCAACATTATAATCTGCTCCACCACCATCACCAAGATCAATAGTTATACAAACACCATCACCAATCGTTGTATTACAGGGGAAAGTGAATTCTGATGAACCATCTACATAAATACTATAATTACTAATATCTTGTGTACTTCCAGATACATTACAAATTTCTATCCACTCATCATCTGTTCCGATTGTATTATACATGATTTCTGTAATCACAACGTCGGCTAATGGAGGATCTGTGACTGTTAATGTACCATTGTTATTAGTAGTATCCCAAAAATTACCAACATTATCCGCTTGGATACCACCATAAGAATAACTACTTCCATTTAATTGAAAACGACTTGCGTAATAATATGTTCCGGCGGGTAATCCGCAACCAATATTTACAACGTATTGATCATTACTTATCCAATCCGAATCATATGTAGCAGCTATCCAAGTCCATCCAGTTAGATCCCATGGCTGATGATTTATTCCAATTGTATTATAACCAATCCAAGCTTGAATATTCGCCCCTTGTCCTGCAGGTTCTGTAATGCCTGGCTCGTAAACTTGTGCAAATGCACTAAAGTTACTCCCTGTTGTAATATTCCCTGTTTTAGGAAAATCTACATTACAAAAATTTACTTGGTCAGGATTTATAGTTAATATGCCATTAACATCATAGGTTCCATCCCACACACCATCACCACCACCTGAATTAAAACCACCATATGTATATACACAACCATTTATTCTAAAGCGACTTGCGTAATAGTAGGTTCCAATTGCAAGCCCAGAACCTATTTCTAATCTAAACTCATCATTATTTCCTTGTTGAGAATCAAATGGAGTCGATGTCCACGAAGATTCTAACCACGTACTTGGATCAGTATTAGATGTATTGTAACCTATCCAGGTTTCAATCCCTGAACCAACTCCTGTGGCTTCGGTAACACCAGCCTTGTAAGCTTGTGCATAAACATTAAATGGATTACCAACAGTTATGTTTCCAGTAGCAGGGGATTGTAAGTTGTAATAATCCAAAGTGTCTGAGCAAAGAGGAGTTCCGTTTAAAATAACATTATCAAATCCACCATAATCACTACCACCATTTTGATCTGCTTTTAATACTAAAAACACATTTGTTGTTGAAGCTGTTACATTATAATTAACATTAAGCCATCCTCCAGTATTATCATTAAGATTAACTAAATCAACAACTTTAATTCCGTCTTCCCAAATTTCATAACCTAAATTATCAGAAGCTTCATAACCGATGGTGTAGTAATCAAACGAAATAGTAACTGATGTATAAGAAGATACATTATAGCTCGGAAAAGTTATAGTTTCATAAGTTGAACCTCCACAGTTTCCTTCCAAATCTTGTATTCCCCAAAATTGTAATCCATCATTTGGAGTTATAGCACTTAAAGAACTTGAATAATCCCAGATATCATCACCATTTGTACATGGAGGAGTTGAAAAAACTATTGGGGCCCATGTGTCACCTGAAGCTTCAAAACTTTGTTTTGTTATCTGCCCAAACCCCCAAAAACTGGCGCATAAAAAAACTAAAACAATGAGGGATTGTTTCTTAATCATAGAGAGAAAATTATTTAATAATTTTTCAAAAGCTAACAAATATAATGTAATTTACTTAAAAATCAAGTAGTTGCAATATTTCACTTATTAACAATTTGTTGTTATTTTTAATACATGTATAATCACCAATCTTTCACAGTAGATGAAGCTCAAAAAAAGCTTGAACATTACTGTGCGTATCAAGAACGTTGTCATCAAGAAGTTAGGCAAAAATTACAAAGCATGCATATGATTCCTGAAGCGATTGATAACATTATTGTTTCTCTCATTAGACACAATTTTTTAAATGAGTCACGTTTTGCCAAATCGTTTGTACGCGGAAAATTTAAAATAAAAAAGTGGGGAAAATACCGCTTAACTCTAGAACTAAAGAAAAGAGACATTTCTAAAAATATTATAAACCATGCAATTAAAGAAATATCTGAACAAGAGTATATTGATACTTTTAATATGTTAGCCGAAAAAAGGGCTTCTTCTATAAATGAAAACAATAAATTTAAAAAGAAAAAAAAGCTTGCAGATTATCTTCTATATCGTGGTTGGGAATCACATTTGGTGTATGCCAAAGTAAACGAACTTATATAGTAAAACCGTTTTCTTTATTTGTTCTTACAATGGCTTGTTGGTTTTTCCAGTCTATCCATTTTTGGCCTTTTATGCGACGCATTGTATTATCAAAATAACGCATACCAAAGAGGTTAAAAATCGCTTTTCCGAGATTTTTTGGATTTCTAGCAATAGCTCTTAAACTCATTGAAAAACCAGATGTTAAGTATTTCATATAATGCCAATAACCTTCAGGCATGTATAGTATTTCGCCATGTTTTAATTCGGTTCTATAGCCTTTTGCATATTGTAACGCTGGCCATTCATTAAAATCTGGATTCGAAAAATCGATATCTTCTCTGGTAATTAAGGAGTAAGGAATTTTATAGAGGAACTTGTTTTGTTTTTGATCAAATAATACAACTTGCTTTTTTCCTTCAAAATGAAAATGAAAAATATTGGCTAAATCAATATCGTAATGCATAAAGGTATGCGAATTTTCGCCACCAAAAAAAAGCATTGGTAGCCCTTTCATGAGTTTTAAACCAAAATCTGGGAAGGTAAAATCTTTTTGAAGCTGCGGAATTTCTTTTAAAATATTCCAGAGAAAAATTCGATATTTTGTTGGCTTACTTTTTAGTAAGTCTACATAATCACTCATTTTCATTTTAGCGTGTGGTTCATTAAAACCATCTTTATAATCTACAGGTCTATCGTCGTAAAGCGGAACAATTTTATCTCCAGCGATTTGTTTCATATAATCTAAATTCCATTTAGAATATGCAGGCCAATCTTCAATAAAACGTTCAATAACCACGGGTTTCTGTGGTTTAAAATAATTATTAATAAACTCCTCTTTGGTAATGGTTTTTACGCGAGGTATTTCTTGAAGATTTAATTTCAATCTGGATTATTTTTAATTGTTAAAGTTAACAAAACGAATGCAAATTTTACATATTGTGAATTCATCACAAAAACAATTGACTATTAAAACCTATATTTTAAATCTAATAATACATTTCCTTTTGGCATAGGCACTAAATTAGTTTGTGTGTATTCTGTATTAAAAATGTTATTTCCAATGATTGATATTTCAAAAGATTGTACTGTCAATGTTGCTTTTACATCTACAACTCCATAGCTTTCACCTGTTGTACGTTTGGCATATTTGTAAGCAATATTTTGAGAAATATTTTGGATATATTGAGAAAAATAGTTCGCTGTAATATGATGTTTTAATGAGTTAATAGAATATCTAGAAAAGCTAGCCTCGACATCCTTTAAATCTTCATTTAAATAGCTATAACCTAAATTAATGTTTTGATTAAAACCAGATGTTTTAAAATTATAAGAAGCATTTGCCTCGAATCCAAAAGAGTTTACATCTTGTATGTTTGTTGCTTGCCAAAGATCATCTTCATTTTCTTTTACATAATCAATTAGGTTGCTTGAGCTTCTGTTGAAAATGGCTATGTATCCATTGAAATTATTTCTAGAAAATTTCAACCCAATTTCTTCGGTAATAGCTTCTTCTGGGTCTAGATTTTCGTTCCCAAGAGTAGTTGGGTCACTGTAATATAAATCTGTATACGTTGGAATTCTATATGTATATCCAGCATTTGCATACAGTTTAAAACTGTCGTTTAACCTATACCCAAGATCTATTCCTGGAAATGCATGAAATTTAAAATCAGAAAAATAGGTTGCAGCAATTCCAGGAGTAATATCTAATTTATCATTAATTAATTTTAGTCTATGTTCTAAAAAAACTGTTACCATATCACGTTCTCTACTTCCTAAATTATTGCTAGAAAGGAACACTTTTGCAAAATCGACTCCGAAACCAGTCGCACCTGCTTTAGAAATTAAAGATGCATTTACTTCAGCTCCAACCTTATTAGTTTGATGTAGGTTTCTGTAAATTGCAGGCTTATTTCTTATAAAAAGATACATGTCTTGGTTTCGTTTCCAATACATACGAGGTTTTAATGTTAGCTTTTTAGTTTTATATATAGTAGAAATTCCTACTAAACTACTTTGAGTTTCTTCGTATTGGTTAACCGCTGCTGGCGAAGCGTAAAATCCGTTTGCGCCAAATTTACGTTCGGTAAAATACCCAATAATACTTATCGGTAATTTACTTTTATTAAACGTGCTTTTCAGAAAGTAATTCTCGTTCTCAAAATCGGTATTGTATCTATAACCATCAGATGTATTGGCCGATACATGTACAATATGAGAACTATTTTTAAAGTCATGACCTAATGTAGTACTAAAATTTTGTTGATTATAAGAACCAAGTTGAAACCCTATTTCATTCACCTTATCTGCATTACTCTTTGTCACAATATTTACGGCTCCAGTAAAGGCATTTTGACCATAAACACGAGCTGCAGGACCTTTAATAATTTCAATACGTTCTATCAGTTCAATGGGTAAAGCCATGTTCATGGTGTGATGACCAGTTTGAGGATCCTCTGCTTTTATACCATCAATAAGTAAAAGTGTTTGATCGAAACCTCCGCCACGAATGTATAAATCTGCCTGCATACCGTTTACTCCACGTTGTCTTATATCAATACCAGCAACTTGTTGCAATAAATCTGCCATGTTGGTCGCTGTACTTTGTTTGATATCTTCGGAAGTAATAACGGTTATGGTTCGAGAATTTTCTTTAAAAGGCAAATCGATTCTAGTTGAACTGATTATAACAGAATCTAATTCCTGTTGTTTTGATGTTTCTTGAGAATAAGATGTGAAACATATTAAAGATAAAATAATAAAAGCTAAAAAAGTATTTTTTGTGCTCATTGCTTGCTATTAAGCAGGCAAATTTAAAGATAAAATATAGAATGAAGTACAATTAAACGCTATTCTTCATATACTATTTTTTTACTTTTTTCTGATGCTTTTTTATTAATCCATTTATAATTATTAGGAATTGTTGCGTCAAGTAAGCGTATGTTTAATAATTCGGAAGTTTTATAGCCAACACGAAAAGCTTCTTCATAATCATACTTTTCATAGAGCTCCCAATGCTTGTTTTTATCATACCATAAATTAACTTCATAGATTTTATTTCCATCTACAAGTGGTTGATGAAATATTGATATGTATTCGTAGTTTTTTATTGTTTTCCACTGGCCGAGTTTGATCGGGCCAACTTCGAATGTCGATCTGAATCTAGATTTTTTTATATCAATATGGACTCTTTTTTGAAAACTAAACCCAACGCCTATAACTGTTAAATAAATCACTAAATTAAAGCGACCACCTATTTCTCTAATATTTTCATCTAACCACTGTACGTCAAACACATGTAAAATTAGAACAGCAACAGCAATAGTGAAAAACAAAGAAGCGATAATAAGTTTCCAGAACGGTCTATTCCTTTCTGAAACAATAAAATGACCATTATCCATTAAGCAAAGATAATTAATTTAACAAAATCCTTTTAAATTACAATCGTACAAAAACACTTTTCTTGTATCTTTATACACATGTATGCACTGGTAGATTGTAATAATTTTTATGCGTCTTGCGAACGGGTTTTTAAGCCTAATTTGCAAGGAAAACCTATTGCTATTCTTTCTAATAACGATGGCTGTGTAATTTCTATGAGTGATGAATCTAAAGCAATACCTCTTCCATTTGGAGCGCCAATTTTTAAATGGAAAGGGTTTTGTAAAGCTAATAATATTGAAATACTTTCTTCTAATTATCCATTGTATGGCGACATGAGTACTCGTGTGATGAATATTTTACATCAATTTTCACCAGATGTTGAAGTGTATAGTATAGATGAAGCTTTTTTGCAATTTAAAGGGTTCGATAACTACAATCTTGATGACTATGGGAATACCATTAGAAAGCGCATTTTAAAATGGACAGGCATTCCAACATGTGTTGGTATTGCACCTACAAAAGCGTTGAGTAAAGTTGCTAATAAAATTGCACGAAAATTTCCAAAAGAAACAAATGGTGTTTATGTTATTGATTCTGAAGAAAAACGTTTTAAAGCATTAAAGTGGATTAAAATTGAAGACGTTTGGGGTATCGGTCGTGGTTTACAAAAACGACTAAAAAGAAAACATGTGCTAACAGCGTTCGATTTTACACAATTATCTGACGAATGGGTTCGTAAGAATTTTTCAATTACCGAATGGCGTTTAAAAAAAGATTTAGAAGGTATTGAGACACTACAATTATATGAAATCACGTCTAAAAGAGCTATTGCTACGACTCGGAGCTTTGAATATACGTTTTCAGATATAGATAATATTAAAGAGCGCATTTCTACTTTTGCAACAAGTTGTGCCGAAAAATTACGAAAACAAAAATCAAGTTGCCATATGATTATCGTTATGTTAAGTAGCGATAGACATAAAAAGAATTTAGAGCAGCATCGTGCAAGTATTGTTGTGAAATTATCGTATCCAACTGATTCGATGCTAACTATTAGCGATGAGGCTGTTAAAGCGGTAACCACAATCTTTAAAAAAGGGATCAAATACAAACGTGCAGGTGTTATTGTTACAGGTTTGGTGCCTAATGATAATTATCAATTAGATATATTTGAGCACGAAAACCCAAAGCACAAACCATTAATGCATGCTATCGATGGGCTAAATAAAAGATACAGAGATTATAAAATTAAACTCGGAAATCAAGATTTAGAACGCACATGGAAAATGCGTCAGGAGCGATTGTCACCAAAATACACAACCAATATTAACGATATTATAAAAGTAAAATGCTAACACAAAAATTCACAAAATTATCATTTTTCATTCCTAATGCTTCAGAAAGTTTTGAGACTAGATATTTTAATTCAGGAATTTCAGCAGGATTTCCATCACCTGCTGACGATTTTAAGGAAGAACGTCTCTCGTTAGACAACGAATTAATTAAAAATAAAGAAGCTACATTTTTTGCACGTGTTAATGGACAATCTATGATTGATGCAGGTTTGGGCGATAACGACTTGTTGGTTATTGATAGAAGCCTAAACCCAGAGCACAACAAAATTGCAGTATGTTTTTTAGATGGTGAATTTACAGTAAAACGCCTACGAGTTGAAAAAGATGGTGTTTGGTTACAACCAGAAAATTCAAAATATAGTCCTATAAAAATTACCGAAGAAAACGAATTTACTATTTGGGGAATTGTAACAAATGTGATTAAAAAAGTGTAATTATCACTAAAAATATAATATACAAAAGAGCTGAAACCGATCAAGAATTAAACCAGATTCTTGAGCTTCAACACACAAACTATTCGTCTTCTATTTCAGTAAAAGAAAAAAATCAGGAAGGTTTTGTTACTGTGGTTCATGATTTTGAAATACTAAAAAAAATGAATGATAGGTGCGCACATATCATTGCAAAACATCAAGACAATGTTGTTGGCTATGCCTTATGTATGCTCAAAGAGTTTAAAGATGATATTGAAGTTTTAAAGCCTATGTTTCAGCAAATTGATAATTGTTTAAAATCTAATAAAACATATTTAATTATGGGGCAAATATGCATTGATAAAGCATATAGAAAGCAAGGCATATTTAGAGAGTTATACAATTGTATGAGGCAGCAATTACAATCAGAATTCGCCATGGTTATTACTGAAGTTGATTTAGAAAACACACGATCTCTAAACGCACATTGCGCTATAGGATTTAAAGATTTACATTTTTATAATTCCAACAATCAAGAATGGGCTTTAATTTTTTGGGATTGGAAATAAAATTAAAATAAGAATACTTTAAAAAGGTAAGATTACATAATATGATTACCAGAGAAGAACAAATTCAGAAATTAAATAAAACGGAAACTTGGGATTTTGTAATAATTGGAGGTGGCGCAAGTGGTTTAGGTATTGCTGTTGATGCCACGAGTAGAGGATATAAAACAGTGTTGTTTGAAGGCGTAGATTTTGCAAAAGGCACTTCAAGTAAAAGCACAAAGCTAGTTCATGGTGGTGTTAGATATTTAGAGCAAGGAAATATAGCTTTAGTGGTTGAAGCTTTGAATGAACGAGGAATTTTAGCTAAAAATGCCAAACATTTATTCAAGAACTTATCTTTTATTATTCCAAATTATAAATGGTGGAAGGGTTATTATATCGCAATAGGGCTTAAAATTTATGATTTATTATCAAAGAGTTTGAGTTTAGGAAAGTCTGAATTAATTAATAGAACAAAGGTTTTAAATTTCCTTCCTAACCTAAAAAAGGAAAACTTATCAAATGGTGTAATTTATCACGATGGCCAGTTTGACGATTCTAGATTAGCAATCAATTTGGTTCAGACTGCTATAGAGCATGGTGGTACAATCCTAAATTATTTTAAAGTCAAATCTATTTTAAAAGATAAGCAAGGTAAAAATAGTGGGGTAACTGTTCTAGATAAAGAAAACAACAATCTATATCATATTAATTCAAAATGTATCATAAATGCGACAGGAATATTTACAGACAAGATTTTAAAAATAAATGATCCAAAACACAAAAAAACAGTTATTCCAAGTAGAGGTATTCATTTAGTTTTTGATAAGTCTTTTTTAATGAGTGAATATGCTATTATGATTCCTAAAACATCAGATGGCAGAGTATTATTTGTAATCCCATGGCACGATAAAGTTATTGTAGGAACTACCGATACACCTGTAAGCAAGAAAACGTTAGAACCCATTGCAACAAAGGAAGAAATTGATTTTATAATGAATAACGTTGGTTCGTATTTATACAGCGTTCCAAAAAAGGAAAATATTCTTTCGGTTTATGCTGGATTGCGCCCTCTTGCTGCACCTAAAGAAAATGACACGAAGACAAAAGAAGTTTCTCGCAGTCATAAAATAATTGTTTCTAAAAGCAATCTTATAAGTATTGTTGGAGGGAAATGGACGACCTACAGAAAAATGGCTGAAGATGTGGTTGATAAAGCCATACAAGTTCATCATTTACCAAAACACAAATCCATTACAAAAACCTTGGGTATTCATGGTAATATCACAAAGCCATTTTTAGGGAATGAAAATTATTTAAGCATTTATGGTTCAGATGCTAAAGCGATAAGAGACCTTGAAGAATCAGACATTTTATACTCTCAAAAAATTCATGTAAATTACGATTTCACTGCAGCACAAATTGTTTGGGCCGTAAGGCATGAAATGGCACGAACAGTTGAAGATGTTTTAGCGAGGAGAATCCGGTTGCTATTTCTAGATGCAAAAGCAGCTATTGAAGCTTCTCCTTTTATCGCACAGATCATGGCAAAAGAGCTTAAAAAGGATAAAATTTGGATAGAAGAGCAAAACACTAAATTTAATAAAATTGCTGCTAGTTATTTAATAGGTCATTATTATGAGTAAAAAATTTATTTTAGCGTTAGACCAAGGCACGACTTCCTCTAGGGCTATTTTATTCGATCATTCCGGTAATAATATCGCCAATACACAAAAAGATTTTACGCAAATTTTCCCTGAACCTGGCTGGGTTGAACATGACCCAAAAGATATTTGGGATTCTCAAATAGAAACAGTTTTAAATATTACAGCAAATATAAATGCTGAATTTCAGGATATTGCAGGGATTGGGATTACCAATCAAAGAGAAACGACAATTGTTTGGGATAGAGAAACAGGAGAGCCTATATATAATGCTATTGTCTGGCAAGATAGACGAACATCAAAATATTGCGATTCATTAAAACAAAAAGGTCACCTCGATATTATAAAAAAGAAAACAGGACTAATAATTGATGCTTATTTTTCTGCAACTAAATTAAAATGGATTCTCGATAATATTGAAGGGTCTAGGAGAATGGCAAAACAAGGCAAATTATGTTTTGGTACTGTTGATACCTGGCTAATTTGGAATTTAACGAAAGGTAAAACCTTTGTTACAGATGTTTCAAATGCAAGTAGAACGATGCTATTTAATATTAAAACACTAGAATGGGACAAGGAACTTCTAGGTTTATTTGATATTCCGTTAGCAATCTTACCTGAAGTCAAAGAGAGTAGTGAGATTTATGGATATACAGAATCATCTATTTTTGGAGTAGAGATTCCCATTTCTGGAATTGCAGGCGATCAGCAAGCGGCACTTTTTGGTCAATTATGTACAGAAAAAGGCATGGTTAAAAACACATATGGGACGGGTTGTTTTTTACTGATGAACACTGGTTTCAAGCCTGTTTATTCCAATAATAATTTACTTACTACCATTGCTTGGAAAATAAATGGGAAGACAAGTTATGCTCTTGAAGGCAGTGTTTTTGTAGGTGGTGCTGTCGTACAGTGGATTAGAGATGGCTTAAGTTTAATAAATGATTCTAATGAAATTGAGGCTTTAGCTAATGAGGTTGAGGATAATGGAGGTGTTTATTTTGTGCCAGCATTAACAGGACTAGGAGCACCATATTGGGATTCTTATGCTAGAGGAATGATTATAGGGTTAACCAGAGGAACAAATAAGTCACACATCGCAAGGGCAGCGATCGAAGGGATAGCCTATCAAGTTTATGATATAGTAAAATCAATGGAAGCAGATGCTAATGCCAAAGGGACAGAATTACGTGTTGATGGTGGTGCAACAGCTAATAACTTGTTATTACAATTTCAAGCAGATATTTTTAAGTTTCCAGTTATTCGACCTAATTTTTTAGAGACAACAGCCTTAGGGGCAGCATATTTAGCGGGGTTGGCCGTTGGGTTTTGGGATTCGGTAGATGAATTAAAAAACCAATGGTCAGTAGATAGACTTTTTGAACCTAGCATGGAAGAAGCCGAAGTTAGTAATTTAATAGGGCAATGGCATAAGGCCGTGTCAAGATCAAAAAACTGGATAGATAACTAATCAGAATAAATTATGACACCATTTATAGCAGAAACACTAGGCACTTTTATGTTGATTTTATTAGGCAACGGTGTTGTAGCAAATGTTGTTTTAAAAGACACAAAAGGAACAGGTTCGGGATGGATAGTAATAACAACAGGATGGGCACTAGCCGTTTATACAGGCGTGCTTATTGCTGGACCATATAGTGGTGCACATTTAAATCCCGCGGTTACACTTTCACTTGCAATTGCAGGATTGTTTGAATGGTCTTTAGTCCTTTCGTATATTCTTGCTCAATTTTTAGGTGCGATGATGGGAGCACTATTTGTATGGATAGTGTATAGAGATCACTATAAAATCACAGATGATAAAGATGGTATTATGGCTACATTTTGTACAGCACCTGCAATAAGGAACTTTCAAACGAACTTAATTTGTGAAATTGTTGGGACTTTTGTACTCCTTTTTGCAGTATTCTATATAGTGTCTCCAGAACTTATTATAGAAAATAGAAACGTGAATTTTGGTTTAGGCTCTTTAGGAGCTATTCCGGTTGCTTTTATAGTTTGGGTAATAGGCTTGTCTCTTGGAGGAACAACAGGATATGCAATTAATCCTGCAAGAGATTTAGGCCCAAGAATAGTTTATATTTTACTTCCAATTAAAAATAAAAGAGATAGTAATTGGAGTTACTCATGGATTCCTGTTTTTGGACCAATTATTGGCGGAGGTTTAGCAGCTATTTTATTTATATTACTCAATTAAAAACAAAAAAACACCAAACATTTAGTTTGGTGTTTTTTCATAATAAGTAGATTAAATTAATCTGCTAATACAATTATTTTATTGTCTTTTAATTCTATTGTTCCAGAATTTATTGGTAACCACATGCCTCTTTTTTCACCTTCGACAAATTTGTCTTTAACATCTTCTTCTATTGTGATATCGCCAAATATTTTTACATGACCAGCTTTTAAAAGAGATACTGTTGGGGCATGATTATTAAGCATTTCAAATTCGCCATTAACCCCTGGTACAGCAACAGACTCTACATCTCCTGTAAATAAAGTGGCTTCTGGTGTTACAATTTCTAAATACATAGTTAAACTTGTTTAACTACCCTGAACTTGTTTCAGGGTCTTTCAATTATTATTCAAGATTTATAGAGATACTGAAACAAGTTCAGCATTAGCTTCGTCTATGCTTCAGCAAGCATTTTCTCTCCAGCTTCTACAGCTTCTTCAATGGTTCCTTTAAGGTTAAAAGCAGCTTCTGGTAAGTGATCTAACTCACCATCCATAATCATATTAAAACCTTTAATAGTTTCTTTAATATCTACTAATACTCCTGGAATACCTGTAAATTGTTCAGCCACGTGGAATGGTTGAGATAAGAAACGTTGCACACGACGAGCGCGACCAACAGCAAGCTTATCTTCTTCGGATAACTCTTCCATACCAAGAATGGCAATAATATCTTGTAATTCTTTATATCGTTGTAATAACTCTTTTACTTTTTGTGCACAATCATAATGCTCATCACCTAAAATATCAGCAGTCAAAATTCTTGACGTAGAATCTAAAGGATCTACAGCAGGATAAATACCAAGCTCTGCAATTTTACGAGATAATACAGTTGTTGCATCTAAATGAGCAAAAGTTGTTGCAGGTGCAGGATCTGTTAAATCATCTGCAGGTACGTAAACCGCTTGTACAGATGTAATAGAACCTCTTTTAGTTGAAGTAATACGTTCTTGCATGGCACCCATTTCTGTTGCTAATGTTGGTTGGTAACCTACTGCAGAAGGCATACGACCAAGTAATGCAGATACTTCTGAACCAGCTTGTGTAAAACGGAAAATGTTATCTACAAAGAAAAGAACATCTTTTCCTTGCCCGTCTCCAGCACCATCTCTAAAATATTCTGCAATCGTTAAACCAGATAATGCAACACGTGCACGTGCCCCAGGAGGCTCATTCATTTGTCCGAAAACAAACGTTGCCTTAGATTCTTTCATAGCAGATTTATCTACTTTAGAAAGATCCCAACCACCTTCTTCCATAGAGTGCATAAAGTCGTCACCATATCTAATAATTCCAGACTCAAGCATTTCTCTTAAAAGGTCATTTCCTTCACGAGTTCTTTCTCCAACTCCAGCAAATACTGAAAGTCCACCATGTCCTTTTGCAATATTGTTAATCAACTCTTGAATTAATACTGTTTTACCTACACCAGCACCACCAAATAACCCAATCTTACCGCCTTTTGCATAAGGCTCAATAAGGTCGATTACTTTAATACCAGTAAATAAAACTTCGGTTGATGTTGATAAGTCTTCAAATTTTGGGGCTTCTCTGTGTATTGGTAAACCTGCATCGCCAGATTTAGGTAAATCTCCAATACCATCAATAGCATCTCCAATAACATTAAAAAGACGTCCGTAAACATCTTCGCCAATTGGCATTTGTATTGGAGCACCAGTTGCAACAACTTCTGTACCTCTACTTAAACCATCAGACGAATCCATGGCGATAGTTCTTACTGTATCTTCACCAATGTGAGATTGTACTTCTAGTACTAAAATAGAGTCATCAGCATTTTTAATTTCTAATGAATCGTAAATTTTTGGAAGTTCAGAACCTGCTCCGAATTCAACATCGATAACTGGGCCTACTATTTGTGCAACTTTACCTGTAACTTTTGACATTACTTATGTGTTTATTGATTTTGCTTAAAATATAATTGAAAAACAGCTCGTTTTTCGCGCTGCAAAGATATATTTTTTAATTTTAAAATAAAGCCATTTTATTTGCTTTTTTCTGTATAAAAAAACACCTTCAATTTGAAGATGTTTTTTTAAAGTATTTTATTTTCTTTTATTGCAATGCAGGCGAATAATTTGTTGGATATTCACCAGCTTTAGCTAGATTTCCTGAAGCCTCGAAGTTAGACCCATAAGTGTCGTCAATTGCTTGTAAGAAAGCATTAGCCATTAAAGCATATCCTCTTGCAGTTAAATGTACACCATCTAAACTTACTAAGCCTCCAAATACTAAATCCGTATTCATATTAAAATCATCAAACATAATTCCTGTTGAAGCCGCTTCCTCTAATATACTATTAAGATCGACTAGTGCAAGACCATTAGCATTTGCAACAGATAAAATCGATGCATTATATGCCTCAGTTGCCATTGCAATTTCTTCTTGTTCTTGGGGTGTTAAAACCCATTTATCAGCTAAAGGAATAGCAACTCCATTAACAGTTTGAGGGTTGCCTGGAATAGCTTCTGTGCCGATAAAACTAGAAGATGGTAATACAAGTAAATCACCTGAAGTGGCTTGTCTCATACTAACTAATGCTGGGTTCAATGCTGTTAAATCAGTCAAATTCTCATCCATGATTACAACTGCGTTGCCTTCACCAGCAGCAAAAGAAATAGTTCGCTTTGTAATTTCAGCATCTGCCATTTCTTGAGTCATAGGTGTATATGCGACTAAATACGCAAATGCTTGAACAATACCAGCGTTATATGCACCATATGCTGCAGAGCTGTTTAAAAAGCCTGCTGTAGCAGCATCTAATGGAATAGGGTTATGTGGTACAGTTGTAAAGTGAGAAAAACTTGTAATATTAGGTAAATTACCAATAGCACCTTTAGCGCCATTTGCTATTAAACCTGCAACGATTGCATTCAAAGATGCATCAAATGTAGCGGTATCAGTTATTGCATTAGTTCCATCACCACCACTAGTTGCGTAACCTAGCACATCATTTCCTCCTACCTCTGATAATGTAAAGAAACTTGGGCTTTGAGCCATCGCTAATTCTAGAATAGAAGCATTTGGAGTATTCCCTGTAAGACGCACTGCATAAGGATTAGCAGCAGCAGGGAAATTCAAAATATTCCCATAACCTGGCGCGACCAAATGGAAACTCTTTGCTCCTGGAACGCCTAAATTATTAAAAGGTCCTGTTGGGTTATTTAACACGATATCTGTACCAACCGTTACTGGTCCAATAATCGACTCTAATGGTACTGGGCCAGCGCCTCCAAAGGCTAACCTTGGGTCTGCAATACGAGTTCCACCCGCTGCTAAACCTCCAAAATTATCACTCACCCATGGTTGGGTAAAAGTACCACCTCCAATATTGGCGAATTTATTTGCCATTATATTTGGAAACGAATTTTCTTGACTTGCTATAAATAAACCGCCGTCAGTATAACCAGCTGTAAAAGAAGCGCCTAAAGCAACGTAGTTTGAGAAATCTGCTGTACCAGCAGTAAGTTCTGGTAAAGGAGTGTCGTTATTATTTCTTTCTCTTATGTCTTCTACAAGTTCATTCTCGCAGGCTAACATACCTAAGGTAAGTAGTGATAGCGCTATATATTTTAATTGTTTCATTTTATCTTTTCTTTTTCAGTTATTATAAATTATTGATAGTCCAAGACACATAATACTGAGAGCCTATATGACCTGTACCAAATGCAGTAAAGTAATCATCTTGCAATAAGTTAGAAGCACCTACTTTAAATGTAGATTTTAAACTTGGAACTCTAAGGTTAACTTGTGCATCAAGGACATTGAATGCTGGTACTTCTCCGTCTCCGAAAGCAGCTTCCCAAAAGTAGTTGTCGCTCCATCTCCATGCTACATTAAATCCAAAATTTTCAAATAATTCTGTTTTACCAAAAGAGGCTTTTACTTTATGCTCTGGTGTATTAAAGTTAGTTCTGAAATCTGGATTTTTATTCACATCAAAATCTAATTTAGAATACGTATAGTTTGCACTTAAATCAAAACCGTTAAATACTTTAGTTGATACTGCTATTGCAGCTCCATAAGAGTTTACTGTTTCTTCAGAATTGGTATTGGCTTGATAAGCTTGAAAATCTCCATTATTTAAGGCAGCTAGAATTTGTTGCGTATCTGGGTTTAATCCTGCTACAGATGCAGGGTTATTGGGATCATAACCTGTTAAATCAAAGTTTGAAACATCTCCATAGAGTGGTGCTAGAACAGATTCATTTGCTAGGAAATCTTTATAAGAACTGTAGTATGCCGAAGCATCAATAATAAACTTTTTCATTTTCCCTCTATATCCTACTTCAACTGAACTCACTTGTTCTGGTTTAACATAATTGGAGTTACCTATAAAATTATTACCACTGGAACTTGGGTCATGAGTAGATAAACCGGTAGCAATAGAAGTAAATAATGAATTAGTATAGGCTGAATCAGCTGTTTGATTTATAATTGAAGGTTGTCCTAAATTGTTTTGTGCAAATTGACTAACAGCATAATCTCTTTCATATAGATTACCAATATCTGAAGCACCACCTACGAGTGTCCCAAGGGCAGTTCGCAAACCAATATACAATGATTGCGTGTCTGGGTTTCTAAAACCAGTTTGAAAAGAAGCTCTAAAGTTATGGTTTTCATTTACTGTTAAACCTGCAGATATTCTTGGTGAGAAAAATGCATCGAACAGTTCTGATTTATCATAACGTAAAGAACCTGTTAACTTTAATTCTAAACTTTCATTTAGTTCAATTGAGCGTTGTAATTGTGTGTACAATCCTAATTCAGAATAAGTAATTGGTCCATTTGAATCTGCATAAATAGTTCCAAAGGAATTTAATCTGTACGTTCTATAAGACCCACCTACTTGAATCTCGGCAAATTTAATTTTGTCTTTAAAGTTGTAATTAGCATCTCCGTGATAGATTTTAGAATTATCCTTTAAAGCAGAACCAGTTAAGAAATCGGTGTCTGTTGTTACTTGTTCGTATAATCTATTAAATTCATCTGATCCTAATTCTGGTCTTCCTTGTTCAGCAACAATTCTTGCAGCATCATGTGCTTGTGCATCTGTTGCCCCTCCTAATGTTTGACCAATATAAGTTGCTACATATTCTCCAAACCATACATCATGAGCTTTCCAGGCTTGCAATAAATTAGGACCAGCCACATCCAATACATATGTGTCACCAGCTTTATCAGAATTGACATAACCTCGTATAAAAAAGTTATCATTTTTTATTTCTAATTTATGTTGTTGTAGTGAGAAATTTTCGATTCTATATCGTTGCGCGCCTTGATAAATAGTAGAACCCGAAGCTACTTTACCTATATATTGTATTTCAAAATCATTAGCCCAAGGTCTATAATAAAAACCCCAATCTGCTTTTATACTTTCAGCATTATAATCGGTCAAGTCCACTTCTTTATATCCTGTTCTACTAACAGCCACAGAAGGTATTAAAGCAGATGAGCCAGATGGCGCCAATCCTAAAGCCTCTAACTGAAGAGCTACATCTTTAATGTTTGTAGTTACATTATCTCCATAAATGTTAACTCCATCATAGTTAATATTAGATTCTCTAGTACCACCTTGCTTGTCTTTATCATCATAATTCGCAGCATGCCAATCTGTACCTTTTAGATATCCAAAGTTGACTTTAGCCGCAAATTTATCACTGAATTTATGAGCCATACTTATGCCTAAGTCTGTATAATTATTATCTCCAGCTGCATCTTGGGAAGTTATCCCTTGTTTAAAATATCCTCTAACACCTTGATGGTCAAAAGGATTTTTACTTGTCATAAATAAAATACCATTAAAGGCATTTGCACCATAAAGTGCCGAAGAGGCACCAGGTAAAAGTTCTACACTCTGAGCATCAGTCTCTACAAACCCTAATAAGTTACCCATAGGGAAGTTAAGTAAAGGAGCAGAGTTGTCCATACCATCTACTAGCTGTACAAACCTTGTATTGGCAAATGTTGCAAAACCTCTAGTATTAATAGATTTAAAGGTTAAACTATTCGTGTTTATATCTACACCTTTTAAGTTCTCTAACCCTCCATAATAATCTGCAGAGGCTGTGTTTTTAATTTCTTTTAAACCAAAACGTTCTACAGTTACTGGAGATTCGAATATACGTTCAGGTGTTCTAGAAGCAGAGATTACAACTTCGTCTAAAGCGTTTCCTTCTGGCAAAGTAAAACTTATTACTTGGTTATTTTCTGTTACATCAACAGTTACACTTTCAAAACCAATCATACTTGCTTGTAAAGTAAAAGGAGGGTTTTGACTACCAGTTAAAGTAAAGCCACCATCAAAATCTGTGACTGTACCTATAGAAGTACCAGTAACAATGATATTTGCACCAGGCAAAGGTTGACCACTGTCATCTAAAACCTTTCCTGAAATAGTTGTTTGTGAGTATGTTATACCACAAAGAAAGATTAATAAAATTGGGAGAATTTTTTTCATTTTCGTGAATTAAGTTAAAAATTTAATGCAGCAATATAATATTTAAAATGTTTATTTAAGATAAAAAAACAAATAATTATGCATGCATAGTAAATTATGTATAATTCAAAAGTAATTAGATTATTCTTAATACAATTAATTTTTTTAATCTTTCTTT
>Ga0209344_10000708_pt1 | contig 52314 bp, 62 predicted proteins | sample Cruoilmetagenom6_FD_187293 | JGI IMG/M metagenome (GOLD analysis project Ga0209344, IMG submission 187293) | Oil polluted marine microbial communities from Coal Oil Point, Santa Barbara, California, USA - Santa Barbara Oil Seep Sample 6 (SPAdes)... | ecosystem: Environmental > Aquatic > Marine... | reverse complement strand
TCGTCTTGGAAGCAGAAACCAGGAAGGTAACAACCTGGGAATCCCCTTCCTTTCCGTCGCTAGACGGCAGCGCAAGCTGAGGGAGGGGAGGATGTCAAGGTTACTAAATAGCACTGACTCTCGCCATGGCTCGCTTCAGGCTAGTTAAAAGCTCTTCTACCTCAAACTCTCCCACTAAACGTCCGCTACGGAATTCTTGGCCATTTGGCGCTATCAGCAAAAGGGTCGGTGGTCCCATGATGCCGTACTCTTGCATCAGTGCCTTGGTGCCTGGCGTGCTCTTTGTAATGTCTGCGCGTACCTGGTGGTAACCGCTCATGGCAGCGATCGACTGAGGAGCACTTAGCACCTCATCCTCAATACGCTGGCATGAAGCACACCATTCTGCATACACGTCGATGACCGTCCACTTGCCCAGTGAAGCTGCCTTTCCAAGCTCAGCTCGGACATCCGACAGCGAATAGGCATCAATGAATCCGGAGTTCACGCCAGCCTTAAGTGGTTCGCCCGCCATTTCTTCATTACCCGCTACCAGGGGATCGAGCGGATGCCAAGGATCACTGGCGCCGATGAGGCTACCCACTAGCATCAAGGCTCCCCAGATGCACAGGACGACACTGAACGTTTGAACCGCCACCCTTGAGACATTGCCTTTTCCTTCAAACTGCCAAAGCGCCAGCGCAAAGGCGATAACTACGGTGCCAGTGAGACCTAGTAACCACTCGACAGGAAGGATGCGACTTAAAAACCAAATAGCCATGCCGAGCAGCAAGAAGCCAAAACATGCCTTCACCCGAACCATCCAAGGGCCGGGCGTAGGTAAAAGCGCACTTCCGACGGTTCCTACAATGATGACCGGCACTCCCATCCCCAAGCCAAGGGCAAGCAAGGCCAAGGCTCCCAGTGCAACGTTACCCGTTTCAGTAATGAATAGCAGCGCACCTGCTAGAGGTGCCGTCATGCATGGACCGACGATCAACGCTGAAAGAATGCCCAATCTAGCGGCACCACGGTGCGTTCCACCCTTATGACGACCGCTGATCCTATCGAGCCACTGGCGCAGCACTGATGGAAGCTGGAGCTCGAATAGGCCAAACATCGCGAGCGCAAGAACTACGAAAAGGGCGGCAAACCCACTTATCACAAGAGGCGTTTGAAGGGCCGATTGCAGATTGGCACCGGCCACGGCGGCTATTGCACCCGCAACAGCGTACGTTAGAGCCATAGGCAGCACGTAAGCTACGGAAAGGGAGAAGCCGCGCCCAACCCCGCCACCAGCGCCAACGACTAGACTAGAAACGATAGGGAGCATGGGTAGGACGCAGGGTGTGAAGGTTAGCAGCAGTCCCATCCCAAAAAACGCCAACATAGAGAGTACGGTGCTGCTAGATGCTAATTTTTCAGCGAAGACCTGGTCATCACTTAACGACTGCGCCCGCGGGTCACCCGTATTCTGAAGGGAGACCGACTCTGGATCAGCTTGGCCACGATCGCGCTTATCTACCAGAGCAGCGGCTACGTCCGCTTTAGATACCTCAATACCTGAAAGAGTCATGTTCGAGAGGTTAAGATCCGCGGCCTGGGGCGCATAGCACATGCCGGCCTCTGCACACCCTTGCCAAGACAGCGCCAAACTCTCTGCGACCCCTGGATCTACTTCTAACGTGACATCAAAGGGGTAGGTGTCTGAAATACCGAAATAGGGATCATCGACAACAACGGGATCCGGGGGTGCGTGTGCCACCGCTAAGGAATCACCCGCTTCATTATTGATGGAGATCGAGTCAGCGTATAAGTAGTGGCCGTCTGCCACATCCCAGCTCAGCTGTACGTTTCCGCTTGGCACCTGGCGGGCGGTAAGCGTGAATGCCTCATCGGCAGGCATAAAGTCCTGTGCCACCAGATTTGATGCCCAAAGCGTGAGGGTCAAATATAAAATGCAGGCGAAAAAGGTAGTAGCTCGTGACACCAAAGCCTCCAGAGAAACTATTCAAGATGGGGTTACGGTATCAGGTTGGTCTCTACAGAGTGGCGTGCTTGAAAGGCATAAATGGGCGCTCTTGGAGGGTGCGACAAACTGGCAAATGACGCTTGCACCTGGCAACGATCGTAACGACTCGACGCCAGAGTCACTTGGGGCCATTGGGTGAATATGGCACCTACTGAATTCATTAAACCCTAATATAATCAGATAGATATTAGTATTGTGCTGTCGGGACAGGTACGTATAATCGCCAAACCCCGCTCACTCTCCAACAAGGCCCCTAGGAATGGATAACCAGTTTCACGATGCCATACATGAGTTAAATCTATCCTACCTCATACTGTCACAGAGGCTTCTGCATACTGATTTCGAACATGGGCTTTTGGCTCTAGGCCTAACGAAGTGTAAAGGGGAAGGACTGCTTTCGCTGTCGACAAAGGAGATGAGCCGTATCAGTAAAACGCCGTTCCTGATCGTCTCACTTAGAGACATCGATTTCCGACTATTGGGCGAACCGGAAAGGGTCGGCGAAGAAGTTACCCAAATGCACCAGGCGGTGATAATCCTCAGCAGTGAAAAAGGCTCAAACGTTCACGACACATAGCGATGGGCACGGATAGATGGAAGATATGGCTCATCTTCAATTCGGTTATCAGACCTAACCGCTCGTGTCCGCTGGGGGCTTGGGAAGGGTGGTGGTTGATTGTGCGAAGGCAGGCGTCCATCCTCCGACAAGACGAACAGGGGCAGTGCCACGTTCATTGCCTTACGGTCGTGGCCATCCGGTAATGGCTCCTCATAAAAGAGATTGGCCCGCATCACAGGCGCTTGATTTTGAACTTGAGCAAGACGCTCGCCGGAAGGAAGCGCAGCAAGTTTGCGCAACTGAATGCGAATGTGGTCAGCTTCGGCATCGTAGCGCATCAGCAAGCTTTCGGCCTCCCGAACAGTGACTCGCTTGATTGAGCGGCCACTGGTATACCAGGCCATCTTAATGCGGCTAAGCGGGATCTCATGGTAAGGAATGTGGCGCCATGTTTGCTTCAAGTGCAACCGGGCTAGCCCGGCACCCGCCAAGTTTTCGTGTAGGTATGAATGCCGAAAGGGCAGCGACGCCTTGATTTCCGAGATGAGAGATTTGTCGTAATCCTGCAAAATCGCCAACGCCTTTCGAAAGGCATCTTTAACTTCATTCACAGCCTTCAAGCTGGCGATCACCTCGGGCGTAGCCGCGACAATACCAATATAAGGACGCGTTGCCCGACCGTCCTGGCCATCTGCGTACCAAAAGTCAGTAAGGGCTTGTCTAAGCCAACGATGATCAGGTGTTGGCTCAGATAATGCCCAAGCATCACCCTGCGAATGCTGGATGTGCTTGAGCAGGACTTCTGTACGAGAAACGACCTCATCAAAGATCGACTCAAGCTCGCGAACTACCTGATACTCTCTCATTCACTGGCTCCACATTACTGGGGGGACGATCCCTAACCATGAGCAAACTACTGGATAAACCAGCAGTATAGCGAATGATCATGCAAGCGGGTAGAGCTATAAAGGGCCTGTTACGTTAAAGCAAAGTATCCAAACATTAATCGATAAAGTTAAAGCTCATCGGATAATATTTTTGCTGCTTTGCTCCTATAGCTATCGGTATCATCACGAACATACGTTTCTGTTGTGGAGCTATTGGCATGTCCTAATAAAACTTGAATCTCACGAATTGACATGTCTCGACGGTGCAACTCCGTTGCAAAACTACGGCGTAAATCATGGGGAGTAACTCCACCTGGAAGATACTCTTCACACCGCATTCGGGCTTTATTTAGTATCGAATTAACGTTCGAAACCTCTAATCCTATATCATTGATTTTAGGCTTGTTTCTTCTATTCCAATACGGACAGAAAAGGGCGCCAGGTTCATAACCACGCTCATTATCAAGATATAAAATCAGGTCGTCCCAAAGTGGCGCCGGCAACTCCAATGTGCGCTTCTTGTTACCTTTACCATGAACTTTGAGTTCCTTGGTGTGGAATACCAAGTCAGATAAATGAATTTTCGTGACTTCCTGTCGGCGCAGTCCCATCAAAGCGATAAAAGCAATAATTAAGGCATTTCGCTCGGCAGTAGCCGTTCCATCTCCACGCGCTGCTTCGATTAAAGCTTGGAGGACACTTAGTACATAAGCTGTTCCCGCCAATTCTTTATCATGACGAGCTGGATCAATAGACCGTATCTTCTCCAACACCTCAAGATCCATGCGACCCATCATCCAAGCTTCACGACAGGTTGCCTTAATGGTGGATAGATACGTATTGCGGGTAACAGGTGAATTACCCCTGTCTCTGAGGATGGCCAAGAGCCGTCTGACCTCGGGTGTGCGCATATCTTCCCAATGAATATGCTCATAATCAGCAGCACCGCACATCCTGGCCATGCCATTAAGCAGGTACATACGACTGCGGGCACCTGAAGGTGTTTGGAGTGAATCTAGGTAAATATGGGCTGGATTTTCAAGCCTTGGGATTGGCGAAGTAGTAACCCGTAGCACTGGAGCCACTGAGTCGACTGCGCCGCTACGGGATAGATGTTGGGTCGGTAGGTGGCTACGTGGGTCCTGGCGGATCCGACCCTGGCGAGGCTTTCGGGTCACCATTGTGCCAGTTGATGAATCAGTTAGCGGCACTAGGGTGCCGTTCCCATCGTCATTCCCAGTCAAAGGGTCGCCAGAAAGGCTTTTCTCAGAGAAATCGGGATTTTTTGGATCGTCAGTCATCGGCATTCCAAATTCTGGACGGAGAATTGATCATTTTTTAAGCGGCTCTACGCGAAATCTGAGGCAGTTCGGCGGGCTCTGGTCGCTAGATTTTGCGTATGAGACCTTGTTGCATAGCTAAGGCGCACATATCGACTATACCTAAAGGACAAACTCACCGACGAGGTGTAGATTTCATGGAACGACCGGCAAGCTATAATGGCCCGGCACCAACACGTCTCAACGCACTGGACACTTCAGCCAGTCCGAATTGTCCCCGATTGGGTGATGGAATCCCGGCCAAGTCGCTGGGAGTACAGGCTGCCTGGAAAGCAGTGACTCGTTCACGGTGGAGCGCTTGCAGTGCAACCACTAAAAGGTCTCGATCGTTCCCAGTCACTTCATCAATTTTTACGTCCATCATTTCTCCAGGAGTTCGCGGTAGACAAGTGGGCAGGACTGCCAGCCATCAGGATGGCCGGAGGTTAAGCACTTTGTGTGGAAGTACAATGTGTGGATCGTGACAACCACCCTACCCAAGATTCTAAATTCATCATATCTCCAAATATGTAGAATTTAGAATCACTCTCATCTTAGCGATTCCGCCCCACCTTTTCCACACAAAGTGCTTAATTTCCACACAAAGCACTGAATTTGGCATATACCCACCCAACACCCTATACGTCCACACAAAGTGCTTAAGCTCTCAACGCATAGTCCTAAATTTCCAAGAACACTTAACATCACTGCTTTCGCACGCCGCGATAGCAGCCAAGATCATTGCCACTTTCCCGGCCAGTGTCTAACCACTGGCACAGGCCCCTGGTGCTGACTCAGGTGTCAATTTGTCTGATTAACTTTCGATCTCTCGCATTACGCCAAGGGAAATCGATAACAAAGCAGCTGCCTCTTCGTAAAGCGCAGAGCCAGGCTGCAAGTCCAGTCGGTCTGGAATATCTTCTTTCGGCCAGGTTCCAGCGATTTCTATAAGCATGCATGCTGCCGCATGCATCTGCTTGTCCTCGCTCATCTCAGACAGTGTACATACGGTAGGAAAGCCAAATTTCCGACCAAAGCGAATAAGCCGATGAAACGATCTGACCTCGATTTTATCGGAATCTTTACTGTAAGCTTCCGTAATAAGCTCACTAATAGTTGCTGTTTTATTGTGACTGGGACTAAAGTGACTACAAGCGTCTTTAGCCTCTAGCGCTAACCTTACCTTCTCGGATGGAGTCAAAAACTTAGCCTTTAATCCGAGCAATCCGGGCGCCTCAACAGTCATTTTATCGCCGTGACCTACAGCCGGCAGTCCGATCTTAACACTACCCGCCTTCCATGCATCGACTATGTCTGGGTAAAACATGAAACTGAACTCTCACTATTAATTTGTGTGGTATAAACATCACTTTGTTTAATCGGTAGGCAATGTGTCATTAATTTATTTTAATCTGTTGGTCCACCTGTTTCATTCTTTCAGACTCAGCATTAACAACATCAGAATGAATTTCATGGACATCATAATTAGCAGCCGTTGGGTACCTCAATAGCGGTATGCCCGCCTCTTCAAACGCTGCATTTACAAATATATCTCGTTCTTGCCGGTCTTTTCTCTGGTGGCTTTTATCATCAAGTTCTATACAAGCAACTATAATCCCGCTATCTGGATTCAAGACAATATAGTCAACATGCTTGGAACTGATTTTCGAAAAAGCACGCATCCAATCGCTTTTGTTCAACTTATTATTCACGCTCAAGACATCAGCGATCCTAGGCTTACCCATCACAAGCCAACGTTGGCACGTTGCTTCGGCTAAAGAATGATAAAACTTCCATTCGCTTTTCGTGAACAGATACTGACGACTAACATAAGAAGGTGGTCGTTTTTGTTTCGCAACAAGCAGTATAACAACTAGTAGTATCACTACTACTAACACAAGCCATAGAATAAGTGAGCCTGGTATGATTTCCAGTATATTTATCTGAGGCATATTAAGATCCTTAATGTTAGGCATCTTTGTTTAATAATTCGGGCTGACCCGACCTATTCTTGATAGCAGCAGCAACAGCTTTACGAGCCACATTCGCATCGTGGTCACTGAGCAATGGATCTTCGAGCAACTCGGATACAGTAATACCAAAAACATTAGCGACGCTAAGAAGATTGTTGCTATTAATGCTAGTTATCACACCAGACTCCCAATAGTGAATCGTGACATCGCAGACACCGGTACGACGAGACAACTCTGCTTTACTAAGCCCTGCTGCCTCTCGATAGAACTTAATCTGATCTTTAAGCATAAAAATCCTCGTAAACTTAATAACAATATCAGCTCGAATAAAAATGGTAACAGGATCACTGCGAACCCTACGCTATATACAGGGCATTTTATGCTGTTTTTGTGTACCTGCTCCAATCCGTGAGGTTATTGACCGTCACTGACTGGACTATTCCGAATGAAGGGCTATTCAGCGGCTTCTTGAGCAGCCATATCAGCAGCATGTTGTGATTCAGGAGTCATATATTCCACTGGCAAGTCAGATACGCAAAGGTAACCCTGCATGCCAAGCATCGCAATCTTACTTACTTGTGCTCTTTGCAGGGTCTCAACAAGTCGCAATACGCTGCCATATGGAGTGTTTGTATCTGCGCTTATAAGGAATTGAATATTTGCATCCTCTTCATTATGAAGAATAACTTCATTGCTTATGTCATGGAGATTAATTGGCTCACCATGACAGTAGTATTTCTCATTTCGATCGATTGAAATAACTACAACTTTCTTTATTTGATTATTTGGATTAGGAGGGCATTCGGATTTCGCTCTTGCTTCAGCAATACCCAATACTGGCGTGAGCATCACTACTACCAGCATAGCTTTCATACATGAAGCAAATGGCTTGTATTTTTGTTAGATATTTATTGGAACCTACTCTTGACATCGATACGTACCTATCAGGTTATAAATTCTTTTAAAGCGGTTGTAGTAATGCGCGCTATAAAGCACACTATTTATTTAATTCACGCTTCGCTTGTGCCGTTTCATATCACCACTGGGCAACGGCATCACAAATCTGGGGTTAACATGATCTGTATGCCAACCCAGATATTTCGCTGACTTCCACAGCTGAGGATATTTAGACGAGGCAGTCATATTTTGCTCTGTTTTCCTTGATCATTTGATGTCAGAAGACCACAGATTAAAGTGGGTAAAGCCCATTACTGTTTGAGCAAGAACAGCGAACACGAAGTCACCGGAAAGGATGTTAATTTGGACGTGACCTGCATAAGGTTATTCAATGGGTTCACCGTCCTTTAACAGACACAACATCAGCTCGATATGAGCGTTGCCTGTTCTGTGGTCGTTGGCACCAAGAAAACGGCAAGCCCCACCCTATCCCTATTAAAAAACCAATGACGAAGATGACAGAGCCCAAGAGGCACACAGCAAGTGTCTTTGATTTCGCCTTAGTCATCGTGGTCTTTTCCTAGACCAGTTTGAAAACCGAATTTAGCAAGACTATTCCTGACAACAGGCAAAGAGTTATCGCAGGAACGCCAATAGCTATTAGCTGGGCTTCTATAGCCTTATCTATGCTCTCGCCAGCGAGAACGATCATAGCAATGATCAGTGTTGTGAGAATGCAACCTACAACTGCTAAAACCAGCAGCACCCAACTTGCAGCCAAGGAAAACCAACCCGCTATAAAAGCAGCCAAAATAGCCACTTCTGTGATAGCCGCGAAACCAACAATAAGATATTTCGAGTTCGTTATTTTCGTGACAGTTGCCATATTGAAATACCCTCTTTTCCTATGACTTGGTGCTGATAATTAAGACCAATCGTGATTGGCAGGGTTTGCACCGGCCCATTCAGGGAATGTCTCTTCCAGGTCTTTCCTCTCCCCGCACGCTATGTGTGTCTGAATAGCCATCTTCCAATTTGGTTGCTCTACATCACTAGCAGCGAGATAAGCTCGCTTTACGACCTCAGAACTATTGGAGCCAACGAATTTTTCAGTGGATTGATACAGCAAGAAATCATCACCCTCTTCACCTTCTCCTCCACCTTCAAAATCGAGCTGAGGCAATAACTCCAAGACTGTAGCTAAGTCGCCGTTTTGCACCGCCTCAAATGCCTTTAGCGCTGCTTCTCTATCCTTATCGTTACCTAATTCCACATCACACCTCTTTTCCTAGTTAAAAGGGGCGAATCGTCTATGGAGTTACATCCTAGCATCAACAGCTACTAACTATTTTGTAATCAATTACGGCATGTCTAATAATTTTGCTTGTGGTAGCAAGCAGCTTGGTGTCTATAGAGTAAGCGAGGCTATATCCATCACGATGGGAAGTAATGTGAATGCCGTTTCGTTTTTCAGGAAGCCACCAAGATTGACATGCGCGGGTTCCATCTATGAGCGTGGCATCAATAGACACCCTTTCGGACTCACTACTTATTGGCGTGAAAACTAAATACGACAGCAATATCGCCATTACAAGTGCCACACAGAAGATTGGCCACCCACTGATGCTAGCTTCATTGATCTGATTAACTTCTTGGTTCACGCGTTTTCCTCGATCTTTAATCTACTCATATCAGTGTCTCATGAGTTGCTGGACTTGCAAGCGATCCCCGGAGCATTTCCATCGTGGTTGGCAGGTAATCTAACGCCTGGAGCATCTTATTAAACTTGACTCCTACAACCAGCGCGGAAAGTGGCGTGCGTTGTTGTCCAGCGCTTTCCTGATTGAGATGAAGGCCACTGTCATCGGGAAGTTTCAGTAGACCGCCACGGTAGTTCGCCATGTTTACATTTTCGAGAGCCTTCGCTGTACGATATACGAAGCTGTTGTCCGGTTCGGGTTCGTCTGGACGGTCGGCGCGGAATTCATTGATGTCAAAAAGGTCTGGCCCGTCGTTTGCGACATACACCTTGATGCTCTTGGGCACATGACCGTCGAGACGTGCCTGGAGCCTCTGTGCAAGCCCTTTCCAGTCCACATTGGTGTAGTTGGCCGTGACGGGCTTTCCGTCACGGTCTAGCAAGGTGTCAGCATGCTCCGGCACCATAGGAAGGATCATGAAGTTAAAGCATATCGGCTTCTCTGCCTGTTCAGAGATAAGTTGCCACTCTTCTGGCGTGAGGTCATCGTAGGTATTTTGTTGCATCATGTGACTCCTAACGTGTTTGGCAGTTAGTGGCGGCAAGCTCGAGGTATTGCCGCCTCGTATCGTACCTGTGCTTCCTCGGCGCTCAGCTTCTCCGTGCCGGCAATTGCTTTGCAAGCTGGCTAAAGCGGTTCACATAATCCCTATGATGACCTGCTGGCTGGATACCGCGACGGCTCAGCGCCGACATGTAGCGCCGAAAAAACGAATCCACCACCGCACCAAATTGGGGGCTAAGAATGGCCTCATGAAATTGTTGATAGAAGTTGAAATCGTGCGAATGCGTACCCGTAGAGGCATCGCCATGGCAATATTCGTGCACCATTAAAGCGATCATCTTTGACGCCCCGCACCCTTTACGTCTGACGCTTTTCAGAATGTCGCGATCAATGCAGATATAGCTGTATCCATCGGTCCAAGCCTCCGCTCTGTCGGATTTTCCCGCTCTAATTTTGCGGGTGCGGCCCGTGGCACCGGAAAGTTGATGAATCTTAGTGTTAAGCACCCGCAACACTTTCAAGATTAGCATCTCTTCTTCCGAGAGATCTTTATCCATGATGTCAAACGTCATGTCGTCCAGGGATTTAACAAAGAATGAAAACGGCCTAAACGACCCACTATTGCTGGGAAACTGGATGCGTAAGCGCTGAATCAGTTTCTCAAGAAACTTTGGTGCTAATTCGTTGGTTGCCTCACCGTAAAGCAGATACAGCGTTTTGGGCATGATGACCGTTGCCATTCCGGTGCGATGCACATGCTCGGCCGTGCTGATATGAACCCCATCGTAAAGCGTAAATCGCTCTGACATCAGCATCTTTTCCGGTGACTGCTTGTTGCCAAAAACGTCGTCAATGAATTTAACTTTCAGAAGTTTTAAGCGTAGATGCTCAGGAATAGGCTCATCCGATACGACAATCCATTCCAAAAGCGCTGGAATTTCATGATCTTTAAGTCGTTGTAGATGTTCTATGCTGCGCTGGTAGTGGCCCTGCAGCTCTTCTCGAATGTTCTCCCATACAGGGCAATCGTATAGCACCGTATTCCGGGCCATGTTCAACGCCATGTGATGCTTAGAATTGATGACGCCACCAACGCCAAACTCATGGGAATTGAACCCCTTAACGTAGACCCCTTTATTATATATTTTCAGCCGCCAGTCAGACCGATCCAGCTTATAGTAGGCGTAGTCATCTTCGTGTTGCCAATCCATTTCATGCGGTAATGTTGTGATCTTCTCGCCGTTAAACGTCACCGGCACATCAATGTATTGAATAGCGCTGCGCAGAGAGCTTGTTAGCCAGCCACACAGTGCAAGTGGACTCATGAATTTATCGGGATCATTGTCGGTGATAGTGACCTGGCAGCCTTCTAGTGCATTCGGGTGCTCGTGGAGTTTGTAGCCAAAATTCTTCGTCTCAGTGACCAAATCAGCGACCATTTCATAGTACCCGCTTCTCCAGCTGACCTTACCAAACGCCATAACCTGCCCGCGCCCAACCCGAAATCGTCCGTAAGTGGCGTCACCGTCCTCATGAGGAAGGCCAAAGGTCTCAAATACCTGCAGTATTTCTTCACGAGACGCAAACCCACATCCGTCATCCCTTACCGTTAGTTTGCCTTTGACATGCTCTATCGTGATGGCCTTCGCACCAGCGTCGACAGAGTTCATAGCATCACTAGCTCTGCGATAGCCTTGTCGAATGAACCCGCTTGTTCATGGATGATGGATTTAATGATGGCTGGGTGAACTGTGAATTGCCGTTCTTCTGTGAGGGGGATGTGTGACATTGGGGCTCCGTGGGTAGCTTCATAGCGCTATCGCGCCATGAGGGGAGAGGGGCGCAAGTGGATGTAATGAGGACACTATCAAAAGGGCCGATATGCGGAAGTTATCTTTAGGGTATTTCTTGCCTTTTTTGCTCTCACTTACACTGAGACTGGGAATGTAACTACCTCACTTTGATTGGCAATCCATAGAGTTACCGATGTCACCACCCTGTGACACGATGTCCTGAAGTACCCAGGAGATGAACTGTGTCACAACCAAACAGAGAAATTGCCCCCGGCTTTATGGTCATTCAGGGCAACCGCATTGAAGACCTACAGCAGATCGCGATTGAATGGTCTCGAACGCAGCCACTTGCACCCCTCGAGCGCGAGGTTTACCTCGTACAATCCAATGGCATCGCGCAGTGGATGAAGATGGCGCTAGCAGCTGACCCTGGCACTGATGGGGTTGGCGGCATAGGCATAGCCACGGCGCTTGATGTCATGCTCCCGGCACGCTTCCAATGGCTGGCTTATCGCCAAGTGATTGAGCAGAAGGAAGGCAAGGGCGCCGTCCCGACTGCCTCCCCTTTTGACAAACCGATGTTGCGCTGGCGGTTGATGCGGATGCTGCCCGAGAAGCTCTCCGAGCCCGTCTATGCACCCTTGGCCAAGTTTCTCGATGGCGATGATGGCCAACGCAAGCAATTCCAACTTGCAGAGCGTCTGGCCGACCTGTACGACCAGTACCAGGTGTACCGAGCTGACTGGTTAGACCAGTGGACTGCTGGACATGACCGCATCATTTCCCCAAAAGGGGTCGAGGTGCCGCTACAGGATGAAGATCGCTGGCAAGCCCAGTTGTGGCGAGATATCCACGATGACATGCCATCCGGCGCCAGCTCAACACACCGTGCAGCCGTTCACAGCCGATTCCTTGAGGTCGCTCGCAACCTGACGCCTGAGACGTTGCCTACGGCGCTCCCGCGGCGAATCGTTGTATTTGGTATCTCTACCCTCCCCCAGCAAACGCTGGAAGCGCTAGAGGCGCTTTCAGGGGCAGCTCAAGTAGTGCTCTGCGTACTGAACCCCTGCCAGCACTACTGGGGCGACATCATTGAAGACAAAGATCTTCTACGTACCGCATATCGTCGCCAAAGCCGGCGAAACGACATGCCGGCGGATCTCTCCCTTGACGACCTTCACCTACACGCTCATCCACTACTGGCTGCCTGGGGGAAACAGGGACGCGATTACCTACACCTGCTGGATGAGCATGACGAGATGGAGAGCTACCACGGGCTTTTCCAACATCATGGGCTGCGTGTTGATGCGTTTGAGTCGAGTACCACGAGCACCCTTCTCGGTCAGATGCAGGATGACATCTTAAATCTCCGACCGCCGCAAGAGTCACTCGATACGTGGCCCGAGGTCGAGCCGTCGACTGATCGCTCCATTCAGTTCAGCGTCGCGCACAGCGCGCAGCGCGAAGTAGAAATCCTTCACGATCAGCTGCTGGATGCATTCGACGGGGATCCATCTTTACAGCCTCGTGACGTTATCGTGATGGTCCCCGACGCAGACAGCTTTGCTCCTTACTTTCACGCGGTTTTTGGTCAATATGGCTTTCAAGACCGTCGCTACATTCCCTACCAATTGGCGGATCAGCGCCAGCGCCACCACGCACCACTTATGGTCGCCCTAGAAACGTTGCTGCAACTACCTCAGCTCCGTATCAGCGCCAGCGAGGTGCTCGACCTGCTCGATGTCCCGGCCATCCGCCAGCGCTTTGGTTTGCAGGAAGGCGACACTGCCACCCTCAAGGGCTGGATAGAACAAGCCAACATCCGCTGGGGGCTGCATGCGGAGCAGCGGGCGGACTTGGGCCTTCCGGATCACGACGAACGGAACAGCTGGGGCTTCGGGCTTGCCCGCATGATGTCTGGATTTGCCCTTGGTGCCACCGAGGACGGGGTTGAAGACTGGGACGGCATTGCCCCTTTTGAGGTTGGTGGCTTAGACGCTGCCCTGGTGGGGCCGCTTCACCACCTTATTACGACACTTGGATATTATTGGGACCAGCTGCGTGCGCCAAGGCCCGTATCAGAATGGGGCCCGCTCCTTCGCCAGCTCTTAGACGACTGCTTTTCCCCGGAGAGCAAGCTCGATCAGCGCCTTATGCTTGCGCTGCAGGAGGGACTGGAGCGTTGGCTTGAGGAGTGCGAAACCGCGGCCTTTGACGAACCCATGCCTCTGGCCATCGTGCGAGACACTTGGCTTGATCGGGTTGATGAGGCGCAGCTGTCACAGCGCTTCATGGGGGGTACCGTCACTATCGCCACATTGATGCCCATGCGTGCAATCCCCTTCCGCCATGTCTATCTGCTGGGCATGAATGATGGTGACTATCCGCGCCAGCAGGCCCTGGCCGATTTCGACATCATGCGCCGGTCTGGCCAGTACCGCCCTGGGGATCGCTCTCGCCGTGAGGACGACCGCTACTTGTTGCTGGAAGCGCTCATGTCAGCACGCGAGCGGCTTGCAATCAGTTGGTCTGGGCGAAGCATCCGCGATAACACGGAGCGTACGCCATCGGTATTGGTTGGCCAGTTGCGAGATCACATTGCGAGTGCCTGGCGCCTGCAGGGCGCTACTCATCCAGAGAATGCAGGTGTGGATCTGGTAAAGGCATTGACGACTGAGCACCCGCTTCAGCCGTTTAGTCGAGCCTACTTCAATCACGATGCAACGAGACAAGGTCAGGGCGCCCCCCAAGACTTCGCTGACGCCCGCCTGTTTACCTACGCGTCGGAGTGGGAGCACCTTCACGAGAATCAGAAAAGCGAACAGTCAGTTTCGGCGCCTGATGTGCTGGCGCCTCTGCCAACGTGGGTACCGGATGCGTCCGTGACCTTGCGTCAGTTAGCTAGCTTCCTGCGACGGCCGATCGACCAAATCTATCGGCAACGACTCGGTGTGTACTTTCACGACCTCAATATCGAGAGCGATGATGCGGAGCCTTTCGGGTTTAACCATCTCGACGTTTGGAAGCAACAAGACGCCGTCTTGCAGCCAGTTGGCCAACGCTTATCCATGACCCCTAGCCTGGATGTCGACGCTGCGCTTGAACGCGCTGTCGAGGCGCGCAAACGACAAGGTGAATTGCCACACGAGCCTTTCACACACCCCGTGTCAGAGGCGATCACCGCTCCGCTGCAAGATCAGTTGCACCGGTACCAGCAACACCTTCAAGCATGCTCTGGCCCCGTCACCCCGATGCTAGAGGTTCAGCTTGCCCACGTCGGTCTGTTGCTGGAGGACACCATCGACCATGTCTATACCATCCGTGAAAGCACGTGTATCCGTAAAAGCACGTGTATCCGTAAAAGCACGTGTGCTCGTATCGTACTGGAGACCAGCAAGCTCCATGAGGGGGAGCGACTGAAATGGACATCCCTGGTTAAACACTGGCCCGCGCACCTTGCACTGCAGTGCGTCGCGCCTGAGTCACCCACCATTGTGGTGGGACAAACGGGTGATGTCGTGCTTTCAGGGATGCCGGCTGAAATTGCTCGCCGTCTTATTGAGACGTTGATGTCGGGTTGGTTGGATGGGATGCACCGCCCGCTCCCGCTGACCTGCAAAGCAGGATTTAGAGCGCTAGACAACCAGGTCTGGGAAGAGGATGGCGGTGATTGGGGGAAAGTGGAAAGCGACTTCCTGGAGGAGCAAGGCCAAAGCCTCACCATTCGTCGCCATTACTCGGATTTTGGAACACTTCTCGATGGAGGTGAGTTCCGTATTCTAGTCGAATCGCTCTATACACCGCTTCACCGTCACGTGACGGAATATGCAAAGGAGAATGCCTGATGTCACTGGTTCTTGACCTCCCCCTTCGGGGCAGCCAGCTGATCGAAGCTAGTGCCGGCACTGGCAAAACCTTCACGATTGCCCTGCTATATGTGCGTCTGGTACTTGGTCACGGCGCTCCTGATGATCAAAGCAATGGTCGCGACAATGGTTTCACGCGCACCCTTACACCCCCTGAAATTCTCGTTGTCACGTTTACCGAGGCAGCGACCCAGGAGCTGAAAGGACGGATCCGTGAACGCCTGGTCGATGCAGCGCAAGCATTTCGTGAATCCCCGGCTGAGGCTGACCTGGATAGCGAAGACCCCCTGCTGGCGCTACGCAATGAGTACCCAACTGAAAAATGGAGCAGCTGCGCCCGACGCCTGCAGCTTGCCGCTGAATGGATGGACGATGCAGCCGTCTCAACGATCCATAGCTGGTGCTACCGGATGCTGAGCGAGCACGCTTTCGACAGTGGTAGCTTGTTTTCGCAAACGCTTGTCTCCGATCAATCCGAATTGGTGACCACGGCCGTACAGGACTATTGGCGTTCACGCTTTTATCCGATGGCGCCAGCCATGGCAGCCCTTGTCTACGAAACCTTTGAAGCCCCCGCAGCGTTAGAGAAGGCCCTCCGGCCGCTGATCAAACGAGAAGAGTGTCGACTGGAATTCCAGCAAACACCGATCGACATGACACCTCTGCCTGAAAAGCTCTCTGCTGCCGGCAGTGTGATTCACGCGTGTCGCCAAGCTGAAGAGCAAGCACGCGAAGCTTGGCAGGTGGATGGCGCCGAACTCCGCTCACTCCTGCAGGGCTTGCGTAAGGGGATGAACGGCAATAGCTTCCGCGGCAAAGATGATGACGACACCTTCACGGGCTGGCTAGAAGGCATTCAGGCATGGGCAGACGGTGGGGAGCCCAACAGTTTCGTCAAGAAGCTAGGCCGGGACACGCTCAAGCTCAAAAAAGGCCACGTGGTACCCGCCCACCCCTTTTTCGATCTGATCGAGACATGGCAGTGCGCCACCCAGGGAGTCCCCGACCTCAAGCCCCAAATACTGGCAGACGCCCGTGATTGGGTACTAGAACGCATGCAGCGCCAGCTGCATGACCGGGCAGAAATGGGCTTCGATGACCTTCTTAAACGGCTCGACAAGGCGCTCGCCGGAGAGAACGGACCGCAGTTGGCCCAACGCATCCGCGAGCAGTTCCCCGTGGCCATGATTGATGAGTTCCAGGATACCGATCCGCTGCAGTACCGTATTTTCGAGCAAATTTATCACGTCAGCCAAAACGACGATCAGACCGGTATCATTCTGATTGGTGACCCCAAACAGGCGATTTACTCCTTTCGCGGTGCTGACATCCGCACTTACCTTCAGGCCAAGGCGGAGACTTCCGGTCGCCACCACACTCTAGGGAAGAACTTCCGATCGAGCAGCGAGATGGTCAATGCGGTGAACGCCTTGTTTCTGCAGGGAGATATGCATGACCGGGGCGCCTTTCGGTACCAGTTAAACGAGGATAATCCCCTCCCATTCCAAGAGGTTGCTGCTAAGGGGCGCAAAGAAACGCTGATCATCAACGGGGCTGCCGCACCCGCCCTGACCGCATGGTGGCACGCTCCCGATGATTGGATTCGTCCTGATGATTACCAGACCGTCATGGCCGAGCATGCTGCTGAATCGCTCTCACAGTGGCTTGCGCAAGCGAAAGTCGGCGAAGCTGGATTCAGGGGGGACGACTCACTGACGCCGCTGAGAGCGTCGGATGTGGCCATCCTTGTACGCGACCGAAATGAAGCGGCCGTCATGCGTGAGGCGCTGAGCCGGCGCCAACTGCCTAGTGTGTATCTGTCTGATCGCGACTCGGTGTTTGCCAGTGAAGAAGCGCGTGATTTGCTTTACTGGCTTCAGGCATGTGAAGAGCCGGACAATGACAGCCTGGTTCGCACCGCCCTAGCCTCCCCCACCATGCGTCTGAGCCTTTCATGGCTGGATAAACTGCACCAAGACGAGTTGGCCTGGGAGGAGTACCAGGACCGGTTCCATCGCTACCGGCACCGCTGGCAGAAAGTAGGCGTTCTGCCGATGATTCGCCTCTTGATGCAAGAGTTCGACCTCGCCAGCCGTTTGCTGGAGGACGCCGGTGGCGAGCGTAGGCTGACCAACCTTTTGCACCTTGCAGAGTGGGCCCAGCAAGCAAGTGAACTTCTTGACGGCGAACAAGCCCTGATTCGGGAGCTCGCGGAGCATATCGGCAACCCGGGCGGAGAAGAACAGATACTGCGGCTTGAGAGCGATGCGGATCTGGTCAAAGTGGTGACCTTTCACAAGTCAAAAGGCCTCGAGTACCCGATCGTACTGCTGCCCTTCATTGCTGGCTGGACAGAAGTCGATGGGCGCCGGGGACGACCAATTTATGAAAATGACGGTGTCGTCGTCGAGTTGGGCAAAAAAGCAGAGGCTGCTGAAGCCTATGCTAAAGCGGATGACGAGCGTCTATCGGAAGACATGCGCTTACTGTATGTCGCACTGACTCGCGCTCGCCACGCCACCTGCTTGGGCGTCGCGCCGCTTGCTCAAGGCAATGCCAAAAAACCGCAATTACACAAAGGGTCGCTCGGCTATCTGTTGACCGGTGGCACTGCCGTGAAGACAGCTGACGAACTGAAGGAAGCCCTTGAGGCTGCGTTAAATGGCTGCGCACATAGTGGTTTTGAAGTCGTCACGGCGACAAGCCCGGTTACGTTGGCACCCCAAGATAGCGGCACTGGCGCTTACGTTCCTGCTCGACGACCGACGCATGCAGCGTTCCAGCCGTGGTGGGTTGCCTCTTACACCGCCATCGTGGAGCGACATTCAGGAAGTATCCACGCTCCCGACACCCCTGCAGAGTCCACACAAGCCGACGAATCCCTGCAGATTGGGCGATACATGCCGGCAGGCGTGCCAGAACAGGGCACAATCCACGCCTTTCCCCGGGGGCCGGAAGCGGGGACGCTGCTTCACGGATTGTTGGAATGGGCCGGTACCGAAGGGTTTGATGAGGCACTGGCCAACGTTGAAGAGCGCAAGAGAATGGTCGAGCGCCGCTGTAGGGTTCGCGGCTGGGGTGAGTTTGCCGACGCCGTAGATACCTGGCTGTCCGCTCAATTGGCCATGCCATTGTTAGCGGCAGATCCCACGATGACACCAGCCAATCTGAAAACCTACCTGGTTGAGCAGGACTTCTGGTTTGAGGCATCCAATGTGGCCACGCCTGAACTGGATCGCTTGATCACACGGCATACCCTGGAGGGAGTGCAGCGGCCCGCGCTGGGCTTCAATCGTCTCAACGGGATGTTGAAGGGGTTCATCGACCTGATCGCCGAGCACAATCAGCAATACTTTGTGCTCGACTGGAAATCCAATTGGCTGGGCGCAAATGCAGATGCCTATCAGTTGGAGCCCATGCGGCAAGCCATGCGAGACAAGCGACATGACGTTCAGATGTGTCTGTACGTGCTGGCGCTGCATCGTCACCTGCGCCAGCGACTACCCGAGTATGACTACGACAGGGATGTAGGTGGCGCGCTTTATGCGTTCGTCAGAGCAGCTGGCGAGGCGCCGGGCCTCGGTGTCTATCACGAGAAGCCACCACTGGCTCTGATCGAGGCGCTGGATGCTCTCTTCGCCGGAAAACCGATTGCTACTGCAACACAACAGGAGGCCGTCTAATGGCTCTACCTACACCACTGATGCCGTCCCCCCACTCACCGCTCACCGGGTCGGCGACCACGATCGAAGTGCTGCGCCAATGGCGAGACATCGGATGGATTCGCGCATTGGACTGTGCCTTTGCAGAGTTCCTGCACCTGCAGCACCCGACAACGTCCCCGTTAGTGTTGCTGGGTGCCGCGCTGGTTAGTCACCAGAGCGGCCGAGGCCATCTCCTCCTTGATCTGGTGGAAACGTTGCAAGAGCCCGGAACGGTCGTTTCGGCCGTGGATACAAGCGATGCGTACCCCGCGCCAGTTACGACTGCACCCGAGCAATTGCTGGGTGAGCTTGATTTGGATCAGTGGCATGCCGAGCTGGCCCAATGCGCGCTTGTGGAAACACCCAGTGATGGTGGTGCTGAGCGGCGCCCGTTAGTCCTTGATGGCCACCGCGTTTATTTGCGTCGCTATTGGCGCTACGAACAGGCAATCACGCAAGCAGTAGAAACCAAGATCTCACAGCGACGGGAAGTCGATGAAGCACGAATGCGGGAGCTGCTTAGTCACCTCTTCCCTGGCCAAAGCGCCAGCCCATCCCCTGACTGGCAGATGCTTGCCTGCGCCCTTGCTGCACGCTCTCAATTTGGGGTAATCACCGGTGGCCCGGGCACAGGCAAGACAACAACCGTTGTTAAGTTGCTGGCGCTTCTGCAGGCGTTATCAATGAAGGATGGGGGTGGCCAGCCCTTACGGATACGCTTGGCAGCGCCAACCGGTAAAGCTGCAGCCCGCCTAAACGAATCCATTGCCAGCCAGGTAAGCGAACTACCGCTAGTGGGGATCGCCAATGGCGAGGCTATTCGCAACGAGGTGCCTAACGAAGTCACTACCCTTCACAGGCTGCTAGGGGCACGGCCCAACACTCGCAAGTTCAGGCATCACAGCCTGAACCCGCTGCCGGTTGATCTGGTCGTCGTCGATGAAGCCTCTATGATCGATGTCGAAATGATGGTCTGCCTGCTTGATGCGCTTCCCTCTGACGCGGGGCTAGTGATGCTTGGTGATAAGGATCAGCTGGCGTCCGTTGAAGCCGGTGCCATTCTAGGTAGTCTGTGTGCGCAGGCACATAACGGGCACTACAGCGCCGATACCGATGAGTGGCTTCAGCGAGTTACCGGCGTTGCCCCGACAGCCGAGCTTGTTTGCAATCCGGCACGTCCATTGGATCAAACGATCGCGATGCTTCGCCATAGCTACCGCTTTGGCTCAGAAAGTGGCATTGGCCGTCTGGCTCGGGCCATCAACTTAAACCAGCCTGAACAGGCCCGCGCTGCCCTTGTGGACGGGGGACTGGAAGACCTTCACAACCTGACGCTCACGCGCTCAGAGGATCATGCCCTAGAGGCGCTAGCGGTGGATGGAGTGTTGGGCCAAGGGCACGGCTACGCCCATTTTCTGACAACATTGCAGCACCAGCGGCCGGCACCCACAGAGGAGCGTGCCGTCTTCGACGACTGGGCTCGCCAGGTCCTGGCCTCCCACAGCCAATTCCAGCTGCTCTGTGCGTTGCGTCGAGGCCCAATGGGGGTGGAAGGACTTAACCCCCGAATTGAGGCGTGTCTGGTCACCGAGGGGTATTTGCCAGCAGATGCGGCCACGTCACTATGGTATGAAGGCAGGCCAGTGCTGGTCACCGGTAACGACTATGGCTTGAAACTGATGAATGGCGATATAGGTATCGCCCTCACCTTGCCCGTTGGCCAGGACACTGCGGGAGAGCCCATCATGGGGCTACGCGTCGCGTTTCCGGCAGGAGATGGAGCAGGTGGGATTCGATGGGTGCTGCCGAGCCGGTTGCAACGCGTGGAGACCGTTTTCGCCATGACCGTGCACAAATCACAAGGGTCGGAATTTGCCCATGCTGCACTGGTGCTGCCCGATGCCCCCACGCCGATCGCTACCCGAGAGCTTTTCTATACCGCGGTCACACGAGCGAAACGTCTTTTCACCCTGGTCGAGGTTAAGCCGGAGCTTACGCGTCGTGTGATTGGCCGCGCCATCTACCGCGCCAGCCAGATGTTCCCCACTGCTTAGTGAACCCCGCCGCAATCTGAACGAGCAGGCATAAAAAAACCCCCTAAAGCCTATGTGGCCTAGGGGGTTTTTTCGTCATCAAGGTCATGCGTTACGCCTTTTTTTCGCGGGACTCCTCATGGTCCTTGTGTCTAGCCCACAAGAAACCGCCAACGAATAAAAGCAATGATGCTGTCAGAATCCCAATCGGGAGAGCTACTTCAGCAGGCATGATCTAATCCTCATTTTCATAAGTGTATGATAAATACATAGCATACGCGTAAAGCGCAATCAAACCGAGAATCACCGACACCGGCATCAACACAGCGACAAGCTGAATGGATGCACTGTCCATGGTAAGGCCAACGACGGGCTTTAGCACATAGGACAGTGACGCCAAAAAAGTAGCCAGGGATAGATCCGTGGCAGCTTCCTTGATGCCGTGAAGGATGGCGATGGTATAACGATTCGGAATGTCTTTCTGGCGTAGCGTCCTGAGTTCAACACGAACAGCATTCGCATAAGCCAATGCCATCAGGATGAAACCCAAAACTACCAATACGATGAGGATGAAGTTGACTTTGACCAAAACGGTCGTCGTCAAACCAAGGAGAAATAGGCTTTGCCCGACGCCTCCAATCTTACTAAGCACTTTATTCATAATTACCTCCAGTCTTTAGTTAAAAAGCGGAGGCAACTATCCCCTAGGGGCTAGATTGCCCCCGCAGGGTGGGTGCTCATCGATAAAACCTCTTATCGACTTTGGGTGAGATGAAAAGTGTTGAGAATTGATTCAACACCAGTCATCACATTTTTCACAACAGCGTTTCCGTTGTTGTCATGGAATCTCACTACTTCGTAGGTACCAGGACTTACTAGACCGGCTTGATACGATAGAACAGCACGAGTTCCTATGATCATGAGATGCTCCTTACAGATGGAACTCTCCCGAGAGGCAGAGCCCCTTAGTGGGAAAGTATCCATGCAGACTGGCGAACCAGCAGAGCATGAACGTTTAAGACGGGATATTTTGGAGTGGCCCGGACCACTTATCAGCTCACAAGGAGCAGAAACTGCAAAGCCATAAGCGCAGCGAGTGCACATGGGTTTGGAGTCTCGATACAAGAGAAATTGGAAAGGCCGAATTGCGAAAAATGGCTGCTAGAACCACTTATCAGCTCACAAAGAGCAGAAACCGCAAAGCCATAAGTGCAACGAATGCACATGGGTTTGGAGTTATGGTGCCGGGGATAGGGAAAGGCCGAGATGCTTATTAAGGTGGCTCGGACCACCTGAAAGTATCGTATCGAAAGGCTTAATTAAGATCAAGTGGTTCCATCCCTTGCGGGACGAAACCCGCGCAAGGATGGAGAATGCCTCCCCATTGGGGAGGCGCCACGAATGGCCCTTAGGCCGCATCATCATTGACATCACCAGCTGATAAGCCTGGGACATCATCAAAATAAACCCACACCCACGCTTGCACGTAAGCACCAGGCTCATCACCTCGACTCACAGGTGCACCAGTATGCACCTCGATCTCACCATCGGAATGGTATTGATCTTTGGCAGCCTGGCGGATCGCATCATCCTCAGGGTGTTCCGCTAAGTCTGAAGAGTCAGCTTTTTCCTGCGACTGGAACTCCTCAAGCGCCAGCTCGGTGGCATTAAGCAATGCTTGAGAGGCGTCAGGGAATAACCCATGCGACTCAAGCATGCAGGGCACCTCTTGTTCAGCACCTGGCGGCGTTGAGCTCGAGCGACGGAAGATCGCCCACCCGTCGGGTGCCTCATCATGAACCACAACACTTCGAGGTTCATTGTCCTTCATCACGACGGCAACAACGGCATATTCGAAGACAGCGCCTCGAATCCAGTGAGTTGAGTCGTTCAAGGTCAAGCGAATCGTGGGGGATGTATCATTCATGGTCAGGCTCCTGAAATAAGAGGCCTCCCGCCCCAGAATGGGGAAGGAGGCCCGATTGGGGTTAATCCGCAATGGTCATGTACAGCGCTAGGGCGCGACGATGTAATTCATTGCCGGCCCGGGCCTGTTCATAAACATGCTTCAAAGCCGCATCATCGCTTTCAAACGACGGGGAGGCTTGATCATCTTCACGCTCAATGTCCCAAAATGCAGGGGTAAGCTGGCTGCCTTCTGCTTTGAAGAGATTCCACCCCTCTTGGCTAGCAGCTGCCTCATCTACATCTGTCCAGGGACTACCGCTCTCCGCTGAATGGACTTGGCGCTTAAGCAAGTCGGACGCGACACCATCACTTAGACGAGTCATGTCAGCGAGCTCACCTTCTTCATAGCCATCCTGTTGAGCATAACCGCGCATATAGTGCGATAGATCATCATGGCCACGATCAACGAGCGAGTTGATGTCCTCCCATTGACCAGTGGTCAGCGTTACGGTGATGAAGTCAGTTGTCATTGGTGCTACTCCTGATAAAAAAAGGAGGCGCACCTCCCCTAATGGGGAAGTGGCCCCACTGGGGGAAACGAGGCAAAAAGCCTCATGGGTAGTTATCAGCTGATATCAGCTGAAGGGTCACACGAAGCTGAAATAGCTACGTTAGGCCCATGCGGGAAATTCAACGTCTACAAGTTCGGACGCAAATACGGCGCCTGTTTCAGCATCAAGGAAACTGTGGGACAAGGATTCTGCCACCTCTTGTGCGCCTGACTCTGTCACAGAGTGATGGAGTCGGGCTGACACGGTGACTCGATGGGTCTCATCTTCAGTCTCGATGATCTCGGTACCCTCGATCAGATGGTGGCTGACTTCATAGTCAGCTTCACTGATGAGTTCTTGAAAGGTAACGCTACCTGAAGAGGCTTCATGCGGAACGCGGAAAATCAAATGCAGTACGCTGCACTCGACGATCTCAGAGGCTTTGCTCTCGCACACTAAGGGCTCGTTGAAGCTATGAGTCCCCTCCTCCCAATACTCGTTATCTTCCTCGAAGTCGCTGCCATCTTTATTCGCAAACAGCTCGTGAGCGATCTCAGTGAGATCGGCTTCGTCAGCATCGACTGGCACGTCGACCGTCACGGTGCATTCAACCGCTGTCAGGGCACGAAGGGTGATATCGACCTTGCGGGTGGCGATAGTCTTCGGTTTATTCCCAAACATGACGCAGTTGATGGCTTCCACCTGCTCATCGCTAAAGCCATGAAAGTGAAAAGCCCGTGCTAGCGTGACGCCCTTCTTGTAGTCAATAACAGCAGGCTCAGTGCTCCACCACTCTGGATCTTCCGTAGAAGACGGTTGAGTGGCACCTTCTCGCTTAAGGCGATCGGCAGCCCATACCACCGCAGCATCTATGACGCTGGGATGTTCATCTTCATCGTAGTCGAGCTCCGGATCGAAGATGAAGGCTGGTACATCTGGCTTGTCATCGAACAGTAGATCGCCACTATCCCACCATCCACGGCTTTCACTCATGCCCTGATCCAGGGACTCGGGAGTAAACCGCTCATAGGTGACATATAGGCCAATTGCGTTGCTCATAATAGTGCTCCGTTGAAATGGGAGCACACCACCCCTCTAGGGGCGGCATGCCCCTAGGGGGTTAAGTAAGAACCCGGCGTGCGGGTAGCGTTAGGCGCTCAACGTATGGTCAGCTTCAGCAGCGGACTGCGAAAGCTGCTTTGAGGTTGGCAGTTTATCTAGCCAGCTCGACCAACGCCCCCATAAAGCTGGGCGACGATCGATATTGGTTTGTAACTCTTCTCGTGTCATGCCGCCCTCGACTAACTCCAAAAAGGTAGTGTCGAGCTCGGCGTTATCACGAGACGCCTGGTAGAACATCTGGGTTTGATTCATGACGGGCATGGTCCGCTCCTATTAGTGAAGACATCCCCACACTCGTGTGGGGATGGTGATGTCAAAAGAGACTTGCGATGGCTTACCAGTCGTAGCTCGGAAGCTCGGCAATTTGGTCACCAGCGCCATCCAATAACACCCAGTGGAATCCACAGTCTTTTGCCGTGGATAGCACTGCTCTGAGGGAGCTAAGCCCCTCATCTCCACTGTCAACATGGATTAGCCAGCCGTGGTCGCGCCACATCCCGATAATCTCACCGCTCTCGATCGCCGGAGTGATCAGATCTCGATCTTCAATGGACACATGTGATGTCGACAGCACTGCCATTCGCTCCAGCGGTATGCGGGGCTTAGCAGGCAGGCCAAGGAAATCGCCAACCGTTGCGCTGTGCTTACATTGGACACAGATACACGGAGACGCTACGTCGTATTCCATGTCTTCATGGTCGTCGCATCCATCATCATTAATGATCGCCCAGGTGCAGGCGCTGATTTTGAAACGCTCATTAGCTTTGCACTCGGGGCATGCCATGCCTTCCAGACAGTTTGTATTGCTCATGTGGTTCTCCATACGTGATGGGGACCCACTAACCCCTATCAGGGGCAAGTGGCCCCTAAGGGGTTAAAGAATGCCGATCAATCCGAATAGAAATAGCCCTGATCAGGGCAAGTCTCTGCGGCCGGCAGGTCTTCGTATCGGGCATCCGGGTTAAAGCTAAACTTCAACGGAAACTCAATACGACGGATGTCACGAATAGCACGCCTTTTTAAGCGGCCACTGGACATCAAATCATTGGCGCACATACCGCCAAGCTGAGGGATTGGCTCATTGAACTTGCCAGGGAAATAATTCCCAGGCACCACTTTGCGGCCATCGTGGAAGACATGCCAAACCTCTTGGGTCTGCTCATCTACAAACACGTCACCACAATCGAGAGCGATGCCTATTTGCAGCAACTCATCTCCGCTAAGGCCACCGACGTTAGGGAAGTTTTGCTCGGCTAGCCATTGCATTGCATTGACGCCACCAAATTCACCATAGCCAGGATACGCAGCCTCTTTAATAGGAGGCTCGCCGTTAGGCTGTAGCATATACACCGTCCGACAGTGATCAGTGTATTCGTTGGCAATGCTTTCGTTGGTATCCGACGTTTTCCAGCTAAAAAATCCCATGGGTCATCCTCATCGTTTAGGTAACAAGACACCCCCTTTCGGGGTGCGATGCTACGGGTTAGTCATCAAGCAGCGTCCGCTGACGAGTCCAAGTATTCCTCTTGCCATTCACCACAAGCCGCGCAGTAAGCATCTGCAACGCCGTCGTGGTAAGACACATTGCCAGAGCTAGGCTCTGTGCAATCTGGATTCAGGCAAGCCAAGGGCTCAAGCGTATAGCCGCAGTCATATACATCTTGCAGTGTGTGCTCAGTAAGAGATGCCATGCCTCAATCCTCCTCTACGCTGTCACAATCGCGAATTTGGCGTCCTGTTGAGACGACAATTTTCGCAACTGCATCGAGGTGGTCGGAATTCCAATCGTTGCCATCTAGGATGGCGTGGATCGAATCCAAAGCATGTCCATCAGATACTGACGACGCCTGTTCGGAATCGTTGCTGCAAGAGGTGTCATCTAGCGCATTGAGTTCTCCGCACAAAGCGTCAATCTCAGCGGCATAGACAGGGTTATCATCGTTTTCGTCGTCATGAATATCACTCAGGATTTCCACGATGCGACGTGCGGATGCGGTAGGTAAAGTGCTCATTAGCAACTCCTATGTTCAGACCAAGAAAACGCCACTCTCGGTGGCGTTCACTAGGCAGTGGGGACAACCGACTGGTTGCCCGAATCGAATAACGATCGTCACTTAGCACTTGGCTAGGCAACAGCTTGCATTGCCACTTCTGGAATACGGATTTCACACCAACGGTAGCGATACTGCGTGCTTGAGTTGGGGCGATGCCCGACGAAGTATGTGGCCGACCAGTTGTAGTCGAAAATCACATCTTCGTAGACCGGCTCCAGCATTTTGTCGTCATTCATCTTCATCCCGCGATGAATCTGAAGCGTCGTACCAGGCTGGAGGGTTTTGGCCCATTCCTTAGTCGCTGCTTTCTTGCGGCGTACTTGCCGGCACTGTTCGCGCCAGCCATGACGATCTTCGACATCGGATTGGCTGAGTATTCGTTCGGGGCAATCATAGAAATTGGGCCCGACGCTCTCATCTAGGTCCTTATGACCCCACCCAAAATCGCCTTGAGAACGATCTGAGGCGGAGGGACCTGACATCTTCGACACACCGATAAAACGATATCCTTTTGGATGACGAATTAGCATGTAGAGGATGTTGCCGTTAGCAGAGTGATCCAGCACCTCGTAACCATCGGACGTATCCCGTTTGGTTAGATACTCAATCATCTCTTTGCGGCTTCTGATGTCGCTGTGAACGAGCGTACCCATAGTGGTCTCCTTAGTAGGAACCCAGGCGCACGCCAACCCAGCGGGAAGGCGCCCGCTGGGCATAATGAAGGTCGTGTCTCTTGAGACGTGACCGATTAGAGAGGAAAGACGGGGTGTTTCGGATGGCCCGTACCATCTATCAGTCCCAAAGGAACCGAAAGCTTATGCCAGTGGGCGCTAACACAACGTCCAGGCGCATGAGCTCTTGGAAGAGAGAGGTATATGTTTCGGCGTTAAGGGCGGTGCCGTTTTGGGTTGATCGACTGCCCTCACCCGGGAGGGTGAAAGGCAGCCGCATTACACTAGAGCAGGGATTTCCAGAGATCAGTCATCAAGTTGATGACCCGTTTCAACTAGTTGCTCCATGCTCACCTGGCTAAAGTCAGTATCCAGCTCACCCTCTATGACAGAGTGGACAAGACCTTTCTTCGCTAAATCCAGGACCAAATTCATTTGCACTTGAATAGATTCGGCTAGCGTTTCGATTTCGTCGAGAATTTCATTCCATTGGCGATTTTCGTGAGGCTGCCAGATACATACTTTCTCTGGATCAGGCTCACCATCATCTTCAATGCAGTCCACGACATACCGATACCCGTCATACCACTTTTCACGTGTTGCAAAGCAGTCTTCGTTCGCAATTTCGTGAAAGCACAGTAGCTGGGCAGAAGCTAAGCCGAGAGCAAATTGTTGGATAGCAGAATGGTTCAGATCGTTCATGGGAGACTCCTAGGTAGGAAACCCAGGCGCGCACCATCCCAGACGGGACGGAGCCCGCTGGGCAAGATAAAGACCGTGACAAAAACGCCGCGGTCGAGAAGGTAGTAAAGTCGGGATATTTTTGAATGGCCCGCACCATCATTCAGTTCCAAAGGAACCGAAAGCATATGCCAATGAGCGCGCTAGAAGCGGACATACGCATAAACTCTCTGGCAGAGCATCATAGGGGGAAGCATGAAAAGCCGGGGTGCTTAAACAGTGGCCCGGACCACTTCGAAAGAGTGTATCTGCAGGTGGCGCTATAGGCAACCCAGTCATGCAGAACCGGAAACGCGCCAGCATAAGGCATGCTGGCAATGCGCTGCCCCCACAGGGAGCAGCGCACACCAAGCACGTATAACGATGCCACAGAAGCATCTGGTAGGACTGTAACGACCGACAATCTACTTTAGGCAAATAGATCCAGGGCTAGCTCGGCCTCGGGCGCACTCGCTTCTTCCTCCCGGGCCAGCTCCTTCAGCAGCTGACTATGTTCCTCAGCGCTTATGGAGTGCTCTTGGAGGTAGCCTTCGAGGTCATGGTCGCCCAATCGCTCTTGTAGACGCCTCCAATACTGTGCACGACGTGCCAGCGCATCATAATCGCTAGCCTTGCCGCGCCCCAGCTTAACCAAGCCTTGATTAAGCAGGATCTTTGCACTATCCGTAGCAGGAAACGATTTGGCTCCGAAGTAACGCTCTATATCGAATGCATCGACAAAAAGGGTCGCTTCTGCCTCGTCAATTTCCAGCTCGTCAGCCTCATCATAATAGATGATTTGCCTTAGCTTCCCCTCGTATCGATCCCGGATTGTCCGTGTAGATGGACGCTCTGGGTACTGTCGGAGGTTCGCCTCAGCGATGATGGCGTCTTGAAGACCGGGCTCATGGGCTGGTCCCTCGCCGTCGGGGATTTTGAACCAGCACATGTCTGGCACCCCCGTCTTTTGAACCGCATCCACGGGCGGTATCGGGTATCGATAGCCCAGCACCCGTATTTCGTACCACTCCGTTAGTGCCGGGAAGGCATGGCTAAAACCATGGCTTAGGCTCCACGCGAACTCGATGGCGAGTAGCTTCTGGGGGGTAATGATCTGATACGTCGTCCCTCTTAGACTTTGTATCATCTCCAACCCCTGATCACTCACCTCGCCACTAAACATAGCCCCATCATGCTCCACTGCCCTCTCTTCTTCTAAGATATCCAGCGTAAGTAGATAGCGTAATAAATCTCGGCGCATATCAGCTGAATAGTTGCTCGGAGCAACGCCAAAATAACCGGCTTTTGACACCTTGCGTCCTAGAATTTCACGGCGGGACATATCCCAACGCGTTTGGATGAGGAAGTTGCGGAAGTTATTAAGTCCCTCGAGATGGCCATGCTTTTCAGGCGCAGAACCGATCATGGCTTCCATCGACTTGTCACGCTGCCCTGTTGCAGCGCAGCAAAAACACCCGTGCCTGCTTCCACATGCCGCTCTCGACCCACCATCACCGGTGATTATGGCGCACATGCCCGCGTTAGCATCCTTATAAAGCTCCATACACCATGAGAAATCCTTAACGTAGGTTCTGTATGGCCCCTGTCGCTTTTCTTCGCACGCTACAAGCATCTCCCATACATCAGTGACCTCCCAATCGGCGATGACGGCGCAGGTATAGCCACTTGTTTCCGAAGGCACTAGAGCCATGCCGCCATCCCCCCTGTCGCGCATATTGCCACCGCGAACAGTGGATTCCGCAAAGCGGGTACCCAAGAGGGTCACAAGCTCGCCGGGGTTCTGAAGCGTCGACAGGATCTGCTTAAGCGCTCTTTGTTGCGGGCGTAGCTTCCAGTCAATCGAGCATGCTCGTGAGGCGCCAGCGAAAACAGGCAACTTACCTCTACCAATGGTCGCGTAAGCGAATGATGACGTGATCGATGGAGTCACCTTGACGATCTCCACCGGCAGGTCGTGATACTTACAGTAATCCTCGAGATCGACCAGCATCGCCTCGGTGTACGTGTCCATCGCGGGATTTTCCACACCGGTATTGCTATGCGCGACATAGCACGTCGAGACGTGCAAGCCCGCAACAACCCGGCGCCGTATGGCTTCAAGCATTAGGACGAGGACAACATTACTGTCTTTGCCAAGGCTACAAGCACTGCTAAGCGTGTACCCACTATCGATTAACTCGCCAATTCGATAGATCACCATCTCTGCCTTCGTCACCAACCCACTGTAATGGGCGGCATACTTATGCTCTGGTCCCTGAACGATTTCAGCGCTTGGGATAAGGTTTAGAGCAGCTGACATGGATTACCTCCTGAAGAAAAAAACCCAGAAGGCACCACCCCCAGCGGGATGGAGCCCGCTGGGCAGGGTTATGGGCGCAAATGCACCCGGGGTTGGCTGTATCAGCCCACTCGACGTAGTTCGTGGGGATATGCCTGGAGATGGGAATCTCCGTTGCTCAAATCGAGGATGATTTCTGAATAACCGGAGTCACCGATTGCAGCAAGTTCATCCGCTGACAACACAGGGACGCCCGTCACCTCGAATAGACCATCCGACACAGCTTCATCGGGGTCATGGAACTCAAGTCGCTCGCCAAGTACAGCTGGGTGCTGTGAGGTAACGAGACGGCTTGAGTGATTATCAGAATGCAACGTCATGGGGCGTACTCCTATTGCAGAGATCACCCCTAGCGCACACCACCCCCAGCGGGATAGTGCCCGCTGGGCTTGATGAAGGCGTTGCCATGTCGTATGACAACGCCGATGAATCTTAGGCAGGATTGCCCAAGAGGGTTAAGCCGCGGATGGCCGAGTCGCTAAACTCAGACGCCACGGATGTGCTTCTTCATGTGCGATCGCCAAGCTGATAGCGAACTCGACATCATCGGTTATGGCCAGTGGTATCGGCCTCACCATGTCGTGACGCGTGACCACATACCGCCCATCGTCACGCTGCTGGACATGTTCGTCGACGACACTAAATGCTGCCTTCGCTTCACGTAAAAGCGTGGCCTGGTCATCTGACGATAGCGCTGGTTCCACTTGAGCGAGTCGCTTTACGACCCATAGATGCTCATGGAAAGTGAACGGAAAAGTCCGAAACGTTTCATTCCACATTCCAAGGACACGCTTCACTAACGAATCGCGATGCGACGAATCTTGTAGCATTGCCACGCGAAGCCCCTCACAGGGCGCCACCGTCGTTCGACGAAGATCGTTGATGCCGGCAGCTTCCATGTCCAAATGCATCAGGGTATGGAATGCAGCGCTTTTCTCGACAATCAGCCCTTCAATAGGGCGACTTTCTAAAGTGAGTGCTAAACCACTGCCAGGCACTGTCATGCCAATCGTCATGCGAGCCTGAAGCGACTCACGATAGAAACCCATTAGCGCTTCGAGGAATAGCTCAAGTGCTTCATACCCGGGTTTCGTCGTTAGCCATATTTCAGTGTCTCTCTGAAGATCGACGTGGGTGTGCACCAGCTCACCAGGTAACACGACAAACTGCGTCTTGCTGTGCCGAGTTACTTCAATGTCGAGTGGCCAGCGGAACGACTCTCCAATTTCCAGTGCTTGAAGGCTCGACACATCCAGGGGGATCCAAGATGCAATCGCGCTACTCCGGCATGGCTTGTTGGGGAGCGTAGAGGCCTTTAGAAGCCCATCCAGCGCCCAAAACAGATCATGCCCTGCCAGCGCCAGCTCTGGCTGACTAAAGCTTACGGCTGCCGCCAGTGCTGGGCGAGCGATCTCTGGCTCAAGCGACAAGAACTCCGCTTTTACCCCCTCGGGAGTTTTGATGTACGGATGCTGCATTGTGGCGTAGTTCTCCCCCAGCATATGCTGCCTGGAATGAAGGACTTTTAACCACATCTTGGCTAGCTGTTCTCGACGCTCACCCTTAGCACGATCAAGCTGAGCATTGCGAAATGCCTCTAGCTGCGCGAGCGTCCAGAATTCAGGCTTTTTAGGGAAGCTATAGCTAGTACCCAGTAGAGAACCGAAAGCAGCGCCCTCTGTCGCGTACAAATTGCTCTTCTCATTAGCCTGGTTCAGACGCAATTGCAGATAATTATTCATGTGGTACTCCTAGGTAGAAAGCCCAGGCGCACACCACCCCCAGCGGGGACAGTGCCCGCTGGGCAGGTTCATCGTTATCGCTCTATGAGCGAAGGTCTGGATTAGAGTAGAGATGCACGGCTTACTCGATCAAAGAGGTTACCCTCTGCCGATCGAGCATGACGATTCAGTGATCCGTCGGTTCTGTCGCATTACCGCCGAGTTCCCAGCTGACTTCGCCATGCGTGACCAGCTCTTCGATCGGACAGCGCAACATGTAATCGGGAAAGAACCAGAATCGACCCACAATGACATTGGTACCATCATCAATGTGGGACATGTCTTCCGCGACACAGGGTGCAGACGTTATCCCGACGTAGGGATTGGCATCGCCAGCGTCGAACGGCCTGAAGCTGCCGTTGGTGAAGTAAGGCTCAAGGATGTCGGAAAGTACCGTGAAGAAGTCACGCGAGGTTAAAGCCTCTCGTAGCTCCTGGCGGGTACATTCATCTGCCTTCATCACCAAGCGCTCAGCTGCACTTACCTGCACATCGACATCGAACAACATTAGGATTCCTCCCCGCTTTTGGTTGTCCACCATCCGCGGTAGCTGGTTTCCTCATCCGTGTCGGCGTCGGCAATATCCAATGCAAGCTCACCGGCCACATACCCTTCCTGGATCATCTCGGCAGCCCGTTTAGCGCCGTGTTCCTTTAGCTCCTCCCAATGGTGAGGATTATCAACACTGGCCGGGCCGTTCCACTCAATTTCAATGACGTACTTCATCAGGCAATCTCCTAAGGCAAAAACCCAGGAAAGCGCCATCCCAGCGGGACGGCGCCCCGCTGGGCAATAGAATGACCGTGTCTTAAAAGACGGGTCAGAGTTAGAAAGGACGGGGGATTTTGGATGGCCCGCACCATCAATCAGTCCAGAGAGGACCGAAAGCACATGCGCATGAACGCGCCATTAGCGTACAGGCGCATATACTTTCCGAAGGGATCAAACATGAAGGGTCGGGGTGCTTATTGGGTGGCCCGAACCACCGATGACAGTCTAACCACCCCATTGGAGGCCAACAATACCAGCGATGCAGAAAAGCCCCCCACGGGGAGGGGCATAGTGATTCGTTACATCGGGGAAAATTGCCCCGATAGGGTTAATAGGCTTTCGCCTTCAAGTTAATGCCTCAGCTAGACGAGTGCTGTCTAGGCTTGCAACTGCGATCATGTCACCATCGATGAGGTAGATGGTGACATGTTCAATCGTTGACATAACTCTTCGATGTCCTCGTCTTGAAGAGGTGTAGAGCCATGTTCAGCGGCAATTTCCGCAATGTCTTCTGGCACCTCATGACCTGGGGTCATTTGATACAAACGTAAGCTCGCCAGAACTGTATCTAGCTCTGCAACCGACATCTTTGCCTGGACAAAATCTTCGCCTGATAGAGAGCCATCTTCATTACCAGTGCTAGATGCCATATCGCTCTCTTCCGACTGAGCCAAAAGCTCTTGCGCAGGGACATTTGCCAGCGGCATAAGCATGCTGTTGACAAGCCAATCATAGTCATCTGGGATATCAGCTTCCGTTAGCCGTCCAGCTTCTACCATTTCCGATAGACCATCATGTAGACGCTGATAGCGCTTTAGAAGGTCCATCATCTGGGGAGAGCCCGTCGGTTGTGCGTTTAAAGTTGCCATCGTCATTATGCTCCTAGAGTTATACCCAGGCGCACCACCCCACCAGGGACAGTGCCCTCCGGGCGGTTGAAGCTATATTGAAATCAACATAGCCATATCAAAGTGGTTGCCATCTTGAGCTTCACACGTGAGGTTACCAGCAGTACCAGTCACCAATCTGCCTCGCGAGGCGTTCTGAACCTTTACGTGTCCTGAACTTTGCCCTCAAAACTGGCACCACAGCCATGCCGCACAAATCAACGCCTCTCGTTAGCCAAGCAGTACAGAGGAAGCCATCACCCTTCCCTTTTGTGGACGTAGTGATAATACCGAGGGTTTCATTGCCTCCGGGGAAACCAGAGAGCGTTCGGTAGGCATCATCACCCCAAACCATTTCAAGTGGCGTAACAACGCCCTCAAAATCGGAGAGATGCGAGTGGCAGTATCTAAGAGCGCGCAGGCGCATTTCTTTCGCGATGTCAGCAATCGCTTCGCCCTCAGCATCGAGCTCTGAAAAGCGTGGTAGATCGATTCCTGATGGCAGAGAATTTAACGTTTTAGGCATAGTCATGTGCTCCTAAGGTTAGTACCCAGGCGCACATCATCCCCAGCGGGTCGATGCACGCTGGACGTGATTAGGGCCAAGTCGTTTGAACAGTGGCCGGATAGTCGAAAGGACGGGGTATTTGAAATGGCCCGCACCATTTATCAGTCACAAATTGACCGAAAGCGCATGCTGTTAAACACAGGTATTGTGCTTATCGGCATGGGCTCTGCTGATATGGCAATCCGCCCCCACAATGGGGGCGGATGCCACAAGTCATATCAACTAGAAGATGGTTGAATCCGGACAATAACGTGCAGTCTCGAAGCGCCACTCACAAGCTGATCGCGGAGTGCTGCAATGAGGGCATCCCAATAGGGTTCTGGCATGTCACTGTCAGTACCCTCTCCATTTAGCGAAGGATCAACCCCAACAAAAATGTCAGGGTACTCGCTAGCCCCATGTGAACTGTCGCTATCACACCAGGATGCCAGCCCCTGAGATCGGCGCTTATCTGCCCAAGCGACAAAATCAGGGTGTCGTTGAGCATCGAACCAGTCCACGAATACCGCAATGGCTGGCGTCTTCTCACTGTTAGCAATCGATACAGTTGTCATGTCCATTACCTCCTAGATTAGATGACGACCGCTTCCCAAAAGGGATGCCAGTCGCCACAGGTTTAAGCTACAGGTTGTAGCGTAATCATTACTTGACGAACATAAGCCCGCGGTATTCAGCGATCGCTCTTAGTTCAGCGTAAGGCTTGCTTGAAAGACCAAGGTCTATAGCGGCCTGGCGAACCAGCTCCTCTGGGGGAGAGCGCAGCACGATGTTGCTCATAGCATCGGCTTCATCCTGAGCAATACGTTGGATCAGTTCGGAACAAGCTTTCTCCTTCCACTCATTGAACTCAATGGGCAAGGCCTTCAGGGCATCAATCTCGGTGCTAATGTCTTCAACAAAAGCATTAAGGGGTAACTCGCCATAAGTCTCACAGGCAAGAAGAACTCCAATCTGAGCTTGGAGACCCAGATTTTTTATCCCTTCAGAGATCGATTTGGTGGCTCCCATATTGCGAAACACCAATCTATCACAGGCCTCAATTAATGCCTGCTCCGCCGTCTCAATATCATCTGGGCCAAACGGCGACAAAAGAAGAGAGTCAATAAGCCAGTGAGTGACCGCTATCGGCTCCTGAAGGGGAGCAGTTGAAGCAGATGATGCTTCTCCATCAGCGCCCTGACCTTGCCGACTTTCAAGCTTCAGTTTATCCGGAGATACCGAGAACCAGTAGCAGTCCCATACCAGATAAATGAACGCTTCAGGCCGAAAATCAGGATCAATCTCACGGGCGAAGCCAAGAATTTTCACTCCCGGTATTTCGATGTCGTAAGCGTTTGTCACGGTCACCGTATCGCCAAGACGAAAATCGCATGGAACTGGCGGCACCTCGGCCAGATTTTCTTCAAAATACCGTTGAGCTTTCTCGTGATCAGCATTGATTGGAATGGAGCCTTCTGCACCAATCGAACCCGACGCCTCGCCAAGGTCCTGGGCGATGTCCGCAAGCTTGACCATATCAGTGCTCCATTCGGAGCCAGCGTGCTTCGCGTAGCCGGTAAACTTAATCGCCTGCTGAGAGACCATCACCACGAGCCGACTGGCTTCTTGCCTGAGAATATACTCAACGAATTCCGGGTCACCCTCGCCGTCATCCCCATCAGATACAGCTAGGAACTCGCAACGGTGATCCCATGCTTCTAGGTAAGCCAGATCATGCTTTTTGCCTAGATCGAGAAGTAACTCCCAGTAACGAAGATCTCTCTCTGTCACATTGAAGCGAACAACTTCGGCTTCAATATTGTTGTCGTCACTAAACGTAACGCTTTTAGTGTAAGTCGCGCTTGTCATAAGCATTCTCCTAAAGAAAAAACCCAGACACGCGTCGCCCCAACGGGACAACGCCCGCTGGGCAAGATTATGGCCGTGTCGAGTGACAGGCCGAATGATCGAAAGGACGGGGTATTTTGGATGGCCCGCACCATCTATCAGTCCCAAAGGAACCGAAAGCGCATGCCGGTGGGCGCGTATGCAGCGGCCAGGGGCATGAACTCTAGGGGGTGTCGTAAGAAGAGCCGGGGTGCTTATGGGGTGGCCCGGACCACCTGAACTAACTTTACGTGATTGCCTTACCATCGGCAAGAATAGGTCTGCTCAAAGACATGAGGACCACAGGCGTTGGAGAAAATCCCCCCCGCCTGCGAAACTCACACTTCAGTGCTGCCAATCCACTGTGAACCGAGGTACGCATCAGCGCCCTCTTCGGTAAACACAGCGTCGAACTTGGCCGTTAGGTTTACGCCAAACTCCACTAAAGACTGGTGAGTCCAAGGTGCTGTCGGCTGGACCTGGATTAGCTCTCGCTGGTCAAGGCAAGAACGAACCACCAGCGGCTTATTTTGATGATCCGAAAGAATATCCGGCTCACCCGACCACTGGTCTGTCACGAAACAGATCGTACTCATAACGGGCTCCTTTAAGAAAGCCTGACCTCCCGGGGTGGGAAGATCAGGCCTGTTGGTGTTGGCTACGCCGCTATTGCAGACGCGACCGATTCATGGCTTGGACTCGTGGAAGCACCCAACAAACTGAGCGATTCCTGCTTCAACCTAAGCCGATTGGGTGAATCTTCATCGACGCCTTCGACATCAAGAAGACACGGTGAGAACTCACCATTGAAAGGATGGCACTCAATCACCAATTGGCCTCTTAGACCTGCATCCATCGCAAAAGCAAAGTCTGACGACCAAAGATGTGTAAGCACCCCTGTTTCAAGATCAACAACCGCATTGGCATAGCTACAGTCATCTTCACCGAGGCACTCCTGGCCGTGTTCATCCAGGAATCCTAGTGATGAGACATGGCACACTGGCACAGAGACGAGTCGAACACCGTAGCGCTCCTCTGCCGCTCTCCGGAATGCTCTACCCATTTCTCTACCTAATGCCTCGAAGGGTCCATAACAAACGCCTTGCCCTAGCACTTCATGGGCACGGGTGTCTGGCAACCCCTCAATGACACTGCTCGGTACATCTTTGATCCGGGCATGCTCCAGCGGAGTGAATAGCCGAGAAAGAGTGCTATCGAATGGATGGGCAAGAAACGGCTCAGTGCTGCGTGCCTTACTGTATCCACGTCCAATCGTGCCACAGTGTCCTTCGTCGCCTTGGAGAATCTGACGACGAAAGCCCTTGCCACTCGCTTTGTCACGTTTAGCTTTATCTTCGAGATAGCTGTAGGTTTTCCAGCGACTCTCGTCGATTGACTCAAAGGGCTCCAGGATATCCGATATCTGTTTCGGTTTAGTCCTCAGAGGTTTTACCTTCTCAAGATCAAAACCTTCGAGCCCTTTTGAGATAGCAACGAAACACAGTCGGTTGCGATTCTCTAAAGCGCCAAACTCGTTGCCGTTAAGGACGCGCTCCTGAACGTCATAGCCTAGGCTACTCAGTACCGAGCGAATGACCGCCATGCTGGCTGTGTCTGCATAGGCCGGCACATTTTCGCCTATGACTACGGCAGGGTTGAGCGCCTTCACGAACTCGAGGAACGAAAAGAACATAGCGCCAGCAGCGACATGCTCTTCTGCGAACTTGAGTTTCCCCTTAGCTCGACCGCTGAGACTAGCCCCTGTACAAGGGATGCCCGCGATTAAACAGTCCAACTGGGGAGGCTCATTTCCGAGGTTCACGAGTTCAATGGCTGACTCAATTGCTATGGACTTGGAATCCCAAATTTCCTCGTTGTTTTGCAACGAGGAATCCAAATAGGCTCCTTCCAACTCAACGGCAACACCGATTTTCGTCGATATACCACTGAGTCCTAAGCCATCATGGACAGCTCTATCGCAAATCCCGGCGCCATGAAATAAACTCGCCACACGTAGTGGTTCGCCTGACTCCACGCGAGATAGTAGCCGTTCAACGCGCTGCACCACCTTCTGTTGCTGATGGTGTGCGGTCACAACTATCTTGCCCCGCGTGATCATAACTCTGAGCGTGTCGACCCCCTCAAATATTTCAGCCAGTTCCTGACGCGAAATATCAATGATGGGAATCAGTCTGCCATTGCGCTTTCGCCGGCTAACGGTGTACTTGCCCTCTTCACTCGGACGAAGCACTAGCTTAGCCTGCTCTACCGCCAGGTCGTACTTAACGCCGGGCTCGTAACCCTCACGTGCAAGCTTGTGGCCTTCTAGCCAAATACGACGCTTACCACGGTGTTCGCCAAGTTTGGTATTGATTAGGGTGCTCATTTTATGCTCCTTTCAGTTTGAAAGGGGCGCACCCTCCCCGACCGGGGAAAGTGCGCCCCGGTGGGGTTAATGGCGGATCAAGCGACGGCTAGGTAATCACCCCAGTAATCGCGATATGCCTCTTCGAAATCATCCGTCTCTACTACCCAAGCTATAGAACAGCCCGGGTTCTCGATCTCTGTTAGCCGCTCTGCGTCATCCGTATCCTGGGCCTGACATAGTAGGCTTTCGGGCGGATCGGCAGGTAAGGCGTTGGTTGACCAGTAAAGTACGATGAAGTCATTCATGATTATCTCCTTAGGTTCATGGAAAGTGCTTCCCATAGCGGGCGACCCTTCCCTGTGTAGGCAAATGCCTTGGTTCGTTAATGAAGGCTCCCTACTCCACATCGATTGCCTCGATCTGTAGTTGGCGCCGCAGATATTCTCCATCGCGGGAGGTACCCGGAGGGAATGAAGAGAGGTGCTATCTCAAGCTGCTTCAACCCGCTGCTCACGATCAAACTGCTCAAGCTGCTTAAGCATGTCAGAGTGGCTGATTCGCCCTAGATTGACCTCTGCAATAAGGTTGGTGACCAATGACCCTCGCTGCCACTCTGAGGTCTGACTCAGCGCGACAAGAGAACCTTTGGCCAACCTCTGAAAACCCTCGCAGACAACCTCTTGGAACACTTCATAAGGGGTATCCCTAGTGATGTGTCCATAGAAGCCGCGGGCGTCATAAAATTGCGCACGGTACCGACCAGGCTCGGAAGGGTCTAGCAGGATCAACGCGTATTGCTCACGATTTTCCTGTCTTAGCTCCAGCCCGTTAAGGTCGCCATCGCAGGCCTCCAAAATGGCATGCCAAGCGATGTTCCGTTGTGACGCAGTTTTAGCCGTGGATTTAAGCAGAGTCCTCTCAAGCGAATCTGCTTGGGAAAGCTCCGACTGAAACCATGCGTGGTCCGGAAAGTCCGGGAAGGGCTTAGGAATCACACAACACATGCTCTCAACCTCCTGATTCGATCGCTGGTAGAGAGCCTTCTCCCCAGAGGGAGAAAAGCTCCCTCGGGGATATGCATCACGGACGATGCGGTTAATTACTGACTAGACCGCCATTGCGCAACGGGGGCCTTAACCGAGTCCACTTTCGCTTGTAGGTCGTCAGGCGCCAGCTCGAGATAGGCGTCGCCCATCTCACATAGATCTGCAACGAAGATGCCATCTTCAAGACTACCGTCTTCGGTAGCTTCATCGACCGCCTCGTGTACAGAGTCATAACCAGCACCACTGATACCTGCCATTTCATCTCGACAGTCATCAGTGAACCAAGCACATAGTCCAGATGGTGTTATGCGATGCAGAACAATTACGGAACTCATTTCAGACTCCTTATGCTTCACCAATGAACAGGCCATGATCCAGCGAAGGCCAGCCTTTGCTGGTTAATATCCCGACTACTTCGATGTACCCACCTTCTCGGTTTGTAAATCGCACGCAGTAGGATCGTTCAGAGGGCCTATCATCAGCGTCAATGGTATAAACAAGCGTTGCCCAGTGGCCCAACTTTGGCTTTCCAACCACCCCAGAAGTTGGCTCCACGACGCGGCGAAATCCGCTATCTTGAAGTCGCTTCAAGGCATATCTCGCCAATCGCTTGGCTAGACCTGGAGAGACTTGCTCCTCAGTGGTTTTTAACTCATTGGGCAAGGCCTTTCCGTACATTGTGAATCGGGTTTGGCTTGGCTGTAGAACCTCAGTTGCAATACTCATTCGCCTTCTCCGGATAAAGAGCCACACTTGGCGCTCTGGTTATCAGGTTCAATGACGATTGAAGATGAGGTGTCGTCAGACATTTCAGCCCGGGCATCCACCCAAGTTTCACAGACCGGTGTTAGGCCTTCCAGCATTTCACCAATGAATGCATCCGAACTAGGCTCCAGGTAATCGTTCACCTGGTCATCCGGTACATCGACGGTGACTGTGTAGTCGAGCTCTTTTGTAGCTCGAAGCGTCAAGCGTGCCATGTCTTTCTCCTTTCATTAGTAGAAAGGGGAAGCCCACCCCCAAGGGAGAGACTCCCCCTTGGGAAAGGCCCATAAGGGCCAGTGGGTGGTACGCGTTAAGCCGCGATCCGAGGAAAACCAAGGATCCCTTGCTTGATTAGCACATCATTCCAATCAATGCCCTTGGCGCGGGTCGGAACCGGCATCTGAGGCACCATGATGTGGACTTTGCGCCCTTCAGCTCGCAGACGTTCAGCGAGCGTACTAGCCACTTTCTGGCCAGTGAAAGACTTGTCTCGATCAGCCCAGATGATCACAGTATGAACATCCTCTGGCAGCTCGATCTTCTCAAGCAATGTGGCATTTACAGCAGACCAGCACGGAATGTGTGACCCTCGATAGGCTGAAACAGCCGTCTCCAGACCCTCGGCAACGCCTAGGACTCCGTTAACAGGCTCTCCCAACTGTATCGATGACCCCGTCACTCCACCATTTGTCGAGCTCGGTACGGACATCATCTTCCTGGCATCACCATGACGAGAGAGTTTCTTACCCGACTTGGTGAGGTAGGTGCGATGCAGTGTCTTGATGTTGCCATCAAGGTCACGAATCGCGCAGATGATCGCTGGATAACTACCCTTCAGCTCAGGATCTTCATTTTCATCTTCACCCCAGTATTCAAGGTTCGGATGAAAACGAATGCTGTCCTGGGCTAGGACGTTGTTCCAGCGAATCACTAGGCCACGCGACTTGAGGTACGCTCGAGCCGGTTCAGTGCCTGGTGATAGCAGCGGTATTGAGCCATTCCAAACCGACTCAATCTTACCTTCAGCTCGCGATGATTGACGCTTTTGCTGGCGCTCCAGCTTTTGCTTCCGGTCCTGGATCTGTTGGTACCGCGCCGGATCACGCTCTTGCAGTCGCTGCAGGATGCTCTCCTGGGAGGCTTCCTGACGCAAAGGCACTACGTTGCCCTCTTGCTCGGCCTGAGGCGTTTGCAAAGAAGGTTCAGCCGTTGGTGCTTGCTCCACGGCATGAGCCGTAGAAGCGCCTGAAGATGCTTGACGCGCAGACGGAGGAGGACCGAAAGACGGTAGATCCTGTTTCCAGCTGGGCTCATTTCCAACAGCGTTGGACGGAGCATAACTGGTGTCTACTGGAGCTGGTTCAGGTGACGGCGATTCAGCAAGTTTGCCTTTTTGCTCAGCATAACGCTGACGGCCCTCTTGCTGTCGCTCTTCACGAGTTGGATACGCTGTTAGACCAAGCAAATCCCCTATCTCATCTCTCACTTCCGTGAAGGACTTACGGGTAATTGCTTGAAGCAACGCAAAACCGTCTCTGTGCATCCCAATACATGCAGGACTGTTACAGCCACCACCACCAGTCTGGGCCACATCCTTGAAAAGACGAAAATCGCCCTTTCCACCATGGAACTGGCAAAAGACATGGCGAGGTGCATGGTCAATCGCTTCTTGTAGCTCAGGGGCTACTGTATCGAGGATTTCAAGCCACCGCCCGGCGACAGCTTGTTTAACCTCATCGGTCTTGTAGTAAGGCATATCAATCTCCTGTTAAAGGACCGCCCCTCATGCCAGGCATGAGGGGGATGGGTTTACAGCTGTCAATGCGTTTCTGAATACGGATCAGATGCATCAACCGGGTCTAGGTGCTTGAAGTAAAGATGTACGAATAGCGCAATACCGAAAGACAACCCCCCGTACGGCAGTAGCAATTTGGTAATTGCGAACATGCCGATGAAGGGAAGTGCGATCAGCGTGCCTACCACACAGGCAATACCCAGAAGTACAAACGGCATTGGGAAGAGGCTGCGATCCCATAGCAATGGGATTGAACCTATACACATGCCGAAAAGCACCATGGTTTTCAACCATTGGGTGGAGCCATAAATGGCTTGTGGCATTAGGCCTTGCAGGTCGGTCACCGCGTACGGCATAGCACCGGACATTAAGGCGGTACCTACAACAGCTAGCGCTACAGTCACTTGCTTATTCATGGGTCTATCTCCTTAGCATGGAGACACACCCGTCCCCTAAGGGGCAGGTGTGCCCCATAGGGGTGGGAAATGGCGCTGGTGCGCCAGAGTAGAAAGGACGGGGTATTTTGGATGGCCCGCACCATCAATCAGTCCAAGAAGGACCGAAAGCGCATGCATTTGGGCGCTCGACGAACGCACAGATGCATAAGCTCAGTATTGAGAAATCACAAAGACAGGATATTGCAGAAGGAAGGCCGAGATGCTTATTACGGTGGCTCGGACCACCATGTAAAAGGTTACCTAAGGCTCGCGGCGAAAACAAGGGTCACTACAGCCCATTTGAGCTGTAGTGACCAATAAAATCAACCTGAGGTACTGGCCTTCACGCGTTTAACGGCCTCCCGTGTGAGAGACCGAGTAACGGTCGTAGCTGCACCCCTCCGCCTAGGAATTAATTGCCAGCCATGACTTATGACTGAATCCTGGGCGGTGTGTCTGTCCCTAACTTTGGAGTGAAGAGAGCAAAGCTCTACATCTCCGCGAGAAAGTGACACCAGGTCTTTATCCAGTAAGTCTGGAAGCTCCACGAAAGAAGGCAAGCCAACATCCCGCTCCAAGGTCACCTCATAGTGCCCCTCACAAGCCAACATAGGCCAACTTCTATGAGGGAGGAGGCGTTTGGACATTTCGTAAGCACCAAACCAGATTGAGTTAAGCTCACGCTGTACGCTTGCCTGGCAAAGCGAGTGGAGATGATCCATGAACTGCTTCAAAGAAAGAAGCAAACTCTCCGCATTGTTCTGCTGAGGAGAGTCCGGCATGGAACGAAGGGCTTTGTATAGCTTGCACTCCGGGTTCTCTAAGGGACCCGAGCTGGGCAAAGCATCGCTTAGCTCTTCGAAGGGTTCCCTCCACTCAAGATGCAGGTAGCTACCATCGCGATCAAACGTATTAGTAGCGTCATTCCCAAGGATTAGCTTTGGCCATCCCAGGAATTTAGCTACGACGGTGAGTACCTTCTGCGTTCGCAACAAGCGCATTTTCTCGAAAGACGACAAGCCTTCACTGTGAAAGATTCGCTCTCGAGTGCGCGAGCTACCAAGATCAATGGCGATTGAATTGATCTTCCACGTTTTCAGCACATTTTCCCTGGGTCCCCCTTCCGAAGAAGGGGCATCTTCCCGATCAAATGTCAGATCGTAGAGAACGTTGTTGTATTGAAGCTCAATAATTCTTAGCTCCATGTACTGACGACACAGCGTTTCTTCAATCATGCCGCATAACTCCGTTCTGATGATTCGCCCGATTCGTCCGACATCAGTTGTCGGATTTCTTCCTTGGCTTCCGCAAACACCTCCCATAGGAAACCGCTGTAGGTCTTGTCACCAAACGGAACAAGAACGGACCAGATGGTTTCGTTGCTCTGTGTTCCCGACGGGTGATGCGTAATCATGCAGTTCAGAGAAGTACATTGAAGCTCGTCACGCGCCAGCATCATTACCTGTGAGATAATCAGGTCATCCTCCATCATCCCTTCCAAGTCGAACATGCCTTGCTCGTCGACAACGGACTGAATAACGACTGAATAATCGCCGATGCAATGCTCTTTAATCACCTCCGGTTGAGAGTTGACATTGAGCTGTGACGAGTGCAGAACCGAGTAAATCTTTTCCCCAAGATTATATGCGAAATCCTTAACACCTCGGGTTATAAGATCACTCAACTCCTCTGCCCATGAATCCAGTTCGGACTCGGGCACACCCGCCAATTGAAGCAGTAGAGGGAAATCCTCACTGTCCCTGGCATCGTGGTTGTTTATAACCTGCATTAGGTCCAAATCCACCTCAACGCTCTGGGTCATCACCGGTACCACTTTGGCCGTAACACCAAAATCTTTAACTAAGCGCCGACATACCTCATGCATGCGCCGGTTCTTAGCAGATTCAAGGGCTGAGCCGTATTTACGGTGAAGAGGCCATAGAGCATCAAGTAGCTTTTCATTATCGAGCTCTACCGATGCGCGCCTCAACGTACAGTGGTCGCCCTGGCAGTATGATAAAGAATACTCGAACTCAGGTTCGTTCAGGCCGTTAGCCTCAAACGCTAACCGAATATACTGATCTATCATGGTGTCTCGCTGCATGTTCATGTCTCCATGATCACAGGGCACACCATCCCCGCGAGGGGACAGTGCCCCCCAGTGGGGAATTAGCGTCAGGCTACCTGAGGTAGACAGACGCCGTGGTTAAAGGCAATCCGGTTTGGAGCGTCACCCGAGAGCGTGAACCCAACAGGTTTGGCCTCCGGATCATCGACCAAGCCGAGTTCCAACATCTGGGCTGAATGTCGGGTTAGGTGACCGCTATAGGTCGCCATTTCCGATTCAGCACGCAGAAAATTGGCCAGGTCAATCAGAGCTTCGCGATACGATTGCACTGTGACCGGCGCCACCCAGTGGATGGAGTTGGTCATAGGCACAAAATATCCGCCAAGTACAAACTGCCCATTCTCGTTGTACAACCGAGCACCCGTCAGATTGATCCCAAGCATACTGCCACCTGCAGGCAGCTTAACTTGAGCCCAAGCCTCATCTGGTAGCCGGGTCGCGTTAAAGCGATCAAGAACCTCATGTTCGGACGTTACCTCGCCTGCCCAATAGCAAACCGGCACGTGCTTAGTGGTGCCAGAGGCAGACGACATAACATCTATATCGGCTTCAAGGTACAGAGATAGCATGGGAGTCTCCTCCAAAAAGTGAGGGAGCCCCTCCCCCGCTGGGGATGGAACTCCCCAGGGGGTTTAATGAAATGCGTCGCGGCTTACCAAGAAAGTCCCGCCAGTTGTCGGCTGGTGGACTGACAGAAAGCTTTGAAGCGCGCTACTGGACGAGAAATCCCGCCCGCTTGTTTTTTGGCCACTGTTTCCAATGGAGCTTTTGCATCTCGATGTGCCATCAGGACATCAATCAGCATCGGCTCACCAGACATTGGCCCCTTACCTACACGATCACTTTCAGTGGTCGCGAGACCGTTGAACAGCTGGCGATAGAGAGATTCAAAGGTGGCTTGACGAGAGGCCACCATCTTTTCCATCTCAGCCTGAACACCTGATTCTTGATGCTGGTAAACGTCGCAAAGCTTCTGCGCGGTTAAAACATCAACCAGGACAGGATCAGCTTGAGACCCTGCGTCGTGTGGCCAAACCATCATCACCGGCTTTTTCGTCGTTACAACGCGACGGAGAGTGGAGATGCTGGCACGGGCGCGTTCATGGCGTAGCTTAGTCATGGGAGTTCCTCTTGATTTATAGAGGGACTCCCACCCATCAAGGGCAAGAGCCCCCGTGGGGAGTAAAAATCGCAAAGCGACTTAGATTAATGCCGGGATATTTAGAGCGGCCCAGACCGCTTTGTACTCTCAATGAGAGCGCAATCGTCATGAGACTGCAGGCCAATAAACGCCTGCACTCCCATGAAGACTGAGGGATTGGCCCCCTACCGATTAACTCGGTAGAGGGCTTCCCAGTCTTGTCGCTATGCCGCTTCGGCCTGTGCTGACAACATTTCCAGGTTGACGAATGCAGGAAGTCGATCCCACAGTCCTCGCGCCAGAATGTCCCCATCACAGCCTGCAAGCGCAGCCAGGTCGTTGAACGGCAAGGGATGATCCCTGCAGAACAACCCTTTCTCAGTCATCCAGTCCCAGATATCGCGGACTTCATCACTAAGCCGGCTGTCACGACCGTAATGAACGGTCTGTGCTGCCTCCAGTAGGTCGATCTGATAGTCGAGCACCGACAGGCATAGCTTTTCGAGCCCTTCATCAGTCCACACCAGTAGCTCTGCCATCTCGTCCCAAACTTCCTGTATGGAAGGGTCAGAGCAAGGCGTCGCCATGCGAAGGTTGCAAGGTGTGGCCAGTAGTTTGAGCTCATAGCCGTAAAGGACTTGCTGCAGCACTTCAGCCCCAAGTTGTTCGACCCACTCGACATCCGCGAGAGTCGTTATGGGGGTCTGATTCCTGACGAGTTGCCGGGGCCGTGGGCCTCGACTTCCGTCCTTCCCTTTCGGGAAGCTTTCTGGAACGGACAGGGGTGAAACATCCTCCTTGAAGAGCTCTCGAATTTCTTCGAGAGCCCAGTCAATGGACATCTCATCCTCATCAATTGCCGCTCCATAGTCAGGGGGGTCAGCGAAAAGCGCATCGAAATCCAGAGCTAGCTGTTCTTCGCGATTCACAAGCATCATGTGCCTCCGTCAAGACGACGGGCACGACCCACCCCCGAAGGGGTAAGCGCGTACCCCCGTCAGGGTGGTGGATCGGGCTTTCGCCCCTCATGGGAGAGCCCCGCGACAGGACTCCCCCACCAGGCCATAGGCCTAAGGAGGTATCGCTCAGCCGAGTTGGCCGAGCGCCAGTTCCAGATCACGCAAGGTGATCTCGTTCCGGAAACCGAGGTGCACATCCCGATCTCTCTTCGCAGAGAGACCAAATACCGCGGGATCTACATCAACGGTTTTTACCTCCAGCCCTTTCCCCAGTGGCGCATTAAAGGCCGGGCTGGGTTCTTGGGCCGGCTCGTAAGCGGCTACAGGGCGTCGATCTCCGGAGAGACCAAGACGCTTGCTTAGCCAACGAGCCTGACGGGCGTCACGTGATGCGAAGTTGCGAATCGCGTTGAAGAAGTAAGTCGTCATGGCAGTCTCCTCAGACAAAAAATGAGGGGACTACCGGCCCTGAGGGGACGGAGAGTCCCCTCAGGGGTGGGTTAACTTGCTAGTCGATAAACGCCTGTATCAACCCGTTCAAAGTGATCAACGTTTTGCAGAACCTGGCGGACCTTAGCCTTCCAGTTCCTGTTAGCACGCTGCTTTGCATAGGGTTCGATACGTACATAAATTGCTTGAAGGTCGAATGTGGTGCCACATTGCAGCACACGTCGCACCGCACACCGCCAAGTTGTCATCACCATGTTGTCGGCCCGCACAGCGGCGGTCTCAATGAACATCAGTGATGTCGCTTTATCACGACGGAATACCAGTAGCTTCTCGTGAGCAATGCGCACTAAGCGGCCTTGGTATTGCCGTGAGTCCGATCGGCAGTTGTGTTGAACCTTGATGATCTCGTCGACGAGCGCGCCAGGGGCAACCCGCTCCACCAGGGAAGACAGGTTGTAATAGCGGCCTTGCCGTCGCAAATTTCCCATTAGAATTCCGTAGGTACCTCCGGGCCGGGTTGCATCATGAATGTTCATGATGGCCAGCTCGAGGGCTTCCACGAAGTCCGGTAGGGACATCTGACTCAGGTCATGCGGGTGGGCACGATTCCCCCACTGCTTTCCTGAGTAAGCAATCATGTCCCAGTACGGGGGGTGCCACCACACGGCAGACGCCTGCTCACCCGCGGCCTCTGCAAGGTCGTCGGTAAGTAGGTTAAACCCCTGGGACAGGTCAGTACCGAAGTACCGAACCCCAAGATCCTGCGCAACATCGCGAGTGGTACCACCGCCCTCGGAAGGGTCGATAAGTAGACCATCGCCATTCGACATGAAGGTCTGAACGAAATCCCGAACAATACGACCTGAGCAATTCCCCCGATAGGAGGATTTACCGTATGGACCGCGGTCGGGATAAGAGACAACAGATTGATTAAACATGAGCAGCTCCAGGTAATGGGGCTGCATCATCCCCATCGGGACAATGACAGCCCCGAGTGGGTTTAAGAATGCGGCAACTACGCCGCGATAAGGTGCTTGCGCGCAAGCCGGAAGAGCTCTGCCCCTAGCTGAGACAACTCGGTGATCAACACAGAGTCATCGTACAGTTCGGGATTAGCCAATGCCTGTATACCAATGCCATAGACCTCGACGCCGTGCCGGCGAGCTCGATCGATAACATTGGAGGCCGCGACATAATCAGAAGCTCCACCGTCTGTCAGCACGATCAGGACTGAACGCTCTGCACTAACCTGGCGGAATGCATCCAGTGCACTCCATACACCTGGCGCCAGCGGCGTCAAGCCTTCAGGTTGGATCACAAAGCGCCCCGGCATACGCCGGGCAACCTGGCTCGGGCTGAGAATGGTTTTCACCGGGTTCTCAGTCACAAGCTGGTTGGGGTACTGAATCGGGGTGCCACCAAACGAACTGGCAGACACCTGGACACCCTCTATTGTCTGTAAGGCAATGGCTAAGGCATAGGTAGCTTGCCCCGCCATCTCCGCCTTAATCCCTGACATTGAGGATGACCGGTCCACCAGAAGGTGAATCGCCGTTTCAGGCTCCTGAGTCGTGTCTTCACGAACAAAGACGCGTGTATCACCGGTTTTGAGACGGCTGAGGCGTGAAGCATTTAGCTTGCGACCCCGGCGCGTAGAGTGCGGTCGAGCAGTACGGCTTGCTTGTACGAGTCCCGTTAGCTGCTGGCGCAACTTGCGAGTAACCCGTCGAGCCTCAAAATCGAGTGCACCACCTTCAGACGCATAGTCGACTGCCTCATCAGGAGAAACGCCGAATGACGCTGCCACCTGTGACGTTTGCTCCGACATCCCCACGGAATTAGAAGTCTTTTCAAGAGCTTCCTGTTCCATGGCCTCTGCCAGTGGTTTTAGTACGTCCCCGGCCATTGCGTCTTCATCGTTAGATGCCAAAGCATCACGAAGCGAGACACGCTGTTCCGACGATGTACCATCCTGACCAGTGGAGCTATCACCACCCTCAGAAGAGGACGAATCTTGCTCACTGGAATCAGCCTCATCACCACCATTAGAAGAAGTGTCGTTGCTGTCCTGGTCGTCGTCAGCGCCAGCCGAGCTGGACTGATCATTCGACTCGGAATCATCATCGCCATCATTGGAGCCGTTGCTAGGCGACTCTGTGTCATCACCAGACTCTTCATCGCCACTGTCATCAGACGAATCACCGCCACCCTGAGAATCACTTGAATCTGAGTCATTGCCGTCGTCGGAGTCACCACCCTGACTGCTCTGCTCATCATCTTGGTCATCACCGGACTGTGAGGTGTCGCCGCTTTCCCCTTCACCACTCTGGCTAGAGGACTGCTGATCATCTCCAGAATCACCTTCGTCGTTACCCTCGGTCGACAGCTCCAGGTAATCCATGACTTCCTGGGTCATCGCAAGGGCATCGCGAGTATCAGCGTTGAGATGTGCACGATCGAGGATGTCATCCAACCCATTGAGCACGTCCTGGCCAAACGTATCCTTAAAGCGAGCTCTGAACCGATCCAGATAACCTTGTAAAAGGTCAGCTTGATCGCTTAGCCCAGCATCACAGCGGATGCGGAAAAGAATATATCCGGACAGTGTGTGTTCAGGTGGTGTTGGCTCACCCTTCACATCGTAGTCGTCAGCATCCATCCATAGCTTTAGATCGATGATGTGCTGACACGTATCCCTTAGGCTGGAAGCGGTACCGGGAAAGACCTTCATGATTTCCCGTTCGATCACACCATCCTCAAAGATGTTGTGAATATTCTTCTCCAGCGCATTACGTTTGCCCTGCTCACGTAGTAGCTCAAAGTCCGTAAAGCGTATATGGGCGGCTTCATGAGCCAAGTACCCCCATAGCGCTTCAACGTGCTGTGAGTCCTCCGTTAGGGTCGGCAAAATGATGGATTTACCATCCGTCATGGCCGTCGAACCCTTAAACATGACTTTAACGCCGAATTTGCGCCCTAGGGACGCAGCAACGATCGGTAGAGCCTTGAACAGGTCCGCTTTTCGCGTTTGTCGCATGGTGCTTCTCCTATCATGGAGAGGCACCCCTGCCCCAAAGGGGCAAAGGTGCCCCCGTGGGGTGGTGTATCAGAAGTAACCGCTACTGCGAGCCACTTGTACTGAGCCTTGATGATTGCCAGCGGTGATTGCAGGATCATCTGCAGACATGGCATCCAGATCGAAATCGTCTGACATGCTGCGGAACACCTCATCCAGGTCGGCAAAGATCGCCTCTTCATCCGCGGGCGGAGTGGAGAGAAGATCCTCAGACTGCGCCTTCTCCGATTTCTTGCTTGAACCAGGGGCAGACTTACGAGGAGGCTCAGAGGGAGCGTTTTGTTGAAGCGACTTCGCGACGCTATCCACCGAAGTGTCGCCCTTCACGAAGTCTTCCACCTTTTTCTCATCAGCCAGGATCTGGATCACCGCACTAATGCGGAAATATCCTTCCCCTTCTACCGGCTCCTTGCTGCCCTCAGGAAAGAAGCGCAGCGCCTCACCCATTAGCTGGACAAGACTATTGAAGCGGCTGTCGAGAAATGACAAACCATCCACCTTATCGCGCATTTCCTTCAGCGGCTTACGTACGCGAACGCTGGCACGAAGTGTGGGTTTAGAAAGGTGAGTTGAATAGGTCTCTGCCGCTGTTTGAATGACCTCCTGAAGGAGTTCACCACCTAGCTTTCGAGCCTTATTCTCAACGCCATGCGTTCCAGACGCCTGAACATCGCCGTTGGTGATTTGGAAGACCTCCCAATCCATCCCTAGTCGGTCAGAGACACGATCCCGGGACATGACCCCATCACGGATGATGTTGGCCCATTCAGGGTTCGAGGCACACCAGTCACTAACAGCGTTGTCGTAGGAGTGGAGAAACGCATCTCGCGAACGATAGAACTCTTTACGTAGCGCAATGAGTTCCTTCGATACTTCATCGAGACGGCTAATCGGAACAGCGTATCCGTTCATGAAGCGCATACCGACACTTTGCATGTAACGAACCATCCGCTGCTTGATTGTGCCGAAGTCGCGGAGCAGTGCGGGATCACAGATATTCTTGGAGCCCAGAGTGGCCAGAGACGCAGGGGGAATTTCCCCATCCGTTCCAAGCCGTAGATCCTTAGCAGTTAGACGAGCTTTACCTGTCCAAATGTCGAAGTCGACATGGAAGATAGCCATCTGATCAAGGACAGTTGCAGTCATGTATACCTCCAGAAACGAAAAACGGAGGCATACCAACCCTAGGGGCAAGTAAGCCCCCGCAGGGTAATCGCCAGGACGGCGAAAGAAATGAAAAGCAGGGTTGTTTCGAGTGGCCCAGACCACTTATCAGCCAGTAGCTGAATAACCTACAGGATAGCGAGGAAGTGACTGCATTTCCACCCCTAGATACCTCACAACCAGCCCTGAATTAAGAGGAAGCTGAAAGCGACCACGTTGGCAGCGGCAACCGTCCAAAAAACCCAAACAAAGCGCGGCTTACGTGTCTTGTGGCGGAACCGTCGCCTGGCAGCCCATCCACCTGGCCAGCCTCCGAGGAAGTCTTTGACATCCTCCCCTCCCTCAGCTTGCGCTGCCGTCTAGCGACGGAAAGGAAGGGGATTCCCAGGTTGTTACCTTCCTGGTTTCTGCTTCCAAGACG
>Ga0209344_10000707_pt1 | contig 52384 bp, 44 predicted proteins | sample Cruoilmetagenom6_FD_187293 | JGI IMG/M metagenome (GOLD analysis project Ga0209344, IMG submission 187293) | Oil polluted marine microbial communities from Coal Oil Point, Santa Barbara, California, USA - Santa Barbara Oil Seep Sample 6 (SPAdes)... | ecosystem: Environmental > Aquatic > Marine... | reverse complement strand
CGGGCGATCGAGAAAACCAGCAATGGAACCTCGATGGTGCGCTGAGCAAGCTGACCCAAGTTCTCGGACGCGTCATCAACACCCTCCGATGAGAACCTGCGCCGGGTGTGCCGGTTGGGACGATCCCCCGTAATGGGTTGATCCCCAGATTGGCGTGTATTGAGCCCGCGATGAACTCACCTTCAAGTTCGGTCGATCTCCCTCTCGATGGGCGGTTTGAGACGCAGCGTTCGCTGGTCGATGGCTGCTCGCACCGACGCCGGGTGGGAAGGGTACCGAGGTATGAAAAACAAAGTGAAGTTCGGGAAGCTTGGTACAAAGTTGAGCACCAGCAAGCTCAAATCATCGTTGTCGTCTGTGGGATCGATGCGCCCTGGCGCGATCCCGCTCTCGGTCGAGTTCGGGGTCTCGGGGATCAAGGTCCTCCAGCTCAGCGGCTCGAACCCCAGCTCGATCAACAGCGCCGCGTTTATGCCCACGCCCGATGATCTGCTCGATAACCCCGCCAAGCGGTTGTTGTTCCAGATGGACGCGCTGCCTCAGTTTATCAAGGGATCGAAGATCAACGCCACACGGGCGACCGGGCTGATCCCCAACGGGCAGATGGTGTGCAAGCACCTGCAGATCACTGAAACAGATGGCGTGCCGATCGAACAGATCGCCGGCGCTCAGCTCAGCTCCCAGCTCGGGTGTGCACCGGGCGAGCTGCTCGTCCGCTGCCGACGCGTCAACGGCGCGGTCACCAAGAACGGCAAGACCGAAGTCATCTGTTTCGCGGCTTCGCGCGAGTTCGTCGGGCGGATCATGGGCACGCTCAAAGCCGCCAAGCTCGACCCGGTGGGGATTCATACCGAGTTCGATGCCATGGCCAGCTCCCTCCAGCTCCGCAACGATGCCTCGGGCAATGTGGGCTCGGTCAAGCCCACCCTGATCCTCGATCTGGGCTGCGGCTCAACCAAGGTGCTAATCATGCACGGCCAACAGATGGCCTTCGCTCGCACCATCGAGCTGGGGGCACGCCACTTCGACGAAGCGATCTGCCACCAGCTCCGCTGCACCATGATGGAAGCCCGCGAGATGCGGGTCAAGCTTGAGACACTGGTCCCATCGCACGCGGTGGGCGCGGGTGTCTCAGGCACCAGCGCATCTTCGGGCATGCCCGGCATGCCCCCGCCGGCGCAGCAGGAATCTGACTCAGACTCAGAATCCGAAACCGAAACCGAAACCCAAGCACCGGCGAGTTTCTCGCGCGGGCCTCAGATTGATCTGGGTGAGCCCTTAGAGATCCTCAGCGATGAGATCTCGATGTGCCTGCGCTATCACCACGCGTTGTTCCCGACCACCAAGGTCGATCGCGTGGTCTTCGTGGGCGGCCAGGCCAAGCACCAGGCGGTGTGCGAGCATCTGGCCCGGAGCCTGAATCTCGAAGCGCAGGTGCTCGATCCGATGGCCTGCCTGGCTCGTGCCGGGCGGGTGCCGACGAGCGGCATTGATCTGAGCACGCCCCAGCCCGGGTGGGCGGCCGTGGTCGGGGGGGCGCTGAGCCCGATGGATTTGTGATACACGATCAGTACTTGATACCTGATTTTTGAAACGACTACAACGACGACGAGCGACACGAACACGACTTTTGGAGGCGATCTGATGGCCAATCCCAAGGATAACACGAATCAAGGCGGGAGCTTCCTGCCCGCTGAATATGTCAAGGGCAAGAGCCAGTTCCGCGCCAACACCATGGCGTTGTTGCTGTTTGTGCTCGTGCTGGGCGCGGTGGTGGGGGCTTTTGTCGTCAACCATCATCGCTGGCGCCGGGTGCATATCGAGCAGGAGCTCGTCGCCAACGCCTACGCCGAGGAAGCGACCAAGATCGAGCAGCTCAAGGGGCTCGAGAAGCAGCGCGTCGAGCTGATCGAACGAGCCGAGGTGGTGACGGCCCTTAAGGACCGCGTCCCACGCTCGGTGTTGCTTGGTGAGATCGTCCGGGCGATCCCGGAGGGGCTCACGCTCACCACGGTGACGCTCGAGGGCGAACGCGTTAAGGTCGCCAAGCCCAAGGCTGATCCAAAGAAAACCGCGACCCGCTCGCTCAAGGGCAAGAGCGTGGGCAAGGGTAAGGACGAGGTCGCCGCGCCCCCCAAGGTGCTCCCGCCCAAGTTCCGCTTCGTGGTCAACGCGTCGGGTGTCTCCGATGAGAACGATGATGTGGCGGATTTCCTCGTCGCGATCAAGGCCTCGCCTTTGTTCGGCGATGTCGAGCTCCAGTACATCAACGAGACGAGCATCGACAAGCAGAAGTATCGCAAGTTCAAGATCACCATGAAGCTGCTCGAACGGGCGGACGCGAGCTTGGTCGATGGCACGACCGAGGTTGAGATCGGGCGTGTTGACTTTGGTATCGCCGGCACAAGCACGGATTCAGACTAAGAAGAGGAGATCGTACTATGCGATTCGGAGCACGAGAAATCATATTGTTTCTATCAGTGTTGATGCTGCCGGTGTTGAGCTACTTCATGGTCTTCCAGCCTCAGAGCGCGAAGATCGAGCAGGCCAAGAGCGACATCAACCACAAGCGCGAGGTCCTGGATTCACTCCGGGCCGAAACCAAGCGCAACGACAGCCTGGCCAAGGCCAACGAGGTCATCAAGCTGCGGATCGACGAGATGGAATCACTCCTCCCGTCGGACCGCGAGATCGATCAGATCGTCCGCCAGGTGTCTGGGCTCGCGATCGAGTCGGGGCTCACCCCGCCATCGCTCAAGAGCCTCAAGCCCATCGCCGCGGCTCGCTTCCGCGAGCAGCCACTCGAGATGAGCACCTCAGGCTCGTTCGAGGGCTTCTACGAGTTCCTCTTGGAGGTCGAGAAGCTCCCGCGCATCACACGCATCGTGGACATGGTGGTGAAGGACTCGAACGACGAGGGCATCGAGATCGAGGTTGATTTTACATTGAGCATCTATTTCTCGGTCGATGAGCAGGTGGCTCAGGGAGCATCGAAATGAGTGATTTCCAGGACTCAACAGGACTCAGCACCGGCGATTCGTCGGGCGAGCAGAACGAAGCGGCGAGCAACATCTTCCTCAACATGGCGCAGACGGATTCCACCGGGATCCCCTCGCTCAAGCAGGCCCCGGTCTCGGCGATCTCTTCGTCCGTGTCGGACTCGAAGGTCAGCGTCCAGCTCCTGATCGCGATGTTCGTCGTCGCCATCGGTGCGGGGGCGGTCTACGGGATGCGCTACATCGGGACCCGCGCGGGGCTCGATAAGGAGATCGTCTCGATTGATTATGCGTCGCAGGCCGACAGCGCGGACTTCTCCAAGCGGTTCAATACGGTGCTCAAGACACTCGATGAGAGCAGCGTCTCGATCCAGATCGCGGACCACGACTCATTCGCCAAGACCCCGTTCTCGCGTGAGGCCATCGTCGATGAAGCGCCCCAGGTCAGGGTCGATCCGGGCATGAGCGAGGAAGAACGCCTCGCCGCCCAGCGCAAGTACGAACTCGAGCAAGAGATCGCGCTGCGTAAGCAGCGTGTGCTCGACGAGGCTTCACGCTTCAAGCTCCAGGGCATCATCGGCGGCTCACGACCCGCGGCCCGCATCTCGGGGCTGCCCGTGCGGGCGGGTATGGATCTGGGCGATTACTTCACGGTCAAGGAGATCAACGGGCGCACCGTGATCATCGAAGCCGACGGGATGGAGTTCGAGCTGGCGATCGGCCAAGAACCCGTGCAGATCAACTGATCAATCGCACCAGAATAATGCAGCGAAGGCGCAGACAGGGACACGATGGCCAGTATCGATGACATTCTCAATGAGCTCGGGGTCGACTCGGACGGCGAAGACTCGGGCGACGGCAAAGGGAGCAAACGCGCCCAGCGCCGTCTCCGCGCACCGACCAACAAGTCGCACACGCTCGACAAGCGTCCCGGCTCGTTTAGCCCGCTGCCGTCGATGCCATCGAGCCAGACGAGCTTCGGCGAGGACGACCAGGGCAGCGTCGATCGAGACCCCGCGGTCCTCCAGCGCCGGAGCCAGTCCAAGACAACCAATGTCAGCAACGCAATGTCCGAGGTCTTCCGCCCCGAGGGCGACGATGAGCATGCCACCGGCGAGCTCTCCGAGCTGCTCGTCGAGCAAGGCGCGATCACCAAGGAACAGCTCACCGCCGCTCAGCAGGTGCTCAAGCAATCGCCCGGCAAAAGCCTGGTGAGCGTGCTCTTTGAGCAAGACGCTGATCAGGCCAAGGTCCAATCGGTCGTCGCGGAAACCGCCGGCGTCCCGTTCGAGCGCATTGATCTTGAGCAGGGGCTCGACGGCGGCTTCGACGGCAAGCTGCTCCAGCGACTCGGGCTCGATTTCTGCCAAGCCAACCTCGTGCTCCCGCTTCGCACCGAGGGTTCGCGCGTGGTGGTGGGGACGATCAACACCAGCGATGTATTCACGATCGACGAGGTCCGATCGATCCTCCGCGTCGCGAGCATCAAGGTGGTGCTCGTCACCCCGACGGATGTCCGCAGTGCGCTCGAAATGGTCGGCGGCGAGGCCGTCTCTGACACAGACCTCACCGAGATCCTCGCGGATGTCGAAGAATCCGATGTCGAGGTGACTTCGACCCAGAACGCCGACGCGGTGGATCTTGAATCCCAGGCCGGCGAATCGCCCGTCATCCGCTATGTGAACTACATCATCCAGAACGCGGTCAAAGAGGGCGCGTCTGATATCCATATCGAGCCGGGAGAGAAGAAGATCAAGGTGCGCTTGCGTATCGACGGCATCCTGTTCGAGTCGATGAACCCGCCCCCGGGGATGGCGTCGGCGATTACCTCGCGTCTCAAGATCATGGCGGACTTGGATATCTCCGAGCGACGCGTGCCTCAGGACGGGCGCATCCGCTGTGTGGTGCAGGGGCGCAAGCTCGACTTGCGTGTGTCGTCCTTGCCGACGGGATATGGCGAGAAGATCGTGATGCGTATCCTCGATACCAAGTCGATCAATGTGCAGCTCGAAGACCTGGGATTTGACGACCACACGCTCGACATCTGGAAGACGCAGATCAATGTGCCCCACGGGATTCTGTTGGTGACGGGGCCGACGGGTTCTGGTAAGACGACAACGCTCTACTCGTCGCTGCGTCAGATCGACAAGGTCAAGCTCAATGTCTCGACGGTGGAAGACCCGATCGAATACCACCTCGACGGCATCACCCAGACCCAGACCCACGCCAAGATCGACATGACCTTCGCCAAGGCGCTCAAGGCCCTGCTGCGTCAGGACCCCGATGTCATCATGCTCGGTGAAATTCGAGACCACGAGACGGCGCACACCGCGGTGCAGGCCGCGCTGACGGGTCACTTGGTGCTCTCGACTTTGCATACCAATGATGCGCCCAGCTCAGTGACGCGACTGGTGAACATCGGTCTCGAACCATTCCTGGTGGGCGCAGCCGTCAACGGCGTGCTCGCCCAGCGTCTTCTCCGCCGATTGTGCCCCAACTGCAAGGCCCAGCAGAAACCAAGCGAAGAGATGGCCGAGTTCCTCGAGATCAATGGGCTCCCCAGCGAAGAGATGTGGATGCCCCAGGGCTGCGAGAAATGCCGAAACACCGGCTACTCCGGGCGCGTGGGGATCTACGAGATGCTCGCGGTCGATGACTCGCTCCGCGATGTGATCGCTCGGAATCCCAATGTGTCCGAGTTTCGGCGTATGTGCCTCGAACGCGGCATGAACTCGCTGCGCCAGGACGGGATCAACAAAGCCTCCAACGGCTTGACGAGTATCCAAGAAGTCCTCCGCGTGACCGCGGCTCACTAAAGCCTACTCAATACATCAGCTTCCCGATGAAGCCTTGATCAGCTGTGCGCCCATCGCTTTGGCCCGCTTGACTGTTTGCTCTGGCGTACTTGCGTTGTTGCATGCGCGACCCACGACATGTGCATTGACGATTGAACCTTCGATCAACAGGTTGAGTTGTTCGCTCAGTTCCGTAGGATTACGCAACTGAGCATGCTCGCACAGTGTACGCAGGTAGCGAATGATCTCGATCTTGTGATCCGCAGCAACCCGCCGCGCGGGGCAATCTGGGTCGTTGAACTCAGCCGACGCGTTAATGAACATACAACCCGAGAAGTGCTCTTCGAGGAACCATTGCTCGTGATAGTCAAACACCGCGAGCAGGCGATCAACGGGGTCCTGGGCGTGCGAATCGACAAACTTCATAAGCTGATTACGAAAGAGTTCATCACGTCGACGCAAAGCTGCCACGATCAGCTCGTCCTTGGATTTGAAATGGTTGTAGAGCGTCATGCGGCTGATCCCGCTCTCGCTCTGGATCAGATCCAGCCCGGAGTTATGGAATCCGTTGCGATAAAAGACCTTCATCGCGGCATCGACGAGCTCTTCGCGTTTGCTTGGGGGCATGGTGGGGTTCCTTCGTAGGTACATATACTGATCCGTAAGTATAGGCAGCGGCTTCTGAATCGCGGATTAGGCTCAAAAATCGACGTATTATCGATTCAATAACAAAATCGATGAAGAATTCTTTGAAAAAGCAAGAGTTGGCTGGAAATATACTGACCGATCAGTAAGTATATGTGCATATCGAGTTCGATTCTTCCACTCGTTCGCACAGTACGACTTAAAGCAAAACAAAGGAGCTAGCCATGAACAGCTACACATCACCCAGCCGCATCGCACGAATTGCCCAGATCAGCACACTAGTCGCGCTTTCAGGAATCACTCCGATCGCCATCGGGTCGGTCGACACCGATTCAGAGCAAGTGCAAAAGCACGAAGCCTCAACTCAATCCCATAGCTCCTCTTCAGCGGTGTCGTTCCATACCGAGACCATCGACGGGCTTGATATCTTTTATCGCCAAGCAGGCACACCCGGCAAGCCCGAGCTGGTCTTGCTCCACGGGTTCCCGACCTCTTCGCATATGTTCCGAGATCTGATTGATGATCTCGCAGATGAGTTCCACATCATCGCACCGGATTATCCAGGCTTCGGCTTGAGCTCCATGCCTGATGCCGACGAGTACGAGTACTCCTTCGACAACACCGCCGAGATTGTTGATGAGCTGCTCGAACGCAAGGGGTTCGACAACTACTTCCTCTATGTCATGGACTACGGCGCTCCGGTCGGGTATCGCATCGCCACGGCTCATCCTGAGCGCGTCGCCGGGTTCGTGGTCCAGAACGGCAACGCCTACGAGGAAGGGCTCGAAGATTTCTGGAATCCGATCAAGCAGTATTGGGAGTCAGGCGCGATCGAGGACCGCGATGCCTTGCGTGGGCTGCTCACGCTGGGGGCAACCAAGTGGCAGTACTTGACAGGCGTGCGCGATGAGTCCGTGATCTCGCCAGATAACTGGCTCGTGGTGCAGCCGTTGCTCGATCGCGAGGGCAACGATGCGGTGCAGCTCGATATGTTCTATGACTATCGGACGAATCTGCCGTTGTATCCGAGCTGGCAGCAATACTTCCGCGACCACCAGCCTCCGATGCTGATCACTTGGGGCAAGGGCGACGAGATCTTCCCCGAGCCCGGGGCCCACCCGTACCTGCGCGATCTGCCAGACGCCGAGCTACACATCCTCGATACCGGGCATTTCGCGCTCGAAGAGGACGGCGAGCAGATCGCCGAGCTTATGAGGAGCTTCATGCATCGTCATAGTGGTGGTAGCCATTATCAATCGACAAGCAACTGAGCACTCGAACATCATTTATACTCGATCAACCTCAGCATCCCGATGGCGCCCGCCATCGGGATGCTTTGCACCATGCTGTTCCGCCGTATAGAATCATGGGCAATGCGTATTCACGCATCCGAGGAGCCCATCATGTCCGACAAATCGATCGAATCCGTACTCAACGAGCACCGCGTCTTCGAGCCTTCGCCTGCAGCAGCGGTCGGGGCGAGCCAATGGCTGATCTCCTCGCTCGAGCAGTACAACGCGATGCACAAGGAATCGATCGATGATCCGGAAGCCTTCTGGGGCCGGGTGGCTTCGGATCTGCATTGGTACAAGCCCTGGGATTCGGTGCTCGAATGGAACGCCCCCGACGCCAAGTGGTTCTCCGGCGCCACCACCAATGTGTGCTACAACTGCGTCGACCGCCAGATCGAATCCGGGCACGGCGACGACCCGGCGATCATCTGGGAGGGCGAGCCCACCGATGAGCAGGGCAAGCCCGTCGACGCATTGACGCTGAGCTACAGAGACCTGCAAACACAGGTTTCGAAGCTCGCCAATGTCCTCAAAGCCAACGGCGTGGGCAAGGGCGACATCGTGACGATTTATATGGGCATGGTCCCCGAGCTCGCGATCGCCATGCTCGCCTGTGCCCGCATCGGTGCGCCCCACTCGGTGATCTTCGGGGGTTTCAGCGCCCAGGCCATCGCCGATCGTGTGCAGGACGCCAAGTCCAAGTTCGTCATCACCTGCGATGGCTCATGGCGTCGCGGCAAGGTCGTGCCGCTCAAGGACAATGTCGACGCCGCCATCGGGCTGCTCAAGGAACAAGACGCCCAGACCATCGAGCATGTCCTGTGCGTGGGTCGATGCCACAACGACATCAGCTGGAACGCCATCGACTTGTACTACACCGAGCAGATGGAGCAAGCCTCGCCCGAGTGCCCCTGCGAGCACATGGAATCAGAGGACATGCTCTTCCTGCTCTACACCTCGGGCTCGACGGGCAAGCCCAAGGGCATCGTCCACACCACCGGCGGATACATGGCGTTCACCTATATGACCTCCAAGTACTCTTTCAATTTGATCCCCAAAGATCAGGGCGGCGGGGATCAGGTCTACTGGTGCTCGGCGGACTGCGGCTGGGTCACCGGGCACTCCTACATCGTCTACGGCATCCTCCCCAACCGCGTCCCCTCGCTCATGTACGAGGGCGCCCCAGACTGCCCAAGCCCCAAGCGATTTTGGGAGATTGTTCAGCGCCATAAGGTCACGCAGTTCTACACCGCGCCAACAGCGATCCGAGCCTTTATGAAATGGGGCGACGAGCACCCCGAGTCCTGTGATCTCTCATCGATCCAGGTGCTCGGCACCGTCGGCGAGCCGATCAACCCCGAGGCATGGATGTGGTACCGCAACAAGATCGGGCGCGGGGCGTGCCCCATCGTCGATACCTACTGGCAGACCGAGACCGGCGGGCATGTCATCACGCCTCTGCCCGGGGTCACACCCTGTCTGCCCGGCAGCTGCACACGACCCATGTTCGGGATCGACGCAGCCGTCACCGATGAAGCGGGCAATGTCGCCAAAGAAAACGAGGGCGGCCTGATGGTCATCCGCAAGCCCTGGCCGGGCATGCTCCGCGGGATCTTCGGCGATCGGAAGCGCTTCGTCGATACCTACTGGAGCACCGTCGCCAAGGGCGACGAGCTCTACTACACCGCCGGCGATGGCGCACGGCGCGATGAGCTGGGCAACTTCTGGATCATGGGGCGCACCGATGATGTGATCAATGTCTCGGGTCATCGTTTGGGCACGATGGAGGTCGAGAGTGCACTCGTTGCTCATGAGTCCGTGGTCGAGGCGGCCGTGGTCGGGATGCCCCACGAGATCAAGGGCACCGGGATCACGGCCTTCGTCACCCCGGCCAAGGGCTTCGAGGCGTCTGATGAGCTGATCCAAGCGCTCCGCGATCATGTCGCCAAGGAGATCGGCGCGATCGCCAAGCCCGATGTGATCCGGTTCACGGCTGCCTTGCCCAAGACCCGCTCGGGCAAAATCATGCGCCGCCTGCTCCGCTCGATCGCCTCGGGCGATACCAACATCACGCAGGACATGAGCACGCTCGAAGATTTTTCCGTGGTGGCGAATCTCTCGCAGGGCGAGGAGTGAGCCCGGCATGGGCAGAGCAAGCGGCAGGCGCGTACAAATGAGATGAATCTCGTGTGATCCCGAGAAGGTGCATGAGTTTTCATATATTGTGTGCGTATGCAAAACCTCTCTTTCCTCGTCATCGGTGCGTGTTGTGCGGGCGCATGGGCGCACGGCACCCAGCCTGATGCTGGTCTCGACCCCGATCTTGATCCAGCGGCTGACAACAGCAAGCTCAAAGAGCAGGTCCTCAGCGATGATGGCTGGTCGCTCTCGAAGCTCAAGCTCCGCGACGCGACGCTCTACTGGGAAAACGACGGCACCGTCCCCAACCTCATAGACAACACCGACCGCTTCTACACCAACGGCGTCGGGATCGAGCTCTCGTTCGACCCGCAGATCTCGGGCGAGCTGGCCGATCGGCTCAGCTTCTGGGGCGACTGGGACAGCCCACGCTTCGGCATGGGGCTGGCGATCAAGCAGATGATCTACACCGGGGTCGATATCACCGATCCCGCCCCGGCCCTCAACGACCATCCCTACGGCGGGATCATGTACTTCGCGTTCTCGTTCCAGCGGGCCGACGAACACAAGCACGACCACTTCGAGCTCGATCTGGGCGTCGTCGGCGAGCGATCGCAGGCCGAGGCGGTCCAGCGGTACATCCACCATGTGTTCCCCGACGAGAACACCCCGCAGGGCTGGTCGAACCAGCTCGCCAACGAGGTGGCGATCAACGCGACCTTCGAGCGCACCTGGAAGACCAAGGCCGGGGAGATCAACCTGTTCAACAACGACAGCAATCCAGACGGCAGCGGGCTCTCCTTCGAGATGCTCCCCGCGATCGGGCTCGATCTGGGTAATGTCCACACCCGCGCCCGCGGGCAGGTCACCCTCCGCGCCGGGATGAACCTGCCCGAAGATTTCGGTCCAGCGAGCCTGCTGGGGCACAAGGACCACACGGTGTCGGCTTCAGACTGGGGCCAGGGCAACTGGTCGTTCTATCTCTACACCACGCTGGGCGTCGATGCCGTCGCCCACGATATCTTCCTCGACGGCAACACCTTCGCCACCAGCCGATCGGTCGATTCCGAGCCCTTCGTCGCCAAGGCCACCGTCGGCCTGGTCACCCGCTACAAATCGCTCTATCTGGGCTGGTCGCAGACCTTCCAGAGCGAACAGTACGAATCCCAGCCCAACCACCAGACCTGGGGCGCGATCGTGCTCGGGTGCTCGATTGATATTCGATAATTCAGCAAGGAATCACTGCACATGATCAGTATCCGAAATAGTCGATGGCGTGCGTCATGGAGAATCAGCAGCGTCTGTGTTTGTTCTCTTGCTGTGCTCTGTGCGCATGCAACGAGTGGAGAGCCTGAAGTGGGGCAGGCTGCTGCGGAGTCTGGTTCGAAGCCGGAGCAACCGGAGCTGATCACCTTCAAGCATCCCAAGAGCTGGCGTGTGGTTGAGCAAGAAGCCGGAGATGAAGAGGCACCCATTGAGATGATGGTCGAGTCGAAGAATGGCGATCGTTCCCTGCTGGTGCGTGTGCAGCCGAGGGCGGATGTGGATCAGGTTGGGGAAGACCTTGAGCAGCTCAAGGCGCAAGGCTATGTCGTCACCAGAACCAAGCTCGAGCCACGCGGGGCAGTAGGGCAGCTCAATGGGGTCGGCACAGATTATGATCTGACCAAGGACGGGCAAGCGTACCGGATGTATCACTTGGTCACGCAGTTTGATTTCAAGCACGATGTCTTGATCCGGGTGCTGACGACCGAATCACAGTGGGTCAAATCCAAGCGACCGATGAAGTTTATGGTCGACTCGATTTCCATCGGTGATCTCTATCAGATCGAGCCTGACATCGACCAGCCGATGATGCTTGATCGCCAGGTGTATTCGTTTAAAGCACCGGGCAACTGGCACCTGGGGGAGTCCGACCGCAAGCCGTTTACGAAGCTCGAGATCACGGCTAAGCAGTATTCTTGGTTCACCGCCACGATCCATGATCGTGACCTGACCGCTCAAGAAGAGCTTGATATGTATCTTCACCATTCGATCGACGATCAGTTGGTCTCGCACACGGAGATGAACACCTGGCTCGGGCTCTCAGGTGTGGGGGTGCAAGGGCAACTCCGTGATACTTTGGCAGGTTTTCAGGAGTTCAAAGCCCTGCACATCCCTCTGGCGGATGGTCGGCTCTTGGTGCTCAAAAAATACCAGGCGGAGTCCTCTATCGAGCTCACCGATCCGGGCTTCGAGCTCATCGAATCGACCTTCAAAATCCTCGTCGAGCCCGCTTCGGGCGATCCAGCGATTGATCCCTAAACCCATCGGCCTACCATCGACCATGAGCTCACCAACCACACCACTCGTCAGCGTCGTCATGGGTTCCAAGTCCGATTGGCCCGATGTGATGGAGCACGCCGCCGCGGCTCTTGAGGAGCTGGGGGTGGCCCACGAGGTCAAGGTGGTTTCGGCCCATCGGACTCCGGATCTGCTCGTATCACACGCCAAAGAAGCCAAGGGGCGCGGGATCGAGGTCGTCATTGCCGGCGCGGGTGGGGCGGCCCACCTGCCGGGCATGATCGCGTCGATGACGACGATCCCCGTGATCGGGGTGCCGGTGATGAGCAAGGCCCTCAAGGGGATGGACTCGTTGCTCTCGATCGCACAGATGCCCGCGGGTATTCCGGTGGCGACGGTTGCGATCGGTAAGGCCGGCGCCCGCAACGCCGGGCTGCTCGCGGCGGCCATCGTCGCCAACAAGTACCCAGAGGTCAGCGAGAAGCTCGAAGCCTTCCGCGCTAAGCAGACTCAACAAGTGCTCGACCACCCAGACCCGCGGGAGCAGGGATGAGCGAAGCACTCGCGCCGATCCAGCGTGTAGGAACTGTTGGTATCATTGGCGGCGGCCAGCTCGCCCTGATGCTCGCCCAGTCCGTTCAAAGGCTCGGCGTCCGCTGCACGGTGCTCGATCCGGACGAAGGCTGCTGCGCCAGCGCGATATGCGAACAAGTAGTCGGGGACTACGACGACCCTGTAGCACTCAAACAACTGGCCGAGGCCTGCGAGGTCATCACCTACGAGTTCGAGAATGTCCCGGCCGCCGCCGGCGAGGTCATCAAGCCCCTCAAGCCCATCCATCCCAACCCTGATGCGCTGGGCTACGCCCAAGATCGCCATCGAGAGCGCACGATGTTCAAGGAGCTTGAAATCGCGGTGCCCGAGTACCGAGCCGTGGATGATGCGGAGTCCTTGCAGCAGGCACTCAAAGAACTCGGTACTCCGGCGATCCTCAAGGCCCGCACCCTGGGGTATGACGGCAAGGGCCAGGCCCTGATCAACGACGCAGCGACGGCTGAAAAAGCCTTTGAATCCATCGGGTCGGTGCCGGCGATTTTGGATCAGTTCGTCGAGTTCGAGCGAGAGCTCTCCATCGTGGCCACCCGCTCGATCACCGGCGACATCGCGTACTACCCGCTGAGCGCCAATGTCCATCGCGGCGGGATCCTGCGTGTGTCCAAAGCCCCCGCCCGCGATGTGAGCGCTCAGCTCGTCGAGCAGGCCCAGCACGCGGCCCGTCAGATTCTCAACCGGTTTGAGTATGTCGGGACGATCGCCGTGGAGTTCTTCCAGATCGGGACTGGGTCGAACGCGACCCTGGTCACCAACGAGATCGCCCCGCGTGTGCACAACACCGGGCACTGGACGATCGAGGGGGCCCAGACCAGCCAGTTCGAGAACCACATGCGGGCCGTGATGGGCATGGAGCTGGGATCAGCTGAGCCTATCGGGCACAGCGCGATGGTGAACATCATTGGGGATGAGCCGAGAGCGGGAGCGCTCGATTCGATGCCTCAGGCCCATGTCCATATGTACGGCAAGTCGCCACGCCCCGGACGCAAGATCGGGCATGTCACGCTCAACGCCCCGAGCGAAGCGGAACTCGACGCCCTGCTCGAACGCTTTACACGCGTGATCGGCTGACTCAGAAACGCTCAGAGGTTGTGCTTGAAGATGCACCAGATGGCCTCGACTCCGTCCTTCCAGCCGATCTTCTTGCCCTCTTCGTAGGTGCGACCCGCGTACGAGATGGGCACCTCGTAAATCCGCAGCGAGCGGGCTTTGGTTCCCGGGGCGTCCTCGGCGGGCAGCTTTGCTTTGGCGAGCTTGGCGATCAGCTCGGGCTCGACCCCGAACCGCGGCTCGGTGATCGTGATACCCTGGATCGCCTCGCGGGTGAACGCCTTGAACCCGCACTCGATATCGGTCAGGTTCAGGTTGCTGAGCATGTTGCTCGTCAGCGTGATGACCCGGTTGGCGATCGAGTGCCAGTAGTAGAGCACGCGGTGGGTCTGCCCGAGGAACCGTGTCCCGATGACGGCGTCCGCCCGCCCGTCGATAATCGGCGCGAGCACCTGCTCATGCTCACCCGGGTCGTACTCAAGGTCCGCGTCCTGGATGATGATGACTTGCGATTCGCCTTCGAGGGCGGTTTTGATGCCGGCTGCGAGGGCGGCTCCTTTGCCCATGTTCTTGGGCTGGTGGATCGCGACGGTGTCGGGGCGCTGGGCGAGCTGGTCGATGATCTGCTTTGAATCGTCAATCGAGCCGTCGTTGACGAGATAGATGGTGCGCTCGCAGGGCTGGGCGGTGGACGAGTTGGGATCGATCGGCGGGCGGGTGTTGACGAGCTTGTCAAAGAGCACCGGCAGCAGCGTCTGCTCGTTGTACACCGGGATGATCACTGCGATATGCATAGGTTCAATAGTAGCGGATCAGATCAAACCCGCCATCGTCAGCACCTTGCGCTGGGCGTTGGAGAGGGCGATCTGATCAAGCTCAGCGAGCGGATGGTAGTGGTGACTGGGGCTGGCGTTGACCTTGGCCGCCCGATACACCACGAACTCGACCACGCGGTGAGTCGTAATGTGCCTGAAACGCCCCACCTCATCGAGCCCATCCGCTTTGACATTGAGTTGTTCAGCGATCTCGGTGGGCTCAAATGCCCGATCAGCATGCTCGATGGTGGGGGCCTGGTACATGCTCGCCCACATGCCGGTGTCGGGTCGTTGTTCGAGCAGGATCGAACCGCCTTTGGTGGCGACGACCGTCGCGCAGTACAGCGGCTTCTGCTTGGCTTTGGGTTTGGGCAGCGGGATCGATTCGGTCGTGCCGTTGGCGAAGGCTTGGCATTGGTGCTGCCACGGGCACTGGGCGCAGCGGATGTTCTTGGGCGTGCAGCAGGTTGCGCCCAGCTCCATCATGGCTTCATTAAAGACAGCGGGTCTTTTCGCTGTGTTCACGAGTTCATCGGCCCGCGCCCACGCCCATTTGACGGTGTCCTTGTCCGTCTGAGGCTCGGGCTTGTTGTGCAGGCGCAGGAGCACCCGCGTCACATTGCCGTCGACGATCGGCTCGCGCTGCCCGAAGACCATCGACGCGATCGCGCCGGCGGTGTATCGTCCGATCCCGGGCAGGGTCTGGAGGGTCTCGATATCTTTGGGCACTTGGCCGTGGTGTTCTTCGACGATGGCTTTGGCGCATGCGTGGAGCATCCGGGCGCGTCGGTAGTACCCAAGCCCGGCCCACGCCGCCAGCACCTCGTCCTCCGGGGCGTCGGCGAGCGATTGGACTGTTGGGAACTGTGTGATGAAGGGCTTATATTTTTCAAGCACCCGCGACACCTGCGTCTGCTGGAGCATCAGCTCCGAGACCAGCGCGTGGTACGGGTCACGCTCGTCGAGTCGCCAGGGGAGCTCTCGCGCGTTGAGATCAAACCATGATTCGAGATCGGATGTGATCCGGTGGTCATCCATCAGACGGGCTCGATCTGGGCGATGGTGTTTTCGATTGTGCTCAGGAGTGGTTTCCATTTGGTCCCGGGCTGGGCGCACACTGAGATAAAGCCCGTATGGATCAGCACATTGGTGATCTGGGGGATGGCGAAGAGCGCACGCCCCAGCGGATCGCCGTCGGCGTCGTCGGCTTTGAAGTACGAGCGGATACTCCCGGGCGAGGGCTCGACGATCAGCTTGCGCGCGTTGGGGTTGGGCGTCGTCTCGACTCGGATGATCGTGTAAGGCATAATGATCTGCTTTGAGCGGGCGTCTGGGCACACGGAGTGTGATAATATGGTTAGAATCAACGAGATACATCCCGTGACTGCTGGCGATCGGTCGATGAACAGCCGGTGTTGTAGATAAAGGATAGCGACTTGGGCTCTTGGGAACGATTACAGGACATGCTCAATCGGCTCGGCTCCTACTCATGGTGGGAAGTCGCGGTCGAGATTGTCCTGATTTGGTTCGTGGTCTTCGCGGTCTTCCGCTTTGTCCAGGGCACCCGCGCCGCCCGTGCCCTCAAAGGGCTGTTGTTCATCCTGATCGTCGGTACGCTGTTCGTGCGTTTCCTGGGCGATGATGTCTTCGCCCGATTGGCCTATCTGTACGATCGCATGCTCGCGGTGATCGCGATCGCCCTGGTGGTGATCTTCCAGCCCGAGTTGCGCCGGGCGTTGATTCGGCTCGGCGAGACGCGGTTCTTCCAGGGCGGGTACGAGGGAGCCGCCCGGATTGCCGGCGAGATCGCCCCGGCGTGCTCGTACCTCTCGAAAGCCCGGTTCGGCGCGATCATTGTGATCGAGCGGCGCGTGGGGCTCAAAGCGGTGATCGAGGGCGGGACGGTCCTCAACGCGACGATGACCTCGGCGCTGCTGCAGACGATTTTCCATCCGGGTTCTGCTCTGCACGATCTGGCGGTGGTGATCCGGGGCGACAAGGTGTACTCCGCGGGCGTCCAGCTGCCCATGGCCGGCCCGACCGAGATCACCGATCAGTCGTTTGGCTCGCGCCATCGAGCCGCGATCGGGGTCTCGCGCGACTCGGACGCGTTGGTGGTGGTGGTGTCCGAAGAAACCGGGCTCATCCGCATCGCCCAGCGCGGGGTGCTCTCATCGCCGATCGATCCCAACGAGCTCGAAGCGGTGATCAAGAAAGAACTCGGTCACCGCCCGCCGCCCGAGCCGATCACTGAAGCCAGCGAGAAGAAACTCGAGAAGAAACCCGAGGAGGACCAGAGCGGGTTCGCCGACGATCTGGAAGCGACGAGCTCGATCGAGGTCTCTCCGGATGAATCCATGCTCAAGAACGATCCCGCGGTGCCCACAAATGAGAAGAAGGGCGACGGCTCCGATCAGAAAAAATCAGGGGGCGAATCATGAGTGAGCCACGATCCATCTGGAGTGCTATTCAGACTTTTCTGATCGTCACACTGATTACGGTGATGGTGTGGCTGCTCGCCGAGTCACGCATGGTGCGGACTCGGTCAATCGAGGCGCAACTGATTCTGACCACGATAGATACGCCCGGGAGCATGGCTCTGGTCGTTCGCCAATCACAAACAGGTAAAACGCCTGTGCGAATCGCCAACATCCAGATCGAGGGCTCGACCGCTGGGTTCGATCGGTTCGCCCGCTTGCTCCAGAACCGCGTCGAGCTGCGTGTCGGGCGCGAGGTCCCGGGTGAGCCCGGCGAGCACGAGCTGGACCTCCAACTGATTCTCCAAGAACAGATTTTCGCCATGGGCGTGCACGGCTTGGTCGTCACCGAAGTCACGCCTCCGACCATCCGCGTTGAGGTCGATGAGATCGAAACTCGCGAGTTCCCCATCCGGGTCATGCTGCCCAACGGGCTCGATCTCGATGGAGTACCAAGGGCCGACCCAGTCTCGGTGCGGGTCAATGCCCCGGCCAGTGTGCTCGCCAAGGTGACGAGCGACGAAGCGATCGTGCGGATCCATGAGGATATCGTCTCCCAGCTCGATCAGGGGCGATTGGAGACCGTCCCGGGGGCGGTCGTCACGATCAACGGGCTCGACGAGGACAGCTGGGCGTCCCAGATCGAGCCGAGCCAGGTGGATGTCCGCCTCACGCTCCGCACCCAGATCGAGCAGATGACCGTTGATCGTCTGCCCGTCCAGGTGCTCCTAGCACCCGGTGAAATCGGCAAGTGGGGGGTTGAGATCAACGATTCGGACAAGGATCTGGTCAATGTGATGGTCGCGGGCCCGATCGAGTCGATCAGGCTCCTGCGATCAGGGGAAGTGAAGCTCCGGGCCTTCGTGATGCTCAGTTTCGAGGATCTGGGGAGAGGCGTGAGTGCTAAGCCGGCCCAAGTGCTCGGACTGCCCCCCGGATGCCGGGTGGTGAGCCCGGAAATCAGCGTGAATCTGAAGATTACCCGCTTGGGCTCGACCCCGGCTGGTCAGCCAAATGGTCAGCCCGCCATACAGCCAAATATTCAGCCGGGCACCCAGCCAAACCCCGATCCCGAAACAGGATCCGCGACGCCCTGAGCGGGCGGCTCTCCGACCCACAATATGGGCGTGGTGATTAATTTCAACTGCTGCCAATTGCAAGACTTCGGGGCTTTGGTGCCCTACCCTACTCTCCCTGTTCGTTCGGGTTCACACCCGCGCAGACCGGCTGTTATTCAACCCCTTTTTCACGCATCGCATGCCGATCACAAGCCTGTTGAGAGTCAGACAAGCCTGTTATTTCGGAGCACGCAGGAGAGCTTCCCGTGAAGATCAAGACCGATGAGATCGTCAGCGTAATCAAACAAGAAGTGGCACAGTTTTCCAGCGAGCTGGAAATCTCCGAAGTTGGGCGCGTTGTCGAAGTCGGCGACGGGATCGCTCGTATCTACGGGCTCTCCAAGGCCATGGCCGGCGAGCTGATCGAGTTCGAATCAGCCGAAGGCGCCGTCATGGGCCAGGTGATGAACCTCGAAGAAGACACCGTCGGTGCGATCATCTACGGCAACTTCCTGGCCGTCAAAGAAGGCGACACCGTCAAAGCCACCGGCAAGCTCCTCGAGGTCCCCGTCGGCGAGCAGATGCTCGGTCGCGTGGTCGACCCGCTGGGTCGCCCCGTTGACGACGGCCCGGCGCTGGGCAGCTCCGAGACCGCGCTCGTGGACATCATCGCTCCGGGCATCGCCGCCCGCCAGCCGGTGCACGAACCACTGCAGACCGGTATCAAGGCGATCGATGCGATGATCCCTGTTGGTCGCGGGCAGCGCGAGCTGATCATTGGCGATCGTAAGACCGGTAAGACCGCTGTTGCACTCGACGCGATCATCAACCAGAAGCAGTACTGGGGCACCGACGAAGCCGTCGTGTGTGTGTATGTTGCGGTCGGCCAGAAGGAATCCACAGTTGCGGGCGTGGTGCAGACACTCAAGGACTCGGGCGCGATGGACTACACCATCGTCGTCAACGCGGGCTCTTCGGACCCCGCACCGATGCAGTACATCGCTCCCTACACCGGGTGTGCGATGGGCGAGCACTTCATGTGGTCGGGCAAGGAAGAGGGCAAGACCCTCGCCAACGGCAACAAGTACCCCAAGCATGTCATGGTTGTGTACGACGACCTCTCCAAGCAGGCCGTGGCGTACCGCCAGCTCTCGCTGCTGCTCCGCCGTCCTCCAGGTCGTGAAGCATTCCCGGGCGATGTGTTCTACCTGCATAGCCGCCTGCTCGAACGCTCCACCAAGCTCTCCGACGAGCACGGTGCCGGCTCGCTGACCGCGCTGCCCATCATCGAAACCCAAGAAGGCGATGTGTCGGCCTACATCCCGACCAATGTGATCTCGATCACCGACGGCCAGATCTACCTCGAACCAGAACTCTTCTTCTCGGGTGTCCGCCCGGCGATTAATGTGGGTATCTCGGTGTCGCGCGTGGGCGGTGCCGCTCAGGTCAAGGCGATGAAGAAGATCGCCGGCTCGCTGCGTCTGGACCTCGCGGCCTACCGCGAGCTCGAAGCGTTCGCCCAGTTGGGTACCGATCTCGACAAGGCCACCAAGGCCCAGCTCGATCGCGGTGCACGCATGGTGGAACTGCTCAAGCAGCCGCAGTATGTGCCTCAGAATGTGACCAATCAGATCATCTCGATCTACGCGGGCACCAAGGGCTTCCTTGATACCGTCGAGCTGACCAAGGTCGCCGACTTTGAGAAGGACATGCACGAGTACTTCCAGACCTCGGCCAAGGGTGTCTGGGACGCGATCTACGAAGCCAAGGCCATCAACGACGATGTCGAGAAGCAGCTCGTCGATGCCCTGAACAACTTCAAGGCCGGCTGGAACGGGTAAGACTCGGGTCGATTGAATATATAAGCACGAGAGCCCACCATGCGGTGGGCTTTTTTTCTGGTTTTCTCTTGTAAGTATTTGGTTGGTTGATATATTGAAATCAAGATAAAGACAGTCATTCGTGCCTGGGGAGATCGTTGATGAAGCAATTTTGTATGGTGATGTTTGCCATGGTGATTTCGATCTCGATTCCTGCCTTGGGATCTGATTGCGATGGGGATGAGATCCTGGGGCCACCCGAGCTCCTCCGAGTCAGTTCTGTTTCTACTGCCGCGACTATTGATGTGGATCTGGATGGAGATTTAGATATAGTCGCTGGATCAGGAGGTTCTATCGCGCTTGTGAAGAACAACGGAGACGGGACATTTGCTATGAGAACAATACTCCAAGACACTCGGGGCTCATTCTCTGTCGTAGTTGGTGATGTAAATGGGGATGGGTTACAAGATATTGTTGGTGCTGGGGTGTACATGGCGCCAGATGGTGATAGAGGTGTGCTTGTCATGCTCAACAATGGTGACGAGACTTTTGAAATCAACACCTACCCTGTGACATTGGATGTTACCGTGAGCCCCTTGTGGGTCCGGCTTGTGGATGTGAACGGAGATGGCCGTCTCGATATCGTCACAGCGAATAGGGGGCGTGTCAAAATAACTGTGCTGATCAATATTTTTAATGTGACATTCGGGCTTGCTCAGGAGATCGAGCTCGATGGCTTTGACTTTGTTGATCTTGCATTTGGCGATATTGACATGGATGGTGATCCCGACATGATGGTCGCGCAAATAAACACCGGAAGAGTTCGCCAGCTCAGGAACAATGGTTCAGGTGTGTTTAGCTTTGCGGCAGAGACGGTCATCCGTGGATCCCCAACCGGTGTGGAGTTCGGCGATCTTGATGGGGATGGCGATCTTGATGTCGTGGCGACTACGCAGGATGGATTCATGATCGATGATGTTCATGTGTTGGTGAATAATGGATCAGGTCTCCTTACAAACGGAGCAAGTTACTCGATCACTGAAAGCGATTGGAATGGTGCTGAGGACTGCGTTCTCGGAGACCTCAACGGCGATGGCATTCTTGATATCGTCACCGCCAATGGGATTGCGGGAGATATCAGCGTGCTTCTCGGAAATGGCGATGCCAGCTTCGGTGGACCCCAGTCCGCACCCTCTAGCGGCGGATTTGTTTACTCAGTGGAGATGGTGGATATGAACGGCGATGGGGCCCTCGATGTGCTCTCTGCCAGCCCTGATCTATCTTCAATGGTCGGTGTCATGCTCAACCAGTGTGTCCCCGGAGCGTGCGACGCGGACCTCGACCACAACGAGATCCTCGACTTCTTCGATGTCTCCGCTTTCCTCGATGCGTTTGCCGCTCAGGATCCGATCGCCGATTTCACTGAGGACGGGATCTATGATTTCTTCGATGTCTCCGACTTCCTCGATGCATTCGGGGCTGGGTGCCCATAAGCGGCTGATTCGCCATAAAAAGGAACGAAAATTCTGTCGATACGCTCCTTTTTGGGGTGAAAACAGCGAGCAGATCGGATAGATTCAAAGGAAGATCAGAAACCGAGGGGAGTACAAAATGAAGACCAGATCAGCATCAAGCAACTCAGTCATGAGCTTCCAGAACGCCAAGATCGCGATGAGCGTGATCGCAGCGTGTGCCTTCGCAGCCAGCGCCGGGCCTTCTGGTGGGCCGTTTGATCTCTCGTGGCACACCATCGACGGCGGCGGCGCGATCAACATGACCGGCGGGCAGTTCTCGCTCTCGGGCACGATCGGGCAGCCCGATGCGGGCGCGGTGATGACCGGCGGCTCGTTCACCCTTACCGGCGGCTTCTGGGCGGGCATCGATCCGGCTGATTCGTGCCCGGCGGACCTGACCAACGATGGCCAGCTCGACTTCTTCGATGTGTCGGCCTTCCTTGATGCCTTCGGTGCCCAAGAGCCAGCCGCGGATTTCACGGGCGATGGTCTGTTCGACTTCTTCGATGTCTCGGACTTCCTTGACGCCTTCGGTGCCGGCTGCCCATAATCGGGTTGCACATACAGTGTTTCCAAAGCCCCCGATAGCCGGGGGCTTTTTAATGGATGCGTCCATGGGCGATGGTTGTGGCGTCACGAGCTACACTTGATCCCATGCGTTTGCTTTTGGTCTCGCCGTACTTCCCGCCTCAGCGTGGAGCCGCTTCGATTCGGCTCTGGGCGTTGGTGCGCCAGGCCTGCGCGGCGGGGATCGAGGTCGATGTGCTCACGACGGCCAAGCACCCCGATCAAACAATAGCATGGGAGGGCGAGTTCTCCGGCGCGGTCCACGAGATCGAGTATCAGGTGCCGAAGATATTGCGTTCGTTGCGGAAGGTGCACAAGCAAGAAGAGGGCGTCGTGCATGGTGGCGTTGCCGATGCTGGTTCGGGCGTTGGCAGGCTGATCAAGGGCACACTCGGGCGTGTGCGGGCGAAGACCGGGGTGTACTCGTCGGTGCGGATGCCGGATCTGACGGATTACTGGGTCGGGCCCGCGATCGAGTGGGCGAGCGAGCATCAGAAGACAGCCGTTCTATGGGATGTGGTGGTCAGCTCCAGCGGCCCCTACACCGCGCACCTGGCGGCGATGGAGATCAAGAAACGCGGGCTCGCCCGGGCGTGGGTCGCCGAGTTTCGTGATTTGTGGACGGCCAATCAGCCCTTCAAGGGCTGCTTCCCGATGACCCTGCGCGAAGGGCAGCTCGAGAACCGTGTACTCCGATCGGCCGACGGGTTGGTGACGGTGAGTCAGCCCATGGGCGATTGGCTGGGTGCCCGCTCGAACGCGCCCGTCGAGGTGATCTATAACGGTTACAACGAACTGAACCAAGAGTGCCTCACTTCGAAGTTATCTGGAAAGCCATCAGGACTTGGTGAGCCCATTAGGCTGGTCTTCACCGGGCGGATCTATACAGGCAACCAATGCCCCCGCGCGATCCTGAGCGCGTTGGCCACGCTCCGCAAGGAAGGCGTCGACATCACGCTGGCCGTCGCGGGCTCGTCGTGCGATCTCTGGGAGCGGCACGCCCAAGAGCTGGGTGCGCTCGATGGGCTCGAACTCCTCGGCGTCGTCACCCACGAACGGGCCATCGAGCTCCAGCGATCCGCCAGTGCGCTCGTGGCGATTGAATGGTCTGATCCCAAGGCCGGCGTGCTGTCGAGCAAGCTCTTCGAGTACATCGCCGCAGGGCCGATGGTGCTGCTGACCGGGCCAGGTGGCGGGGCGATGGGGGAGATGCTCTCGCGGACTGGGCGCGGGCTGCATCTTGGAGAATCACCAGAGAAAGTCGAGCAATCGCTGCGATCGCTGATCGCCGGCGAGCAGGCATTCCCCGAGCCGATCCCCAGTACGATCGAGGAGCTCAGCCGGAGCGCTCAGTCGCAGCGGATGATCGAGTTCTGCCAACGAATCGCCCACTCTGCCCCGGATTGAGCACCGATTTTTGATGCTTTGGTGCTATGATTGACCCGGCCCTGAACCATGTAAGGACATGGGGTAAGGCTCTGGGGATTCGACAGTTTCGTGCGGGAGATGGGTATGCAGAAGAGTGATTCAGTAGGTTCTTGCGTCGAGCCTCGCATCGGGGTACTGGGCTGTGGCGGCTGGGGCAAGAACATCATCCGCACCCTCGAGCGCGTGTACGCGGTGGCCGCGATTGCCGATCCTGGCGAGGACGCCCGCACGCTCGCCAGCGAGATCGCACCGAGCGCGACCGTGTACGACGACCCGTCCAAGGTCATCGACGACCCGACCATCGACGCGATCATGATCGCGACCCCTGCGCAGACGCACTTTGAGCTCGCCAAGCGGGCGATCCTCGCGGGCAAGGATGTGTTTGTTGAGAAGCCATTGACGATCGAGCCGGAGGAATCGCAGGCGTTGACTGATCTGGCCGCCAAGCACGGGCGCGTGCTGATGGTGGGGCACCTGCTCGAGTATCACCCCGCGATCCTCAAGCTCCGCGAACTGATTGAATCGGGCGAGCTCGGCGAGATCCGCTATGTCATCTCCAATCGGCTCAACCTCGGCAAGATCCGCACCCACGAGAACGCGTTGTGGAGCTTTGCTCCGCACGACATCGCGGTGCTGCTTCGGCTGATCTCGGGCGATCCGATCCAGGTCGTGTGCACGGGCGGGGGCTATGTCTCGCCCAATGTCGCCGATGTCACGGTCACTCAGCTGCTCTTCTCCAACGGCACCCGCGGGCACATCTTCGTCTCTTGGCTTCATCCATACAAAGAACAGAAGCTCGTCATCGTGGGGTCCAAGAAGATGGCCAGCTTCGACGATGTCGCCCGTGAACTCGTCCTCTACGACCAGCGTGTCGATTGGTGCGATGGGCACCCGATCCCGGTCAAGGGCGAGGGCACGCCCGTCGAGTTTGATTCGACCTCGCCGTTGGATCTCGAGTGCTTGCACTTTGTCGATGCGGTCGCCAAGGGCACCAGCCCGCGCACCGACGGCCATGACGGCGTCAAGGTGCTCAATATCCTCCACGCTGCCCAGCGATCGATGCTGCTCAACGGCTCGCCCGTTTCCCTCGATGTGCCGCCGAGTTCAATCCCGCAGGAGGGCGATCCGGTCCGCGCTGCAGAGTCAGCCTCAACCGCCGAGGTCGTCGTCCGCGAAGGCGTCGGCGAAGTGGCCGGCGTAGGGGCCCGCCAATGAGTGTGCGCATCCATGAGACCGCGTGCGTTGACCAGCCATGCACCATCGGCGATGGCACCAGCATCTGGCACTACTCGCACATCATGCCCGACTGCACCATCGGGCAGAAGGTCAACATCGGGCAGAATGTCGTCGTGTCGCCGGGCGTAGAGATCGGCAACGGGTGCAAGATCCAGAACAATGTCAGCCTCTACTCGGGCGTGATTCTCGAAGACTATGTCTTCTGCGGCCCGAGCATGGTCTTCACCAATGTCATCAACCCACGCTGCGAGATCTCCCGGCGCGACGAGTACCGAGCCACCCGCGTGGGCTACGGCGCGAGCATGGGGGCCAACTGCACCATCGTGTGCGGGCACGACATCGGACGCTTCGCGTTTATTGGTGCGGGAGCAGTCGTCACGAAGAATGTCCCCGACTACGCCCTCATGGTCGGCGTGCCCGCGCGCCGCACCGGCTGGGTCTGCCGATGCGGCGAGGTCCTGCCCGAAGTCAGCAACGGCTCCACAACCTGCGCCTGCGGCAATCAATACCAGCAATCCAACGACGAGCAAGGACAACCCACGCTCGCACCCGTCCAAGAACTCGACCCGACCGCGGCCAACGCGATCGCCTAAACGAAGCAGTACAAAAAACACACCACCCCACGCATCCCGAAAGGATCGCCATGTCCCAGATGAATGTGCCACTTCTTGATCTCAAAGCCCAGTACAACGGGCTCCGCGACGAACTCGAGCCCATCATCCGCGGCGTGATCGAGGACCAATGGTTCATCATGGGGCCGCAGGTCAGTGAGTTCGAGCAAGAACTTGCGGATTATGTCGGGGTCAAGCACGCGATCGGGTGCGCCTCGGGCAGCGACGCGATCTTGCTGGCGCTGATGGCCCACGGCATCGGTCACCAAGAGGGCCAGCCGGTCCAGCGTGTGATCTGCCCGTCGTACACCTTCTTCTCGACCGCGGGCAGTGTTTCTCGCCTCGGGGCGGTGCCGGTCTTCGCAGACATCGATCCGGTGACCTACAACATGGACATCGAGCACACCCGCCAGGTCGCCAAGCGCACCGAGAACCTCGCGGCCATCATGCCCGTGCATCTCTTCGGGCAGTCGGTCGATATGGACGCGTGGCTCGCCCTCGGGCGCGAGTTCGGCGTGCCCATCATCGAAGACGCCGCCCAGTCATTGGGCACCAAAGACAGCACCGGCGCGGTCGTCGGCTCGCGCGGCTCGATCGGGTGCTTCAGCTTCTTCCCCTCGAAGAACCTGGGCGCCTTCGGCGACGGCGGCGCAGTCACCACCAACGACGACGAGCTGGCCGACAAGCTCCGCATCCTGCGTGTGCACGGCGGCAAGCCCAAGTACTACCACAGCGTGATCGGGCTCAACTCGCGTCTCGACGCGCTCCAGGCCGCGATTCTGCGGGTGAAGCTCGGGCATCTCGACGAGTGGCACACCGGACGCATCGCCAACGCGCACCGGTACACCGAACTCTTCGCCCAGCGCGGCGCGCTGCAGAGCGATGTCCCCATCGGCGATCGCCCGGACGCCCCGGCCATCCGCACGCCGACGGGTGTCGATGGAGACGCGCGACATATCTACAACCAGTATGTCCTGCGTGTGCCCGCCGAGATCCGCGACGAGCTGCGGGCGCACCTGCGATCCAAGGACATCGGCAACGAGGTCTACTACCCCGTGCCCCTGCACATGCAGGAGTGCTTCGTCGATCTGGGCGGACGCAAGGGCGACTTGCCCCACTCGGAGCTGGCCGCGGCTGAGACCATCGCGCTGCCGGTGTTCCCGGAGCTGACCAGCGAGCAGGCCGAGTATGTGGTGGATTCGGTGGTTTCGTTTGTTAACGAGCACGCCTCGCAGCCAGTCTAAACCTGAGACATCGAGTCTGATTGCCCATGCGCATCCTCCTGATCAACGACTACCAATCCCTCGGCGGCGTCGAGGTGGTCGTCGACCGGACCGCGTCCATCCTGCGCGGGCTCGGGCACGAGGTCGAGATCTTCGCAGCCGATCAGCACATCAAACGCCCGAGCATCTTCGGGTATGTTTCGTCGCCTAAGGCCAAGCGTGCACTGAACAAGGTGCTCGATCGCTTCGCGCCCGAGGTCATCCATATTCATAACCTGTACCACCTGTGCTCGCCGGCCATCCTCTCAGTGTGCGATGCGTACCGGTCCAAGAGCGGCGCGAACATCATCCTCTCCGCGCACGATCACCACTTGGTCTGCCCGAACCCGGGCGGGAGCGTCTGGAAGCACGGCCAACGCGAACGGGCGCCGATGCCGGTGGACGGTGGATTGTTCTCGTTGCTACGCAATCGCTGGGATCACCGCTCGCGTGCGCACTCGACGATGCGGGCGCTGCAGTGGTGGTGGAACTACTCGATCAAGCGTCGCCATTTGATTCCTGATGCCGTGGTGTGCCCGTCGGGCCAACTCGCTGAACTGATGCGCGAGCGCGGCTTACCCAATGTGCACCAGATCCCCAACCCGCTGCCCGAGCTGAGCACTTACGAGCGGCCCGATCCAAGCGAGCAGCTGCAGCTGGTCGTCGCCGGGCGCATCGAGCCCGAGAAGGGCGTCGCGGAGTTCATCGAGCAGTGGCCGAGTGGCGTCCGCGCGAAGCTGCGCATCGTGGGGGAGGGAACCGAACTCGAACGCTGCAAGCAGACGCAGGCAGAACGCGCCACAGGCATTGCAGCCGATGGGCTCACGGTCGAGTTCCTCGGCCGCCTGACTCACCAAGAGACGCTGGCGATCATCGCCCGGTCCGATGCGCTCGTGTTGCCCTCGCTGGTGAGCGAAGCCGCCCCGTTGGTGCTCGACGAGGCGTTGGCTTTGGGCACCCGTATCCTCGTCGCCGACCAGCCCCGCTTGCGCGGGCTTGTGGAATTGACCGGGCTCGGCTGGGTCTATGACCCGTGCATACCCGGCGAGCTCTCGAAAGCCGCCGAAGAGATCCAGGCGAGATTCAAGATCGGCGGCCTCGCGATCACTGAGACGCCCGACTACCTCAAGCCCCGCGAACCCGATGCCTTCGCCGACGCATTGATGGCGCTCTACACTGCCTGATACCCGAGGCCGATTCGTGTATGCTCTCAATGCGAAGTCAACATACAGGAGACTCGGATGAAGATCGGACGAACCAAGTTCAGTGTCATGACTGTTGGTCTCTGTGCAGGGGCAGCCATCGCTGGAGGCGAGCCTCAGGATGTTGTCCATATCTACGGGCTCGACTTCGCGCTCATCGGCGATCCCGGAAACCGAGCAACATTGCCCGAAGAAACGGGAGGGTTCGATGTTCAACGCGGTTCTATTGACTATGAGTTCTGGCTGTCAACGACTGAGTTGTCAGTCGAGCAATATGTCGAGTTTGTCGAGGCATACTTGCCTTATTATGTGATGCGAACTGGTGGGCGCGTCACACTCACTGACTTCGTTGGCGATGCGATGGACGCATCATTCGGCGAGGTAGTGCTTTGGCCTGAATATTCGCTCGGCGATCCAGTGAACATGGGCTGGGAGTACGCTGCCCGGTATATCAACTGGCTGCATCACGGCAAGGTCGTCGAGGAGTGGGCCTTCGAGACTGGGGTCTATGACACATCTACCTTTGTTGAAGATGATGACGGAGTCTGGCAACATCAAGCGGAGCGTAGTCCCGGAGCGAGGTTTTTCATGCCCACCTACAATGAGTGGACTAAGGCCGGCTACTGGGATCCAAACAAAAACGATGGCGAAGGCGGCTATTGGACCTATCCCAACGGCTCAGATATCGAATCGTGCCCCGGCCTGCCCGAAGACGGCGGCGAACGCAACGCTGGCGAACGGATCGTTTTTCCAGTAGATGTTGGATCTTACCCAGATGTGACAAGCCCGTGGGGTATGCTCGATATGGCTGGTGGACAATCAGAGGTGACTGAGACGCCGGTTCATCATCCTGTGACCGGAATTCGGCTTGGTCAACGCCTTATAGCTGGTACTTATCACGGTGATGATGTATGCGGCGATCAATCTTCTAGAGACATTGTTTCCTCTGGTCGCTCAACCAGTGCGTTTCGAGGCACATTCGGTTTGCGACTGGGTGTTCCAAGCGGCTTCCACCCAGCTGATTTGGACGAAGATGATCGGGTTGATTTCTTCGACATCTCGCTCTTTGTCCAACGATTTATCAATGGAGACGAACGCGTCGATTTCCGCCAAGACGGTGTGCTCGACGCGGATGATGTCTGGGTGTTCCTAGGGCTGCTACAAGCCGCCCAAGCCGATGGATAAGGCATCGCCACGCCCCGGCGATGACCGAGATCGTGCGCAGTTTGCCCAGATCGGGTACCATGGGGCGGCACAGAGCCCGCGTGGGCCCTGATCTTCCATCTACTCTCGCACGGAGACTCACCTATGGAACTCGTCTATTTCTTACTCATCGGCCTCGTCGCGGGCTGGCTCGCGGGGATGATCCTCAAAGGCCGCGGCTTCGGGATCATCGGGAACATGATCGCCGGCGTGGTCGGCGCCTTCGCCGGCGGCTACCTCTTCAAGCTCGCGGGGATCGAATGGGGCGGGCTCTTGGGCTCGATCGGCGTGGCCACCATCGGCGCGATCGTGGTGCTCGTGGTGATCTCGTTCTTCAAAAAGGCCACCTGACCTATCCGCTCAGACCAAGAGCTGATCGAAACCAATACCCAACTAACCTGCTCGGGCCTCGCGCCCGGCAGGTTTTTTCATTGAATGAATATCGCCGATAAACTTGTCTTGAATCTGCTGTTCGATCCAAGGGCACATCGCCAGGGCAAAAGCGATCCATATATAGAGAGAATTCATGCTCGAAAGCAGTTCAGTTTGGAACTGATTTTCAGTTATATACGAATATATGCACAGACGAGTCGGGCCATCCATTATGATGGCGGCTGTTCATTGGATCGATCGTGCAGGTCGTCGGGACGCAGAGGGACGAAGTAATGTATACCGTTCTAGAATTCTAGAACATGCTTATATGCAAACCAAACAGGAAAACGCCATGGAAAAACGGAAAAACGCATTCGCTCTGATCGAACTTGTGGTGATCATCGCGATGATCGTGCTGCTCATTGGGATTTTTCTGCCGGCCATGGGCCAGGCGAAGCGATCGGCATTCAATGTGGTCTCGATCAATAACCTGAATGCCTTGAACGCCGGCTCGGGGCAGTATGCCGCGGATAACGCAGGTCGTATATTCAGCTACACATGGCGTGGCGGCGTTTCATATAAAATCCCTGGCTCGGTCGCAAAAACAGGGATTGACGATGGCGATGCCGCCGCACTCCAGAATATGGAAATTCTCATGCGTTCTACGGGTCGTGCGTCAGGGGCAACCCGAATTATCAAACTCCGAGGTCGACTCCCGCATCGTCGATACTCACATCTCGTGCTCCTCGACTACCTCACTGATGTCATGCCACATCCCGTCGCCGCCAGCCCGTTTGACACGAACCTGATCAAGTGGCAATCAGAGCCCCTGAGCTACCTTAAAAACTTAGAATCGAGCGGCCTTCCGTACGCGAATGGATTTGAGGACGGGTATGACGACGATCCAAGATGGGCGGACATATCAGTGACCCAACGCTGGACATTCGGATCAAGCTATGAGGTCGTGCCCGCGGCTTGGACTGGCGATGGTATCGGTGGCGAGAATGTGTATGCGCCTGTAGCGAGTACTCCCCATCTGTTTATGACTCGGGGTGGGAAGGGGGAACCCGCCCTCGGCAATCGGCAGTACACCCAGGTTGCGTATCCATCCCAAAAAGTCCATATGTTTGAGGAGTTTGATCGCTTCACGGACAGAAACGGGCTCTACTTTGCCTATCCAGAAGCCAAGCCGAACCTCGCTTTCTTTGACGGCTCCGTCCGCTCAGAATCAAGCTCGGACTCAAACCCCGGCTGGAACCCGGCTGCGCCTGATCAAGAGTGGCGTCAGCGGTATATCCCGCTCGATACCTTCCCGCTTCCCAAGGACGGCTTAGAGGACAACAATGTCGAATACTGCCAGCGTTTCCGCTGGACCCGTCACGGGCTCCAAGGGATCGACTTCGGCGGCAAGGATGTCGGCCGCCGACTGTATGGCCTGCCACGAGAAGTGATCGGTGGCTGCGAAGTCGAGTGAGACTGAGCGTTCCCGGTGCTCAACGATCTGCGATCAAAGGCCACCTGGCCGCCCCATCGACGCCCGCCCGGGGGCAACTATTTACGACCCAACCAACCCGCCAAGGCCTCGCGCCCGGCGGGTTTTTCAATGCTGATCGCAATCCGGAGAGGGTGTGTTGTGAAGATTGATCAGATGCAAGCAATGAAGTCGATTGGGCTATTGGGGTTTCGATGGGATACAGGCAGTTGAGGTTGGAGTTATGAAAATGAAGAAGATCAAGTTCTTGGACGGATGTGGTATTGGATTCAGTTGTCTCCTTATCAGCTTGAATACTGGCATTGTGTTGGGCAACGGGACGGAACAGGGTGTCGTTTCGATGTATGGATTCGATTTTGCCTATATCGGTGATCCTGGAAATCGAGATACGATGCCATTCGAGACGCCGCTGGTCGATTCGTATATCGGCGGGGTTGAGTATGAGTACAGGCTGGCGACAACAGAAGTAACAGTCGGGCAGTACATTGAGTTTGTAAAAATGTACTATCCGTACTATGTACAGAAGACTGGTGATCAGATTGGTCAGATCGACTTTGTAGGGAGCTTTATCTCAGCGTCCCCCGGCAACATCCATGTCAAGCCCGGGTGTACCGCGGATCAGCCCACAGATCTGGGGTGGGAGTATGCGGCGAGGTATGCGAACTGGCTGCATCACGGGAAGGTCAACGAGGATTGGGCCTTCGAGACCGGGCCGTACGATACTTCAACCTTTGTACGAGATAGCGATGGATATTGGCTCCACCAAGCTTCGCGGAATCCAGACTCGAGATTCTGGATTCCCAGTGTAGACGAGTGGACGAAAGCTGGATATTGGGATCCGAACAAAGATGAGGGAGAGGGCGGTTTCTGGCAGTACCCAAATGGGACAGATACTGAATCTCGTCCCGGTTTACCAATCGAGGGAGGAGAACGCAACGCGGGGAATACGGATGACTTTCCTTTGGGAGTTGGGTCATTCACCCAAGTGAAGAGCCCTTGGGGTATGTACGACATGGCTGGGGGGCAGCCTGAGTACACGGAAACCGTGGGTATCAACGGCTTTCTCCATAATCGCTTGGCGTGCGGATCGGAGTATCTCGATGATTCGTATGGCAATAACTGGATCACAGATATACTCGCATTCAACATGGGGACGGTTGTGCGCAATATATTTTTCGGTGATGTTGATTACAGGCGACTTGGTTTAAGGCTTGGCGCGCAAAGCGGCTTCCACCCAGCTGATCTGGATGAAGATGACCGTGTCGATTTCTTCGACATCTCACTCTTTGTCGATCGATTTATCAACGGAGATGAACGCGTGGATTTTCGAGCCGATGGCGTGCTCAACGCGGATGATGTCCGCGTGTTTCTGGGGCTGATGGGGCTCGAGTAGAGCCGATTGGGAGTCCAAAACAGAGCGGCACTCAGAACGCTCCGGGAGCTGAGCAATCAAAAAAGCCCCCGGGTCACGGGGGCTTGGAGAGTTGATTTCGTGATGATGCTCGCTGTTATGGGCAGCCCGTACCGAACGCGTCGAGGAAGTCGGACACATCGAAAAAATCGTAGAGCCCGTCGTTGGTAAAATCAGCCGCCGGGTCTTGGGCACCGAAGGCGTCAAGGAAGGCTGACACATCGAAGAAGTCGAGCACGCCGTTCTCATCGAGGTCTGCAAGGCACGGCGGACTCGTGTTGATCATGAAACCGATCGGGGTCCCGTTGAGCGTGCTCAACCCGATGCCGGCCATGATGCTGCCGTCGGCTGAGATCGAGGTCACGCTGCTGATGTTCAGATTGCTCGGGATGATGACCCCGCGGTCGATGAGCCAAGACTGAATATCTTCCATCCCTGATTCTGCGGTCCAGATAAATCCCGTATCACCGAATCCGTTGAACCGGTTGTATCCAACCACGATCGAGCCGTCGGGTGTCATGCTCAGAACCGTCGCGAGCCCATCATTGGCCAGCGTGCCCGGAAGTGTACCCAGGATGGTTTCTGTCCAGGTGCTTCCATCCCGATGCCAGATGGTTGCATCTGATTTGAAGGTGGTTTCGTTGAAGGTGTCGCCGCCGATGATGTTCCCATCGGGGGTGACATAGTTGGCCATACCCCATCCCGCGTTGGTGTTGAGGTGGGTCAGCGTGCCGCCTTCCCAGACGGTCGGGCTCCAGTAGCCGAATGTATGCGATGTATCCCATCCCACCACGACCGACCCGTCATAGTTTGCGTGGTTCGCTCGGCTGTCTCTCATGGTGGATCCCAGGTCGGTGACGATCCCGTTGGCATCCGAGAATGTTGCATGGGCAAGCCCGTCTCCGTTGGGTCCGCCGTTGCCCGGGCGCCAGTAGAGCCCGACAACATGCTCGCCGTTCCCAGAGAGCCCCCAGGAGGAGCCGTAGGCACGGTCGATCAAACCGCCGTCCTTTGGTAGCGGCGACAAGATGTCTTCCCAGCCATCGCCTTGAGTCCAGAGACCCTGTGTGGCGTACAGCCCATTGTCTGTGATGATGGTGGCGCTGATGCGTGTCCCATCGTCTGAGATATCAGGCGTCCCAGCACCCACACCCAATGTGCTAAAGGTGCCCCGCCCGAGATTAACGATGCCGGATTCCCGGGTCCATCTCAAAGTTTCGAAGGCGAGGTTGTTGCCCACGAGCACGGTCCCATCGGCGGACATATCCGCCGGGTAGATTCCCTCGATGAGATCGAACTGTACACTCTGTGCGTTGCTCGCGGCGGTGGTCGCCGCGAGCAACGCCAGAAGGTATGGATGACGCATATAGATTCTCCGTCCCGACGATTCGGGTTGTTGGGTGAGCCGTATCAATGGATCGAACGATTATGGGCAGCCCGCGCCAAACGCGTCGAGGAAGTCCGACACATCGAAGAAGTCAAAGACCCCGTCGTTGGTAAAGTCGGCCGCGGGGTCTTGGGCAGCGAACGCGTCGAGGAAGTCCGACACATCGAAGAAGTCGAGCACCCCGTCGCCGGTCAGATCAGCCGGGCAGTTGTAGTCGAGCGTGATGAGGAAGGCGGCGTTGCCACCGGTGTGCCCGATGATGGTTTTTCCGTCGGTCGAGACCGCCTGGATGACTTCGAGGCGTGTGTCAGTTGGAATCTCGGCGCCCAATGAGTTGATGTACGAGACGGTTTCCATCAGCTCGTTTTGCCCGCTCGGCTTGATCCATGATCGGCGGTTGCCCAGCAGGAAATCAAACCCAACAATCACATCGTTGTCGGAGATGTCCATCGGAACCCCGCCCCAACCCGGGAGGAGGGCGCCCGCCCCGATGGGCGTCACGACGCCGTCGATCAGGGTGACGGCACTCGCATAGGTGTTATCGTCGATATTCCAAGAACCAAGAATGACTGAGCCGTCATCGCTGATCCCCTGGATCTCACCGCTCGCGCCCCATGTCGGATCAACCACGGTCCCGTCCCGTGTTGCACCGTTCCAGAATGCCGGGGTGCGGGTGAATCCCTGGGCGAACCCGGCGATGACCGAGCCGTCGGATGACATGACCGATGCGCGGTTGCCTCCGTTGGCGAGGTTTTCGAGTTCGAGCATACCGGTCTCCGCGGTCCAGACGAATCCGCGACCCGAGCATCCGTCCCACGAGAGACCCACCGCGATGGTGCCATCACCACTGAGTTCGTAGCCGTTGCTTCGGCTTGGGCATGAGCCGGCGTTGGGGAGGAATCCGAGGCTGACCCAGCCTGTTTCTGCGGTCCAGAGCCCCGCGGTGGCTTCGGTCCCGCCATCGGTATCGACCATGCTGCCCAAGATGATTTGGCCGTCATCAGAGATCGCAGCGATCGGATCATCACCAGTCCCAATGATCGGCGTCGGGATATGCAAGAACTCGCCGGTCAAACGATCCCAGCGATAGCCCGTGTCGATCAGGTCGTCTCCGTCCGTATCCATGCTCCCGATGATGAATCGCCCGTCAGGGGTCATATCATTCGCCGAGAGGGCGGGTTGCTTGGAGATCGGATCGAGGATCCGCTGAAAATGGGCGGCGTCTTGAGCGACGGCGCTGCCAGCTGAAACAACGAGAAGGCCGATGGTGGCTGCTTTGTACATGGTGTGACTCCTGGGTAAATGTCGGTTGTGTTGTTGGTCATTGACTTTGAACGGGGCGACACGACCTTTCGATCGGGTGCCCAGAAAAGGATAAAAACACAATGAATACTTATGCGCGACGACGGCGTGCACCGACGAGACCGCCGAGGCCAAGGATTGCCAGTGCGCCTGGTGTTGGAACTGCGTTCCACGATGCGTTGTCCATGTAAGTCGTTGGGCCGAAACCGAATCCGAGTACACGGACTTCGTCGAAGACCATGCCGTCGGTGGCAGCGATGTCGATCCACGAATCGCCGAGCCCGCCCCATGCTGGCGTGACGAACAGGCTGCCGACTTCGACACCATCATCAAAGATGAAAATGCCCATGCCCCCGCCGAATGGTCCCGGGGCGCCCGAGGGATCCCAGAACTGGGCGCTGAAGTCGCTCAGGTCAGAATCAAAGGTCATGAAGATACCGAAGGCGCCTTCGAACGCGTTCCCTGAGTTGACCCAAGGGTTGATGCCTGACACATCGGCGACATTCCCCAGCCCGGTACCGGATTGAATGTCTGCAAGACCGATCCCTGCCCATGCATCGGCAGCGATGCCGCCGCCGGTTGGGCCGCCGACCTCGTCGAAGTTGAGGGTGGTGGAGTACGATGTTTCGATCGAACTCTGGGTCACGGTGATGTCAGCGGTTGCTGCTGCCCCGACGACCATGATCGCTGCGGCTGCAGCTTCGACTGTCCAGTTCTGTGTTCTCATAGCTCAGCTCTCTTTCTGTATCTAAATCCCAGCGCGACTGATCCGTTTTGGTCAGCCTGTTAGACGCCGATAAGAGCAATGTAGCGGGATGTCCACACCAATGCAAGTGTCTCCGGAGACATTTCTAGAATAATTTTTAAATTGCGTTTCGCAGACCATCACGAAGCCGCTATACTCAACTTCGCCGAAGGAGTCGCTGAATGCTGCACGATGCACCAAATGTCCAAAACCTGACCCCAAACGCGGATCCCAAGCGATTCGAAGAGCACTATGTAGAAGCGGTGCGTCGTCTGCGTGGTTCGCTGATCGAGGCCTACCAAGCGGTGGGGGCGGATGCCGAGAGCCCCAGAGAAGCAGCCCGGACACTCGGAATTGACAAAACACTTACCTGGAAGCTCGGCAAAATCATCAACGAAGACGCCCTCGAGCGCGTCGCGGCCAGCATCCCGGGGGCCGGGGCGGTTCAAAAAGTCATCGAAGCGTTCTCACGCGTTGGTGTAGACCCTGCCCTGATCACCAAAGTCCGCGATGCGTTCGATGAGTTCGACGACATGGTCGAGATCCATACCGGCGATCGTGAAGCGCTCGGGCTCTTGCTCGATAGCATGGCGTTTTCTGGTTCTGATCGATTGGTCAAGAGTCGGAAGCTCGCGTTCAAAGGCAACAGCGGCATCTGGGGCGCTCAGTCCCGCGTACGCATCTACACATCGTTCCTCGCGCCCAACCGCGAGAACCCCGAGCTGCTCGACTGCGCCCAGATCGGCGGCTACATGGATCTGCAAAGGCTGCGTGCCACCGGGGCCTGGCCCTTGTTTCGGCTGCGTGCTTTTAATGATGATGGGTCGGAAGCCGCGGGCAATATGTCCTCGCTCCTCGATGACTACGACGAGGACGCGCCGCATCTGCTCGAGGAGTTTACCTCGGGCAACTCGCCCGCCATCGAGACCAAGGCCATCGATTCAGGGATGGTCTATGAGCTCTCGAGCGGGCCCGTCGGGCGGACCGGATTGTGTAGCCTTTTCTACGGCTACACAGACCCGGCATCGCTGAGCCGATACAGCGACGAGCACAATCAGCTCGGCGAGTTCTTGTGCCTGGTCAATATCCCCATCGAGACATTGATGATGGACCTGCTCGTCCACAAGGACATCGCTTCGCAGATCAATCCGCACGCGGTGGTCTACGGGCGTGCATCGAGCGATCTCGATGATCTCGAGCAGCGTGATACCCGGTTCCAGCTCCCGATGAGCGAGACACTCAAACCCCTCGGGCAGAATCCGATTCTGGCGACGCCGCACATCCCGAGATACACAGAGATCACCAAGCTCGCCTTCGATCGCAGCGGCTTCGACCCGGCGGACTTCGTCTGCTGGCGTCTCGCGGTCCCCTACCCGCCGATGACCTCAACCGTCGCCATCCGCTTCGAGCTGCCCGTGAGGCCAAAGTAGCCCGAGTCGGAATGTCTCAAAGCTCATAACCTCGACATAGAAAACGGGCTTTGCCATCTTTAGGCAAAGCCCGTTTTAATGGAGCCGGGGGGAATCGAACCCGCGCCGATTGTGGCTTTGCAGTCGCTCAAGGCCGAAATGGAGCAGTGGCGCGCAGTTCATTGCGCAGTCCAAGCCGATCCAGCCCTGTCTCAACTCGTCCAATCATGGCCAACGCTGCCTGAGCATATCCGCCAAACTGTATCGCTCTTGATTCAGAACGCTTCCGAGAGGGGGCGGTCATGAATCCTCAAGAATCACCGCGCGTTCGGATCACGATCCCGGATCTCCAGTACACCCAGCTCATCGAACTCCTCGATACGCGCATCAAGAGTGAGCGTGCCCGAGCATCGGCCTATCGGTGCCGTGCTGATCGTTCAAACGAAATGGTTGCAAATGGAACCATGTCCCGCTTGCTGAACCTACGCAATGCCATCGTGGAGAGCTGTTGTCTGGAGGTGGATGATGCCTAAGCGTCCATCAAGACCGCAAGGGGAGAGCAGAGAGCAGGCCCGCGAAACTCGCGGGCCTGCCTGCGCCCCCTGTGTGTCTTTGCCCGCCCGTCGGTCGCCGTCGGAGTCTCACCCCTCGCCTGCGAGTGGGGGTGAGACGGAGCGGCGACCAGAGGGTGGGCAGCCCGCCCGTTGGGAGCCAGAGGGGTTGAGCCCTGAAACCGCCGTGGGTCTCTATCCCCGTATTGTAACACCGGGGATAGAAAACCATAACCGCCCTGATCAAGTCCCAGAGCCGGGTATGTGGTGCCGCCCAGACTGGATCAGGTTGGTGGGGTCTGAGTCCAATGCGGACTGGCTCGTTGCTCGACTCAGTACCGCTTATGGGGAGAGTGTTCCGCACAATGGCGCTATGTACTTTCGAGCTGGTGCGCTCTGGCATCCGGGTATTCTGATGAGCTGGGGGCACAAATCAGAAATCGTGATGATTGATCTGCAAGGGAGCCGGTTGGCGAGCACCCAGGTCGAAAAGTTCATGCAGCTCACGACTGAGATTATGATGCGTGGTTTCCGTTGCACCCGAATAGATCTCGCCGTGGATCATGTCGGCATGGATCTCCAGATTTACAAGAACGCGGTGGCCTCGTGCGAGGCGGGCGAGCTGTGTAAGCTCCGCACCTTCTCGCCTGATCCAGAGTACAAAGCCGACGGTACACCCACGCGACGGCTCCTCAAGCTGGGCAAGCGAGACTCGGCGGTGTGCGTGCGCATCTATGACAAGGGGCTTGAGACGCAAACACTCCCCGCCGGACAGTGGGAGCGGTTCGAGGTGGAGTTCAAGGACGATCGAGCAAACGAGGTGTGCATCGCGTTGATTGAGTCAGAAGAACGCATGGCTCAAACCCTCTGGGAGTATGTCATCGGATCGGTTGATTTCCGAGAGTCCAACGGCCGAACCGAACTCAAGCGTCGCCCGCGCGTGCAGTGGTGGGACCAATACATCGGGCGGATCTCCCCACGCTACTGCGCTCCCCAGCACAAGAAGTCTGGGTTTGATACTTGGTGCAACTGGGCTCGAGGGAGCTTTGCTCCAAGATTCCTCCAACTCTGCCAAATTGCGGGTGTCTCAACAGAGAAAATGCTGGCCATGCTTCTGCAAGATCTGGAGCCAGCTCGCACAGAAACCCCCGCAACGGTGGATCTTCGTGCCCGTGTAGCCTCAGAAAAAGGCCCGATAATGTAGAATTCGCTCAGTTTGGCCAGAAATTGACAAACAGAATCGTTATTTGTCCGTATAGTATTACTGACCATGAATGCACAGCCAAATCATCCTGAAATCCTGCAAGCGGTCTCAAAGACCGGGGATCTTCTCGCGCAGCAAGGGGTGGTCGATGTCGTCCGTCTCGTGATTGCGGGCGGGGTGGCTGGTCTGTTCAATGGGCTTACCCGTACAACCGCTGATTGCGATGTGCTCTGGAGCGGGGATGAAGAGATATGGGTTCAAATCGCTACGGCTGCTGCTCAGGTCGCCGACGAACTCGGCCTGCCGAGCACCTGGCTCAACAAGGATTGTTCGATCTATGCAGACTGCTTCCCGCTCGGGTGGGGTGATCGCGTGGAAAGCGTCGGGTGCTATGGGCCATTGGAAGTTTGCCGGGTGTCTCGATTCGATCTCATCGCTTCCAAGCTCGTCTCAAGCCCGAGCCGCCCGCAAGATCTCGCCGATATACATGATCTAAAACCGACACCCGAAGAGTTGGGCTTACTCGAAAAGCACCTCGATCGCCTCGCTTCCGAACATCTCGACGGCCACGATTACGATGCTCAAAGGGTTGTTCTTCATTCACTCAGGAGCGAGCAATGAGTGAGCACACAATCGAATCCCGCTGGGCCCGCTTAGGCATTCTGTTTAGTATTGAGCCTTCCCAAGAGCCGCCAGATATTGAGCGGCTGCTCCTCGATACAGCCCGCGAGCTATCCACGAATCCGCGACTCTTCTCATTGGTCGTCACCTGGCTCGTCGAGCACGGCTTCTTTGTCGCCCGTCATCGACTCAAGCATCTAGTGGTCACGGAACTTGAGCCGGAGCACCAGCCTGTGCTGGGCTTGCTTCTCGACGAGGCTATTGAGCACGGAGCCCCCGCCGAACTGCGCATCGTGCGGGATGTCTGCCAGCCTGCCACAGCTTCTCGCGTGCTCTTCAATGAGTACAGCCAACCATCGCTTGCGGCTATCGCCAAATCAACAGCCTCTGAGCTTTCAAAGCGTTGGGGCATCTGGGCACCACCGGTCGAACTCAAACGCGACGCGGTTCGGCCTTCACGGTGGATTCTGGACCACAACCCATATGCACTTGGTCGAGTTATACGAAAGGGAGATCTTCGGACGAGCATTCTCGAAACACTTCGCTTGGATCTTGACGGAAAGGCCCCGTCGGTATCAGCGGTCAGCCGCTGCACAGCAGCGACGCGAGTTGCAGTTCGTGACGCCTTACGGTCGCTGATGAAGGAGTGTGCGGTTGTAGAAGACGATCCAAAAAAGGGTATTGACGGCGACAGGAAAATCTATCTTGCTGTAGCATGATTGTTTGAAATGGGGTAGCACGTGAAAATTTCGTCTGTTTTAGATTACATCGATAATGGTCATATGGCATTACCTGAGTTCCAGCGCGGCTATGTCTGGAATCGTGACCAAGTGCGTGGGTTATTCGATTCACTATACCATCGACATCCGGTTGGCGGTCTCCTTGTATGGGCGACCGAATCGCAGTCTGCAACACACCGGGGCGATGGTCAGTTGGCGCCGGGGGTAGTAAAGCTTCTGCTTGATGGTCAGCAGCGAATGACTTCACTCTATGGCGTAGTGCGCGGCAGGCCGCCGAAGTTTTTTGATGGAGACAAGCGAGCTTTTACAGGGCTTCGATTCCACCTTGAAGATGAAGTCTTTGAGTTTTACCAGCCAATTAAAATGAAGGATGATCCGTTGTGGATCGATGTGACAGTGCTAATGCAAGAAGGGAATGCTGGGCTCGGCAACTTCCTTGCGGCGATCAGTCAAGATCCCACACGAGTTGAGGATGTGGGCGTATACGCGGGCCGCCTCGGATGCCTTCTCGGAATCACGGAAATTGATCTACACATCGAAGAAGTTACAGGGGCTGACAAGTCTCTTGATGTGGTCGTGGACATTTTTAATCGTGTGAACAGCGGCGGAACAAAGCTGTCAAAGGGCGATTTGGCGCTTGCGAAGATCTGCGCAGATTGGCCTGAAGCACGCGATGAGATGAAAGCGAAGCTGAAAGAATGGGATCAGAAGGGGTACAACAAGTTTGATCTCGATTGGCTACTTCGATCGGTGAACACTGTTCTCACAGGCGAAGCGAAGTTTCAGTACCTGCATGACCGCAGTGCTGAGGAAATTCAAGGGGCACTCAAGCACACCATTAAGCATATCGACCAGGTGTTAAATCTCATTGCTGGACGACTTGGCTTGGACCACGGTAGAGTGCTTTTCTCTCGGTACGCCATGCCGGTGATGGTGCGATACTTAGAGAACAGGCGGAAGCAATCGCTCGGACATATGAACGAGGTGGAGCGAGATAAGCTGCTTTTCTGGTTTGTCCAGACTGGTATGTGGGGGCGTTTTTCCGGATCGACCGAATCATATATTGACCGGGATCTTGAAGCGCTGGAAAGTGGATCGGCTGAGGTCGAGAAGCTAATCGAGACACTCAAGCTCTGGCATGGCTCGCTGAGCGTAAGCGCCGGCCATTTCGATGCGTGGAGCAAAGGGGCGCGTTTTTATCCGGTTCTGTACATGATGACGCGAATGGGTCAATCAAAGGACTGGGGGCTTGGGATCGAGCTGAAAGCCGATCTGCTGGGCAGTATGAGCAAGCTGGAGGTTCACCACATCTTCCCAAGAGCGCAGTTGAAAAAGAGGAAGCACAACAAGACCATGATCAATGCCTTGGGGAATTATTGCTTCCTCACGAAAGACACGAACCTCAATATCAGCGCTCGGCTTCCGGAAGAGTATTTCTACGAGGTCGAAGCGAAGCATCCTGGGGCATTGAAGTCCCAATGGATCCCGATGGACGAGAGCCTGTGGAAGATCGACAAATACCCAGATTTCCTTAAGGCTCGAAGGGGTCTCTTGGCTGATTCGGTGAATGGGATGTTGAAAGGGTTGCTACATGACGACCAGGGGCTGCTTGATGATGTTGAAGACTCTGAATCACAGTCTTCGGCTGCTACACTTGAGATCACGACTGCATCAGTAGAGTCATGGATACCCGAGGATCTCGGAGTTCGCCCCGATGATGAAGAAGAGCTTGTGCTCAATGCGGTGAACGAATGGATCCAGAAGCAGGGGCTTGCCTCCGGTGAGCTGGGATTCGACTATTCAAATCCCGAAACGGGCGAGCAACTCGCTAGCTTCGATTTGGTCTGGCCCGATGGGCTTCAGCGTGAACTCTCAGAACCGGTCGCGTTGTTGCTCAATGAGGATAGAGACCATGTTCTGCTTGCCAACGATGCGGGCTACCGATGTTTCGAGTCGGTCGAGAAGTTCCTCGGGTACATCCGTCGTGAGTATCTGAAGCAACCCGTCTGAGCCGCTGGCATTCGTTTTTCTGCCCTAGAATCAGGAAGCCGTCCGCATCAGCTCGCAGAGTTGGTCTTGCAGGAGTGACGCATTGAACGCCGTTGAAATCGAACAAGCCGTATCCGATCTCTTCGAGCAACCCTTCGGCACCGAGGAGTTCCCCTATCAGTTCCTAGAAGCCTTCGGGAACAAGACGACCACCATCAAGAAGCTCCGCAAGGGCACCACGAACAAGAGCGATGTCGCCGGGGGGGTGCTCCAGCGCAACAACATCCACATTGCTGTGTGCGATCCGGGCTTAGTCGACGCCACCATGCCCGCGCTGCGCGGCAGCCCCGCGACGACGAGCCAGAAGGCCAAGTACATCCTCGCGACCGACGGCCACACCCTCCACGCCGAGAACCTGCTCGACGATGCCGAGCCGCCACTGATCTGTGAGTACGCCAAGGTCAGCGATCACTTCGGCTACTTCCTCGAACTCGCGGGCATCACCACCGTCAAACAGATCCGCGAGAACGCGTTCGATATCAAGGCCACAAGTCGCCTCAACAAGCTCTACATCGAACTGCTCCGCGAGAACCCGGACTGGGGCACGCCCGAGCGCCGCGAGGACCTCAACCACTTCTTCGCAAGGCTCATTTTCTGCTTCTTCGCCGAGGACACCAACATCTTCCGCGATGAGCTATTCACGGCCACGATCGAGCAGATGAGCGAGAGCAGCGGCGCCAACACCCACGAGGTCATCTCCGAGCTGTTCCGCTCCATGAACACGCCGCTCAAGCAGCGCGAGGGGCAGAACTTCCGCCCGTGGGCCGATCTCTTCCCCTATGTCAACGGCGGGCTCTTCTCCGACAACCTCGATGTCCCGCGTTTCTCCAAGCTCGCCCGCTCGTACATGATCCACATCGGGCACCTCGACTGGAAGCAGATCAACCCCGACATCTTCGGGTCCATGATCCAGGCCGTCGCCGACGATGAAGAACGCGGCGAGCTGGGCATGCACTACACCAGCGTCCCCAACATCCTCAAGGTGCTCAACCCACTCTTCCTCGACGATCTCCGCGAGAAGCTCGAAGAGGCCGGGGACGGATCTACCCAGGGCAGCAAGCGCAAGCTCCTGAACCTTCGCAACCGCATCAAACGCATCCGCGTCTTCGATCCCGCGTGCGGCTCGGGCAACTTCCTCGTCATCGCGTACAAGGAGATGCGGAAGATCGAGTTCGAGATCAACACACGCCGCGGGGAAGAGGAAAACCTGAGTGTCATCCCCCTCACCAACTTCCGTGGCATCGAGATCCGCCATTTCGCCGCCGAGATTGCCCGCCTTGCGCTTGTGATTGCGGAGTTCCAGTGCGATGTGGAATATTTGGGTGAGAAGCAGGCGCGTCTGGTGTTTTTGCCGCTTGAGAAGGCGAACTGGATCACACGCGGAAATGCTTTGCAGCTAGATTGGCTGGATGTCATGGAGGAGCAGTACGAAGTAAACGAGCGATTTAGTTCGCATCTCTATACAGAAGCCGCTATAGAGCATCAGGAGCGAATCGATTTCGAGAATGAAGGGGGGGAGACTTACATTTGCGGCAATCCGCCGTATGTCGGTTCAACATGGCAAAGCTCAGCCCAGAAAGCTGATATTCGCCATATCGCATCTAATAGAGTAAAGAATTGGAAATCTCTGGATTATGTATCTGGATGGTTTTTGAAGGCCGCGGAATTTTCACGGCTTGTTCATTGCAAATTTGCGTTCGTTTCAACGAACTCGATTTGCCAAGGGCAGCAGGTCGGTCTGCTTTGGCCCACTTTATTGTCATCGGGATTAGAAATACGATTCGCACATCAATCATTTAATTGGAGAAATTTAGCAAGCAAAAATGCTGGTGTATCAGTTGTAGTAGTAGCGATGGAGCCGAGTAATGGCTTGGCGAAGCTGCTTTACACAATTGCGGAAGATGGCGAATCGGTTTCTCGAAGTGTCGCTGGGATTAGTCCATATCTTGTTCCGGGAGAGAGCACTATTGTCCATCCAATATCACAGCCGCCTGATGAGCGTGGGCTAATGGAGTGGGGGAATAAGCCGACTGATGGCGGACATTTGTTCATGGATTTCGAGGGAAAATCGGAGAAGGCAAATGATGAGCCAAGCTCATTGAGGTATGTAAAAAGATTCTTGGGCGCCAAAGAGTTCATTCAGGGAAAACAACGGTACTGTCTTTGGATTAATGACGCTGGTGCACATGATGCTATTCAGTATCCATGGATATCAGACAGGGTGGAGCAAGTTAGAAAGATGCGGTTGGAAAGCAAGGCAGCGGAAACCCGTCCTGCAGCCGCATTTCCTCATAGATTTCGTCAGATTCAATCAGTAGCTGAAAAGCATTCCATCGTAGTGGCTCGGGTAAGTTCGGAGAACAGGGAATATCACCCCGTAGGACTTGAAAATAGTTCGGTAATTATAGGAGATAGAAATTTCGCAATATATGATGGCGATAGTTGGAATTTGTCAATTATCGCATCAAAGCTGCACGCGGTCTGGATAAAGACTGTGTGTGTGCGATTGAGAACAGACCCCTCTTACTCCAACACCCTCGGCTGGAACACCTTCCCCGTCCCGCCCCTCACCGAGCAGAACAAGGCCGACCTCACGCACTGTGCCGAGGAGATTCTCCTCGCCCGCGAACGATACTGGCCCGCGACGATCGCGGATATGTACGACCCCAAACACATGGACACCGAGTTCCCCGAGCTTCGCGCGGCCCATGAACGCAACGATGAGGTCCTCGAACGCATCTACATCGGGCGCCGCTTCAAGAACGACACCGAACGCCTCGAAAAGCTCTTCGAGATGTACACCAAGATGATCGAGAAGGAGGGCGACACGAAGAAGCCCGCCGCACGCAAGAAGAAGGCGACATCATGAGCGAGACCAAGCCCATCCCCACCATCTCGGTCAAGTACAAGCAGGGCGGCAACTCGGCCAAGTCCAACGAGCTGGGCATGCGTCCGATGCAGGAACGCGTCTACCAGAAGCGCGGCGAGCAGTACCTGCTCATCAAATCGCCACCCGCGTCGGGCAAGAGCCGCGCACTGATGTTCGTCGCTCTCGACAAGCTGGAGAATCAGGGTCTCAGACAGGCGATCGTGGTCGTCCCCGAGAAGAGCATCGGGGCGAGCTTTGCCGATGAGCCGCTGAGCGAGTTCGGGTTCTGGGCCGATTGGACCGTCGCGCCCAGGTGCAACCTCTGCAACGCGCCGGGCCCCGATGACAACGGTGGCAAGGTCGAATCCGTCAAAAAGTTCCTTGAGTCCGATGACACCATCCTGATCTGCACGCACGCGACCTTCCGCTTCGCGCTCGACCGCTTCGGGACCGAGGCGTTCGATGAGCGCCTGATCGCCGTGGACGAGTTCCATCATGTTTCTGCGAACCAGGACAATCGGCTGGGTGAGCATGTCCGGCGCCTGATCGAGCGGGACAAGGCCCACATCGTGGCGATGACGGGCTCGTACTTCCGCGGCGATGCCGAGGCCGTGCTCATGCCCGAGGACGAGGCGAAGTTCGACACGGTGACCTACACCTACTACGAGCAGATCAACGGGTACACCTACCTCAAAGAACTGGACATCGGGTACTATTTCTACAGCGGGCAATATACGGAGCGAAAAGACTCCGAGGGGCAGGCAAAGGCAAATGTATTTGACCTGATCAACACAGAAGAGAAGACGATCATCCATATCCCAAATGTCAACTCGCGTGAGAGCACGAAGGATAAGATCAAAGAGGTCGAGCACATCTTGCACGGTCTTGGCGAGTGGGAGGGCACGGACCCCGACACCGGCTTCCAGCTCGTCAAGACCCCCGAAGGGAAGTTGCTGCGCATCGCGGACCTGGTCGATGACGACCCCGCGAAGCGTGATAAGGTCGCCGCGGCCCTCAAGGATCCGGCCCACAAAGACAATCGCGATCATGTCGACATCATCATCGCTTTGGGCATGGCCAAGGAAGGGTTCGATTGGATATGGTGCGAGCACGCGCTGACGATTGGGTACCGCTCCAGTCTCACCGAGATCGTCCAGATCATCGGACGCTCCACCCGCGACGCCCCTGGCAAGACCAAGGCCCGCTTTACGAACCTGATCGCCGAGCCCGATGCGTCCGAGCAGGTCGTAACTGAGGCGGTGAACGACACCCTCAAGGCGATCGCGGCGAGTTTGCTTATGGAGCAGGTCCTTGCGCCCAAATTTGAGTTCAAGCCCAAGAACCCGCTCACCGGCGCGCAGGATGGATTCGACTACGGCGAGGACGGCTACAACCCATCGAAGTGCAATGTTGGCATCAACGACGAGACCGGCGTTTGTCAGATCGAGATAAAGGGACTCGCTGAGCCCAAGAGCCACGAGGCCAAGCGGATCTGCGAAGAAGACATAAACGAGGTTGTGACCAGCTTCGTCCAGCAGAAAGAAGCAGTTGAGCAGGGCATATTCAACGAGGAACTGATGCCAGAGGAGCTGACAGTTTCAAAGATGGGCAAGATTGTTCAGGAGATGTACCCTGGGCTTGAAGATGAGGATGTGGAAGCGATCCGTCAGCGGGCCGTTGCTGCGATGAACTTCGTCCAGCAGGGTAAAAAAACGACCCCGGATTCAGAATCTGAGTCCAAGAACACCTCGCTCATCGATGGCATTCGTAAGTTCGCTCTGAGCGTGAAAGAACTCAATATTGATCTGATCGATCAAATCAATCCGTTCGGTGAGGCCTACGCGATTCTGTCCAAGACGATGGATCCGAAGCGTTTGCAAGAAATCCATGCGATCATCGGCGTCAAGCGAACACAATTCTCGCTAGATGAAGCACGGGAGTTGGCAAAGAGAGCAAAACGCTTTTTATCCGAGCATGGCCGCTTGCCCAGCATCACAGCTCAAGATCCATGGGAGAAACGAATGGCCGAGGGCGTTGCCTTCCTCGCGCAGCAAGTCAGTAAGGACAAGGGGCAGTGATGGCCAAGCAAACCACCCAAGAAGACGCCGATCTCATCGCAGCACTCGGAGTGGAGTTAGAGCCCGAAAAGCAGGTGAAGTTCACCGCACGCGAAGAGCGGATCATTGCAGGCTTTGAAGACATCCAGCGGTTTGTTGAGGAGCACAGGCACCTCCCACAGCATGGGGAGGAGAAAGATATTTTCGAGCGTCTCTATGCCATTCGGCTCGATCGTATACGAGCGTCGAAAGAGTGGATGGAACTGTTAAAGCAGTTCGATACCGATGGATTACTCCAGCCAGAGGAGACGGGACTGGACGATGAGAAGATCGAATCCGATGAGGACCTGCTCGCAGCGCTTGGTGTAGACACTGCTGAACAGAGCGATATCACGAACCTGCGTCATGTTCGCTCGCAAGTCGATCGGAAAGCCGCAGATGAAATTGCGCGGCGTGAGCCATGCGAGGACTTTGAGAAGTACAAGCCGTTGTTCGATCAAGTCAAAGCTGAGCTGGATTCAGGGAAGCGGCAGACGCTTGAGTTCAAGCAAGACGCGGCCGCTGTCGAGGAAGGGGAGTTCTTCATCCTCGGCGGCATCATGGCTTATGTCGAGAGTATCGGCGAACTGAAAAAGACAGACTTCGATCGTGAAGACGGCCGTATCCGAGTGATCTTTGCCAATGGCACCGAGTCCAATATGCTGCTGCGATCATTTCAGAGAGCGTTGTACAAGACAGACAACAGCCGGCGCATCTCGACTCCTCCCCCGATGTTCACGGATGAGATCGACGATGACGATACAGAGTCTGGGCATATCTATGTGCTCCGAAGCTTGTCGAACGATGAGTTCATCGCAGAGAACCGCAAGGCCATCCACAAGATTGGCGTGACCGGCGGCAGCGTGAAGAGTCGAATTGCGAACGCGAAGAAGGACCCGACGTATCTGTTGGCAGAGGTCGAAATCGTTCAGACCTTCAAGCTAGCAAATATCAATCGTAAAAAGCTGGAGCAGCTACTTCAGAGATTCTTCGCGCCAGCCCGAATCGATATGCGACTCAAGGACCGTTTCGGGAGTGCCGTTGAGCCAAAAGAATGGTTCTTGGTTCCCCTTCCCGCGATCGGAGAAGCCGTTGAGCTCATCATGCGTGGCGAGCTCCACGAGTATCGGTATGACGAGAGCCAAGCGAAAATCGTGAAGGCCTGATGTATCAAGGTGGCATTTGGGCGAGTTTTTCAGAAGACCCTTGACATCGTGATTCATACGTGATACGCTGAATCACATGTCCAGAACTCAAATCTCCATTAAGCTAGACACCGACCTCCTCGCCCGCATCGACAAACTTGCTGAGGACATCAATGTCACCCGCACCGCCATAATCGAGCAGGCCATCAAGAACGACCTCCCTGAGCAGGAATCGTTCCATAAGAGCCTCGAAAACCCGGTGATCCGTGGTTTGCACGAGAAGCTGACTTCTCCGTCGGTGCTCCGATTGCTCGCCAAGCTGGCGCACACGGATATGTCTGATGAGCAGATCACTGAGATTATCGAGAAAGGGCCTCGCCAGCGTGATGCGGCCCGTTCCCGCGCTACCTCGAAGAAGAAAGGCGCTACTGGACAGGCAGGGCTGGAGGGTGCGTCATGAGCGAGCCCAAGTACCGTCTTCCGGGTCACCTGACAAAAGAAGAAGTCGCAAGCCGATTCGGCTTTGATCCAAAGACGCTGGACCGACGACGCAAAGAAGAGCCTCTGTTGGCCTGTGCTGTTAAAGCAGGAAAGTTCCTCTGGTTCCCAGTCGAGGCAGTCGACGCATATTGGGAATTAGGAGTGAAACGGGGGCGTCTCTAATGGCTGCTCCATCCGTCTTTTTACGCGACGGCCGCAAGAACTACTACACCTCGATCGAAGGTGGTGTGTATTCGACGGGCCATGCCGATCAGTATTCAGCAACCCTTGTCGCCAAACACATGAAAGAAGTCGGCATCGAAGCGTATCGCCAGGGCAAACGAGCCCTCGGCGATTACCTCTGCGACCTCATCGAAACGCACCTCGAATACCTCGAAGAAGTCGATGGGCGAGACCAAGTGCATCTCCGCAAGAAGCGCACGCATCTCATGAAGCCCGTCACCGATGGGGTCTTCAAGAAACTCAAGGAAGTGCGCAAGCAGGCGTTTGAACCATGGTGGAAATCGCTCTCTTGTGGGCCGAAGACCCGCAACGAATACATGACCTCCTGGAATGTGTTTCTCGATTGGCTGGTCTACGAGGGCAAGCTCGATGAAAACCCGATCAAGGGCAAGGTGCGCCGAGCGAGAGTGATCAAGTCAGAACGCAAGAAGCGCAGAGCATTCTCAGAAAATGAGATTCGCCGACTGCTGGGTGTTGCCGGGGATCACGAGCTGCTGTATCTGGTGGCCTATGTGACCGGAGCCAGAAACGGCGAACTCAAGCAGCTGCTCTGGTCGGATGTGCAGGAAGTTGCACAAGAACCTCGGATCGTCCTGCGGGCGGAGAGCACCAAGAACGGCAAGGCCCGCACCCTGTACCTCACCCACGAAGCGGCGGCCATGCTGGCTCATGCAAGAGATCGCGCAAGGACGCGGTTCGTGTTCCCATCCATGCCCAGCCATCACACAGTGAACAGGCATATCGAGCTTGCGGGGATCGCCAAGGAGACAGACGAGGGCATCGCTTGCTTCCACAGTCTTCGCCACACCTTCACAACCACCATCGCCAAGATGACCAAGGACGCACGTCTCGCCCAACGCATGGCCGACCACGCGGATATCACGACGACCCAGGGCTACCTGCACACCGAGCAATCGGAGCACGCAGCCGTGATGACTGGGTATCCATCGGTGCGAACCAATCTGGACTCTGAGCGCGCAGTCAGGCGCGCAGTAGAGGCTGGCCAAACGGGTCAAATCGTGTCCAATGAAGTGCCTGTGATGTCCAATGAAAACGGCACTCAAATGACTGCCAATGAGTCACTTAGTGCCGTGTCGTCTACCCTTGTCCAAGGTAGGGAAATAATGGAGCCGGGGGGAATCGAACCCCCGTGCCGGGATAGTCAGCAAGATGCTTCTACGAGTGTAGTCATTCGTTTATTCTCGACCTGACACCGGGGAATGACACCCTGTGCTTCGGCCCAGCCCCTCGAAACCTCCTCGCCAACACCCCAAGAGACACCAGGTGTTGACCAGCTCGATAATCGTGATCATGGACTCTATCGAGCGTCAAGCCCATGATCCGTAGCCAATCAGGCTGCGAGTGCGTACTGCGGTTCTGCAGATAAATTTTTGCGTACTTTTTACGAGGCTAACACGCTCCTCGACTCGCCACATAAAGCCTTCCCTATCCGGTCGAATGCCATATCGGCCCCGGAAATCTATCGATCAACCAAACCCGACACACGCCGAGGACAGTTGGTCACTCACTATTCTATACGCCCATCAGCCCGTTCGCACGGCCCGGTCGGCTGATATACATACGCACCCGAGCAATCCCGGGTTCAACGATCCCCGCTGAGCCCTTGCAAACGCTGGTTTTTCTGCTATCCTCGCGGCTGGACAATCACCCAAGGAGCCTGTTCATGCCCCAATGGCTACTCATCTCGATCCTCCTGCTCGTCGTCATCGGCACCATCATCCTCGTGATCGCCATGTTCACCGAGATGGGCACCAAGCACAAAACAGGCTCGATGAAATCGACCAAGACGCAGCACAAGTCGCGCAAGAAATAGTCGGTTTAATCGGTAGCGGGGGAGTTGCCCGAGTCTGAACTCGAACCCGAATCAGCATCGCCATCGGGCTTCTTCTGGTCCTTGGCCGAGGCGTTCTCTTCACCCTTGGGCTTGTCTTGATCCTTGTCCTTCGCTTTGGACTTCTCGCCCTTGCTCTCGCCGCCCTCGTCCTGGGCATAGCGGATCCGACCGTGATAGATACTCGCGACGGTCTTGGAGATCGACTCACAGATCGTGCTCAGCTCGTGGAATGTCAGGTCGCACTCATCAAACTGCCCGTCCATCAGGCGCTTGTTCGCCAGCGAGCGCACCAGCGCGTCGATGCGGGCCGGCGTTGGATCAGTCAGCGTGCGCGTCGCGCTCTCCACGGCATCGGACAGCATCGTGATCGCGACTTCCTTGGTCGCCGGGCGCGGGCCCGGGTAGCGATAGTCCACCTCATCGGGCAGCTGGTCCGCGGCTTCCTGCAGAATCTGCTCCGCGCTCCGCTCCTCATCCACCTGCGACGCCTGCTCGCGGGCCCGCCGATAGAAATACTCCACCAGCGTCGTCCCGTGGTGCGCCTCGATGAAGTGACGCAGTGATTTGGGCAGCCCGTGTTCGCGGGCCATCTCCGAGCCGTCCTTGACATGCCCGACGATCACCAGCAGCGACATCGCCGGCGTGAGCTTGTCGTGCTTGTTGGGCCCTCCCGATTGGTTCTCAATAAAGTACATCGGCTTGTTCATCTTCCCGATGTCGTGGTACAAGCACCCGACATAGGTCAGCAGCGCATCGGCCCCGATGCTCTCAGCCGCGCTCTCGGCGATCGACGCCACATTGAGCGAATGGTTGTAGGTCCCCGGGGCCCGCTGCTGGAGCTCACGCAGGATCGGCTGCTTAGGGTCGCGCAGCTCGATGAGTGTCATGCCCGTGGTGATATCGAACATCCGCTCGATAAACGGCAAGATAAACAGCCCGATCCCGCCAACAAGCAAGCCCGCAATAAAGGACTGCGCACCCGCGCCGAGGATCGCAAGCATGACAGTCTTCCCATCCGCCCCGATCGTCGGCAGCGAGATCAGCTGGTCGAGCATCGCCGAGAGCCCGAGCGCCAAGGCGATGGTGATCGACATCCGGATCAGCGTCCGCCGTTCACGCAAATCATCGAGCTGGGCGATCGAGCCCGCGATCCCGATGAGCATGATCGCCAAAAGCCCCGTGTGCATTCTCAGCGACATCGCGACGATCAATGCGGTCACGCCGGTGATCGCCAATGCGGTGCGTTGGTCGTAGGCGATCGAGATCAGCACCGCGATGAGCACCACGGGCGTGATCGAGCCCAGCCAGATCAGGCGCGGGTCCACGAGGCTCAGCACGCACGCGCACACGATCACGGTCGTGATCATCCCGGTCATCCACCCGATGCGAGCGGGCTTGCGGGCGATCC
>Ga0209344_10000706_pt1 | contig 52428 bp, 43 predicted proteins | sample Cruoilmetagenom6_FD_187293 | JGI IMG/M metagenome (GOLD analysis project Ga0209344, IMG submission 187293) | Oil polluted marine microbial communities from Coal Oil Point, Santa Barbara, California, USA - Santa Barbara Oil Seep Sample 6 (SPAdes)... | ecosystem: Environmental > Aquatic > Marine... | reverse complement strand
AGTGAGTAACCTTTCTGTTGACTTAAGAGCAATTTCTTCTAAAGTTGAAATTAGAATAATGGATATCTCTGGTAGAGTGATCATGGAAAGAAACAATAATGCATCAGGAAATATTGAGCAATTTGATGTCTCAAACCTTGAAAATGGATTATATATCATATCCTTAAATGATGGAAAGTCTCAAAAAACTCAGAAGTTTATAAAGACTAAATAAGAGTGCTACTGAATAGCTTTGAGGGGCAAAAGAATTTGATTCTTTTGCCCTTTTTTTTACCCAACCTTTTCTCTTTATATTTCGTCTTTTTAGCATGAAGAGATTTTTTGTTTTTCTTATAATATATTTGGGCTTGGGGGCGTCTCATATGAGTGCGCAAAACTGTCAAGCCGATTTTTATTTTTGGAGTCAGAATTTAACTGTTCAATTTATTGATTCTTCTTTTAGTTCTTTAGGGAATCACTCTTTTTATTGGGATTTTGATGACGGGTCTTCTGATACAATTGCAAATCCTTCACATACTTACAGCCAGTCTGGAACTTATTTCGTAAGCTTGTTGATAGCAGATTCTAACTGTACAGATACCATTTGGAAACAAGTAACAGTATCTAGCCCTTGTATTGCTGATTATTCTTATCAGGTTTTTGATACTACTGGAGAGGTGGGGTTTACCAACTTAACAACGCCTTCAAATGGTTTGACCTATCAGTGGGATTTTGGTGATGGGAGCCCGATAGATACTGCGAAAAGTCCGATACACTACTTTCCAGGCCCTGGAGTATATCTAGTTCAATTAATTGCGATTGGAAATGGATTAACTTGTACTCATTTGGATACGGTTTATGTCAATTATTGTAAGGCGTCTTTTGTTAGCCAATCAGACACTAATGGAGTCGCTCAGTTTATTAATACTTCACTGCCTAACCAATTCTCTACTATCTTTCTTTGGAAATTTGGAGATGGAGATTCGAGTTACACAGTAAGCCCTAGTCATAATTATTCTGCAAGTGGAGTCTATAATGTAAAATTATATATGGCAGATACTATTTCAAATTGTTTAGCAACACATTATGACTCTCTAGTTATAAATATTTCGCCGAAGTGTGAAGCGGGTTTTTTATACTCAGCCAATAAAGACACAATTTCTTTTCAGAACACAAGCACTCCTTTTACTTCTATTTTCTATGATTTTGGTGATGGAAACTCATCAACTACAGAAAATCCATTACATGTTTATGGGCAGCCTGGTACTTATATAGTTTGCCAAACAGTTACCTATCAAGGGCACTGTTCCGATGTATATTGTGATACAATTTCAATCGTTGGAGATTGTAAATCAGGTTTTAATTTTTCAATTTTAGGGGATACAGTTCAGATACAGAATACAGCAACTAATTACAATCGATTAGTATATTATTTTGGTGACGGAGATTCTTCAACTATGGAGAACCCTATCCATTTGTATCAAAATAGTGGAAACTATACTATTCAACAAATTGTATATAATGATTCAATAGCATGTAGTGATACAACTAGTAAAACTATATCAGTTACTATTTCAACTTCATGCGTTGCAAAGTATATAGTTGCAATTGATACCACGGAAATAGGAACATTGTACTTAGTCAATGAATCTTCTAATGTTCCTTCACATCAGTATTTATGGGACTTTGGTGATGGAACTACTTCAACAAACCGTACGCCAACTCATCAATATTCGGAGAATAAAGCATACAAAATTTGTTTGACAGTGAGTGATGTTTCTATGAATTGCACCTCTACATATTGCGACTCTGTTGGGCTTGATAGTACGGGAAATATTTTAAAATCAGGAGGTTTTAAGCTTAAAGTTTTGAATGGTGGATTTATTGGAGTTGAAGAAAATACTACAATGAGTGGACTTAAAGTATACCCGAATCCTACCGCTGATTTTATTGAGATTGAATTTAATTCAATTCTAACAAATACTACTTATTCTATAATAGGAATTGATGGCTCTCTAAAAGTTGAGGGAAATTTAAGTTTGATAAAGAATAGGATTGACTTACAACACCTTTCAGAAGGTTTATACTTCTTGATGATTAATTATGGAAATGAAATAGTAACGAGAAAAGTAATCAAACAATAGTTAAAAGACCGTAGGGTTATTCTATGAAAATAGATAAGGCGCTTCTTGATGACTGCAAAAAGCAGAAGAGGTTGGCTCAAAATCAGCTTTATAATGAGGTGTTTTCATACCTCATGAATATCTGTGTTCGGTATAAAAATGATTATGATTCTGCAGGAGCTAGTCTAAATGCAATTTTCTTGAAAGTTCTAGACCATTTAAATGATTTTAGAAGTGATGAAGCTTTTGTTCCTTGGATGAAACGTATTGCTGTGAACCATCTAATAGATGAGTATCGCAAGGAAAAACGAGAACGGGATAAGCTAGGCTTTCTTGAAGAAGTCGGGTTGTCAAGTCATCCAACTTCTATCCATGAAAAGGAAGCAGAATTAGATTCAGAATACTTATTAGAAATGATTCGTCAATTGCCAACAATGACAGCTAAGGTGTTTAACTTGTATGCAATAGATGGATTTAAACACAGAGAAATTGCTGAATTGTTAGAGATGAGCGAGAGTACATCCAAATGGCATTTGGGAGAAGCGCGTAAAAAATTAGTAGCCATGCTTGAAGTGTATAACGAAAAAGTATCGTGATGAAAGAAGATAATAGTAAAATTGACCAGCTCTTTAGAGAAGGTTTAAAAAAGAACTATCCTGTAGATAGTAATCTTTGGGCCGCTGTAGAGACTCAGTTACCGAGTTCCCCAAAAAGGATGGTGCCTTGGTACTTTAGTTTAAATGGAATTGCCTTAGCATTCGTGTTATTGATGAGTGCAATGATTTCAACTGATACAGTACGAATAAATACCGTTGGGAAATCGGAAGGTGTTTTTGCAAAAGATCATACCACGAAACAGAATCAAACTGAATTAGACGAAGATTATTCTTTTTCTCAAAAGAAGACTCAAGTAGAACAACCTCAAATAAAAACTAACACAACCTCAAATTCAAATACAAAACAGCCTTCAATCATTGATACTAAAAATGATATTGTAGAAACATTAGAGGTGCCTGACGTCTCCACGAAAGGTATAGCGAGGACTAATGCTGCCAATGCTTCACCAGAACCAGTAGTTCCCGATTTTAAGGTTTCGGCTATTAGTGGAAATACCGTTACCCAAAAGTTCGAAGCGAGCGTTAATGATATTAAAATGGAGGATGATTTAGCTAATCCTTCCACAAGAGAAAGTTCAGTAAAGGAAAATAATACTTCAATATCTTTTGCCTCAAAAAATCAGTTCTCTAATTTATCAACTCAGCAGAATGAAATCGAATTAATGGTTCCTAAATTGATGAAATGGAATGCAGTTTTTTCTAATTATAGTTTGCAATTAAATCCTAAGAGGAAAGAGGTCAGCTCCATTATTCAACCTCCAATCCAGCGACAGAAGCTGGCGTTAGAAATAGTAGCAATGCGGTCTTACAAATCAGATAAAATTCTAGTAATGAGTAATGAATCATTGAAAGAATATAAAGAGAATAGTGAAGTGGCAAAGTCTAATTCGAGGATGGGAATAAATTTAATCCGACCATACAAGTTTTTGACATTTGGGGTTGGTGCACATTACATAGTTCAGACCGAACAAGTTGGATATAAGGTGAATAGAGAAGAATTAGGGGTTGACATCTCTTATGATACAACTTATCGAGTGGTTAATTCAAATTTTGTAAGTAATGGAAAACCTGTATTATTGATAGAAAAACAAATCAATGAAATTGAAACTCCTTCTTTCACCTTGGTTGAAGATTATTTATATCGAACCAACACCTTTAAACGTTTATCTATTCCTGTATTCATAGGAGTTCAGAAAAATTATGGACGAATAATGGCAGAATTGCGTGCCGGCTTAGTAGCTAACTACTTGTTTGATCATCAAGGAGCATATATTTCAAAAGATTTAGCTGTTACCGAAGATTTTGGTCAATCCAACTCGATCAGAGACTTGGTATACGGGTATCAATTTAACTTGAGTTTAGGATATCAAGTTAATGAGATTGTTGGTGTAGGAGTGAGATGTGGATATGAAGAGGATCTTACATCTTTCACTAAGCAATATGATTCTAGATGGAGAAATCAGAACCTAGGTCTGTGGTTATTGTATCAACCCAACTGGTAATTGCGCTCAATTAACTCTTGTAACACCTAGTCATAAAAAAACCTGCATTGAAATTCAATGCAGGTTTTTTTATGGATTGATTGTCTTAATTTTTTGACATTCTTTTTCTATCTGTTTCATTCAAATAGATTTTACGCAGGCGAATTGATTTTGGTGTCAACTCAACATACTCATCATTTTGAATGTATTCTAATGCTTCTTCCAAGCTAAACTTAATTGGCGGTGCTAATCTTACTTTATCATCTGCTCCTGAAGAACGCATGTTGGACATTTTTTTAGATTTAGTAACATTAATAACTAAGTCTCCATCTCTGGAGTTTTCGCCTATTACTTGTCCTGCATATACATCCTCACCAGGCTCAATAAAGAATTTCCCTCTATCTTGTAATTTGTTTAATGCGTAGGCAAAAGAATTTCCGGCCTCTAAAACGATCATTGAACCGTTAATTCTTCCTGAAATTTCGCCTTTGTATGGTTGATATTCTTTGAATCTGTGAGACATAATGGCTTCTCCTGCAGTAGCAGTCATCAATTGGTTTCTCAATCCGATAATTCCTCTGGAAGGAACCTCAAATTCCAATACCATCCTGTCGCCTTTTGGAACCATAGAGAGCATTTCGCCCTTTCTTTTAGTAACCATTTCAACAGCTCTTCCGGAAACTTCCTCAGGTAAATCAATTGTTAATTCTTCAATTGGCTCACATTTTTGGCCATCAATTTCTTTGATAATTACTCTCGGTTGTCCTACCTGTAATTCATATCCTTCTCTTCGCATGGTTTCGATTAAAACAGATAAGTGTAATACTCCTCTACCATAAACGATGAAAGATTCTGCGGTTGCGCCTGGTTCAACTCTAAGGGCCAAGTTTTTTTCTAATTCCTTTTCTAGTCTTTCTTTAATGTGTCTAGAAGTAACCAACTTACCTTCTTTACCAAAGAATGGGGAATCATTAATTGTAAAAAGCATACTCATTGTCGGTTCGTCAATTGCAATGCTTTCCATTGCCTCAGGATTCTCAGCATCAGCGATTACATCACCAATCTCAAACCCTTCTAACCCAACAACCGCAGCAATATCTCCTGCTTGAACTGATTCTACTCTAAGCTTACCTAAACCTTCGAAACTAAATAATTCTTTGATTTTAACTTTAGTAGTTCTTCCGTCTCTTTTAATCAAGGATACAGTCATGCCTTCTTTTAAGGTTCCTCTTTTTAATCGACCAATCGCAATACGACCAGTATAATTAGAGTAATCTAGGGAAGTAATCAACATTTGAGTGTTTCCTTCAGGAACTTCATATTTAGGGATATGTTCTAAAATAGAATCCAATAAAGGAGTGATATCATTTGTTCTTTCTTTCCAATCATAAGAAAACCATTCTTCTTTAGCAGAACCATAAACTGAAGGGAAGTCTAACTGATCTTCCGTAGCATCCAATTGAAACATAAGATCAAACACTGCTTCATGAACGATATCAGGAGTACAGTTTGGCTTGTCTACTTTATTAATAACAACAATCGGCTTTAAACCCATCGCAATCGCTTTTTGCAATACGAAACGAGTCTGAGGCATAGGGCCTTCAAAAGCATCAACCAATAAAAGTACGCCATCAGCCATGTTTAATACTCGTTCTACTTCTCCTCCAAAATCGGCGTGACCTGGAGTATCAATGATGTTTATTTTAACATCTTTGTACATCATCGAAACGTTTTTAGAAAGGATTGTAATTCCTCTTTCTCGTTCGATATCATTGTTGTCCATGATTAATTCGCCTACTTTCTCGTGTTCTTGAAAAAGTTTTCCAGCGGCTAATAATTTATCAACCAATGTGGTTTTCCCGTGGTCAACGTGAGCGATAATCGCAATATTTCTTATGTCTTGCATTGTATTTTAAAATAGGGCGCAAAGTTAAACTTTAATTCCTTCTTATTAATTTATTGCTGATATATTTATGGAATAAAAAAAGGTGACTAGTTTCCTAATCACCTTTTTGACTTTAATTTAATTTCTCTTCTATTTCTCTTCTCTTGGATGTGCTACGTTCACCTTCAAGTTTCTTTCCATAAAAAGATAACTGTCCAATGCTTCTACAGCCTTTGTACCCGCTTCATCTGAAGCCATTTCTACGAAACCAAATCCTTTAGATCGTCCGCTAAATTTGTCAGTTATAATTTTAACTGATACAACATCGCCATATTCAGCGAAGAGATTCCCTAAGTCATCTTCTGTGCACTTGTAAGGAATGTTTCCTACGTAAATGTTCATAATAAAAAATAATATAATGTGGGTACAAAGTAAATAAATTATTCCAAACATCAAATAAAAAGGTGAAATAATAATAGATACTTTACTGAATAGGTTTGCTATAAATTACTTTTGAATGTCTTCTGAAACTCTTCCCATGGTGTGGTTTTATATTCATCAGTTACCAAAAAATGAAGAATTGGTTCCAAGTTTTCAGGTGTTTGGTATCCAGGCACTGACTGTATCAAGTTAAAGCCTTCATCTAAATAGACAATGGTTGGATAGCTCATTTTGCCATTCATTAATGCAATGGCAATGTTGTGAGGGTGCCTTCTTTGGTCAGGTTTTTCATTTACAAAGGTTTGGTTGCCTACTGTTATGGTATCTTTCCGTTCGGCGTCTAATTTTACCGCATAATAATGTTTAGACACAAAGTTTACAATTTCAGGATTAGTAAAGGTTGCGGCATCCATTCTTTTACACCATCCACACCAATCAGTATATACATCAATTAGGATTTTTCTGGGTTCTTTTTGAATTTTTTCGAAAGCTTCCTCAATAGAAATCCATTCTATTTTTTCTGCTTTTTGGGCAAATCCAGAAACTGTGTAAAATGACAATAGTAATAGGGGAAGTATTTTTCTCATCTTATAAAATTAATTAAGTTTATGCAGAATTGTCAAGTCTACCGTCTGACAATTTTCTTGTTTGTCATTCTTAAAAGAATACTGCCACTTTACAATAGCCGTGCCTTTTTCTTTAGAGATTGACATTTGATCCACCTTTACAAAACATTGAATAGGTTGATCGGCATAAATTGGTTTTAAAAATTTCCAATTACTCACTTCCATACCTGCAATAACTGTATGACCAAAAAGGGGTATCCATTTTTTTCGATAAAAGACATTGAAAATATGCGGACCACTAGCGATTAAGCCTTTGAAAAAACTTTGATTAGCAATGTCTATGTTAGTATGAAAATCTAGTGGGTCGTATCTCTTTGCAAAGTCGATTATCTCTTCTTTAGAAAGGCTGATTGAGCCAAAATCGATATTTAGCTTTTCTGAAATTTTCATGAGTTTTGAGTATTACTTTTTGGAGATAAAGGTAAAGTCTTCACCATCCATTAGCCCTGTAATTAAACGCCCTTCAGTTTTTACAGTAAAGCTTTCAGCATTAAGCTTGTTGTAAATTATTCTTTGTGGAAAGTCATGACGGGAATTTCTGAACGTCCATTGGTCTAAGTTTCTTTTCACTAAGGTAAAAAGAATTGGGCCTTGTTGATTTATGGTAGCGATATAACAAATAGCATTATGAATAGTTTTTATGCTCAATTGTTCTTTAAATATGGTATCCGTATCTTTAATATAGTAGCCTGTACCCTCTAATTCTTTATCGGGAGAGATTTCCCAATTTTCTATCATTTTACCACCATCCTCATCTACAGAAACCCATTCTCCAGCTAGCCAATATAGATTTTCAATAGGTTGATTAGCTTCAGGAATATCCTTCTTTTTGTTGCCTTTAGCTACAACGAAGAGGATTAATACCATAAAGCCAATGAGTAATCCAAAAAAGAAGTATTTAATGCCTGATTTCATTCTATTAGTGTATTCCGTGCATCCATTTTCTTAAAGTAGGAACCATTAATAGAAGAATTCCGGAGGCAATAGCTACAACCATAACACCCCAAGTTAGGTATGTGCTAGAATAAGCATTTAATGTTTCCATCACTGTAGGATTTTCACTTCCACCTTCTACTGCTGTTAATTCACCTATTAACCCACCTAATTTATTTCCTAAAGAGATAGAAAGAAACCAAATCCCCATTATGAATCCAACCATTTTCTTTGGAGATAATTTGGTTATCATTGACAATCCAACAGGTGACAAGCTTAATTCACCTGAGGTGTGGAAGAAGTACATCAATACGATAAAGATTACAGGAACAAGACCTTCATTTGCAAAGAATTTACCTCCGATTACTAGTATACCAAACCCCACTGCTATCTGGGAAAGTCCTAAAACAAACTTCATTGGAGTGGAAGGTTCTTTTCCTTTACTTCTCAATTTTATCCACATCCAAGAAAAAGCAGGAGCTAATAGAATAATGAAGAATGAATTAAAGAATTGAAAAATGGATGCAGGTAATTCAGATCCTAATACCATACGATCTACATTTCTTGCAGTAAAGAGAGTGATGGACCCACCGGCTTGTTCGAACAATGCCCAGAATATAGCATGGAATAGAAAAAGGACAACAACTACCCATAGCTTTTGCTGAACAGGTTTTTCCTCGTTTCTAGCATCAAAGATGATATAACCTAAAATTCCTATGCTTAGTACCACGAGAATTATTGTTATTAAGTCGCTTAAGTTTAAGAATAGCGAACAAATTGGTACAAAGAAGATGGCTGCTAAAATGGTAATTAATTGTTTCTTTTTCAGTTTTGGATCATCGATTTTTGTAAAGTTATTTGCTTCTTCTTCTAGACGTTTATTTCGATCTTCAGTTGTCGCGTGCAACAGCTTGATGTCCTCTTTTTCGTCTATTTCCGGAAATGTTTCTAAGCTAGCGGGGTTGATACCTTTCTTCCCAAAAATTTTAGGCCCTGCCAACCAAAATACTAATAAACCAACAAGCATTCCGATACCTGCTAATCCAAATCCATAATCCCAGCTGATTCTTTCACCAACGTATCCGCAAGTTACAATAGAAAGTAGAGCACCAATATTTACCCCCATGTAGAAAATGGTGTAAGCTCCATCTTTTCGGCTATCATTCAGTCCATAAAAGTTTCCTAAAAAGGAAGAAATATTTGGCTTAAAAAAACCATTTCCAACAATTATAAAAGCCAAGGAAAGGAAAAATAGATTTAAGTTACCATGAAAATACATTCCTTCTAATGCTAATGCAAAATGACCTATCATCATCATTACACCACCAAATAAGATAGCTTTTCTAAAACCCAAAACTTTATCGGCTAATACTCCTCCAATCACAGGAAATAAATAGGCCATAGCAGTGTATGAGCCATAAATTCCTAATGATTTAGCATCGGCGTCAGCAAAGCTCATGTCTACAAAAAGCTCTTTCACCATATAGAGGATAAGTAATGTACGCATCCCATAGTAAGAGAATCGTTCCCACATTTCTGCAAAAAAGCAAACAAACAATGCTTTTGGGTGCAATTTCCTATTGGTGAAAATAATTATTGGAACCCAGATAATAACAAATATCCAGGAAACGATCATTATGCCTTTTGCAATATCCATCTTAAGTAAGTTTAGCGTTTATGCCTCTTTTATCTCTATTTGTTCTGTATTTTGAAGTGGAGATTCAGGTTGTGCGTCTTCTGCACCATGAGTTAAGCGTTTCAATGGTTTAAGTAATGCAATAACCAGTAATCCGATAATTGTACAGAAAATAGCAATACCTGTAAAAATTTCTAATTCACCTGCTGATTGTGACCATTCTCCAACTAAGCCAGCCACTTTGTTTCCTAAGCCTGTAGCTGCAAAATATGCACCCATCATTAATGAAGCATATTTTAGTGGAGCTAATTTGGTGATGAACGATAGCGCAACGGGAGATGCACATAACTCTCCAACTGTATGGAATAAATAAGCTAATACTAACCAGTACATAGCTGATTCTCCTTGAGCTTCAAATTCTAGTGATGCCGCAGACATGAATAAAAATCCCCACCCCATGATAATAACACCAATCGCCATTTTAAATAATGAAGAAGATTCTTTTCCTTTCTTTTTCCAGTTATACCAGAAAGCAGCAATAGGTACACCCAAAGTGATAATAAAGAATGCATTCACTGACTGAAACCATGAAGCAGGAACAGTGAAATCTAAAAAGCCTATATATAAGTCAGTTTTTTGTGCGGTATAGATATTCATTAATCCGCCTGCTTGTTCAAAAGCTCCCCAGAAAACTATAATTAAGGCAAATGAGATAAGCATAACTTTCATTCTGTCCATTTCTATCTTTGTTAATGGTCTTTTCTTGGCCTCTGCTTCAGCAGGTGATAAATCTTTTGTGGCTTCACCTACCCCTTTCAAATACTTTTGGCCCCATACAAATACTGCTTGACCCAATAACATACCTATACCTGCTAAACCAAAACCATAATGCCATCCGTAGTTTTCACCTAAATAACCTACCGCAAGTGCCGAAAGAAAAGCACCTACATTAATACCAATGTAGAATATTGTAAACCCCTTGTCTCTTCTATCATCTCCTGGAGGGTATAATCCACCAACCATTGTTGAGATATTGGGTTTTAAACCTCCAACACCTAGAATAATTAATCCAAGTCCGGCATAAAATGCCCAAAGGGCTTCCACTGCTAATATACCATGTCCAAAACAAAGCAATATTCCTCCCAGCATTACTGTCTTTTTTTGACCTAAATATTTATCAGCAATAATACCTCCTGCGATAGACATAACATAAACGAGCATTGTATATGTTCCATAAAGGGACAAAGCATCACTTTCTTCCCAACCAAAACCGGGGTTGTCCCCGTTAACAGAACTAATTAGGAATAAAACTAAGATTGCTCGCATTCCATAGTAGCTAAATCTTTCCCATAATTCTGTAAAGAATAGAATATATAATCCTTTTGGGTGTCCCCATAAATCTTCATGTTTTTCCATATCGCAGTCTGCTTTTTTTAGATTAAGTGTCCTAAAGTAGTAAATTTTAACTTTAGAAAAATGATTGTTTAAATTCTTATAAATTCTCTTTGATAAAATTCGTCATTAAGGTATACAGGTGGAATCGTGTGTTTCCACCATAAATACCATGATTTTTATCGGGATACGAGAATTGAGTAAATTGTTTGTCTGCATTGACTAGAGCAGTAGTCATTTCAGCAGCATTTTGATAATGCACATTATCGTCTGCAGTTCCATGAACTAATAAATACTTTCCTTCCAGTTTTCCAACGTGATTTATTGGCGAATTATCATCATAACCCTCGGGATTTTCTTGTGGTGTTTGCATGTATCGTTCTGTGTAGATAGAGTCGTAGAACCTCCAGTTAGTTACCGGAGCTACTGCAATTGCCATTTTGAACTGCTCGGCTCCTTTTAGTAAAAGGTTAGAAGACATAAATCCACCGTAGCTCCAACCTTGAACTCCAATTCTATCTCCGTCTACATATGGTAAAGTTGCAAAATGTTTAGCAGCTTCTATCTGATCTAGCACTTCAAGTTTTCCCAGTTGCTTGTAAGTACACTTTTTGAATTCTGCACCCCTAGCTCCAGTTCCTCTATTGTCTACAGAAACGACAATGTAGCCTTGTTGTGCCAACATCTGATGCCAGAAATAATTGGAACTTCCCCAGCTATCAGTTACCGTTTGTGAGCCAGGACCACCGTAAATTGTTAAAAATACTGGATACTTTTTTGAAGCGTCAAAGTTTGCAGGCTTAATCATCCATGCATTTAAAGAAATACCCTCTGAAGTTTTGAATGAAAAGAACTCTTTTGGAGCAATTGCTAGTTGGTCTAACTTTTCATTAAGAGCTTTATTGTCTTCTAATACTCGCTTTACTTTTCCATCGTTGGTATTCAAAGTAATGTAGTAAGGGTGATTGGCATCAGTATGGTAATTGATAAAGTAATCAAATGAGTTACTAAACGACGCATCATTTGTTCCTGCTTTAGCTGTTAATTTCTTTTTAGATTTTCCATTTAATCCTATGCTGTAAACATGTCGTTCCATAGGCGAAACCTCTGCCGACTGAAAGTATACCTTTTTGTTTTTCTCATCAATTCCATACAGTTCAGTTATATCAAATTCTCCTTTAGTGATTTGATTGACTTTTCCTCCATTTAAAAAATGCTGATATATGTGGTTAAAACCATCTCTCTCACTCAAAACGATGTAACTTTTTTGATCCTCCATAAACTCGATAAAGAAAGGCATTTCAATATAAGTGTCTGAGGTTTCAGTGTAAGTTGTTTTTACTTTTCCTGTAGTTGTATTTGCGATATTGATATCCAACTCATTTTGATGACGATTGCTACATAAAAGAGCTAACTGATTCTCTGATTTCGTCCATTGAATAGCAGTGATGTATTCGTAAGGTTTTGTCAGTTCAACGTCAACTGTATTGCCGTTTTCTAAATGATAAACGTGAATACTCACTTTTGAATTTTCTTCTCCAGCTTTTGGATATTTGAATTCGTAATCAGTAGGGTAGAGGCTTCCGTACATGGCCATATTAAATTGCTTTACACTACTTTCGTCAAATTTGTAATAAGCAATCTGGCTGCCATCATTCGCCCACTGAAAAGCTTGAACCAATACCAGTTCTTCTTCATAAACCCAGTCGGATGCTCCATTAATAATTTTATTGTACTCTCCATCTGTTGTAACAGCAGTTTCTTTCATGGTTTTTAAATCCACATAAAAGAGGTTGTTATCTCTTACGAAACCAACTTTGTCCGCAGAGGGAGAAAAGGTAGCATACATTTGTTTGTTGCCATCAGTGAGCTTTTGCAACTTACCAGAATTAAGTTCGACTACAAAGTATTGAGATTTGGACGAGTGTCTATAGATACTTTCTTGGTCTGTGGCAATAAGCATCTTCTTTTCATCTGCACTGAAGCTGTAATCATTGATGGAAATTGCTTCGTTATCGTATTTTAAAACTCCTGGCTTTATAATAGTATCTACAGCCTTTCCAGTATTGTATGCGTATTTTACTATAAAAGTTCCCTGCTTTGAACGCTCTAAAGTGGTGTAGTGCAGGCCATCTTTCATGGAGGTTAACCCTCTCACATATTTTGGAGAATAACTGTATTTTTTCCAAATGTCTTCTAGTGAAATTTGTCCTGTATTCTGAGCTTTTATAGTGGTAGAAAAGCCGATAATCAATGCTGCTGCAGCAAGATAAATTTTATTCATAAATAGAAAATTAAATTACGAGGCTCGAATTTACTTAAATCTGTTCAAAGTATTTAACAACGCAGTACAAACGGCCTATTGAGCTGATGAATTGTTGTGCATTGGATCGCCATCCTTTTTGTTAGGAAGAGCAATTTGAAATAGGAATCCAAACAAAATAACAAGCGCTGGGCCGATCAGGTTATACCATAAATAACCTATTTCATAGATTCCGCTTCTATTCAAATAAAACAATACCCCGATTAGAATCTGAGAAATCACGGCGGAGATAAAAATTGCATTTCCTTTAATGTATTTAAAAAAGAAAGCGACTAAGAAAACACCTAAAATGGTTCCATAAAATAGAGAACCTAGGATGTTAACAGCTTCAATTAAGTTCTCGAAAAGACTCGCTAAAGTTGCGAACAGAATAGCGAATACTCCAAATAATCCTGTCAACAGTTTTGATGCTTTTAAATAATGAGTGTCTGAGCCTTCCTTTTTGAAATTTCGTTTGTACATATCAACCGTGGCAGTGGAACCTAATGCGTTTAATTCTGAAGAAGTGGAAGACATGGCTGCGGAGAAAATGACCGCGAGTAATAATCCAATCACACCAATAGGAAGGTAGTTAATAACAAACGTGATGAAGATGTAATCGTCGTCTTTAGTTTCAGCATTCTCATCTACTTTAAGTATGAGTGCTTTACTTTCTTCGCGCATTGCATCTGCCTTCGCTTGCAGTTGATTGATGGTCGTTTTCTGCGCTTCTATTATTACAGTCTCTCCATTTTCTTTGGCTGCTACAAAATCTAATTGTGCTTGTTTTTTGGTTTCAATGAGTTGATTATAATTGCTTTCCAACTGATTGAATTCTTCAGCATATTCTGACTGTTGAACTTTAGCGATGTTTGCTTCATTAAAGTGAATAGGAGGAGTAGTGAATTGATAAAATACGAAAACCATAACTCCTACGAATAGGATAAAGAATTGCATTGGAATCTTCAGCAATCCATTGAACATTAAACCGAGTCGACTTTCTTTGACTGAACTCCCAGAAAGGTATCGTTGCACTTGAGATTGATCAGTACCGAAATAGGAAAGTTGGAGGAATAGTCCACCGATTAGACCTGACCAAATGTTGTATTTGGATTCAGGGTTAAATTCTGTATCGATAATGTTTAATTTGCCCATGGCACCTGCAATGTCCAATGATTGTCCAAAGTTCACAGAGTCTCCAATAAAGGAAATCAGCATTCCAAATGCGATGAACATGCCTAAAAAAATGATTCCCATTTGTTGCTTATGGGTTTGACTCACTGCTTTGGTTCCACCGGAGACGGTGTAAATGATTACCAAAATTCCAATGAAAAGTATGGTAAAATTAAGACTCCAACCGACTATTTGCGATAAAATAATAGCAGGTGCATAAATGGTAATTCCTGCTGCTAACCCTCTCTGAATTAAAAACAAAATGGCTGTTAATGCCCGGGTTTTATTATCGAATCTTGATTCTAGAAATTCGTAGGCAGTATAAACTTTTAATCGATAGTATAATGGAATAAAAACGGCTGAAATGATAATCATAGCCAATGGCAATCCAAAATAAAATTGCACAAAGCCCATTCCCTCCATATAGGCTTGCCCTGGGGTAGAAAGAAAAGTGATGGCGCTTGCTTGCGTGGCCATAACGGATAAACCGATGGTCCACCAATTTGAAGCTTTATCTCCTAGTAAATAACTCTCTATGTTTTTGCTGCCACGTGTCTTCCACACGCCATATGCCACTATGGTAAATAGTGTAGTCAGCATTACTGTCCAATCAATCCAGCTTAATTCAGTCATGTTGTGATGTAATTTCAGTCAACAAGAATAAGCATTTCAGCAGTAGAAAATAGAATGGTTTAAGAAATCTTAACCTTCGAAGTGCAGCGAAAGGATGAACATTTTTGGTAACATTCGTTCAATAGGGTTAGAGAAAATTGTGTTGTCACGAACGATAATATTTTTTATGCCGTAGGACATTTTTCCTTCAATCGAGAATTTGAAATAAGGTAAAAAGAAATCTGTTCCAATACCTACTTCAGCGGCCACGTATTGAGACTGCTGTTTTACGATTAATTCACGTAAGTCCGCATTGTTTACATCCTCATTTGAGGCTAAATCTATAACATACTTACCTCCTGCAATTAAATAAGCTGCAAAATTATTTAATCGTTGAGAACGGTATTTAAAAAGTAATGGCAGCTCAATATTAGTTGATTCTAATGGCTTGATTAATACTTCTGACTCTCCTGTTGAAGGATTATTAAAAGTGTAATTTAAATTTCGTTGAGCGAAGGAAAGCGTAGGCACAAATCGCAAGGAAAAGAATTCATTGAAGTGAAGTGCAGAAACAATTCCTAAATTAAAGCCACTTTGACTTTCAACGTCTATTCTTAAAAGACTATCATTCTTAAAATCGATTTGCTTTCTGTCTAGTGTATATGAAGCATTGTTTAAACCTAGAGAGAACCCGAAATGTATCCTTTTTTGCTTAAAGTTGGGCAAATTCTCAACCTTTGGCTTCTGGGCCAATGCAATAAAGCTCGTGAAAATTAGTAAGCTAAATAAAAGAGATCTCAGATTCATAAAATAGGTAGTGTTTACAATGGTACAAACGTAAGAAGAAGAAAATTATTTCTCTCCTAAATAAATACTTGCGATGCCAAAAAATAGAGGATGTACGGTAATATTTTTATAACCACATTTCTGATAAATCTTCACAAAATCATCTCCTTCAGGAAAAGCATTCACCGATTCAGGTAAATAAGTATATGCTGAACTGTCTTTGGAGACTAATTTGCCAATTGTTGGCAAAATGTTCAAGAAATAGAAGTTATAAATTTGTTTAATAGGAAATCTCTTCGGCTTAGAAAACTCTAAAACTGCTGTTTTTCCTCCAGGACGCAATACTCTATTCATTTCAGAAAGGCCTTTCTCTAGATGCTCGAAGTTTCGAACACCAAACCCTACAGTAATTGCATCAAAATGATTGCTATCGAAAGGAAGGTTTTCTGAATCGCCTAATAACATTTCAATTCTATCGTCATGGCCTTTTTTCTTCATCTTCTCACGTCCAACTTCCAACATGCCAGAACTGATGTCAATTCCTGTCACTTTAGTAGGATTTAAAGACAAGGCTTCAATTGCAAAATCTCCGGTTCCTGTTGCAACATCTAAAATTTGTTTTGGATGAATATCCTTTAGTAAGCGTATCGCCTTTTTACGCCATAGGATATCAATACCTAACGATAGAAAATGATTCAAAAAGTCATATCTAGCTGAGATGTTGTTGAACATTTCAGCGACTTGCTCTTTTTTTCCTTCTGCTTTGTCTTTGTAGGGAACTACTGCCATTTTTTCTCTTAATTAAGCTATTGCTTCAACTTGAACTTCTGCTAGCATCAGTCCATCAAATTCAATTTTATAAGGAATCACTTTTTTCAACTGGTTCACAAAGTGGGGATTAAATGGAGCCTTGATTTTTAAATAATTTTCAGTAAAACCATGCATAAACCCATCGTGATTTTCTGTTTCGAACAATACAGTAACCGGTTTGCCAAGTTGTTGTTCATAAAAGTGACGTTTCTTTTTATCTGATAATAGATGTAATTGTTTACTACGTTCCTTTCTAATCTCCATCGGAATAACATCTTCACTTCTAACGGCGGTAGTGTTATTTCTTTCGGAATAAGTGAACACATGTAAGTAGGAGATGTTTATATCTTTTAGGAAGTGAACAGTTTTCATGAATTCTTCGTCTGTTTCTCCAGGATAACCCACGATTACATCTACACCTATACAAGCGTCAGGCATTAGTTGTTTGATTTGCTCGATTCTATTTCGATATAGATCAGTTGCATATCTTCTACGCATCAACTTCAATATATTGTCGCTTCCGGATTGTAGAGGGATATGAAAGTGAGGTACAAAACTTCTACTTTTAGCCACAAAATCTATAATTTCATTGCTTAATAAGTTCGGCTCGATGGATGAAATTCTAAATCGATCGATTCCTTTAATTTTATCCAACTCTTGAACTAGTCCGAAAAAGTTTTCTTCGGTTCCTTTTCCAAAATCACCAATGTTTACTCCTGTTAAAACCACTTCTTTTACATCTGTATCAGCAACTTCTTTAGCAACTGATAAAGTTTGGGCAATAGTATTGCTCCTACTTCTTCCTCTAGCTAATGGAATTGTACAGAATGAGCAGAAATAATCACATCCGTCTTGCACTTTTAAGAAAGTACGTGTACGATCGCCGATAGAGTAGGAAGGAATAAATTCTCTAACATGTTTTATTTCTGAAGCAACTATTTTAGATTCTCTCTCTGCATCTACTTTAGCGATATGTTCAAGTATATTGAATTTTTCGGCAGCTCCAAGTACCATATTTACTCCCTTGATTTTGGAGATTTCTTCAGGTTTCAACTGTGCATAGCAACCAATAATTGCAACATAGGCATCAGGAGATATCTTTTTTGCTTGTTTGACGAGTTGCTTGCATTTTTTGTCTGCATTCTCAGTTACAGAGCAAGTGTTAATGATAAAGATGTCTGGTCGATCTTGAAAATCAACACGTGCGTATCCAGCTTCTTCAAAAGTTCTAGCTATGCCAGAGGTTTCTGAAAAATTCAGCTTGCAGCCAAGTGTGTAAAATGCGACTTTCTTACTGTGATTCATGAGGGCGCAAAGTTACCAAATTCAAGTAGAAATAATAAGCTATTTATTGGATAGTGGTGATGATGAAATGAAGGAACACTTTTATCTATAAAAATGAGCAAAAACGCTATAAATTTAGCATATTCGCAGTGTGGGAAAACAGGTTAGTTTAATATTCGTTTTTTTAATGTTTTTGGGCTGTACCAGCAGAAGGGAGCAGTATAAAGACGTTGCTATATTTAGATACAACGAGCCCAATGGGATAACCTCTTTGGATCCTGCTTTTACCAGAAATCTGGAGAATATTTCTGCTGTAAACCAATTATTCAATGGATTGGTTCAAATGGATGAGAACTTAAATGTGGTTCCTTGTATTGCTAAATCTTGGGAGGTTTTGGATTCAGGTAAATTGTATCGATTTGTTTTAAGAAACGATGTGTTATTTCACGAAAGTGACTTGTTTGAGAATGAATTAAGTCGGAAAGTAACAGCTCGAGATTTTGAATATAGCTTTAATCGTCTGGTTGATCAAGGTTTAGCCTCTCCAGGTTCTTGGGTTTTTAATTTTGTGCAAAAAGATTCAGTTGATAATTATGCCTTTAGAGCAATCTCAGATTCGGTTTTGGAGATTGAATTGAAAACGGCTTTTCCACCATTTTTAGGTATTTTGACAATGCAATATTGTTCAGTTGTACCAGAAGAGGTAGTTACTCATTACGGAGAAGATTTTAGGCAACATCCTATAGGCACCGGACCATTTAAATTTAAATTTTGGAGTGAATCCAATAAACTAGTCTTTGTAAAGAATGAAGAATACTTTGAGTTGGATGAAGATGGAAATAGGCTGCCCTATATAGATGCTGTCAACGTAACTTTCAATAAAGACGAAGAGGTTGCATTTTTGAAGTTTTTAAAAGGTGATCTCGATTATATTTCTGGATTAAATGGCAGCTATAAGGACGAAATCTTGAATTCTGACGGAGGTTTGAAAGTGAAATACGCAGACCGTGTAAAAATGATAACTGTTCCATATTTAAATACTGAATACTTGGGGTTCAATTTACAAGCAAAGGAAATTGTTGATGGAAGTTCTCCATTGAAGTATTTGCAAGTTCGTCAAGCCATCAATTATGGGTTCAATCGTAAAAAGATGTTGTTGTATTTGAGAAAGGGAATTGGCACTCCTGCTATTAATGGGTTTATTCCAAAAGGACTTCCTGGTTTTACTCCTGAATTTGAAGGTTACGATTATAATCCAAAAAAGGCAAAGGCTTTATTAAGAGAAGTAGGGTTTGACAAGCAAAACAAAGTGCCTAAAATTACTTTGAACACCACAGCTCAATACCTAGATTTATGCGAGTATATACAGCATGAGTTAAAAGACATTGGAATATCGTTAGAAATTGAAGTCAATCCATCAGGGACACATAATGAAATGGTCGCACAAGGGAATATGACTTTTTTTAGAAAGTCCTGGGTGGCAGATTATCCCGATGCAGAAAACTATTTGGCACTTTTTTATGGAAAAAATCTAGCTCCTGACGGTCCTAATTACACAAGATATAGCTCAAGTGAATACGATCGATTATATTGGAGCGGATTAAGTGAACCGAACGATAGTGCTAGAATTGCTTTGTATGAAGAGATGGATAAAATGATCATAAAAGATGCTGCAATAGTGCCGCTCTTTTACGACCAAGTTGTAAGATTTGTTCCCAAATCCTTAGAAGGTTTGGGTGTAAATCCCATGAATTTATTATCCCTTAAAAAAGTAAAAATGTGATCAATATTATTTTGAGAATAAACCCTTTAATAAAGAGAGCACGAATAAAACAATAAAGATAAAAAATAGGATTTTTGCAATGGATGCGGCTCCAGCGGCTATACCACCAAAACCAAATACTGCTGCGATTAATGCGATAATTAAAAATGTGATTGTCCAACGTAACATAATTTCTAAGTTTTATGGTTATTCTATGTTTGAAACAATAAAAATTCCAAAGTTGATTGATTTGTGTTATAAGTCTCAAATTGAGGCAATTAAGGTTGTCTGCTTTTTGTCTTTTTTTTATGTAGATTTAGAAAATGATGTCTTTTTTCTCCAAGAGTGAGCATTAAATACACAACAACTGATTTGAATTTGATTGAAAACCAATACTGAAACTCCACTTTTGATGCGATTATTTAAATTAATTTTCTTGCTAATCTTGTTCATTGGTAATAAAACTTCATTTGCTAATGAAGTTAAAACCTACCAAGACTGGAAACAGCTTTCTGCTCAATATTTAGAAATTAATGACAGTCTTCATTATTTTTATTTAAATAAAGCACTATTAAGCATTGATGCAAATAACCCGAACTACCTATTAACGGCTTTGTCAACAGCTAAAGCAGCAACAAGGGTTTCTTTATTAGATACGGCAGAGCGCTTGTTGAATCATATCCAAGATGATTTATATAATTCTAACGACAGTGTCTCTCTATCTCAGTACTATTATACCCGATCTGAAATTTCTCAAAAACGAGGGCAGTTAATAAAGGCAGAAAATGAGATATCTAGGGCAATAGATTTTGCATTACCGAATGCTACATTAGAATTAGCTAGAGCTTACAATACTTATGCTGCTATTTTATTTCGAAAAGGTAAGCAAGAAGAGAGTCTGAATACACTCTTTAAAGTAGAGAAGGTTTATGCAAGAGATTCTTCTATTATTGTGGAGTATGCTAATAGTAATAACAATATTGGAAATATCTATCAAGAGATAGGTAACTATCAGAAGGCGTTAACTTATCACTATAAAGCTTGTAAAATTAATAGAATATTAAATAAGAATACCAACCTATTGATTTCTTACAACAACATTGCGGTGTCACATATTATGCTGAAGAATAACGATAGCGCATTATATTATTTAGACTTGATTATAAAGGACCCTAACAATTTTTCCACCTCCCACATTAATAGTAAAGCCTACCTAAATATTGGAATTATCTATTTAGAGAAGAAGCAGTTTGACAAAGCGATTCTAAACCTTAATCAATCAAAAGAGATATGTCTCAAGAACAATGATAAAGTAGGCTCTATTATCGCTTTGTTTAATCTGGGGGAGTGCTACATACAGAACGGAGAGTTGAGTAAAGGCGAAGAGGTTTTAAATCAAGCATTAAAACTCACTCGAGAGATTGGTGTAAATCGATATTATTCTGAGGTCTATACTCTTTTGGTTCGCTTAAGCGTAAAGAAGAATGATTACAAATCAGCACTGAAATACCAACAAGCTTACTCCCGATATAAAGATTCTTTATATGATAAAGTTGAAGTAAAGGTTTTGGAGAACTTAGAAGTGAAGTATAATCAAGAACGACAAATTTTTCGTGATAGTTTAGAGCGTGTTAGGGAGAATAATTTAATTGCATTAGCTCAAGAAAAGAGGATACAACAATTGGAAAGCGAGCAAAACATTAGAAACCTTTTGAGCATTTGTCTTTTATTTATTGCAGGTTTGCTGTTTTTGATTTACAGCAAGTATAGAGCTCAGAAAAAAAGTAATGCCATTATCGATGCGACTAACGAAGAGTTAAAACGAACATTAATTAGTAAAGAAGAGAAAGAGGTGCTTCTGAAGGAAATTCACCATCGTGTTAAGAATAATCTCCAAATTATTTCAAGTTTAATGCGTCTACAGTCGAATACCAGTAAGAGTTATCAGCTAAAGGCAAACTATCAGGAAATGCAAGGGCGTATTAACTCCATGGCGTTAGTTCATCAGCAACTTTATGGATCTAAGGATTTTGCCACAATTGATGTAGCCGACTATATTAATACACTTGTAGACAGGGTTCAAAGTGTGTACTCAAGTGAAGGGATTGAAGTAGAAAAGAGTATAGAAATAAAAGATTTAACTATAGAAGAGCTTATACCATTAGGTTTGTTGGTGAATGAATTATTGACAAATTGCTTTAAGTATGCATTTAAATCAGATAGTGGATTCATAAAAATTATCGTGAAATATGCCGATGGAAAAAGATATCTTTCTATTACTGACAATGGGGTAGGATTGGATAATCCGGATGAAGCATTTGATAAAGGGACTTTTGGTGCTGAGTTATTTAAAACTTTGGTCTTGCAGTTAGATGGAGAGTATAAATTAAGTTCAGAAAACGGTCTCAAAGTAGAAGTTTATTTTTAAATAAACGTTTTCAATAGTATTCCTAAATGGATACCATTATTCTTTGTGAATACTTTTGTTGAATTAAAATTCATTTCTAATTGTCACACAGTAAAAAGAAAATGGCCAATTATGCTATAATAATTGACCATTTCAAATTGAGTTTGATATTAGATTAATCCATTTCTTCGGCTCTTTTCATCCTTTGCATTGGATTCTCTTTTTCTTTCGATTCTTTCTCCTTATAAAGTTTAAATCTACTGGGTTCTATTCTTGCCGGCCAATAGTTGTTATTTCTATTGATGTCTGCAGTTTCCAAGTTTGGATCAAGGTTTAATCCTACCACTTCTTTTTCGAAATAGAATAATTTTTTGATGGTTTTATCTCCCATTCTCCATACTTCAGCAGGAATATACTCTTTGACCTTACTACCATCCGTAAATTCAAACTCAACAATGATTGGCATTGGAATTCCACCTGGAGTAGAAAAGGTGACATCATATAAATTTAAAGGTTGTTCTAAAGTAGACTTTTGTACATCATCTAATGAATTCATATAGTTTTCATAAGCTTTTTCGTCAATTTTTGTAGGTTCAAAGGGGTCGTATGAATTGTAAAAGTCATTCGCCTTTGTGTCGGTTACTACAACATTTTTCGGCTTCAATTCTTTGTTTCTAATGGTGCCAATAAATGCCTCTTCGTCTTTATTCGCTTGCTCTTGTTGAAATGCCATTTCTTTGGAAGGATTTCTCGAGTCAACTTGCAACCATTGCACATTGTCAATAGCAATGTCTACGTGATCAGTGGTAAAAAACCAACCTCTCCAAAACCAATCCAAATCTACTGCTGACGCATCTTCCATTAAACGAAAGAAATCAGCAGGTGTGGGATGTTTGAACATCCATGTTTGGGCATATTGTTTAAAAGCAAAATCAAACAACTCTCGGCCCATGATAGTTTCACGCAAAATGTTTAAAGCTGTTGCTGGCTTCCCGTAAGCATTATTTCCAAACTGAAAAATGGACTCTGAATTGGTCATAATGGGAGAAATGTTGCTTTTGTCCCCTTTCATGTAATCTACAATCTTATAAGCAGGGCCTCTTCTTGAAGGATAGTTGATGTCCCATTCTTGTTCCGCCATGTATTGGCAGAAAGTATTCAATCCTTCGTCCATCCACGTCCATTGACGTTCGTCTGAGTTGACAATCATTGGGAAGAAATTGTGTCCTACTTCGTGAATGATTACTGAAATTACTCCATATTTTATTCGCTCTGTATAGGTGCCGTCTTCTTCAGGTCGACCATAATTGAAACAAATCATGGGGTATTCCATTCCGATGCTTTTTGCATTTACAGATATCGCAACCGGATAAGGATAATCAAATGTATGTTCAGAATAGCTTCTCAAAGTATGCGCTACAGCTCGAGTTGAGTATTGTTCCCATAAAGGATTTCCTTCTTTAGGGTAATACGACATCGCCATCACGGTTCTGTTGCCAAACTTAACTGCCATAGCGTCCCACATAAACTTACGTGATGAAGCGAATCCAAAATCACGCACATTGCTTGCTTTAAACTTCCATGTCTTTGTTCCTTTCGCTTTCTCTTTTTCGTTTTCTTCTGCTTCTTTCTGAGTAATGATCAATACTGGTTCTGTGGTATTGTTTCTTGCTTCCGCAAAACGCTTTCTTTGTGCAGAAGTCATTACCTCAGAAGAGTTTTGTAGCTCACCAGTTGCAGCAACCACATGGTCAGAAGGAACAGTAATGTTTACTTGGTATTCGCCAAAAGGTAAGGTAAATTCTCCTCTTCCCAGAAATTGCTTGTTTTGCCATCCTTCAGCATCATTATAGACAGCCATTCTTGGGAAAAACTGAGCAATAGTATAAAGGTAATTGTCTTCTTCTTCGAAATATTCATAACCTGATCTACCACCAATTTTCATGCGATCGTTGATGTTGTACCACCAATCAATTTTAAATGAAGTCGTTGCTCCCGGCTTCAATGGTTGAGGTAAGTCAATACGCATCATTGTCTTATTGATGGTATAGTCCAATTTATTTCCTCTACTATCAGTTACTTTCTCTAATTTAAACCCACCATCAAAAGGATTGATGTATTTATCCAGTGCTTCAAAACTTAAGCTATCTCCGATACTCATTGATTGAATCTTACGGGTATCCGAATCTTTTGCTCGCATGTTTTGATCCAGCTGAACCCATAAATATGGCAATACATCGGGAGAGTTATTGGTATAAGTTACCGTTTCAGAACCCGTGATGGTTTGCTTCTCATCATCCAAAACGATGTCCATCACATAATCAGCTTTTTGCTGATAATATTGATGTCCCGGATATCCTGAGGCAGTGCGGAAGGAGTTTGGTGTAGGCAATTCATCGTACAATTGCTTGAAATAACTCTTATTGGTGTTTTCGCTTTGTGCGAAGCATACAACTGTTAAAAATAGAGCACTACTTAAAGAAAGTAAATGTTTGTATTTCATATATTAAGATATGATTTGTTGAGTAAAAAGAAAAGCAGAAACAACGACAGCTAACGTACTTAGCGCATTCTTCCACCAACTAAATTTGAATTTTAAAATCCTTAAAAGTAAGAATTGTATTGACAATAGAATGAAAACAAATAGGATTTGACCAGCTTCAACACCTAAATTGAAAGCAAATAAAGGCTTGACAATAGAACTTTCTTTCCCTAAAAGTGATTGGAAAAAATTGGAGAACCCCATCCCATGTATTAAACCAAAAATTAGAGCGATGAGATAACTTATGGTTTTAGAATTTGTTGCAGATTCCTTTCTTATCAGATTATATATTCCGGTAATGAAAATCGTCACCGGAATTAATAATTCGATGACTGTTGGATTAAACGGAATGATTTTTAACGATGCCAAGGCCAATGTCAATGAATGACCAACAGTGAAGGCCGTCACCAAAATTAAAATTTGTTTAAAATCTTTTATTGCAAATGGTGCCATCAGCGCTGCTATAAATAACATATGATCGAAACCATTAATGTCGGTAATATGTTCTAAGCCCAAGGTAAAATAGATGCCAAAATCCATTATAGTTCAATTAAAAAGGTGGTCGTGTTTTTTGTAAGAACAGCGCTTTCCTCTACTCCGTTTACATTTAGATGAATCAGGTTTTTTTGATCGGGAAACTGCTCTGTGAAAATTCGATTATTAATTTTTATTGATTGTATGTCTGTTACATTTTTGATTTCTAAATAACACCAACTGACATCATTTTCCATTTCTTTGCCCAAATAATTCAATACTTGGACCTTATTATTTATGGATATTGAGAATTTATCTTTTATATAGTTCGCAATTTCGACGTCTGAAGCTTCTGCATTGATAATTTTTACTGTTTTTTTAGAAAAGTTAGTGGTGGACAATTCTAAGTCATCGGTAAAAAGTTTGAGAGTGACCTCAATTGATTTTGTTTTGAAGTTGTAGTTGATTTGTGTGAGGCTAACATAAAACTTATGAGCGCTTACAACTTGGGCTGAAACCAATAAAAGTAGAATTAATCCCCATTTTTTCATGGCTCAAAAATAGCAAAACTCCCTACATTCAAAAGGAAATCGAGTTACCTAAAAGGAAGAATTTAATTTTTGTTCATTTATTTATGTAGATATGCTTTGCAGTTGAAGGCATAAAAGCATAAATTTGGGCTCGTTAAAAAATCCTTTTTAAAGAAAAAATAAAACGCAAATAATGAGTGTTCTAGTAAATAAAAATTCAAAGGTAATCGTTCAAGGATTTACCGGTAGTGAAGGAACTTTCCATGCAGGTCAAATGATTGAGTATGGTACAAATGTAGTGGGTGGTGTTACTCCTAATAAAGGTGGACAAACTCATTTAGACAAGCCAGTATTTAATACTGTAGCAGATGCGGTAAAGGAGACAGGAGCTGATGTTTCTATCATCTTTGTTCCACCAGCTTTTGCTGCTGATGCAATTATGGAAGCTGCTGAGGCAGGTATCAAAGTGATTATCTGTATTACTGAAGGAATTCCTACGAAGGACATGATCGCGGTAAAAAATTACATTTCTGATAAAGATTGTCGTTTAGTAGGTCCTAACTGTCCAGGTGTGATTACTCCAGGAGAAGCGAAAGTTGGTATTATGCCAGGATTCGTTTTCAAGAAAGGAAAAATCGGTATTGTTTCTAAGTCTGGTACATTAACGTATGAGGCAGCTGACCAAGTAGTAAAAGCAGGTATGGGAATTACTACAGCTATTGGTATCGGTGGAGATCCAATTATTGGAACAACTACTAAAGAAGCAGTTGAGTTATTAATGAACGATCCAGAAACTGAGGGTATCATCATGATTGGTGAAATCGGTGGTAATATGGAAGCTGATGCTGCTAATTGGATTAAAGAAAACGGTACGAAGCCAGTTGTTGGTTTTATTGCTGGTCAAACTGCTCCTGCAGGAAGAACTATGGGTCACGCAGGTGCGATTGTTGGTGGAGCTGATGATACTGCTGAGGCTAAGATGAAGATTATGGCTGCTTGTGGTATTACAGTAGCAGAATCTCCTGCTGAAATTGGTGCAAAAATGGCTGGATTGATGGGCGTTACTGCTTAAGATTCTTTCATATTAAATATACGAAGCCCTTTATCTCGGAAGAGATAAAGGGCTTTTTTTTGTTGGGTAAATAGGTTGATTAGGAGATTGATTATATTTGGTACTCTCTATGTGTTATAGATTTATGAAAAGAGCAAAGACCAATTATGTAAGTTTTATTCTGAGATTAATTTCATTGTTAATTTTAATTTCACCTATATTTTTCATCATTAGCACTTCAGTTACTATCTTGAAGTTTGAGTTAATTCCGATTATAATATTTGTATTCTTATTGTTGATTGCCTTATTGGTAGGGCAGAATATATATCAAGAGCCAAACTTTCTTGCAATAAAGGGAGAAAGATTACTACTTGGTTATTTTCCATTGATATATTCAAAGAGCTTTGATAAAGTAGATGTTATTGGCTTTAGTAAATCGAAAAAATCTTATCTAAAGGGAGTTGGGTTGAGTTCAATATCTTTTCCCATTTATATTTTGTACCTCAAGTCGGGAAGGAAAATTCATTTTATTGATTATAATTTTAAGCAAATGTGGGAGATTAGTAAATTGTTGAAATCCATTGGAATTAAATTTCTCGGAGAAGAAGATGAGAAATATTGATTTCACTTAATTCGTAGTTACAAATTTTCAAAAAATATGATTGGAATTAATTCATAGCCGCTATAAATATAATTCCTCTGCCTTCGGCTCCGCTCAGGCACCGGAGTCATCAAATCAACCGAAGAATAAAGACATTTATGGACTATTTGAAAATGGGTACTCTAAGTTAAAAAACTAATTCTTCGTGTAATTTAAATGAACACTTTTGCTAATCAATGAAAATAATTGTTTTTGTTTTTTGCTGATCTTTGTTCACTGAGCTTCGGTCACTGAGCGAAGCCGAAGTGAGCCGAAGCGAACAATTCACACTCATCTTCATTATCTCCACTTTTCTTACCATTTTACAACAGTCTTTACTTATATTTGGTAGTTCGAATTCGATTAATACAACATACATGAAATTATTAGAAGGAAAGGTAGCCTTAATCACAGGAGCTACAAGAGGAATAGGAAAAGGAGTAGCGGTAAAGTTTGCTGAGCAAGGTGCTCAAGTGGCTTTTACTTATGTGTCATCTCCTGACAGAGCAGCAGAAGTAGAAAAAGAATTGGCTGCTTTTGGTGTAAAAGCAAAAGGTTATCAGTCTGATGCTGCAGATTATGCACAAGCAGAAAAATTGATCAATGATGTCGTTGCAGAATTTGGAACGATTGATATCGTGGTGAACAACGCAGGAATTACACGTGATGGTTTGTTGATGAGAATGTCTGAAGAGAACTTCCAGCAAGTAATCGATGTGAATTTAAAATCAGTATTCAATATTACAAAGCATGTTCAGCGCACCATGTTGAAACAACGTTCTGGCTCTATTATCAACATGAGTTCAGTAGTTGGAGTAAATGGAAATGCAGGACAATCGAACTATGCCGCGTCTAAAGCAGGAATCATTGGATTTACTAAATCTATCGCGAAAGAGTTGGGTTCAAGAAATATCCGATGCAATGCCATTGCTCCAGGATTCATCGCTACAGAAATGACAGCAGAATTAGGAGAAGATGTGATGCAAGGTTGGTTAAAAGGTATTCCGTTGGGTCGTCCGGGTGAAACTGAAGATGTAGCCAACGTTTGTTTGTTCTTGGCGTCTGATTTATCTGCATACGTTTCTGGGCAAACCATCAATGTATGTGGCGCAATGCTGACTTAATAAGCACCTAAATAAGATCTTATAGTGGATTTTTCTATCATTACAAAATACCCCCTTTGGTTTATTCTTTTTTGCTTGACCTTAGGGGGTATTTATGCTTTTATTCTGTATTGGAACAATAAGAAACATAGTGAATTTGTCGGATGGCAAGTGAAGGGTTTGGCCGCACTTCGTTTTGTAGCGGTTTCTGTGTTGGCTTTTTTACTGTTGTCTCCTTACATCAAACATTTGGAGCGAGAAGTAGAGCCACCAATTGTGCTTTTTGCACAAGATAACTCTCAAAGTATATTATTAAATAAAGATTCTAGTTTTTACAAGACCGACTATTTAGCTCAACTTGAAGAGTTAAAAAAGCAGTTGAGTGAAAATTATGAAGTGAAAGCCTACACCTTTGGCAATGAATTGGAAGAGGGTGGAACCATTGATTACACTGCACCACAAACCGATATTTCCAAGGTTATCGATGACATTGAAAATCGCTATAGCAATAGAAATGTAGGCGCATTAATATTGGCTTCCGATGGTATCTACAATACGGGGTCAAATCCATTGTTTGTTTCGTCTAATTTTAATTTCCCGATTTATTCTGTAATTCTAGGAGATACGAGCATCAATAAAGACCTATTGCTCAGTAAAGTTGTTGCCAATAAAATTGCTTTTAAAGGAAACCAATTTCCAATATCGGTTGCGGTAAACGCACAAAAGTTAAACGGCTCTAAAACGACATTAAACGTTTCACACAATGGAAAAGTAGTATTCTCCGAAGTGTTGACTATAAACACAGCAGACTATTTCAAAGAGTTGCCAATTTTACTTGAAGCTACGGCCGTAGGTCTGCAAAAGTATACGGTTACATTATCCGAAGTTGCAGGAGAAATGAGCACGGTGAACAATAGTAAATCGATCTATATTGATGTACTAGATGGAAAGGAAAAGATTTTGATCTTGGCCAATGCTCCACACCCTGATGTGGCAGCCATCAAACGAAACGTTGAGCTCAATCAAAATTACGAAGTCGATGTGCAGTTGATATCTAATTTTAAAGGAAACTCAGCACCGTATAATTTGATTATTTATCATGGGATTCCAAACAGCGCAGCTCAGTCGGCTCGAATTAAATCAGAGCTGAATAATAAGTCTGCTTTGTTCGTTATTAGTAATCAGACTTCAACTGCTTTGGTCAACGAGCTGAAGTTAGGCGTTACCATAGAGTCTAGAGGAAAACAAACCAATGAAGTGACAGGTGTGTTGAATCCAACATTTCCACTATTCAAAATAGAAGAGTCTACAGGGAAGCAATTATCATATTTCCCACCTTTAGCTGCTCCTTTTGGTAATGTGGTTATTACGAAACCATCGTTTACACTACTCAATCAAAAGATTTCTAAAGTAGAAACTCAAACACCGTTGTGGTTTTTTATTCAAGATGAAAGTCAGAAATGGGGCTTTATTTTGGGTGAAGGTTTGTGGAGATGGAGTTTGTCAGATTATGAACGAAATCAGACAACGGCTAATTTTCAAGAATTGTTGGGAAAGACAGTTCAATATTTGTCATTGAAAGTAGATAAAAGTCTGTTTAGGGTGACTACTAAAAATGACTTTTTGGCCAACGAAGATGTTGTTTTTGATGCAGAATTGTATAATGAAAGTTATGAATTGGTCAACGATGCTGAGGTAAGCATTGTCCTAAAGAATCAAGACGGCCGAGAATATCCATTTAGTTTTAGCCCCACTAACCAAAAGTATTATTTAAATGCAGGTAAGCTAGAAGTTGGGGAATATAGTTATATCGCCACTGTAAATTATGCGGGAAAGGCATTAAAAGAAACTGGTACTTTGTCTGTATTGCCGATTGATGTTGAGGGGAATAATCTGCAAGCTAATTTTGGATTAATGCAAGAATTGAGTCGTCAGGGTGGTGGCACCGTGTATTTTCCGAATCAAATGGAAGAAATAATGAATGAGCTAGATTCGAGGGAAGATATTACATCAGTTTCCTACTCACAGATAAAACTCTCAGAGTTGATAAATTTAAAATGGATTTTCTTTTTAATTTTAGGTTTACTCGCCTTAGAGTGGTTAGTTAGAAAGAGAAATGGATCGTATTAAACATAAATAAAATGATAAAGAAAATAAGTATTGCGCTAGTATTTAGTTTTTTAAGTGTTGTTTCGGTAGCACAAGTTGCAAGAGAAAGAGTAGAAGATGCGCCTATCGATAGAAACCCGAGTCAGGTTGTAAAGGGTGAATATGCTGAATTGGATGCCTACATTAGAGAGGCATATAAAAATTACGGTATTGCAGGTATGACAGTAGCGATTGTAAAAGATCAGCAAATTGTTTTTCAAAATGCTTATGGTTTGAAAAATAAAGAAACCAACACTCCAATGGATGTGAATGCTGTTTTCGGGATTGCATCTTTGAGTAAAGCGTTTACCGCTGCAGCGATTGGAATGTTAGTTGACGAAGGCAAATTGAAATGGGACGATAAGGTGGTGGATATATTGCCCTCCTTTAAATTGTATGATGATTATGCGACTCAAAACTTTACAGTTGAAGATTTGCTAGCGCACCGTTCTGGTTATAATACTTTCGACGGAGATTTATTGTGGTACGGTACGGACTATTCTCGTGCAGAAATCATGAGTAGAATCTCTAAGTTGCCAAACAAAACATCTTTCAGAAAAGAATACGGGTACAACAACATCATGTTTATTGTTGCAGGAGAAGTAGTAGCCAAAGTGAGTGGTTTGAGTTGGGACAAATTTATTGAGACTCGATTCTTCGGGCCTTTACAAATGACCACTTCTAAAACATCCACCAATCAGTTTACTAAAGCAGATAATTTAGCGATTCCCCATGTGAAAGGAACGGCATCTTTGTTTTTGAATTACGACAATTCGGGTGGCGCTGCTGCTTTAAATTCTAGTGTGATGGATTTAAGTAATTGGTTGAAAATGTGGACTAATAATGGAATTTTTAACGGGGATACTTTATTGAAATCAAAAACGGTACGGCACATCCTTTCGTTGCAAACACCACAGTCAGTTTCTAGTTTTGAAGAGTCAAACGGGATTCACTTTAAAGGTTATGGATTAGGTTGGTTCTTGTTCGATTACCAAGGTAAAAAGGTGGCTCATCACGGTGGTGGATTACCAGGATTTATCTCTAAAATAGGATTTGTTCCTGAAGAGAATTTAGGTTTTGTGATTTTAACAAATGACGAATCTTCTCTACCAGCAGCTTTGATGTATAAAATATTGGATGAATTTTTAGAAACGAAAGATGCGAAGGATTGGGCTGATTTGTATTTGGGTTTTTCCAAGAGATACGAGGAAAGATTAGAGAAGGAAAGGCTAGAGAAAATTGAAGCAAGAAACAAGAAATTAAAACCATCTTTAAATTTAGAACAATATGCAGGTACTTATGAAGATAAAATGTATGGTAAAGCCATTGTAACTTTTGAGAAAAAGAGCCTTAAACTTACTCTAGTTCCTGCCAAACAATTGTTCAACAGTGAAATGTTGCCTTGGGAAGGAGATGTTTTCCAAATCAAGTTTAAAGATGGATTCCTACCGGAAGGCTATGTTAAATTTGATGTTAAAGAAGGGATGGTTAAAGGATTTACTATAGACCTACCTAACCCTGACTTTCACTTTTATCATTTGAATTTTTTAAAGGTAAAGTAGCTGTCGAAATGAAAAGTAATAAAAAGTAAGTCCGATAGAATGGAGAAGCAAAAAAATATAATTGATCGTTTCGCTGTTCATTCAATTTTTGTCTTACTCTTCATCTATGTAATATTAAGAGCAGTACTTGTTTTTTATGTCAATGATGAAATCATGACTAAAAATGGGTACATGATTGATTGGAATTTTTTGCCTTTTACAGGTTATGTAGACGCAAATAACCATTTTTTATTAAGTTTTTTAGGCGGACTTTTTTATAGAATTTTTAATTCAGAATCTATTTGGGTATTCAGACTACCAAGCATCTTCGCATTTCCTTTATTTTATTATTCATTGGCAGGGTTTGGGAAATATTTAAAATCGAAATGGAGTACTTTATTTCTTATTTTAAGTATCTGTTTAACCAGCTTTTTTCTGGAGTTTTTTAGTATAGCAAGGGGGGTATGGTTTATCATTTTCATTCATGACTTTTGCTTTACTACAAACGACCTATTATTTTGAAGAGAAAAAAACACGAAATATTGGATTGGCTTTATTAGGATGGGTTTTTGCCATTTATTCTAATTTATCTTTATTGCCTTTAGCCTTGTTTGGCATCCTCATTCTACTTGGGTTTAGTATACGTAAAGATCAAAAATGGGGAATAGTTTACTGTATTTTTTCTTTAGTACCAACTGCCATCGCAGTAATGTACTCTTTATACTTACAGAAAGGAGGGAAACTCTATTTAGGAGCAGAGTCTGACTTTTATGTTACTACTATACATTCATTAACAGATTTGATGTGGCATACTGGAAATGTTTGGTTAGATGGTGCATTAACCTTGGTGTTTTTGGCAATTTGTACTCAATATTTCTATTCACTTTTAAAAGATAGGAATCCATTTTCGAGTAAAAATATATTTCAAACTTTTCTCATTATAGGAGTCCTCGGTATTTTATTGCAAAATCTAATATTTGGTATTTTTTATCCGGAAAATAGAGCAGCAGCATATCTTGTTTTTCTATTTTTTGGAAGTCTAACTTTTATAATTGATCAATATTCTTGGCGCTTCATATATATTCCGGTGTTTGGAATAACATTATTCTTTTTCTGGGTGAATTTTAATTTTACTCATACAAAGATTTATTATTATGAACATATTGATGAAGAACTATTAAGCTTAATCCCTGATGAAGTCAACGGAACTCCTCCGGCAACGGGAGCGAGATTTTGGCAGTTAGACGATGAATTATCTAAAAGGAATGGATATCCCATTCGTGCGTTTCAACTAGCTCGATCAGAAGAAGATACGTTATTGGATTACATTATTCAGTTAGAGGAGTTAAGACCTAATATTCGAGATAAGTATCATGAACTTCATGTAGATTCAATTTCTCAATTAACTCTTTTTGAAAGAAATCAGTTTTTGCCTAGGCGAAAAATAAAAGAGTACACCTTACAATTTGATGGAAACAATATGTTTTATGATTTGACTCCCACTTTGAGGCAGAGTCCTATCTTCGTAAGATGTATAGGTAGTTTTACAGATATGAACATCGAAAAGACGCATCAAATTATTTTCTCAGTAGAAGATTCTGTAACTCATGAAGTCTATAGCTATGGAGGAGTGGGGCCGTTGACTTCTGCAAAAATAGCACCTGACAAATCGATAAAGTTTGACTTTGTTTACACAATTAATGAATTTCCTTCTTCAGCTATCTTGAAAACTTATATATTTAACCCTCGAGAGGATTCAATTAGTGGTAATATCAAAACAGAAGTATATGAAATTATTGGTCATACAAGAAGTAGAAATCTCTACCAAAATGAAATATAAATGCCAGTGTCATTGATGAAAATAATTGTTTCAGTCTTTTTTATTTTATTTTCTACTCCTTGGTTATTAGCTCAAAATGGAAGTGGATTCTCATCCAATAATGACAAGAAGGTTGGGATGATGCAACAAGCATCAAACGGAGAATTTCTATTGCCTTTCAGAATGATAAACTTAGACGCTGATGATATCGATTTTACAGAATTTTATGGAAAAACAGTAGTCATCAATGTTTGGTCAACTTGGTCGAAACCAGCTGCAAATTTGATTCATTCTTTTGATTCCATCAGTAAAACTTTGGCAAATGATTCATTGGTGTTTATAAAAATCTCCGTAGACCATAATTTAGATGATTGGTTTACCTATAGCGATACATTACCTTTATCTAATAATCACTATTGGGTAGGAGATAGCTATAGAAATTCCATCATGTGGTTTACTTTAGAATCAGTTGAGCTATCTCAAACTGAAAATATTATTGTTTCAAATCTTCCAAAGTTTGTGATAATAAGACCTGATGGAAGTATAAAAAATAACAATGCTAGTGCTCCTAACTTACCTGATTTTGTGGTTGAAGTGTTGGAGTAGTTACTCTTTCACTAATCTTTTTATTGTACTATTGTTTTTCTGTTTCACCTCTACGATGTAGACTCCCGGTTTTAAATGTGAAATATCAATGCTATTGGATACACTATATTGAGAACCATAATAAATTAAATTACCGAACAAATCTTTAATATTGATTAGTGCTTCATGCTGATCTATATCAATTATTATTTCATTCTTAGCAGGATTAGGATAAATTCTAACTACACTACTTTTTTCTCTATTTATAGCTTGCATCCCGTGGGTTGTAGACTTACCATTAAAGTCGGTTTGTCTTAATCGATAATAAGAGGTTCCATTAAATGGACTCCAGTCAATTTTTGAATAGTATCTTTCCGTGGTAGAGTTTCCTTGACCTTTTTCAGTAATTAAAGTCTCCCAGTTTTTTCCATCTAACGATCTTTCTACAGTGAAAAAGTCATTATTGATCTCAGTAAAGGTCTTCCATTCAAGTAATACACTATTTACTTTTTTTATGGCATTGAAGTAATCCAATTGAATTGGTAATGGTCCAGTCGCTGCTTCATCTATAATGCCAGTATCGCTAGAGCCAGTTCCTCCGCCAGAGGTAGTGCTATTACATGGAGAAGAATTATTATCGCAGCCTCCATTTCCGTTTTGTGTCTGAGTTGTAGTGTTTGTTGTTGGTTGGGTTATGGAATAAATCACTGTACCTTGGCCACCACCACCTCCGCCACCATGAGCATTGCCAGTATTTGAAATTCCACCATTTCCACCATTTGCTCTAACGAGAACCTCACAAGTAGCGGCGATATTCCAAGAATTCACTTGAATCACTATAGAGCCACCTGCACCAGCACCACCGGCTCCATCATTTCCGGCGTTACTAGAATTTTGACCATTTGCGCTTATTGTACGTTGACCGCAGCTTCCTGTGGTAACGATTTCATTAGCACGAATGATAATAATTCCACCACCTCTTCCACCATCAGTTGCAACGGCGTTATTTCCTTCACCACCACCACCGCCGCCTCCCATAAAGATTCTAGATGCTCCGATATGTGCACTAAGTCCAATTCCGCCTAATCCACCTGCAGAATTAGGTGCGGTACAGTTCCATCCTCTTCCACCATTGCCTCCTGCTGAGTAGTTTCCGCCGCCACCACCACCGCCGTTGTGTTCGTTTCCGCCGCCGCCACCATTAAGAATTTTACCTTTACCTTCTTCATAAGTAGTATTAGTGTTTAAATAAATACCTTCTCCTTTTCCAGCGAATGCACCTGAAGCAGCTGAGCGGTATGTGGTATTGTCGCAATTTCCTGCATTATTATCATCTCTAGCTCCACCTCTAAACCCACTGTTATCTGCATTGATATTGTGAGCTAAAGTAAAAGTTCCTAAAACTTCGAATGCGGTAACTCCACCGATATTTCCATTCCAATTTCTAGTGGTCATATTTGCAGTGGTTGTATAATCAGGACTTCCTAAAGTGGGGAAAGAGATTAATTGAACTCTTGAATTTGCTCCAGTGTTGTAAGTGTTAGTAAGCGAAGTAGATAAGGTGATTGAAATGGGAGTTCCACTAGATTCAGTAATTCCCGAAATGGTTCGGATTTCATACAAACCTGCAGACTGGATATTGTTTAGATTTCCGAAAGATGAGTTATTGTTAGTATTGCTACCGATGACGTTATCTTGCATTTGCATGACAATGATTCGTTCACCGATTTCAAATGAATCGTCATTTTCTTCAACGTTGGCTACATTGAATGTAGTACCTGAAATGGATGTTGCTCTAGCAAATGCATTGACTCTTTGAGCGATTACGTTGATAGAAATTAAAAGAACAGTTAGGAGAATGCCAAATTTTTTAATCATGATGGGTTAAGAGTTTTCTTAATAATTGGTAGTTATTAAGCAGTCATTAAGGGAATGTAGTGTAGTTGTTTTTATTTTCTTGGCACAAAGTCTAGAACTAGGGAGTTAATGCAGTACCTTAATCCAGTTGGGTCTGGACCATCGTCAAAAACATGACCAAGGTGTGATTTACATCGAGAGCATTCGACCTCAGAACGTACTATACCCAGACTTTTGTCAACTACTTCTTCAATACTTTTTTCATTATATACGTCATAAAAACTAGGCCATCCCGTTCCAGATTTAAATTTTGTTTTAGAATCAAATAGTGGATTTCCACATACAGCACAAACAAAAACACCATCAGCTTTGAAATCGTTGTACTTTCCTGAGAATGGGCGTTCTGTTCCTTCTTCCATAGCGATTTCATATACCTCGCTAGGCAATATTTTTTGATACTCCGCTTTTGTTAAAACTGGTCTCAATTTTATTTCTTTCTTTGATTGATCTTCGTTTTGGTGACTATCTTGAGCACAAGAACTTAAAAATAGGCAAACCATGAAACTTAAGGTGAATATTTTTTTCATTTGAATGAGTTTTGAATTGAGCAATAGAGTGTAGATTATAAACCATTAAATTAGCACTCTTGTTTGGATTAAATACGAAACTAAATGCTAAAAAGATTTAAATAAATGGCAATCAATTTGATCACATATGTTACCCAACAGACCGGAATTCAGAAAGAGTCTGTAGAAGCTACTATAAAACTGCTTGAGGAAGGAGCAACCATTCCGTTTATCGCTAGGTATAGAAAGGAGTGGTCTGGAAATTTAGATGAAATTCAAATCGAGAGTATCCAAAATGAAAAGTCGCGTTTTGAAGAAATCGAAAAACGAAAGGCAACTATACTAAAATCGATTGAAGAACAAGATAAGTTAACAGAGGAGTTAAGAGAGAAGATTTTAAACTGTCAGGACTTAAACGCTTTGGAAGATATTTATTTGCCATATAAGCAGAAACGATCTACTAAAGGATCTGTAGCAAAGGAGAAAGGACTAGAACCTTTGGCTAAAATAATGATGGCTCAAAATCTAACTTCATTGGATGACGTGGCAGAAAGATATTTAAATGACCAAGTTGAATCTATAGAAGAGGCCCTTTCTGGAGCTAGAGACATTATAGCTGAATGGTTGAACGAGAATGAATACATCCGTCGTAATATCCGTTGGATGTTTGAAAAAGGAGCGATTATTTCTTCAAAACTGATAAAAGGTAAAGAAGAGGAGGGAGAGAAGTTTAAAGATTATTTTAAATGGGAAGAGCCGTTGAAGCGAATTCCCTCACATCGATTTTTAGCAATTTCTCGTGGAGAAAGCGAAGGATTCTTAAGAGTAAAGATTTCTATAGAGGAAGAGAAAGCATTGACCAAAATGGAGCAAGCTTTTATTAAAACCAATAATCGAGAATTAAAAGAGCAGTTGCAAATTGCTGCGAAAGACAGTTACAAGCGATTGATCAGTTCTTCAATAGAAACAGAATTCAAAAAAGCGTATAAGGAAAAGTCGGATTTGGAAGCTATTGATGTTTTTGCAAAGAATTTAAAACAGTTATTGTTGGCGCCACCATTGGGGCAAAAGAATGTATTGGCCATAGATCCTGGTTTTAGAACTGGCTGTAAAGTAGTTTGTCTAAATGATTTGGGTGACATTGTTTACAATGAAACAATCTATCCGCATCCACCACAGAACGAGAGTATAATGGCAGCTAAAAAAATCAATACCATTGTAAGTCGATATAAAATAGAAGCCATAGCAATTGGAAACGGAACAGCAGGAAGAGAAACAGAGCGTTTTATTCAAAAGATGCGATTCAACGAGGCCGTTGAAGTCTATGTAGTAAACGAAAATGGGGCTTCAATTTATTCCGCATCAAAAATTGCTAGAGAAGAATTTCCTCAATATGATGTGACTGTTAGAGGTGCAATATCGATTGGAAGGAGGTTGATGGATCCTTTAGCTGAATTAGTGAAAATTGATGCCAAATCTATAGGTGTGGGTCAATACCAGCACGACGTCGATCAAAAATTACTCAAACAATCGTTGGATAGAGTTGTGGAAAGTGCAGTAAATAGGGTGGGAGTGAATGTCAACTCTGCTTCTCAACATCTACTGCAATATATATCTGGTTTAGGCCCGCAATTGGCTCAACGAATTGTCGATTATCGAACAGAGAATGGATCTTTTACAAATAGGAAAGAATTACTGAAAGTGAAAGGTATGGGAGCAAAATCATATGAACAGTCGGCAGGTTTTTTACGAATTATAGATGGGGATAATCCTTTGGACAATTCTGCGGTTCACCCTGAGCGTTATGGTTTAGTCAAAAGGATGGCCAAGTCTGTTGGTGTTTCATTAGATGAGTTAGTTAGGAATGAGAAAGCAATTGATCAAATAGACTTTCAAAAATTTATTACTACCGAAATTGGTATGCCGACTTTGAATGATTTAAAGGAGGAGTTGAAAAAACCAGCAAGAGATCCACGAAAGGGAATTAAATTATTTGAATTTGATAAAAATGTCAGTAAAATCTCAGACTTGGAGGTAGGGATGGTGTTACCAGGAATCGTTACCAATATTACCAACTTTGGCGCCTTTGTTGACGTTGGTGTGAAGCAGGACGGTTTGGTGCATATATCCCATTTAGCCAATCATTTTGTCGCTAATCCTAATGAAGTGGTTAACCTTCAACAGACAGTGAAAGTGAAAGTACTTGAAGTAGATGAGTCAAGAAAAAGAATTCAACTAAGTATGAAGGAAGTATGAGAAGATTGATAGTTCTGTTTTTATTTTTTTTGTCTTTTCGAGGTTTTGCTCAATTGGATGAGGTCATTTATCAACCCACTTTTGAATTTAATCAAGGAGTTTATTTAACGTTTGATGAATTTAAAAATAATCAACCGAGTATCACTCAAGGATTGCAAAGAAAAGGAGAATCCATTTTAATTTATGATGATTCATTGAAAGAGTATTTACCGTTAAACCCCGATAGAGTTTGGGGGTATTCTACTGGTAGAGGGATTTATATTTCTGCTGAAGGTGATTTTAATCGGTTAATTACTATTGGGGCTTTCTCCCATTTCGCGGCTTATGTTAAAACAATTAGTTATAGAATTGATCCGTATGGGTTTCAATCTCCAACGGAAAGCCGGACACTTGTTCAATTCTTACTAAATTTTGATAATGGTAAGGTATTTACTTTTTCTGCGAAGAACGCAGAGCCTATTTTTCAAAAAGATCCATCTTTATGGAATGAATACAAAAAATATAAAGGCAAAAAGGAAGAACGTTTATTCATTTTTTTAAGAAAGTATAATGAGAGATATCCTATCTATTTCCCGATTAATTAGTGGAGTTATTATTTTAATTACGATTGGTTGCAGTGCTCCATCAAAAAGTGATACCCAACATATCATTAATGAACTCATGAAGAAGCAAGAGGTTTGTTGGTCTTCAGGAGATCTGGATTGCTTTATGGAACCTTATTGGCATTCTGATTCATTGAAATTTATCGGAAGCAAAGGACTGACTTACGGTTGGCAAAAAACATTAGAGAATTATAAGAAATCCTATCCTACCGCAGCGGACATGGGGAAACTTACTTTTACTAATCTCTACATTGAGCAATTGAGTAAAGATTATGTCAGCGTAATTGGGAAGTGGCATCTGGAACGCTCTATGGGAAATTTAGAAGGGCATTACAGTTTACTTTGGAAACGAATGGGTGGACAATGGAAGATAATAAGTGATCATTCTTCATAAAAAAAACCGCCGCTTCTATACATAAGAAACGGCGGGTAACCTAAAATCAACCTATATGAAAAGTCTTAGCTTTTTGCTCCTAATTTGAATTTTACTGTAAAGTCATCATAGATCATTTTGTCTCCTAGGCCCTCAAAGAATTGTCCTGAACCATACTTGATATCATATTTAGTTCTGTTTACATCTACAGTTCCAATTGCAACCAATTTGTTGTTTTCCATTTTGATTACAGCTGTAAAAGTTGTCGGATGTGTAATTCCTTTAATGGTTAAATCGCCATTTACCTCATAGGTATCTTGACCCTCAATTTTCTTTACACTTTTAATTTGTAGAGTAGATGCAGTGTGTTTTTCTACACTGAAGAAATCGTCTGATTTCAAGTGACCTTCTAATTTACCTTTGTATTCGCCTTCTAAATCTGTACAGTTAATTGTTGTCATGTCAAACTGAATAGTTCCAGATTTGATCATATTGTTTTCAACTACTATTGAACCTTCTTTAACAGCTATAGTTCCAGTGTGTTCACCAGTTACTTTTTTACCTGTCCACTCTAGGTTGGATAACTTGTTGTCTACTTTATACGTGTTTTTTTCTCCATTTCCCGCAAAAGTTAATGCAGCGATGGCTAATGCCATAGTTGATAATACAATCTTTTTCATTTTTCTTTAGTTTAAATTTGATGATGCAAATATATGTATATACATTAAATGTAGGTACAAATATATTTTGAAAAATTGTTAATTTTTTACAACATACTAAAAATTAGGTAATTGATTTTAAAATTAAATTGATTATTCTAATCAAAATGTACCCAATTCCGATAAAAAGAAGGAAATTTACAGCCTATGAATTCACTATCGACCTTTTACAATCACCGAAAAAATCAGTTTGAATCTGAACTTACACAGTTACGAAATCGTTCAAGGATAATAACAGTTATAAGAGTATTAAGTTTTGCTTCAGCTTTTTTGTTGCTTTATTTGTTTTTCGAAGACGCCCTATTGGCAATGTTTGGTTTTATAGTTCCACTTATTGTTTTTGCAATAGCTGTGAAACGAGCAGGGCAATTGAATGATGAAATCGATCAAGTACAAAATTTAATTGCTATCCAAGAAAATGAATTGTCTGCGCTAGAATATGACTTCTCGTCTAATGAAAACGGGATTGAATTTTCAGAAATGAATCATCAATATGCTGCAGATTTTGGAATATTAGGTCGTGGTTCAATATTTCAATTGCTCAATAGGACGGTTACAAAAGGAGGGGCGAGAAAATTAGCAAATGAACTATTACAACTAGAATTGAATGTGGATGTCTTAAATCAAAGACAATTAGCAGTGAAGGAATTGGCTGATAAAACCGAATGGCAACATCAGTTTAGGGCTAATAAGCGAAATGTTTCGAATAAAGAATCAATAGCGTTTCCTGCAATTCAGGTTTTTTCAAATCGATTTTATAAAGCGCTTTACTATGTGATCCCAATAATGGTATTTGGAGTTACGTTGGGATATATTTTTGATGGTATTGGCGTTAATTATTTAACCTATTCTCTAATTGCGGCATTATTGTTTACCGGCACTTTTTTAAAGAAGACAACAGAGGTCGCAAAATTAGCTGAAGACTTATTGAGGGATGTATCTTCATACACCGCCTATATTAAGTTAATTGAAGAAGAGCGTTTCGTTGAAAAGTTAAATCAGGAAGCACAAGGCAAATTAAAAGGAAAAACTCCTGCATCTGAAGCTTTAAATCAATTGAAGTCGATTTTGAATGCCTTTGATAACAGGAATAACATGATAATGGGTATCATATTGAATGCCTTTTTGTTGTGGGATGTTCGATGTTTATTGCGTTTTTCCAATTGGCAAGCTGTTTATGGAGAAAGCCTACATAACTGGTTGTCGGCTATTTATGAGATAGATGCACGAATATCATTGGGGAATTATGTGTTTAATAATCCTGAAAATCATTTTCCAAAATATGTAAAGCAAGAAGAGTTTTTTTACGAGGCAGAAATGCTCTCGCATCCGATGTTGAAGCCAAGTGTTAGAGTGCCTAATAGTTTATTGATTGATGGATGGAATCAAATTGATATTGTGACTGGTGCGAATATGGCTGGGAAAAGTACTTTCTTGAGGACAATAGGAGTGAGCATGGTGATGGGCACACTTGGAGTGAATTTGCCTGGCATATTGAAGTATACTCCTGTTGCACTCTTTTCGAGTATGAAAACAGAAGATTCCTTAAATGATAATGAGTCTTACTTTTTTGCTGAATTAAAACGTTTGAAGCAGTTGGTAGATTTATTAGAAAAGGGTCAACCGACGTTTGCAATTCTTGATGAGATTTTAAAAGGAACCAACTCAAGAGATAAGGCCACTGGTTCAGCAGAATTTTTGAAAAAACTATTGCGTTATCCGTTATCGGGGATTATTGCTACTCATGACTTATCCTTGTGTGAATTGAATTTGGTTTACCCGAAAAACATCCAAAATTATGCTTTTGAAGTGGACATGAAAGGTGATGATTTACACTTTGACTACACTTTAAAGAAGGGGATATGCCAAAATATGAATGCTACCTTTCTGTTGAAAAAAATGAATTTAATTGACTGATTCGGAAAATACGCGGAAGATAATTCATATTGACATGGATGCATTTTATGCTTCTGTGGAACAATTGGACAATCCTGAGTTGAAGGGTAAGCCAGTTGCTGTTGGAGGTTCAAGAGAGCGAGGAGTGGTGGCTGCGGCAAGCTACGAAGCCCGTCAGTTTGGGGTACATTCCGCTATGGCCTCTATTATGGCGGCCCGACGATGTCCCAATTTGATTTTCGTAAAGCCACGCTTTGAGCGATACAAAGAAGTGTCTCTTCTAATTATGGAAATCTTTAAGAATTACACTGATTTGGTAGAGCCATTATCGTTGGACGAAGCATATTTAGATGTCACAGAGAATAAGAAAAACATCGTTTCAGCGATGAAAATTGCAATGAATATTCGAGCTGATATTTTGGCTGTAACTGGACTGACTGCTTCCGCAGGTGTGAGCTATAATAAGTTTTTAGCAAAGACTGCTTCTGATATTAATAAGCCTGACGGCATGAGTGTTATTCTACCAGAAGAAGGACAAGCTTTTATCGAACAATTAAAGATTGAAAAATTTCATGGAATCGGTAAAGTGACGGCTGAAAAAATGAAAAAGTTTGGCGTGTTTAATGGAGCTGATTTAAAGAGTAAATCCAACGAATGGCTGCACAGGAATTTTGGTAAAGCAGGATTACATTATTATCGAATTGCTCGTGGAATTGATGAAAGAGAAGTTCAGCCGAATCGGGTTAGAAAGTCAATTGGAGCGGAAAATACTTTTGAGAATGATTTAGAAACCGAGCAAGAGTTATTAAAAGCATTGCAACCCATTTGTCAGACCGTGGCGAATCGAACTAAAAAAGCCAAGAATGCTGGAAAAACAGTAAGTTTAAAATTAAAGTACGATGACTTCACCATTCAAACTCGATCTAAAACAGTTGGAAGTTACATTTCTAGCTTCAATCACATTTGGGTACTTGCAGTGGAATTATTACGCACTCCAGAAATTCCCGAAAAGCCGATTCGATTGTTGGGTATTTCACTTTCGAATCTAGAAAAAGAAGAAGTTCGTTACGGAATACAGTTGCGATTTGAATACGAAGAATAATTATTAATTGTGAATGGTTAATTATTTGAATTGTATTTTTTAACGAATTCAATTCTATTAACCACAAAGCACGCTAAGGTTTCGCTGAGGTCGCAAAGAGTTCGACTTCAATGAACTTTTTATTTTTTTCTTTGTGATCTTTGTGTGTTTGACTTTGAGGACTTAGCGGTTAAATCTTTTTTTGCTCTTATTGTATAACCGCAAAGCACGCAAAGGATTCGCTGAGGTCGTAAAGAGTTCGACTTCAATGAACTTTTTATTTTTTTTCTTTGTGATCTTTGTGTTTAAATTTTTATCATACTTTTTTTTACCGCAAAGAACGCCAAGGATTCGCTGAGCTCGGAAGGATTTGTTACTATTGTCAGTATTAACAATTAAGAAATTTTCTTCGCTAATAACTTCTCCATTTCATACATTTCATCTCGTAACCTTGCAGCCTCCATAAAGTCGAGCTCTTTGGCAGCAATTTCCATGTCTTTTTTGATGCGTGTAATCGCACGTCTCAATTGCTTTTCATCCATGTATTTTACCACCGGATCAGCCGCAATAGCTCTCCGCTCTTGAAGCTCATATTCATTGGACTCCTTTTCAATCGTACTATTAGACTTACCAATAGTGCCACGTTGTTTTTTGTTTAGAGCTTGAGGTGTTAAGCCATGTTCAGTGTTGTATGCAATTTGCTTCTCACGTCTTCTTTCGGTTTCATCCATCGTTTTTTGCATGGACTTGGTGATAGTATCAGCATAGAAAATTACACGACCATTTATATTTCTTGCTGCTCTTCCAGCTGTTTGAGTCAAGGATCGATTGGATCGTAAAAAACCTTCTTTATCGGCATCTAAAATAGCCACCAACGATACTTCAGGTAAATCCAATCCTTCTCTCAACAGGTTAACACCAATTAAGGCATCAAATACGCCTGTTCTCAATTCATGTAGAATTTCAACACGCTCTAAAGTGTCAACATCCGAATGAATGTATCGACAACGAATACCTGCTTCCGCAAAATATTTCGTCAATTCTTCCGCCATTCGTTTTGTCAACGTGGTCACAAGCGTTCGCTCACCTTTTTCAGAACGGCTCACAATTTCCTCCATCAAATCATCCACTTGATTCAAACTTGGACGCACTTCTATAATGGGGTCTAACAATCCAGTCGGGCGAATCAATTGCTCCACCACGATGCCTTCGGATTCTTTTAGCTCATATTCTGCAGGAGTTGCACTCACATAAATGGTTTGGTTGCGTAATCCTTCCCATTCAGCAAACTTCAATGGACGGTTGTCTATTGCGGCAGGCAATCTGAAACCGTATTCTACGAGATTTACTTTTCGGCTTCTATCTCCACCATACATGGCGCTGATTTGTGAAACAGTTACATGACTCTCATCCACTACTAATAAATAATCATCTGGAAAGTAATCCATTAAACAAAACGGACGAGTGCCTGGAGCTCTATCATCAAAGTACCTCGAATAATTTTCGATTCCCGAGCAGTAACCTAATTCCCGCATCATCTCTAAATCATAGGTTACTCGGTCTTCAATTCTTTTGGCTTCTAAATGTTTTCCAATGGATTTAAAATACTCCACCTGCTTCATCATATCGTCCTGAATCTGGAAAATGGATTGTGTCATTCTGTCCTTAGTGGTCACAAAAATATTTGCAGGGTATATTGACAAGTGCTCGAAATTTTCGATCGTAGCTCCACTAACAGGATTGAAGGATGTAATTTCTTCAATTTCATCTCCCCAAAAAGTAATCTTATAAGCGATGTCGGCATACGCTGGAAAAATATCTACCACGTCACCAATGACTCTAAAATTGCCACGTTCAAAATCTGCAGTAGTTCGGGAATACAGCGCATTGACAAATTGGTGCAATAATTTATTCCTGCTGATGACTTGTCCCACATCGATGTGTGTTACATTTTGTTTAAAGTCGGCTGGATTAGAAATTCCATAAATACAGGAAACTGAACTGATCACAATGACATCTCTTCTTCCTGACAATAGAGAAGAGGTTGTACTTAACCGCAATTTTTCAATCTCATCGTTGATGGATAAATCCTTTTCTATATAAGTATCAGAAACAGGTAAATAAGCTTCAGGCTGGTAATAATCGTAATAGGAAACAAAATATTCGACGGCATTGTTTGGAAAAAACTCTTTAAACTCTGCATAAAGTTGTGCCGCTAAAGTTTTGTTGTGGCTTAAGATTAAAGTTGGACGTTGAGTTTGTTCAATGACATTAGCCACTGTAAACGTTTTACCTGAGCCTGTAACGCCCAAAAGCGTTTGAGCATAATCTCCGCTGTTTACACCTTCCACCAATTGCCTAATGGCTTCAGGTTGGTCTCCGGTTGGTTTAAATGGAGCTTCAATTTTTAGTTTCATACTGTTGTTGCTGAATCTATAAAAATTAGTGATTCACTTTTTTCATTGCTATTAAAAACTGCTCGAAAACTAATTTTGGGTACTTCCGCTGTAGTTGAGTTATCAAAACATTTAATTGATACTGTATACTGCGATCAGACTTCCCATAATCCCAAATGGTCAAAATGTTTTCATTAAAAAGTTGATCAAATTCAATTTGATTAATACTTACAATTGGAGCGCCTGATTCATTTAATATAGTGCGCTGCGGATTCGATTCTAAATAATAATCAAACAATTGGAATATAGCTTTTAAACTTTCATTGGCTGTGCCAGGGTCATTGATTCCAGGGCTTAATGCTTTAACAGCAATTTCTCGTAGTTGACGAATTCCAAAGGTAAAATTTTCTTCAATGGATTCGCGATTCACCAAGAAGATATAATCATGTAGCTGTTTTATTTGGCTGTCGCTTATAGGTTTTGAAGTGTAAATGATTGGAGTGCCAGTAAGCACAAATGAACCTTTTAAATGAATGCTTTCAATCATTAGGTCATTTTCTTTGCAGAATTTGCGGATCTTGGTGATGTTGAATCCTTCAAAAACACCGCTTTGAAGTGCTTTTATCTCAAATTTTTCATCAGGCATTTGAAAGGTCACATTTTCTTTCTTTTCTACACTATTTTTAATAATTGAATTTTTAGTTTCTTGATAAATCCTAGAAACAATCACATCAAACTTGACAGATTGGGTAATGTAATGCAAGAAATAGATGAAAAGGAAAATGTCAAAAACGGTCAATAGAATAGCAAAGTAGGTACTGATAGACGGAATACTGAGTGAATTTTCCGAATCTCTAATGGCGGTCAGAATAAAGAATGCATAGACGATAGTTCCAATATAAATCCCTAAAATATACTGTTGTTGTCGGTTGCCTATTAAATTATCCAACACCCTATTGCTTAGACTAGATGCTGCTTGATTCAAAACAATCATTACCATAGAGAAACTAAATACAGTTAGGGAAATTATTCCTCCTGCTATGGCCGACAAAATACTTCTCGCCGTCTCAGCGTCCTTAATACTTAAAAACTCATAAGTTGATTTTAAATCTTTACCTACAGCGGAATAATCGAATGAAATCATTCCGATAGAAATCGCTAGAAATAAGAACCCTATTAAAACTGGATAAAAAGCGATACTATGGATTACGATCTGATACCTATTTTGTAGCCAATTTTTTATTGCATCCATCATTTTGAGCTGGTTTAGATTTTATACAGTTTGAAACGTTTTTTGTTTCAAAGTATAGTTTAGATTTACTCAATCTCCATATCCAACCATCGTTCCAGATTATTTACTAATTGTACTCTTTCCTTCTCTGTCATGTTTTTTATTCGTGCATCCCTATGGTCTTTTCCATCTAGAAAAAACCAAATCGCATCCACATTGTCATTGGGTCGAATGGCTGTTGCTGACCATGTGTCAGAGTTTCCATTAATGTAAATCATTTTATTACCATGCTTTTTAGCCCATTCAGCGGCTTTTTTAGGCGTGGAGTTGTTAAAAGGTACTTTCATTTTATTGGGCATAAACACAGCAGATGGGTTTTTGTCCGTTGGTAAAGCTTTTAAAAGGGGTTTAAAATCACTGATATTGTAGCCATAGTACCCCATTTGGCTCCCTGCTTGGTAGTAATGTGAAGCAAAATCTTCCATACTTTGATCTGCGAAAAAATCAACTCCCGAAACAGTAACAAAATGGTAGAGTACTTCTTCTAATGAAGCATTCTTACTCGGTATATTATTGCAATCATTTCCCCATTGCCAAAAGCTAAAGGAATATTCCAATACTGCATACTCAAAAGCTTCTTCGAAAGTCAAATAGTTGAAATGCAATTGAGCTCCATATGAATACCAGCGTAAAAGAGGTAAAACTGATTCTCTTTCTTTCAGTAATCTGGTTTGTAGTGCTTTTATTTTGGCTCTACATTCATTAGTTCCAACAGTGTCCAAAAAAGTATAGATGCGCTCATCTTCCAAACTTGCGTTTAAAGGAGCGACATAAGGAATACTTACATCCACATCTTCAGGGTAAAAGTAACGGTAGAAAATGGAGGTTTGCCCACCTTTACTGATTCCTGTGCTCACCCATTTGTTCGGGTAAATTTTTCTAAATATCTCATTGATGTGGTGTAAATCAGCAGTAGCTTGCTCCAGTGTTAAATATTGATATTCTATTGAATCTGGAACACTTTCTCCAAAGAAACGGTGCTCAACATCAATTTGATTGGACTTTATTAATTCGGCTACTTCTGAGATTCGGTTGCTGTTGCTAGTGTACCCTTGAGTTACCATTGTGGTTGGTCGGTTAAACCCTCTGTGACTAAGATAGGCGCGTTGATAGAAGTACCCTTTCTTAGGGTCTTGGTGATCAATTTGCTGTTTTATTCTTAGCTCATAAGCCGCCTCATACCCAAGAGGAGTATTTATCTTTTTGAAAATAACATCTGGTAAGTTATACAGCTGTTCTTCTATATTAAAATCTTGCGCCGTTAATGTGGCTGACAATAATAATAAACATGCTATGGCTATATTTTTCATTTGTGCATTCATTTTGAGAGCTAAAAATAAACTTAAATTAATGGTTTGATTTTACATTTTCTATTGCACTTAATTTTTCCTTTTTCATAACTATGGTGCGGTGAGGGAAAGGGATCTCTATTCCTTCTTTATCAAAGCGCTTCTTAATGCTTTCCAAAACACTGTTTCGAAGTTCAAAAGCAGTAGAAAAGTCGCTGCTCCAAGCCCATGCTCGAATGATTACTGCAGAGTCTGCAAGACTGATAACAGCAGTTTTTACAATTGGAAATTGCTGTTCTTTTTCTACCTCGGTTCGGTTATCCAATATGGATGGATGGTTTTCACATTCTTCCTGCATGATTTTTTTGGCTAAATCAATATCGCTATCATAGGAAATGCCAATTTCTATCCGTTCGCAACATTTAGATTCTCCTAAATCATAGTTGATTAGCTTCTCTTTATTAATCATTGCGTTAGGAATAACTATCATTTTATTTTCAAAATTTCTAATCACCGTATGCCTTAGGGTAATGTCAGTAACCGTTCCTACCATGGTGTCCGTTACTTTTATAATGTCTCCTATTCTAAATGGTTTGAAAGAGATGATGAAAATTCCACCTACTAAGTTGGCCAATGCTTCTTGAGATGCTACACCCGCAATAATCGCAACAACTCCGGCGCCTCCTAAGGCCGTTTGAGCTACTCCTCTTAACGAAGGGAATGCTAATAATCCGAAAAGAGCACCTATAAAGTAGATGCTAAACACTACTACATACCTTAGAAATTTATAACTTGTCGGGTCTTCTCCGGCAATTATCTTTCGTTGGATACTTCGTTTAAACCACATGTTGGTGGTCGCAGCCACAACGATAGTAGCTATAGCGAGGAAGCCCAAGTATAGCACTAACTTAAAGTTGTCCATTAAAACATCATACTTATCTCGCTCGGCAAATAAAAAACTAAATGCGATGATACCCAGTACTATCCATAGCGCATTCAAAATCCTTTTAACTAGAGTGAGGGTGTTGGGATCTTCCCCAGGAAATCTTTTTTGTTCCTTTTTTATGAGCCAATTGTATAGGATTTTAGTAGCAACTTGCAGTACAACTACAGAAAGAATAATAATGATTCCAGTGTAGATTTGGTCTTTATATTGTTCAAAAAAATGACTCATCGTGATGGATATTTCAACAGTTTAATTTCTAATTCAATTTAAAAACGAATCCGCAATATATTTAGTGACAGAATTTATATGGCTATATCAATTGCTCTCACTTCCTTCCAAGTCCAATTCTTTTTCGGTGAAATATTGCGATAAGCAAACTTAAAAAAGTCAGTGATTAATCGCTCAAAAATATAAGAGTCAATACTCGAAGGATAAATTGCTCTTTCTGTAGGATTGGCATATCGTTCTGCTTTGGATAAACTATCATTTTCCAATCGTAAAATTGGACCAGTGTCTGATATTCCATCAGCATGCCAAGTGTATTGACTTTTTTCCAAGAGGTTGAGTTGTTTTAAAAGTGGTTTCAATGAAATACGCGGCAAAGTAGGGCGGCTTGTAATGTCTACCCAAGTCGTGTATTTGTATTCTACTTCGTATTTATTATCTGGATAAATACTCATGACAATGTCAGATCCTTCACTTTTTGAAAACAATCCATAATAATGCATGGGTGCTTTGGCATGAATGCATTGTAATCCAATCTCAGGATAATTGTTGACTGGATATTCTCCAGAATCAATTTTGTAATAATCGGCTTTAGCTTGATTGTATTCTTTCTCCCAAATGGCTTTATAGCTATCTGTATTCAATAAAACTTCCTTAAACGTTGGAATGAAATAGTTAAACTTCTCCACACACAATTTGATTTCATCAGCTTCGCCAAAAGGAACGTAGAATTTCTCTTTCTCTACAGCATTGATGTAGCAAACCAGCTTTAAGGCATGATCGGCTCCATCCTTGGTGAGGTTTAATTCTCTAAAATCTCCTATAACCGCCATTTGGTGCAATACGGATTTGTATTGCATAGCAAGTTGAGGCTCAAATAATGCCCAAACACCTACGAATCCGTCAATGTCAAAATGAGTGGCAGAAATGAGTGGGTTGTCAATGCCTGTAAAATTTTTTTCTATGGCGTTTAGCACAATGCCTCCTGAGGTATCATCTGTAATTTCAGCATGGATATTTCCTCCTTTCCAATGTGAAAGGATTAAACCGCGAGGGTGTAAACCATCTACAATAATGACTTCTTGGTTCCCAATCTCATGAAAAGGAACAAATGTTTTTTCAATCATCTTTATGTAATCGGATTCAATACCACACTAAAAATGACCATTGAGCTAGGGTCATTTCCATAGAAGCACTTCTCAATTGCCATCATAATGTTGTTGGCCATAAAATAAGAAGTGTGCAATTCTTGTTTGTCTTTTAATGACCATTGAATGGTGTAGGAACTTTCTTTGTCTTTATATTCTTTAATATAGCTTAGCATTTTTGTTAATGCTTCTACCTTTGTAGAACCCTCTGTGCTGTGGAATAAAAACGATTGGTGGTGTCTAGGATTTACGGTTACCACATCTAGCACTATTTTGTCGTTGTGGTTGTGAAAGTCAAAAATAATGTTGCTTTGTTTTAAAGCAATGTATTTCTCTATTTCTTTCTGTAATCGATTGATTTCAATGTTTTGTTCGGATGCTGTCATCTGATTGTTTTTCTATTTATTTCTATAAAAGCAGCTTTTTGCTCGAGTTTCTTTTCAAAGATTAGCAGCAATGACTATTTTAGTCGTTTAATTCAAGAACTAATCTTTAACAAATTTAAGCATGATTAAAAAGTTAGCCACTTTTTTGACCGCACTTTTAGTGCTCAATACCGTAAATATAGCCAAAGAGGGCATGTGGTTGCCACTCCTCTTAAAAAGTTTGAATGAAAGTGATATGCAAACTATGGGTTTAAAGCTTTCAGCTGAAGACATCTATAACGTAAATAATTCTAGTTTAAAAGATGCTGTTATTTCATTCGGCGGTTTTTGTACTGGTGAAATTATCTCCGATCAAGGGTTGATTTTGACGAATCACCACTGTGGATACGGTCAAATTCAATTTCATTCTTCAGTGGAGAATGATTACTTAACTAATGGATATTGGGCCAAAGAATTGAAAGACGAACTGAAAAATCCAGGCTTGACAGCCACTTTCATTGTAAGAATGGAAGATGTAACAGCAAAAGTGTTAGACAGTGTCGGTGTAGAATTGACCGATGAAGAAAGAGAACGTCAAATCAAAAAGAACATCAAAAGAATAGGGGAAGAAGCTACAGATGGAACGATATACGATGCAGTGATCAAGCCATTCTTTTATGGCAATGAATACTATATGTACATCACCAAAACATACAAAGATATTCATTGCCATAAA
>Ga0209344_10000705_pt1 | contig 52513 bp, 29 predicted proteins | sample Cruoilmetagenom6_FD_187293 | JGI IMG/M metagenome (GOLD analysis project Ga0209344, IMG submission 187293) | Oil polluted marine microbial communities from Coal Oil Point, Santa Barbara, California, USA - Santa Barbara Oil Seep Sample 6 (SPAdes)... | ecosystem: Environmental > Aquatic > Marine... | reverse complement strand
ACACATCTAACATCTTGCTTGAAAAAGCAACTATGTTCGATGTAAACGGAAAGTTAGTAAACACAGTAGATCTTACAGATATGACAACAGAAAAAACAATTGATATCTCTCAATTGGCTTCTGGTGTGTACATCGTACAGATCCAAGGGGAAGACGCAAGCGTTGTAAAACGATTGATAAAAGAATAATTCGTATAGGATTATTTAACCAATAAAAGTAAACCCCTCTTTCATTTCTGAAAGAGGGGTTTTTTCATGCTGAACTAATTTGCTTAAAAAAGGTAAAACTGCAAGTTTATCGGTAACAATTACCTTTCAGCTAAAAGACTGAAAATACGCACAGATACGTTTATACTAATTTTTAATTAAGTAGTATATTACATTCAACTAATATTAACAAATTAAATTATGACTACTAACACCATTCCTAATAAAATAGTACTGTTTTTTGAAGTTCTTTTTCTTTGAGTTGAAAATTTATACATATTCAAAATTCAGAATAAATAATTTTTTTCGCATTGACTAGACTAAGCACACAACATACACCAGAGAAAAATTCATAGCAATTTTAGATTATAAACAGTAGTAGTAATTAATCGCACATAGTTCTTAAAAATCACATTAATATGTGGTTGACAAGTTTCGGAATAGCACTTACTTTAGTATTACCACTTATTTAGTTACAAACACACTATAACTAACTATTTAACAATAAGTTATAGCAACTAACTTCATGAAACAACTAACCAAAAAGTTTTCTATGAAAAATTTTTATAAACTGTGTCTTATTTCTCTTTGTACGATACAAGGCATCTATGGTCAAATATATGTAGACATTAATGCCGTAGGTCTTAACAACGGAACTTCTTGGGCGAATGCCTATACTGACCTTCAAAATGCAATTACTGAAGCCAATGGTAGTCCAGGAGCAGACGATATTTTTGTAGCAGAAGGCACCCACCTCCCAACAAGCACAACAGATAGAACTATTAGTTTTGAAATTCCGGGCAATACAAATGTGTACGGTGGTTTCTCTCCTGCTAACGGAGCGATAGATCTGGCAACACAAGATTTTATAACATATCCTACCATTCTAAGTGGTGATATTGGCGCTGCTGCTGTATCAGCAGATAATTCCTTTCATGTAGTTTCGATGTTGACTGTGGGAACCACTATTCTGTTAGACGGATTACATGTGGTCGATGGAAATGCGAATGGTGGTGGAACGAATGATCTTGGTGGTGGTATATATGCAACAAATGCCCAACTGCAAATCACAGTACGTAACTGCACCATTTCCAATAATTTTGCTGCAGAAAGCGGTGGTGGCTTTTATGTAAGAGATGCTATTAATGTGTACGTCTTTACTACTAAAATTAATTTTAACACCTCGGCCAATCTAGGGGGTGGATTCTCAAATGTAAATTCAGAGCTTAGAACAGAGAATGTACTTTTTCATGACAACAGTGCAGCATTAGGTGGCGGACTCAACTACGAAACAAGCTCACTTCTTTTTGATGTAGAAATTATTGGTAATACGTTTACCCAAAATACTGCTAGCACTACAGGATCTGCCGTATATTTAAACAATACAGGAGAAGTTATTTTTTATTTTATCAACAATATATTCTGGAATAATGGACCTGGTTCAATTGACATATTAAATTTTCCAAATGTAACACAGGCAGGCAGCAACAGTTTATATGAAAGCGGTCCTTTATATGGAGATTGTTGTTTAGTTGACGTTGACCCGTTGTTTACCAATCCTGCTACATATGACTTTAGCTTGCAACCCACCTCACCTGTTGTAGATATAGGCGTAAATAGTGATGTTACTCAAACTACAGATTTAAATGGGGATGTACGTATTTTAGATGGTGATGGAAACGGAACTGCCACCGTAGACTTTGGTGCTTATGAAGAAGTGGTCGCAACAACTAACATCTTAGTGAATATAGTGACTGGAGACCTAGAGTTTACAGACAGCGGTGATAGAGATGATGACCTTACAATCACTATAAACGGTACAATGTATCGCCTCACAGACCCTACCAACCCGCTTACTGCAGGTGTTGGAGCAACTCAAATAGATGCAAACACAGTAGATGTTCCTATTGCGTCGGTGACAGGAGCTGTTATAATTAACACCCAAGGCGGTGATGATACATTTACCACAGATTTTTCTGGCGGAAATTTTAACGACATTATTAATTATAACGGCGGAAATCAAAACACTATAAACCCTGGAGATATTTTAAGATTACAAGGTGGCGGTACATTTGCCACTGTAGCACATAGCTTAATCAATGAAAACGATGGGAATGTTTCAGTAGCAGGAAACAGTGCTATTAATTATGTAGGTTTAGAACCTGTAATAGATAATCTAAATGTTACAGACCGTATTTTTAGCTTTACGGGCGTAGATGAAACTATCACGCTACAAAATGATGCAACCGCAGGTTCTAATAGCATAGATAGTACTTTAGGTGAAAGTATCACCTTTACAAACCCTACCAATAGCCTAACAATAAGTACAGAAGCTAGCGGCGGCTCTGGTGCAGATATCATTAATATTCAAGGGCTTGATGCTGCTTTTAACGCAGATCTTACCGTTAATGGAGGTGCAGATGATGATATTAATTTTCAAACAAACCCTACTTCAATTGGTTCAGGAAATTTCGACATTAATGCACAAACCATTACTATTTCACAAAACATTTCAACAACCCTTGGAGGGAGTATCACTTTAACTGCTTCACAAAATATTATAGCAAATTCAGGTGCTACCATTTCCGCAGAAGAGGGCGACATCAACTTTGGCGCAAATACAGCAGCTACCTTAGCCGGAATTAATACAGTCGCAATTTTAGTAAATAATAATGCTACGATACGTACAACAGGAACTGGAAATATAGTAATGACCGGAGTGGCCGTAGGAGATGGTACGGTGTCAGATCGGGCGGGAATAGTGATTTCAAATAACTCCACAATCCAAACTTCGGGAAGTGGAAGCATTACAGTAACTGGAACAGGTGGGAATGGAACTTCGGGTAACCATGGTATTTTATTAGACTCAGGCTCAAACATACAATCGAACACTGGAGCTGTTACTATTACTGGCACTAGTGGACAAGGAACAGATAGTAATACAGGAGTCTATGTAAATTCAGAAATAAGTACCGGAAGTGGTGATGCTATCATAATGGGAACTTCTATAGACGCAGCTGGTGTGGACAACGTGGGTATTTTTGTGAATGCCAACATTGGGACTAATGGTGCTGGAAATATTGATATTACAGGAACATCGGCAAATGGAGCAAGTGATGCAATTACCCTATTTAGTTTTGACAGAAGAATCACTGCCTTTGGGAGTGGCACTATACATATAGAGGCTGTAACGGGACCATTAACAGGCCCTGCTGGCATCGCGCCAAATCCGGGACCTGGACCGTATAGCATAGCAGGGTTCTCTACAATAACATTACAAGGGGAAATCCAGGCCGGAAATAATGTAACCGGACCAGGGCAATTACCCATATTAGGTTTTTCAAATAATGTCTTTTCTATAGGAGATGAACTTACGCTAGCTATAAATGGTATAACCACACCAGGTGTTGATTATAGTCAATTGATGGCAACAGGTATGACCGTAGATATTACAAACACTATTCTTAACTTAGTAGATGGACTAGCGGGACCCGTACCAAATGGCACAACAATTACGGTTATAGAAAATAATGGAGGACCTATTGTGGGTACTTTTAATGGGTTGCCCAATGGAGCGACAGTGCCATTTAACGGACAAACTTTTTTCATAAATTACAATGGTGGTAGCGGTAGTAATGATGTAATACTAACTGAAAATTCCCTCTGTGCCGCTTTTCCTGCTAACATAGTATATGTAGATCTAAACGCCACAGGTACTAACGACGGTACGTCCTGGGCAAATGCCTTTGCCGACCTTCAAGATGCAATTACCCAAATTAACGATTGTCCAGCACTTGACACTATATATGTTGCCGAAGGCACCTACCTCCCAACTACAACAACAGATAGATATACTAATTTTAATATTCCAGGCAACTGCTCCGTTTATGGTGGTTTTTCACCAACTAATGGGGCTATTGATTTAGGCACTCGAGATTTTAACGCTTATCCCACTATATTAAGTGGCGATATTGGCGTACCTGCCACTAAATTAGATAATACATACCACGTAGTGTATATAGATGCTATTGCAGCACCAATTGTAATGGACGGTTTAACCATTCGTGACGGTTATGTAGATTTAGATCAGTTTGAAGAGCCAATTTTCGCTAAACGTAGTGGCGCAGGTTTGTTAATTGAAACGTATACAGGGGGTGCTAATCTAACGCTAAACAACTGCACCCTTACAGAAAACGAAAGTACTTATGCTGCAGGAGCACTAGCAAATACACGTCAAAATCATACCATAAACATAGACAATTCGTTCTTTACAAACAATGGAGGCGGCGATATTGGATCCATATTTTTTCGAGGGGATGAAGTAATCACCATAACCAATACTACCATCTCAAACAACAACGGTGGTAATAGTACTATGTATTTACTAGCTCCTGTAAATCTAACTATTGATAATTGTGTATTCGACAATAATGGAGCCCAAGAATATAACGCCCTCCGAGTTGATGCTTCAGGGACATCTCGAATTAGCAACTCTATATTTAGAAATCATAATGCTACGATTAATGGTGCCTTAGGCTTAATTAACGCAAATATGATCATTGAAAACTCGCTATTTCATGATAATACAGCTGCAAGAGGAGGCGCGATTTACATGGTTAGCTCATCACTTGAAATTATAGGATGTACATTTACCCGAAATACCGCTTCTAACAACGATCTCGGGGAAGCTATTTATGTAGATAATAGTGCCTCATCTACCTTAAATATTACAAATTCAATTTTATGGGATAATGACGACGGAGATGGTATCGATGATGAGATTAGTTCAGACGCCTCTCTTACAGGAAACTTTACTCATTCGCTTATAAAAGGATTTGATCTTACGGCAAGCAACGGCCTCGATGGTACTAACCCAGCCAACGACCCACTCTTTACCAATCCTGCAACGAACGATTTTACGGTGCAAACAGCTTCTCCAGTGATAGACCTTGGGGATAATACTGTGGTTACGGAACCTAACGACCTTAACGGAAATACCCGAATTGTAGACGGAGATAGCAACACCACAATGATTGTTGATTTTGGTGCTTATGAAGCTCCAGAACTGGCAGATATAACACCACCCGTAATTACCTGTCCAAGTGATATCGCAGGAGATTGTAGCACAAACCCTATAACCTATACCGTAACCGCCACAGATAATGTAACCACCTTCCCTATACCAGCCCCAACAGGCTTTCAATTTCTCACTTCAAAAAATGGGAAGTCTTATTATTTGTCAGATGGTGTAAATGATGGCCCTACCTCCTTTGCCAACGCTATAGCTCAAGGCGGTTCGGTTGCCGCTATTGTAGATGAAGAAACCAAAATACTAATTAACCAATCGGTAGAAGCATTAGCACCCGGTGCCACCTATTACATTGGTCTTAATGATGTTACTACAGAAGGTACATTTGAATGGCAAAGCGGTGTTCCTTTTGTGTACGAAAATTGGTTAGTTGGTGAACCCAATGGTGGCGTTGCTGAAAACTATGTAGCCATGCGTCCCGACGGTTTCTGGGTAGATATTGGTGCGGGATTTGTATCGCGATATGTGCTTGAACTTACAGGGGGCATAGAACAAATAGCTGGTCTTTCTTCTGGATTTAATTTCCCGGTAGGGACTACCACCAATACTTTTGTAGCAACAGATGAAGCTGGAAATACAGCTACCTGTAGTTTTAATGTAACCATTACTGATAGTACCCCGCCCGCCATTACATGTCCTGCAGACATAGTACAAGATAACGACCCGGGATTGTGTGGTGCATATGTAGATTATACCTACCCAATCCCTGCCGAAGATTGTGACCAAACAAACCCCGTAAAATTACAACAGGTAGATGAGATAGTAAACCTTGGTTTTGATTGTCCCTCAACCCAGTCCAACCACTTACGTATTTTTAACCTAAATACCGAAGGTGTCACAAACGACTACCAACTGGAAAGTATAAACGTAGGGATAGCTTTTGCAAATCCTGCCGAAAATCTTACAGTAAATATATATTTGAATACTCAAATTGCAAATCCAATTACTGAATACCCTGGCACGATTGCTACAGCAATCCCACCTTTTGCAACAGCTACAGTCGCCTCGCCTGCTAGTGGCGGCATCCTTAATGTGCCTTTTAATATTTTTATTCCATCTGGTTCTACCATCTACGTAGAAGTAGTAACTCCAGACACAGCAGATTACCTCATGGGATATCTTAGTTCAAACGCTTCTGAAACTGCCGTAGGTTATGTAAACTGTGGAGGGTTTTATGGACCTTCAAACACATATCCAGCTATAATAAGTGTTGAAGGTGATGAATACCTTAATCAAACTACCGTGCAAACTACCGGATTAAGTCCCAATAGCTTATTCCCTTTAGGTACTACCACAAATACCTTTGAAGTTACAGACGGAAATGGAAATACAGCTAATTGTAGTTTTAATATTACCGTAAACGATGTTGAAGCCCCAAACGTTACCTGCCCAGCTGATATTTCAGTAAACAATGAGACGGGGGTGTGTTCTGCTAATGTAGAATATACCGTTACAGGCTTCGACAATTGCTCCAATGCCCATTTACCTGGTTTTGAAATGATCGGGTTTACCAATGAAAAAATCTATTACCTATCGAACATTAGATTTACAACTTCCAATGCTTATGCAGATGCCATTGCGCAAGGCGGATTTGTAGCTAGTATTCCTTCAGTAGAAATTAATACGTTCCTTGTAAACGGTGCAACTGCAAAAAATTATACGGGTGCTATGATCATTGGTTTTAATGACCTTACAACCGAAGGTACTTTTGAATGGCAAAATGGAGATGCCGTTACCTATACCAACTGGGCTACTAATGAACCCAACGATTTTGGTACTGGTGAGGACTATACCACTATGAGTGCAATAACTGGAACGTGGAATGATGTTTCAGATGTTACAAGTGCCCGTTATATTTTAGAAATTAATAACAACTTGTTTAACCAAACAGCAGGACTCCCCAGCGGAAGCGATTTCCCCGTAGGAACTACAACCAACACATTTTCATATACTGATGCCGCTGGAAATACCGATAGCTGCTCGTTTGATGTAACTGTAAACGATATTGAAGCTCCAGTCGCCGTATGCCAAGATATTATCATTCAGTTGGACGCTAGCGGAAATGCAACCATTGTTGCCATCGATGTAGATGGTGGAAGCACTGATAATTGTGCCGTAACCAATTATCAATTAGACATCGATACGTTTACCTGTACAGATATAGGAACCCCAGTAACCGTAACCTTAACGGTGTTTGATGATGCACTCAACTCAGATTCTTGTACAGCTATTGTAACCGTGGAAGATGTTACAGCACCAATTATTACGTGCCCTTCAGATCAAAGTGAAGACTTTGATGTAAACTGCGAATTTATCCTTCCAGATTATACAGGGTTAGCAACAGTTGCAGATGCTTGTGATGCTACTCCTGTGGTAACGCAATTGCCCGCACCCGGAACTATTATTACAGGAACTACCCTCATAACATTAACAGCCACAGATGTCTCTACAAATGCAGCTTCGTGTACATTCAACGTAATTCCTGAAGACACAACAATGCCTGCCATTACCTGCCCAGGTGATCAAACTGAAGACTTAGATGCCAACTGTGAGTTCACCCTACCAGATTATACAAGCCTGGCAAGCGTTACAGATGGGTGTGATTCTAACCCAATAGTGACTCAAAGTCCGCCAGCGGGAACTATAATTACCGTAACAACTACCATCACAATTTTTGCTGAAGACGCCTCAGGAAATATAAACAGTTGTACCTTCGATGTAATTCCAGTAGACACAATACCGCCAACCATCACTTGCCCAGCAGATCTAACCGAAGTTGCAGATACCTCCTGTATGTTCACCTTACCAGATTACACAGGGTTAGCAACAACCACAGATAATTGCGGTAGTGTTTCAGTTACGCAAATCCCTGCCCCTGGCACTTTAGTTGGACAAGGAAACACTATTATTACCTTAGAGGCTAGTGATGGAACCAATACTAGCGATTGTACGTTTACTGTCTTCGTAGAAGACACTACACCACCTACAGCAATTTGCCAAGCCTTTACAGCACAACTCGATGCGTTTGGTACAGCTAGCATTCTACCAACCGATGTAGATGGCGGTAGTACAGATAACTGTTCCATTGCTTCTATGAGTGTTTCCCCAAACACATTTACGTGTGCAGATGTAGGAACACAAACAGTAACCCTAACAGTAACCGATACAGCTGGAAATAGTAGTACCTGTGACGCGATTGTTACTGTAGAAGACAACATACCCCCAACGGCCGTTTGCCAAGATATTTCTGTAACATTAGTAACAGATAACAGTGTCACTATTTTACCAGGTGATTTGGATGGGGGAAGTTCAGATAATTGTAGTATAGCCTCAATAACCGCATCGCAAACAACCTTTACCTGTGATAATTTAGGGCCAAATACCGTAACTGTAACTGTAACCGATGTAAATGGGAACACTAGTACCTGTATAGCAATTGTAACCGTAAGCGAAGACATACCTCCTATTGCTGTGTGTCAACCCTTTACAGCACAACTAGATGCTACCGGAACAGTAACAATCCTACCCGGAGATGCAGACGGCGGAAGTACAGATAACTGCGGAATAGAGACCTTAACAATAAGTCAGGATACCTTTGATTGTTCTCATATTGGAGAAAACACAATTATACTAACAGTCACCGACGCTTCTGGTAACAGTTCCAGCTGTACCACTATTGTTACCGTTGAGGATACTGTGGCTCCAGACGCTGTATGTCAAGACATTACTGTACAATTAGATGCGTCGGGAACAGCAACTATTATAGCAGATGATGTTAATGGAGGAAGCTCCGACGCCTGTGGAATTAGCACCATTGCTATAGACATAGATACATTTGACTGTAGTAATGTAGGACCAAATGATGTAACCCTAACCGTTACCGATGTAAACGGAAATATAAATTCCTGTATCGCTGTTGTTACCGTAGAAGAAGAAAATGCAATACCTATGGCAGTATGCCAGAATATCACCGTACCCTTACAATTAGACGGGACGGCTGTTATAGAGGCCAGCGATATAAATGCAGGCTCCACGGGCGGTGGTTGTGTAAATGGCATTACTATAGATATCGATACTTTTGATTGTGGCGATGTGGGAACACCTATACAGGTTACCTTGAGTGTCACTAATGGCAATGGCGATGTTGATACATGTATTGCATTTGTGAATGTAGTAGACACTCTCGATCCAGAAATAACCTGTCCTGAAGATCAGATAGTCATAACAAATGACACTTATGAGTTGCCAGATTATGTAGCTTTGGGAGCTGTTTTTGCAGAAGACAATTGTTTAAATATTACAGAAATTATACAGAACCCACCTCCAGGCACTCTGTTGGATATTGGCGCATACAACATTAATTTTATAGCGACAGACCCTTCTGGTAATGAAGCAAGCTGCTCTTTCAGAGTAACTATAGAAACAATACTTGGAATTCCAGCCCAGACGAGTTTGACAAGTATTACGGTGTTCCCTAACCCTGCAAATGATTTTATAAACATAGCAAATCCATATAGTATTGAATTGGCAACAGTTCAGCTATACGATGTAACGGGGAGGCTCATAAAAATAGTACAAATGGACCATACAAAAGAGCAGCAGATGGATATTTCAGAACTAGCCAGTGCAACTTACCTCCTACTTATTACTTCTGAAAATGGACAAATAACCAAACAGATTGTAAAAGAATAAAGGAGCTTTATATAACTACTATTACTTAAACCCTTCCAAGTATATGGAGGGGTTTAAATGTTTGCGCCCGATGCAACCTCATACCCAATAGAGGGTATTTTTAAGCTTACTGTACATATCTGTAAGTAATTTTCTTGTACTGTGTTATAAACCCGTCTATTTTTGAAAAAAATTTCTTAATGAAGAAAATTACCCTACTTGTGACTCTTTTATTTTCAATAATTGTCACGTCCCAAACTATTTATGTAGATATTAACGCAGCTGGTGCAAATGATGGTTCTTCATGGGCAAATGCATTTACAGACTTGCAAGACGCAATTACAGAAGCAAACACAGACCCAGCACTAAGCGAACTCTTTATTGCCGAAGGCACCTATCTCCCATCTATTCCTGCAGGTCGTGATGCAACGTTTACTCTAACCGGAGCTATAACGTTATTTGGAGGTTTTTCCCCTGCAAATGGTGCTGTAGATCTTGCAACACGTGACTTCAGGTTGTACACCTCAATTTTAAGTGGGGATCTTGGAGTAATTAACGATAGTAGTGATAATATTTATAGTGTTATTACAACAATTGATGCTGGTCCAGATGTTATTGTTGATGGGCTTGTTATAGAAGGGGGAAATGCAAATGATCCCAATTTTGGACATTTCGCTAATAATAGTGGTGGTGCCTGGTATAGTAAATGGACTACAATATTTACACGATCAACAATAAAAAATTGTATCTTAAAAAATAATGTTTCTTTACGTGGAGGTGCTATATATAGTGATAAATCTGATTTTAATATTGATAAAACACAGTTTATTAATAATACAAGCAATTTTACAATTTCCAATGGTATAGGTGGCGCTATAGCAAATTTTGATGCTAGATTAAATATTACAAATTCAGTTTTTAGAAATAATAACGCTAGATTAGGAGGTGCACTCTATTTGGGAACCGATTCTAACTATACACTAACTAATTGTACTTTTAGCCTTAATAGCTCAACTGAAGAAGGAGAAGCAATTTATTCTGGTAATTCAAATTCTGAAAGAATTTCCAATACAATTATTTATAACAATCAATCTCCATTGCCTAATAATGAGTTTTTTAGCAATAATATATTGGATATAAATTTTAATACTACCTTAATTGAAGGTGAAACCTATGGAGAGATTGATGGTACAGACCCCGCTAACAATCCACAGTTTATTTCTCCTACAAATTTAAATATTGCACCCAACTCTCCAATGATTGATATGGGTACAAATTTTTATGCCTTAGACTTAGAGGCAGATATTTTAGATAACCCAAGAATTGTAGATGGAGCTGGTAATGGAGATCCAAGGGTCGATTTAGGCGCCTATGAGTCTCCAGAGATCATTACTATTTGTACCCCTTATAGTTCCAACATCTTATATATAGACCAGAATGCTACGGGAGCAAATAATGGGTTATCCTGGGAGGATGCATTTATATCTATAGAAGATGCTTATGAGTTAAATGAATTTTGCTCCTTTATTGACACCTACTATATTGCAGAAGGCACTTATATACCAACCATACCAGCAGGACGCGATGCTACGTTCACCTTTCCAATAGGCACTAGGATCTATGGTGGATTCTCTCCTTCTAATGGCGCAGTTGATCTTGAAACAAGAGATTTCAGAACATATGAAACAATCCTAAGTGGAGATTTAGGAATACTTGATGATAGCACTGACAACGCATACACTGTAGTAACAATTAAAACTCAAAACACAGGATTTATATCATTTGACGGGATTAGCATCACTGGCGGAAATGCGAACGGATCGTTACTCGTTCCAGAAGAAAGTAATGGGGGTGCTATTTTTAAAAGCTTAACATCTATTGGGACCATTCGTAATTGCTCGTTTTATAATAATTTTGCGATCAACAATGGTGGTGCAGTATATAATTACGAAAGATCTTTTAATGTAAACCATAGTCTTTTTTATAATAATAGCGCGCAAGGCAATGGGGGAGCTATTTATTTTAGCGGGACAGAGAATTCAACTTTGGGGTCAGTAAACAGCTTATTTTATGATAACACTTCTGGAAACCAAGGAGGAGCCATTTATATTGAAAATTTTACTACAGCTTTTATAAATTTAAATTTATATTCTAGCACGTTTTCTAAAAATTCAGCAGGAGATACAGGAGATGCCATTTATACTTCAAATGCGAACGATGATAGGCTAAGACTCTATTTTAGAAACACCCTGATATGGGATAATAATGATGATGCTATTGATGACGAGATTGTTATTACAGGAGCGACAACTGTAGAGAACTTAGAGTATTCACTTATAAAAGGGGTCGATTTGTCGGGAAGTAACGGTTTAGATGGGACCGAAATAGCAAATGATCCTTTATTTACCAATCCTGTTATATTTGATTTCACACTTCAAAGCACTTCTCCAGTAATCGATCAAGGTAATGCTGATGGCTTTAATGAAATAGATTTGAATGGTGACAGACGCCGTCAGGATGGGGATAACAATGGCACAGAAACAATAGATTTTGGCGCTTATGAACGTGTGAACCCTGGTTGTGTTGTCTTACTTGACAATAGAATTTATGTAGACATAAACGCTACTGGAACGGGTGATGGCAGTAGCTGGATAAACGCCATGACTTCTTTACCTGACGCACAAGTTCTTGCTGGTTTTTGTGATATTAAAGAAATATGGGTAGCTGAAGGCACCTATTTACCAGAAATTATCAACCCTGGTTTTCCTAGACTTGCTAACTTCAGGTTTCAACTATCTGACCTTACCCTTATGGGTGGATTTTCACCTGCAAATGGTGCTGTAGACTTAGCGACCAGAGATTTTAGAGCCTATGAAACTGTATTAAGTGGTGATATTGGTGTGGTTAACGATCCTTCAGATAATGTATACAATGTAGTTAAAACATCTGATGTATTTGATACTTTTACAATAGATGGTTTTGTAATTGAAGGAGGAAATGCCGATGGCCCAGGTACATATTCTAATGGTGCTGGTTTAAATAATTATGCCCTTAGTGAAGATTCAACACCTAATCTAAAGAATATTATTTTTAGGAATAATACGGCAATAAATGCTGGTGGTGCCATCTACAGCTCATTTAATACCTCAAATAGAAAAGCTGGTTTTAATGCATCTAACATTCAATTTTTAGACAATACTGCAGGAAGCAATGGCGGAGCATTATTTATATCAACAGGTAGTGGTAAAGACCAAATTATTTTTGAAAACTCAATATTCTTAAATAATACGGCAGGAAATATAGGAGCAGTTGCCTATTTCTCAAGAGACAGAAGTCAAAATGAAGCTATTGTTAATTTTACGAATGTAACTATTGCTTCCAATACAGCTGGCGCAGACAATAGCGCTATTGTTTCGAACTCAGATTTATCAGGAAGTATTACGTTCAACTTTAATAATAGTATTTGCTATTCTGAAACATCTGGAGATGATGCCATTATTCAGACTGGAAATGTGGTGTATACTGAAAACTTAGCCTATTCCTTAGTTAAAAACCGAGACCTAACAACTATAAACGGGCTAGACGGAACCAACCCTGCCAACACCCCTTTATACACAGACCCTGCTAATGGAGATTATACATTGCAGGTAGGTTCTCCAGCTATAGATGTTGGCGATAACAGTATTGTAACCCAAACTGAAGACTTAGCAGGAATGGAGCGTCAACAAGATGGTGATTTTAACGGCATTACAACTGTAGATTTAGGAGCCTATGAAGCTGAAGGTTGTGTTGTTACTATCACTTGCCCCTTGGACCAAACAGCAGATGCAGATACCAATTGTGAATTTATATTACCAGATTATACAGGACTGGCAACGGCAACCAACACCTGTGGAACACTTTCGGTAACACAACTACCCCTTGCAGGAACAATTGTAAATGAAGGATCAACCACCATTACCTTAATTGCCAGTGACGGAACGCTATCTGAAAGCTGCACTTTCGACCTCTTAGTGAACGATGTAACAGCTCCTACCTTAACCTGTCCAGGAGATCAATTTGAAAATTTTAATGAGTTTTGTGAATTTATTCTTCCTGATTATTCAGGATTGGCAACTAGTTTAGATGCCTGTGACGCTAACCCAACAGTAACACAATCACCTGCACCAGGGACATTACTTTTTAACGCTACCACAATAACCATAACGGCAACAGATGCCAATTCAAATAGCGATAGCTGTACCTTCGAACTATTTCTTCTGGATATTACCCCTCCGGAAATCGCTTGTCCAGGAGATCAGAATGAATCCCTTGACGCAAATTGTGAATTCATCTTACCCGATTATACAGGATTGGCATCAGTTTTTGATGCGTGTGATGCTTTTCCAAGCATACTACAGAATCCTCCTCCTGGCACTGTAGTTAATGGAACTACCAGTGTTTCCTTAACTGCTACAGATTTTGATTTGAATGAAGCCAGCTGTGCTTTCGATGTAATCCTTGAAGATACCATCGCACCCACCATCACTTGCCCAGATAACCAAAATGAATCTTTTGATATTAATTGCGAATTTATACTGCCAGATTACACGGGATTAGCGATTGTAGCAGATGCTTGTGATTCAAATCCTACCGTAACACAATCGCCTGTCCCAGGATCGATAATTACAGCTACCACAACTATTACATTCTTAGTGACAGATGCAAGTGCTAACACAAACAGTTGCACATTTGATGTAATTCCAGAAGATACCATAGCCCCAACAATTTCCTGCCCTGGTGACCAGAATGAAACTTTTGATGCGAACTGCGAATTTATACTGCCAGACTATACGGCTTTAGCAACGGTAAGTGATAGTTGTGATGCGACTCCATCTATTACACAATCACCTGCACCCGGTACTATCCTTACTGCTACAACAGTTGTAACCTTAACAGCAACCGATGCCTCATTGAACACGGATGATTGTACCTTCAGCGTTATTCCTGAAGATACTACTCCTCCAACAATTTCTTGTCCCGCAGATCAAATTGAGTCGTTGGATATGAATTGTGAATTCATTTTACCAGATTACACAGGGCTTGCTATGGTGGCAGATGGCTGCAGCCCTACTCTTTTACTAACACAATCGCCTGTACCGGGAACTATCATTTCAGCAACCACAGCCATTACAATTTTTGCTGAAGACTCAGCCGGAAACATCAATAGCTGTGTGTTTGATGTACTACTGGAAGATACCATCGCACCATCCATAACATGTCCTGGCGACCAAATTGAATCTGTAGATGCAAACTGCCAGTTTGTATTGCCAGATTATACAGGACTGGCAACGGCAACAGATAGTTGTGATACTGCTCCGGTAATTTCACAAACCCCTCCAGCAGGAACTGTTATTACTGGTACAACCATAGTAACATTACTTGCTACCGATGCAAGTACAAACACTACCAGCTGTACATTCAGCGTGATTCCACAGGACACTACCGCACCCGTACTAACCTGCCCTGGAGAACAAAATGAATCTTTGGATGGAAATTGCGAATTTATAGTTCCAGATTATTCAGCTTTGGTGACCGTAACCGATATCTGTGACTCAAATCCCGGGATAGCGCAAACACCAGCGCCAGGCACGGTAGTTTCAGCAACTACAGCTATTATTATTACTACTACAGATGCTAATGGAAATTCCGATAGCTGTAGTTTTAATGTAATACTTATAGACACAGTGCCACCCTCTTTATCGTGCCCTGCAAATCAGAATGAAAGTGTTGATACAGATTGTGTGTTTGCCATACCAGACTATACTGCTTTAGCAACAGCAACCGATAACTGTGGAACCGCAACCATTACTCAAACACCAAGCCCAGGCACTGTGATTGGAACAGGTGTTACATCCATAACCCTGGAGGCAAGCGACGGCACCAATACAACATCTTGTACATTTACTGTTACTGTTGAAGATACCGCGCCGCCACTAATGATTTGTCAAAATAGTACGGTGCAGTTAGATGCCGCAGGTCAAGCAACCATTACAGCAAACGACATTGACAATGGCAGTACTGATAATTGCGGAATTACATCTTTATCTTTAGACCAGGAAAACTTTGACTGCTCACATGTTGGAGTGAACACAATTACCCTTACAGCAACCGATGCTGCAGGAAACACTACCACCTGTACAAGCACAGTAACTGTCGAAGACACAGTTGCTCCTTCTGTAGTCTGTCAAGATATCACTGTGCAATTAGGAACCAACGGGATGGTGATCATTTCGCCATCACAAGTAGATAATGGAAGCAATGATGCCTGCGGAATCCAAAATATAATTCTGGATATCACTACTTTCGACTGTAGTAATCTGGGTGAAAATCCCGTGCTCCTTACCGCGACCGATGTGAATGGAAACAGCAGTTCCTGTAGTGCAATTGTAACTGTAATAACTTCAGACGGACCACCGGTAGCAGTTTGTCAAAATATCACACTTCCGTTACAAGCCGACGGGACGGCCACTATTACTCCAAATGCAATAGACGGTGGTTCTACAGGTTCCAGTTGTGCCAACGGACTTTCTATAGACGTTGTTAGTTTTGATTGTAGCGATATAGGTATACCCGTTCAGGTAACCCTTACTGTGGACAACGGGAATGGAAGCACAGATAGCTGCATTGCTTTAGTGCATGTAGTAGACAGTCTGGATCCCATTATCACCTGTCCAGAAGATCAGATAGTGACAACAAACGGGACTCCTTATGAGTTGCCGGATTATGTAGTACTGGGAACTGTTTTTGCTGAAGACAATTGTTTAGACAATACAAGTATTGAACAATATCCTCCTGCTGGAACATTAGTAGGTAATGGGATATATAGTGTTAGTTTTGAAGCCACAGACCCTTCAGGAAATAGTGCTTCTTGTTTTTTCAGGTTAACAGTCGATGGTGTTTTGGAAATACCTTCCCAACCTAGTATAACTACCTTAAGTGTGTTTCCAAATCCTGCCAAAAATTATGTAATGGTTTCCAACCCGTATAATGTAAACCTGAAAAAGATTCAGCTATACGATATCACTGGAAGGTTGGTAAAAACATTTAGATTGAATACTGGCTTAGAACAGCGATTAGATATTTCAGAAATCTCCAGCGCTACTTATTTTATGATTATTACTTCTGAAAGTGGAGAAATTATAAAACAGATTGTAAAAGAATAACTGTTTAATTCAGAAGTATAAATTTTTTTAAACCCTTCCCAATATGTGGAGGGTTTTGCTTTTTATACCTACTTTTACGCTATGAGAAAAATTGCTTTCTTACTTTTAATTACACTATGCATAACCTCGTGTAGAGAACAAAAGAAAGAAAAAAATAGGATTCCCGTTGAAGCAGATGGCGGTATTGGCGATGGAGCACCTTCACTGGACTCACTATTAAAAGCTGAAAAAGATTCGCTTCAACTTCAACAAAAAAAAGACTCACTGTAATGTTACCATGGCATCAATACGTATTGGGATTACTATTCATAGTTGCTGGAGCGTTTCACTTTCAGAAACCCAGAATGTATCAACGTATTATTCCGCCGTATTTCCCTTCGCCTAGTACCTTGGTAGCGGTAAGTGGTATTACTGAAATGATCGCAGGGTTTTTACTTCTAAACCCAGAAACTCAAAATATTGGTACCTGGGGGATTATTGCAATGTTAGTAGCCTTTATTCCGGTTCATATCTATATGTTACAAAATGAAAAGGCCGCGATGAAACTTCCAAAATGGGTTCTTATCCTTCGGTTACCGTTACAATTTGCGTTAATGTATTGGGCGTATCTATACATATAAAATGGATTTATTTTCTTCGTCAGCATTTCAACAAGAACAGCATATAAATCTTCCAAATGCTGAAATATCCTACTTCCCAAGTTTTCTTTCAACCCAGGAAGCAGATCAGTACTTCCAGATATTTCAAAATGAAACAGCTTGGAAACAAGATGACATTAAAATTTTCGGAAAAATATATAAACAGCCCAGGTTAACAGCACTATACGGAGAAAAAGGGAAAAGCTATAGCTATTCAAACATTACCATGAACCCTACACCATTTACGGCTTCACTTCTCGAAATAAAAAGACGTATAAAAGAAATATGCGACACAAGTTTTAATGTTGTATTATTAAATATGTATCGAAATGGTAGTGATAGCAACGGTTGGCACAGTGACGATGAAAAGGAACTAGGAAGAAACCCGGTAATAGCCTCCGTGAGTTTAGGGGCGAAAAGAATGTTTCAGCTTAGAAACAAAGGGGATAAAATATCGAAGTACAATATCGAATTAACTCACGGTAGCTTATTACTTATGAAAGGTGAAACGCAGCACTTTTGGCAGCACCAAGTACCAAAAACCAAGAAAGAGGTTCAGCCACGTATCAATCTAACATTTAGGGTTATACACTAAGTTTAGGTATTTGTCGGTTTTTACTGTTACATATACTATTACTGATAGCACAATTACACAACAATGGTATAAAAGGCTAAGGTTAATTTGCTCTAAGACTATAAAAAAACTCATTAGTATTGAAATTGAAATGGTAACCCAAAGTATTTTTTTTGTACATATGTTACCCAGAAGTAGCAGCCCTATAAAAAAATCTAAAAAAGGGAGTAAAGCCGCTATTATAGTTAGTCCGCTTTCTGAAGGAATCACATCATACAACTGATCTATAATACCTGAAATATATTCTGAAAGAAAAACAATGTGCATAAGCCCATGCATCGCAATTACAACTCCTGTAATAATCCTTAGTGTGTTCGTTAGATTTTTAAATCTATACATATAATTTACTTTATCTTTTATAAAAAAATAAGTAGGTTTCTCACTAAGGGCTTGCAAAAATATGCAACCTGAAACTATTTATTTACCAATTCACCTGTGTAAGTAACTGATATACTTGTGTTTTCGACAAAATACATGTGAAAACCGACCAAGAACTGGTTTCGTAAAAAAATTACATAAAAAAATTAAAATAATCCGAGAAGTCAGCGTCTGGTTTACACCTTTTTTGAATTAAGATTAAAAATTACAAAGAAAATTGTACTAATTACCCAAATATATCATTGAGCAACACCGCCAAACGAATACCTCCTTTTTGTAGTTGGTTTCGAACCACATTCACATAGTCGTACATATACCGATAGCTCAATTTTTCACCCACTTTGGTATTGGCATATATATCTTTACACAATGCGCGACTTTCATACATCCAGTCTTTTACAGTTCCTTTTTGAATTGCTTTTAGCTGAAATTTTGAAAGTTTATCGGCATTGGCCGCTAGTTCAGAATAAGACATTTCGTAACTATCCAGCATTTTGGTATCCCAAACCGTATGAAGATTGGTGCCACCATTAAACCAACGCACCTGGAAATCGTTTCCTCCCTTATCATCTGCTAGTCCAATGTGCAAGGGCTGGTGTAAATCTCCTATAAAATGTACCAGCATTTTTAGATGAAACACTTTAGCTTCCTGAGTTGATTTTTCATTTTTCAAAACTGAAATACAGGTGTTAATCGCTACATACAAATCGCCTTTTTCACTTTTTTCAGAAGCTTCATACGTTCCGTCAAAAGGAAAATTTACGTAATGCCATGGTCCATATTTTCGGTACGCCCTATCACTCTTTATGTCGTCACCATAGTTCGAAACCAGCGCCAAAGATTCACCATTTAGCAATTCATTAATTACTCTTTTTGCTTTTTTTGAAAGATACTGTTCTGCAATCTCTCCGGTAGCTCTATGGCCTGTCTTTCCCCAATCTTCAGTTGCCGAACTAATTTGAACACTTGAGAATATTACTAAAATCGTACAAATAAAACGTATCATATCGCGATGTATTTATCACAAAGATACCATTCCTCTTTTGAAGGTATTGTTAAATTATTTTGGAAAATTCAAAATAAAAAACGGAATTATATACAATTTTACACCAAATAAATTAGGTTTAGTGTAGTAAACTACTTATCTTTGTTTATCAATTAGCAATACTATGATTAACAAGGACTTCAATTCAATTTTAGAAATAATTAGAACCTTTCCAACTGAACAGGATTGCATTGACCATTTAGAGGCAATTAGATGGAATGGAAATGTAGTAAGCCCTTTTAATGCTGACTCTAAGGTGTATGACTGTAAAGGCAACCGCTACAAATGCAAAGAGACAGGAAAGTATTTCAATGTAAAGACAAATACATTATTCGATAATACTAAAGTAGACCTTCAAAAGTGGTTCGTTGCTATTTGGTTAGTGACTTCTCACAAAAAAGGTATCTCTTCAATTCAATTAAGTAAAGATATTGGAGTAACTCAAAAAACGGGTTGGTTTATGTTGCAACGTATTAGAAACTGTTTCGGCATTGACCATAGTGATAACGACCTATTAAAGGGTGAAGTTGAAATCGATGAAACATTTGTTGGTGGTAAAGTAAAAAACCGTCGTAATGCAATACAAAAAGACAAATCGTTTGAAACTAAAGACCGTTATAGAAAGTCAGTAGTTATGGGTATGGTTCAGCGTGACGGTGAATTAAGAGCAAAGCACGTTGGTAATGCATCTGCAAGCCAATTACTACCACAAATTGATAAGAACATAAGTAAAGATGCTACTATCTACAGCGACGAGTTAACGGTTTACAGGGGTTTACATAGAATTTACGACCATAAAGCAGTTATGCACGGTAAAAAGGAATATGTACGTGGACGTGTACACACAAATACTATTGAGAGTTTTTGGGCAATACTAAAGCGTGGTATCTTTGGTGTGTATCATTTCACAAGTAGAAAGCACCTTCATTTTTATGTAGATGAATTTGTTTTTAGATATAATTCAAGAGATTTTAAAGAAGCTGACAGATTTAATTTATTTTTATCACAGTCAGGGAATAGATTAACTTATAAAGAATTGATTAATGGCTAATATATTAGAAGCGTTATACGACGGCCAATTAGAGATTGGCGAAAACTACATGATTGACAGTGCTGTTCTAGATGACGAAAACAGAACACGAGTGCTTAGTCAGACAGAGGTAGTAAAAGCATTAGGACGCTCGCAAGGTGGTTCAAAAAGAGGCGAGGCCAATTTACCCCGTTGGATAAGCGCACAGAACGTCGTCCCTTATATATCAAGCGATTTGCGTGAGGCCATATTAAATCCAATAGTCTACAAAACAACAAACGGAAATACCGCACACGGAATTGAAGCGACTAAGCTAGTGGATATTTGTGAGGTATGGTTAGACCTTGAAAAAAGCGGAGAAATTCACGAGAGCCAAAAAGAAACCGCTAGGCGTGCCTATATACTTTTAAAGACTTTAGCAAAAACCAGTATAATTGCCTTAGTTGACGAGGCTACAGGCTATCAATTTGCAAAAGACAGAGCAAAAGACACTTTGCAGAAATTTCTTACTAAGGCTCTTCAAGAAGAGGCGGTAAAATGGGTTAAGACTTTTCAAGATGAATTTTTTGAAATGATTTTTATTATGAAAGGTTGGAATTGGGGTACTACTACAAAAAAGCCAGGGGTTGTAGGTCATTACATAAATGACTTAGTATACTCTAGAATTTCACCTGCATTAGTAGGAGAATTACGAAAGGTTAATCCTAAAGTAAATGGTAGCCGAAAAAAGAAGCATCACCAACATTTAACTAGAGACTTTGGACACCCTATTTTAAAAGACCATTTAGCAGGTGTCATAGCATTAGGCAGAGCAAGTGGTTATGATTGGGATATATTCAAAAAGATGGTAAATAAGGCTTATCCTGTTTACGGACAGACTATAGAGTTAAATTTCCCCGAAACCTTTGAGGAATTGTCTGCAAAAAAAGAAGAAGATAATAAAGAGTTGTCAGGGTTTAATCAGCTATTGAAGCAAGCTACAAGTTACAATCCTAAATCGGAATAGAGTTTTTATTAATAACAATTATCTAGCAATAATATCGTAATCTAGATTTCTGTCTCGATCGTGGTCTGAAAGAACCTGAAATAATGTATCCCAAAATTCGTGCTCATGGTAGCCAACTATATCGCTCCCGTCTGAGGCGTATATAATCATCATATAAGCGTTACCTTCAATAGGCTCAAAAGCAACCTCTACAGTTTGGTTTCCGTTATTAATAGAAAAAAGAGCCCGTCCATAGAGCTCTTCCTCTTCATATTGATATGCCATCTATAAGTTTTATGCTAATATTCTACTTTTGTTAATCTGCGATAGAATCTGATTAACTTGTGCTTCTTTCTCTGGAGTTGCATCACTCCATTCCGCTGTATAGAAAGGATTTACACCTTTCTCAACATTGCTCATGCTAATTTTTGTGATTTTCATGGTGTTGTGATTTAATTGTTACTAAATGTTTGTTTTGTAGCAACAAATGTACAATAGTCGTACCATTATGTCACATACAATAATAAATTATTTTATTATCCTTATTAATTATAGCATAAGATTTATCTATAACTTCTAGTACTTAATCTACTGCAATAATTCTATTAAGAACTACTTTATTGTCTCTATTAGTTAGACGTGAAGATATACTAAAAGTTTCATCTAGAAGTAATGATTTGCTAAATTTTAGCATTTTTAGTGTAAACTGGTATGTAATTCCCATAAAAAAACTATATTTGTTTAATATCATTTTAATATCACTTTAAATTTTTAATTATGTCGAACGAAAAAATATCTACTCCGTCTAGCGGCTACCTAATGCTCTTTGTTTTCATGCTCCTGTTTTTTGGCGGTATTGCAGCCATATTTATTATTCGCTCTCCTTGGTTTGGCGCACTTATATTTTGTTCCTTATTTATTCTACCCGGTTTTGTTTTGGTAAATCCAAATGGCTCCAGAGTATTGTTGCTCTTCGGAAAATATATTGGTACTATTAAAAAAAACGGACTGTTTTGGGTAAATCCATTTTATACAAAGCAGAAAATTTCATTACGCGCCAGAAACTTCGATAGTGAACGGTTAAAAGTGAACGATAAACTGGGAAACCCCATCATTATAAGCACCATACTGGTTTGGAAAGTAAAAGACACGCACAAAGCTGCATTTGATGTAGATAATTATGAAAATTTTGTACGCATCCAGACAGACGCCGCGGTACGTGAACTAGCGAGTAAATATCCGTACGATAATTTTGCAGACGAAGGAACCGACGAGGATATCACTTTGCGTTCTAGTATGAGCGAGGTAAACGAAGCACTGGAAAAAGAGTTAGAAGACCGTTTAGACATTGCAGGTATTGAAGTGCTCGAATCCAGAATAGGTTACTTAGCATACGCCAACGAAATTGCAAGCGCTATGTTACGCAGACAACAAGCAACTGCCATTGTAGCGGCTCGTCATAAAATTGTAGAAGGTGCCGTAAGTATGGTAGAAATGGCACTGGCCGAACTTAGCCGAAAAGAAATTATTACTTTAGATGAAGAACGAAAAGCAGCCATGGTAAGCAATTTAATGGTTATTTTATGTAGCGATAAAGATGCCTCACCCGTTGTAAATACAGGAACATTAAACACATAAACACTAATTTATGAAAGAATATAAAGTTTTAAAATCTACCTTTAACTGGACCGAAAACATTCAAAAGTTTGAAGAAGTATTAAACACATACGCAAGACAAGGCTGGACCGTAAAAGACATAGAATTAATAGGTGGTGCTGGCTCTAGTTTTATCGCTTTGCTAGAAAAAAATAAATAGTGCGTGTCTTTACTGAAATACAACGGTTTAATCAATGGTGGTTGGTATTGCTCATGACAGTAATTACTGCAATTGTAATTGGTTTTCTAGCGGTAGGCTATACAAAAAATGAACCCGAAGCGCTAAATATATATCTTATAAGCTCAATTCTACCAGCAGTAATTACCATAGTTTTAACGGGCGCCATTTTTATGGTGAAATTGCAAACCAAAATTGATGAAAAGGGAATCCAGTATGGATTTAGACCCTTTCAGAAAAAATTACGCTTGGCGTCTTGGGAGGAAATAGATTCGGTTTATATAAGAAAATACAAAGCTTTAAGCGAGTTTGGAGGTTGGGGATACAAGTTTTCTTTAAAAGGACGTGGTAAAGTTTACAACACAAAAGGCAATATGGGCATACAGATTGTGTTTAAAGATGGAAAGAAAACACTCATTGGAACACAAAAACCCAACGAGGTAAAACAAATTATTGCAACATACACTTCAAAAAAAACCAGTTATGAAATCTAAATTGCTTTTTCTATTTCTTGTTATAAGTTCGATCTCATTTGCACAAAATAACGCAAATTTCAACCAAAAGAATATTAGCGTAAGTCCATTTATAGACGGCACCATTCTCACTCCTAAAACCTCAACGAAATCACCATTGGTCATTCTTATCGCGGGTTCTGGCCCAACAGACCGCAACGGGAATCAACAAATGATGACCAACAATCACCTAAAATTTCTAGCTGAAGGGTTGTATAAAGAAGGAATTGCCACGTTTCGGTACGACAAGCGAATTATTAAACAAATGAAAGACCATACCGTACATGAAGAAAGCATTCGGTTTGACGATTTTATTAAAGATGCCAAAGATGTAGTAGCCTATTTTAAACGTTCCGAAGCATTTTCAGAAATTATCATATTAGGTCATAGCCAAGGCTCCACAGTTGGGATGGTAGCCTCGCAAGATGGTGTAGATCGATTTATTTCAATTGCAGGTCCTGGAAGAAGTATTGACAATGTGATTGTAGAACAGCTTTCCCAACAAGCACCTGGATTAAAAGATAACGCAAGAAATGCTTTCGATGAATTAGCGGCTAACGGAAGCACTCAAAATTATAGTGAGGGACTGGCTTCTATTTTCCGTCCAAGCATTCAACCGTTTATAAGAAGCTGGATGAAATATGACCCTGCTGTTGAAATAGCAAAATTAGACATCCCGGTTTTAATTTTAACAGGCGATAAAGATTTGCAAGTACTAGCATCGGAAGCCGAAGTATTAAAAAAAGCGAAACCAGATGCAACATTTAGTATTATTAAAAATATGAACCATCCGCTTAAAGAAATGAAGTCGACCGACGATGATCTGGTAAATCAAAAATCGTATAACGAACCCAGACGCCCTGTAATGCCAGAGCTTATTGAAGCTGTGGTTACTTTTATAAAACTATAAACTGTAAAAAGACATCTTTACATGTCCAAGAAGAAAGCATTCGCATTGCGCGTAAACGAAGATACTATGAAAGCCATTGAAAAATGGGCTGCAGATGAGTTCCGTAGTACCAATGGCCAGATTGAGTGGATGCTTCACGAAATGCTTAAAAAAAGCAAACGATTACCGAAGAAGTAAAATTTCAGAATAGAGAGCGCTTCCATTTAAAATAGAAAATGTATTTTGCAATCAAACTACACAACCATGCAAGATACCGTTATTGAAACCGTAAAAGACACCACTCCTTTTTTCACCAGCGACACCATAGTTTTTGGATTGTTAATGGTTGCTTTGGGGCTTATTTTTTATACTTCTCATAAAAAAGAAGGGTTCTGGTTTAAGTTTTACAAGATTGTTCCTGCCCTATTTATGGCTTATTTAATTCCCGCCATCTTTACTTCGGTTGGGCTCATTGCTCCCGAGTGGACTACGGTGCAGGATAACGGCGAAATTATAGAAGGTAGCACAAGTTTATACTATATGGCTAGCCGCTACTTATTACCTGCAGCATTGGTTTTAATGACCTTAAGCATGGATTTAAAAGCTGTTTTCAACTTAGGACCAAAAGCACTGATTATGTTTTTTACAGGCACTATCGGTATTATTTTAGGAGGGCCCATTGCTGTTATGGCTATTGGCTTAATTTCTCCTGAAACCGTTGGAGGTGTTGGTCCAGATGCGGTGTGGCGTGGTCTTTCTACGCTTGCAGGCAGCTGGATTGGTGGTGGAGCAAACCAGGCGGCAATGCTCGAAATTTATGAGTTTAACCCTAGTCAATATGGGCAAATGGTATTTGTAGACATTGTTGTTGCAAATGTATGGATGGCGATTTTATTGATAGGAATAGGAAAAGCTGCAAAAATCGATAAATGGTTAAAAGCAGACACGTCTGCTATTGAAAAATTGAAAGAGAAAGTTGAAAATTACTCCTCGAAAGTAACCCGAAATCCAACCTTAACAGATTATATGGTCTTAGCAGGAATTGCTTTTGGAACCGTAAGTTTTGCACACTTTGGAGCAGGCTATTTAAGTGCTGCTTTTGAAGGTTTTGTAACAGGACTAGACCCAGGAATTACCCGGAACTCACTTACGTTTTTAAATTCCAGCTTCTTTTGGATGGTTTCAATTACTACCATTATTGGAATAATTTTATCATATACGAAAGCAAAAAACTACGAAGGCGCTGGCGCAAGTAAAATAGGAAGTATTTTCATCTATATTCTTGTAGCAAGTATTGGGATGAAAATAGATATTATGCAAATATTCGACAACCCTTGGTTGCTTTCTGTAGGATTTGTTTGGATGGCAATTCACGCAGGTTTGCTCATTTTGGTAGCAAAGATAATCCGCGCACCTTACTTCTTCTTAGCAGTAGGAAGTCAGGCAAACGTGGGTGGCGCTGCCTCTGCTCCTATTGTGGCTTCGGCATTTCATCCTTCCTTAGCAACGGTTGGGGTTTTATTAGCTGTATTTGGGTATGCAGTTGGAACACTAGGCGCTGTGTTGTGTACCGTGATGATGCGCTTGGTGGCTGGGGGATAAATTCTCTAAGGGATTCTCCTTGGAAGATTGCCTAATCACAGGTTATTTTGCATCTTTGCCAACCTAAAATTTAAGACTCAAGGCTTAACAACATACTTTTTATATGAAATTCAATCTTCTAACTATAGTAATCTCACTGGTAGTATTGGCTAGCTGCGCCCCAGAACACGAAATGAAATTAACTGGTAACGTAGATGGTTTAAAAAAAGGAACTCTTATACTTCAGAAAATTGAAGATTCTACGTTGGTTTCTATAGATTCAGTAGTCATGACGGGAGATGAAAATTTTGAATTTACAGTTTCAGTGCCTAGTCCGCAGTTGTTTTTCTTGTATTTACGGTTAAAGAATGGTGATTTGCTCGATGAGCGTATTCCTTTTTTTGCTGAAGATGGCGAACTTAATATTACTACTACTCTAGAAGAATTTGGCGCCGAGTACACCGTAACAGGATCTCAAAACCACGAAAAACTAGAAGAATATAAAAAATTAATGCAACGGTATGCAAATAAAAACCTAGACTTAGTTTCACTAAAGCTGAAGGCGCTCGCTGAAAAGAATGATTCGGTTTTTACTATATTACAAAAACAAGAAGAAAGTGTATTACGTAGTAGGTATTTAGCCTCCGTAAACTATGCATTAGCGCAAAAGGACCTTGAAATTGCGCCGTATATTATGGTGAATGAAATTGAAGGAATCGCTCCAAAATATTTGGATACTGTTTATAAAGCGTTGCCTCAAAACATAAAAAACTCCAAATACGGAATGGATTTGGAGTCTTTACTTACAGCACAACGTACTAACTAATTGTTACTTAAAGGGCATTAATCTTATCGATTAATTTTCTACCACGAGTTTCTAGATCCTGGTTTACCGCCTTATAGTGTGCTTTTTTATCTGTTTTTGCAACGCTTCGGTCATTTACTTTAACAATTAGTTCGTCAAAAGTAGTAATAGCCTCGTCGATAATTGCTTGTGACTTTTTGGTGTCTTTGTCTGGATTGGTAAGCTCCCAAATGTAGACCGCTTCAATAATATCGCCCAAAACGTAATTAATATCTCTTTTTAAATCGCGTACACTCGCCATGGTTTTTTGTTTAAAATTATGGGCGCAAGGTACGAATTACTACGGAATGTACACCTCTAAAAATGTGGCGTTTTCGGTTTTAATTTGGTAGTTTGTTAAACAGGCAGGCAGTAAGATAGTTTCTCCTTTCTGTATAGAAACCGCACTGTTCTCCGCTACAATAGTTGCCTTTCCTTCGGTACACATATATACCTTACAACTTTCGTTTTGAAAATTGTCAACAGTAAAAGTTTCAGTAAGCAACAGTTTATGGGTTACAAAATATGGACATGAAACTAATAATACGCGTTTATTTAAGCAATCTTCGTAAGGTATTTTAGGATTCGATGTAGTAAACTGTATAGCATCCAAAGCCTCTTGAGTATGTAGTTTGCGAAGTGTGCCATCTGTATCCGGGCGTTCCCAATCGTAAATACGGTACGTAATATCACTGGTTTGTTGAATTTCGGCTAGCAAAACACCAGCTCCAATTGCATGAACTAATCCTGGTTCAATAAAATACGTTTGTCCCTTTTTCACGGTTTCGGAATGTAAAACCGAGGTGATTTCTTTTTGCTCTAAAATTTCACTATACGAAGCCTTGTCAAGCTTTTTATTAAAACCTAAAATAAGTCGCGCGTCGTCTTCGGCTTGCAAGATGTACCACATTTCTGTTTTTCCGAAGGCATTATGGCGTTCTTGTGCTAACACGTCATTAGGGTGCAATTGTACCGAAAGATCTTGCTGTGCATCTATAAACTTAAACAACAAAGGAAACTGATCTCCATAATTGCGATACACCCGCTCCCCTACTAAAGTTGCTTTATACTGCCGTATTAACGCAATAATATCGTGTCCTTGCAAGGCTCCGTTTAAAACTTTCGAAATAGTACCCTGCACACCAGAAATTTCCCAACTTTCCCCTATAGTATTTTCTGCTTTTTTATCCAGCATTTCGTGTAGCTTATTGCCGCCCCAAACCTTTTCCTTAAGTTCTGGAGTAAATTGCAACGGATATAAATTGGGTTTATCCATCGCTATTTTTTTGAAGGTACATAAGTGATTTTTCGATATGCTTTATGGCCCCCATGGATTCAAATGTGTAGACTAGGATGCCGTTAGCGTCGAAAACAAAGGTTTCTCTTCCTGGTAATAATCCTAGTAATTTGCTTTTTACATCAAATAATTTACGAACCTTATTTTTTGTGTCTGCCAGTAAAATAAAGGGTAAGTTATATTGCTGTGCAAATTTTTGGTGTGATGTATCATTATCTGCACTTATACCTATTACCTCGGCTCCCAAATCCTTAAAATCCTCATAGGCATCTCTAAAACTACAAGCTTCTTTTGTACAACCAGGTGTAAAATTTTTAGGATAAAAATAGACTACAACGGCTTGTTTTCCTTTAACTGCTGAAATAGAAAAGGGTTGACCTTGTTGGTCATTTAATGTAAAATCTGGAAGTGTGTCGCCTGTATTCATCGTTTATCCAGTATACACTACAAAATTTCGTGGTGTTTCAAATAATTTTATGGTGATGTCGTATTTTAAATCTAATTTCTTCCGTAGTTTATCGTAAATCACTTTGGCAATATTTTCGACTGTTGGGTTCAAGTTTTTAAATTCCGGGACTTCTTCATTCAAATTTTTATGGTCGAAAGGCGTTTCGATTTCAGTTTCAATTAATTCTTTCAGTATTTTTAAATCAATTAAAAAACCAGTTTCGGCATCTATTTTTCCTGTTACACCTACTTCCAACACATAATTATGACCATGGTACAAAGGATTGCTACACTTTCCGAAGACTTCAAAATTCTTGGCCTCGCTCCATTCCTTTTTAAAAAGTCTATGGGCGGCATTAAAATGTGCTTTTCTGTAAACGGTTAGGCTCATACGTTGATATGCTGGTAAAATTTATCGAAAATAATCTTAAACCACTCGGTGTACTGTTCTGGCTTGTTTGCAATATCGGTTTTTACATCCTCCAGCAGCATCCATTTCCAGTCTGCAACTTCGTCTGGATTTAAGTTTGGAAGACCTTCATAGGTACCAATGAGAATATGGTCGTATTCGTGTTCGGTTAATCCATTATCGAAGGGTGCCTTATAGATAAAGGAGGTGGTTTCTTGTAAAGGAACACTAAAGCCCATTTCTTCCTGAAGTCTTCTTTCACCAGCTTTTACAGAGGCTTCTCCATCACGTTGATGGCTACAGCACGTATTTGTCCATAAACCAGGCGAATGGTACTTATCTAGCGCTCTTTGCTGTAGCATCACTTCCTTTCTGGAGTTAAAAATAAAAACTGAAAAAGCTCTATGCAACAATCCTTTTTCGTGTGCTTCCAGCTTTGGCATTAAGCCAATTTGCTCATCTTTTTCATTGACAAGGATTACTTGTTCTTCCACCATAGCAATATTTTGGGTTTTTCTCAAAAGTACAAAATAGGTGGGTACCCAAAAACAAAAACGTTCCATAAAAATTATGGAACGTTTTTTTTAAATTCAGAATAGGTTTCCCCTTCCTAATTCTGAATTAAAAACATAGACCTTCTATTTAATTGGTGTTCTTCTTCGGTACAATCTACACCGTCGCTACAGGTATTCACTAACTGATTTTCACCGTAGCCTTTGGCTGTGAGTCTGTTTTTATCTATCCCTTTGCTTACCAACCACTTTAAGGTAGATTGTGCTCTTCGCTCACTTAAAATTTCATTGTAACGATTTGGTGCTCTCGAATCTGTATGCGATTCGATATGGATAATAAGCTCTGGATACTTCACCATGGCTGCTAGAATTTTGGCCAATTCAATCTCTGCATCCGGGCGAATATTATACCTATCGAAATCGAAGTAAATTGGCTGTAAAGCAAGAATACACCCAAGATCTCTTGGATCACAACCTTTACGCACTAGTGGTACTGGTACGGTAATAGATCCCGTTTTATCTGGTGTTGTAATTCTAGTTTCATACGGTTCGTACTCTTCTTTCGCGCCTCGTATAGAAAATGTTTTTTCACAGGCCACCATAAATTGGAAGGCAGCATTTTCGTCTGCAATAACCTCTTCAATTAATCCATTATTTTCATCTAACAGTTGCACGGTTGCCCCTGGTAATATTTCGTCTGTTTTCGAATCAAAAACGGTTCCTTCTACCAAGATTTCACATATTTCTTGCACTCGGTAAATTTCATCGTCTATACTTCCTCGTTCTCCATCACGGTTAGAGGATAAGTACCCAATACGTTTTTCTTCTCTAATAATGAAACCGAAATCGTCTTGATTACTATTTGCTGGCTCTCCAAGGTTTTTAATCTCGGTAGCCATTCCCTTGTCATCCAATTTGCTGAAATAAATATCATACCCTCCTAATCCTGAACGACCATCACTGGAGAAATATAAATTTCCTGCATCACTAATAAAGGGAAACGATTCGCGAGCTTCTGTATTAACTCCCGGACCTAGATTTACAGGTTCACCGTAGCTATTATCTCCCTGAATTTCGACATACCAAAGATCACTCATTCCAAGAGTACCCGGCATATCGGAAGAAAAGTACAAGCGTTTTTGATCCACACTTAATGCAGGATGCGCTACAGAATACTCTTTGCTATTAAAAGGAAGCTCTTCAATATTTGTCCATACATTGTCGCCACTGTTGGTTGCTTTATACAATTTTAATCGAATGGTCTTATTTTTGTCTTTTCCTTTTTTTCCATCTATAAAGTTATTACGGGTAAAATAAACGGTTGCCCCATCTTTACTGAAAGTTGTTGAAGACTCGTGGTATTTTGTATTCACATCGCCATTAAGAGCTTTGGCATTAGATAAGTTCCCTAAAGAATCCATATCTGCAACAAAAAGATCTAAAAACGGTTGGTCTGTCCACTCGAAATTTTTTGCCCCTTCAGATTTTGTGGTTGCTGAAGCATACACAAGTTTATCACCGTAATAAGAGGGTCCGAAATCTGAATATTTAGTGTTCACAGAAACTTTTTCAAGTTCATACCCTTTGGCTTCAAAAGCAATACTTTCTAAATAATTTGGATCGTCCTTATAATTCTGAACTACTAGTCCGTCGCCACCAACAGCAGCATACAGATCCATTAATTTATCGGACTCTTCGTATTTTTTTAAACTTTTAAGCGATTGCGCAGCTCTGTAATAATATACTGCTTCTACTTCAGACGGGTAGTTTGCGATTAGCTTTTGATACCATTTGGCAGCATTATCATAATCGCTATTCCAATAATAGGTATCTCCCAAATTCTTGAAAATTTGAGCAGACTCGTAGCCATCCTCTACTACTTTTAAGTAGATTTCCCTAGCATCTATATAGGCAAATTTATCAAATTCTTTATTAGCCTTTGCTATCTTGTTTTTCTGGGAAAAACCAACACTGGTTACTAAAAGCACCAGTATTGTCAAGATTAGTTTGTGTGAAGTTGTAACTGTCCTCATAAATAGTGTGTTGTTGTTTTTTAGAAGAATCTAGGTGTAAGTACTCTTTCAGGTTTCTTAAAGACATCGAAACGTAGCATAATCTCGTAAGATCCATCGCTGAATTCTTCAATATCTGTAGTTTGGTAATCGTATCCAAACCCAATAAAAATACTATCACTAGCTTGAAAACCTACCAGACCACTAAATGCAGCACTCCAACGGTAAGCAGCTCCTACTGTAAATTTTTCGTTAATAAGGAAGTTGGCCGATACATCCCACTGTAATGGCGATCCACTCACTGCCTTTACTAAGGTAGCGGGCTTAAATTTGAGGTTATCACTTAAGTCGAAAACATAACCAGCAATTAAGAAATAGTGTAATCTTTCTGCTGCAATAGTTTCGTTATCGATTGTATTAATATTGCTTTCGTCGTAATGTTTTGTAGTTAGGAAGTTTGGTACTGAAAGTCCTGCATAGAATTTTTCAGTATTGTAATATAGTCCTGCTCCAATTTGAGGTTGAATCTTATTATCTACATTGTTCTGAAAACGAGGATCGCCTTGGTCGAAAATATTCAGTTTTGTAAAATCTACATCCAAAAGATCTAGTCCTGCTTTTAAACCAAAGCTTAATTCAGCATTATCTGATGTGTTTATTGAATACGAGTAATCTATATTCACATTAGATTCTATAGATGGCCCAATCTCATCACGAACAATTGAAAGTCCGAGTCCCATATTCTCTAACGAACCAATAGGTGAGTTTACTGTGAAAGTTCCTGTTTTTGGAGCTCCTTCAAAGCCTACCCATTGTGTTCTATACAATGCACCAAAGCTAAGCGCGTCTCTTGAACCTGCATAGGCAGGGTTCACGACTTGCGTATTGTACATATACTGGGTGTATTGAGCGTCTTGTTGCGCCAGACCTGTAACGGTTGTTACAAGAGCCAAAACTAAAATTGCTAAATAACTGTGTTTCATAGTTATGTATTTTAAACCTGGACAGGCAAGCTGCCCAGGATTTTATTCTTCAATTGCTAATTATCTATTTATGTATAGGTAACCTGTGTAATTACTTTCACCTGGATTGTCATCTGTTGTGAATGTTAATACATAGAAGTAGGTACCAGTTGGTAATAATTCTGAGTCTCTTATGGTTGATCTACCGTTAGAATATCCGTCGAATACATTCTCTTCGCCAGTTAGACCTCCGTAATTATCTGTCTCCCATACTTGCACACCCCATCTGTTAAATATCTTCATATTATTTGGGCCATAGTCCTCAATTCCAACAACTCTAAAGAAATCATTCAAGCCATCTGCATCTGGTGTAATACCATTGAATATTTCAAATGGAGATGCTGGTAATACATTTGGTAAAATAACTACTGTAGGATCGTCTGGATCTCCGTCACCATCTGGATCAACATTTGTTAAGTCGTTTGGATCGTCCGAGGTGTCTTCTACTTCAGTTCCATCTAACGTTGTTCCTCTAATAATAGCTTGGTTTAGCACCTCACCATTATCTATATCCTCCTGATTAATTGCATATACTGCAGTGTATGTAGTCTCATCTACCTCACCAGGAAGTAATTCTGGAATTGGATCTCCGGTGATTATAATACCATCTAAGTCATCATCTTCAAGTGTAAGGTTGTATAAGGTAACATCTCCTGTATTTCTAACAGAGAAAATATAGGTAATCGTTTCGTCCGGTTGCGGTACACCATCACCATTATTATCGTTAAAGATTCCTTCTTTCTCCAATGAAACTCTTGGGTCTTGACATAAGCCAACTTCAGTTGGTTCATCTTCATCAAAACTATCATCGTCGGACGCGTCCATCACTACTGTTCCGTCTGGAGCAGTACCTTCGGCAGTTGCCTGGTTTATTACAAAACCATTGTCTACGTCTTCTTGAGTTAAGAAGTATTCAGCTCTAAAGGTATTAGAATCGGAATCTAAAGGATTCAAAGTAATGGGTCCTCCAGTAACTGCTACTAACGGATCTGTTATAGTAATGTTTGTTAACACTACATTTCCAGTATTCTTAACAACAAATTCATACATAATAGATTCTCCAAGTTCAACACAACCATTACCGTTCTGATCTTGTGGATCTGCTGTTTTAATTAAAGCGATAGCAGCACCTTGACATAATGGTGTAATAGTAGGATCGTCTTCTAAGAAACTATTATCATCTGAAGCATCACTCACCGTATTTGACTCTGGGTCTAATCCTGAAACAACGGCTTGATTCTCTACAAAGCCATCATTAATGTTTGCTTGTGTAATTAAATACGTAGCTGTAAACGAATTAAGATCTGTCTGTCCTGGCACTAGTGTAATTGGTCCTCCCTGAACATTTACTAATGGATCCTGAATATCTATATTAGTAAGTGTTACGTTACCTGTATTCATTACAGTAAATGTATAGTCGATAGTTTCCTTAGGATCTGCACAACCACTTCCGTTCTCATCCATTACAGTTCCCATCTTAATTAATGCAATACTGGCGTTCTGACATAAGATAGTTATCGTTGGATCATCTTCTGTAAACAAACTTTCGTCCGAAAGATCTTCTACAATCGTTCCATCTGGTGCTTCACCCATAGCTGTTGCCTGATTTGTGAAACTTCCATTGTCTATATCTACCTGAGTGATACTGTATACCGCTGTAAAGTTTGTAGTGTTAGTTTCTCCTGGTGCTAATGTTATTAAACCACCAACCACGTTTACCAATGGATCATCAATATCAACATTAACTAAGGTCACATTACCTGTATTCATAACTTCGAATGCATACGATATAGTTTCTCCTACATCTGTACATCCGTTTCCGTTTTCATCATTCAATGTTCCAATTTTGATCAGGGCAATTACTGGCGACTGACATAAATCGGTAGTTGTTGGTGTATCTCCTGTTACGGATACTTCATCTGAAAGGTCATCCACAACTGTAGCGTCTGGAGCAGTACCTTCGGCCGTAGCTTGGTTTACTACTTCTCCTGCATCAATATCGTCTTGCGTAATAGCATAACTCGCAGTGTATGTCCACGTTTCATCTACATCCAACTCAGTATCTCCATCGGTATCACCGCCAGCGAACACTATAGCTACTACTGGATTTGGTGCTTCTAATAATGGATCTGTTACTGAAACATCAGATAAGCTTACGTTTCCTTCGTTTGTTACTGTGAACGTGTAATCGATAGCCTCACCTGGATCTGCACATTGGTCACCATCTCCGTCTACAAACAATCCTGTTTTTACAATCGCAATTACTGGCGACTGACATAAATCGGTAGTTGTTGGCGTATCTCCTGTTACGGATACTTCATCTGAAAGGTCATCCACAACTGTAGCGTCTGGAGCAGTACCTTCGGCCGTAGCTTGGTTTACTACTTCTCCTGCATCAATATCGTCTTGCGTAATAGCATAACTCGCAGTGTATGTCCACGTTTCTGTCACATCCAATTCGTTATCTCCATCGGTATCACCGCCAGCGAACACTATAGCTACTACTGGATTTGGCGCTTCTAATAATGGATCTGTTACTGAAATAGTAGACAAACTTACGTTTCCTTCGTTTGTTACTGTGAACGTGTAATCGATAGCCTCACCTGGATCTGCACATTGGTCACCATCTCCGTCTACAAACAATCCTGTTTTTACAATCGCAATTACTGGCGACTGGCATAAATCGGTTACTGTTGGATCGTCTTCGGTAGTAAGCGCTTCATCTGAAAGATCATCTACTGTTGTTCCATCTTCATCGGTACCTTCAACAGTTGCCTGATTTGTAATAGTTCCTAAGTCGATATCGTCTTGCGTCATTGCATAATCTGCAGTGTATGTCCAAGTTTCATCTACATCTAAGAGATTATTTCCATTTGTATCTCCATCAACAAATGTGATAGCAACTACAGGGTTTGGAGCTTCTAATAACGGATCTGTCACTAAGACAGCTCCAAGTGGCACGTTTCCTTCATTTGTAACTTCAAATGTATAGCGAATAATTTCTCCTACATCTGCACAGTTATCATTATTTCCATCTATAAACACTCCAGACTTCACAATCGCAATTGCCGGTGCTGGTGTTTGTGCGATTAGGATGTATACTGTAGCTTGATCTGTAGCTACAGGGCCACCGTTATCAAAAATTTCATAAACAAACTGATCATTTCCTGTAAAACCAACATCTGGAGTATATTCAAAACTACCATTAGGGTTTACTGTTACAGAACCATTTGATGGACCTGAAACAGGTGTTATCCCTACATTTAATATTTGACTATCTAATTCAGGATCATTATCGTTATCCAATACATTACCAGTTACTGTTGCATCGATTTCACCATAATATGCATCGTCATTGGCAACTGTAATGTTACCTGGATCACCAATTACATAAATTGTAACGATTGCTGTATCACATAGTGCAGGTGTTGCACTATCACAGATAGTATATTCGAATGTATCTACTCCTTCAAATCCTTGGTTTGGTGTGTAGGTATAATCTCCGTTTGGAGCTATGGTAACTGTTCCGTTGGTAGGATCTGTATTTGCTGTTACTAAAATTGTATCTCCTTCATCTGGATCGAAATCGTTTACCAGGACATTACCATCTACTGGCACATTTATTTCTGTGATATTCACATCATTGATTGCCACTGGTGGATCGTTACCAATAATTGGATCATCTACAACTGTTATTGTCACAGTTGCGGTATCACAAGCTACAGGGTTTCCTCCATCGCATACTTGATATATGAATGTATCATCACCTACATAATCTGCTGGTGGAGTATAATCGTATGTTCCGTCTGGATTAAACGTTAACGTACCCCCTGCAGTTGGACCACTAATTAACGTAAATACTTCTGTTCCTGTCGGACCATCGTAATTTTCGTCATTAGTAGCAACGCTACCGCTTACTGGTAAGTTTACAAACGTATCGTTAATATCGTCTACAGCCAGAATCTCGTTTCCACCGCTTGCGATAGAAATGTATACCGTAGCAACATCGATCGCAACCGGGTTACCATTGTCGAAAATTTCATATACAAAACTGTCTGTTCCTTCAAAACCTGCACCAGGTGTATAGGTAAATGTACCGTCTGCATTCAAGGCAACTGTACCATTGCTTGGTCCGTTGCCTGGGCTAACCGTTACATCTACTGTCTGGTTATTACTCTCTGGATCTGTGTCGTTGTCCAATACATTTCCTGTAATGTCTGCATCTGGAAAACCATAGTATGCATCGTCCACTGCTGTAGTGATATTCTCTGTAGTATCCAATACCTGGATTGTTACCGTTGCCGTATCACATAATGCTGGTGTCTGGTTATCACAGATCGTATACTCAAAAGTATCTTCACCTGTGAAGCCTGGATCTGGCGTGTATGTATAGGTTCCGTCAGGGTTTACTGTTACATCACCATTCGCTGGATCTGTGTTGCCTGTTACTACAATTGGATCTCCGTCAGGATCGTAATCGTTTGGCAATACAGTACCGTCTACTGGAGTATTTATTTGTGTACTGTTAGTATCGGCATTCGCTACTGGTGGCTCATTACCTGGGCTACCTAATGGCTGTACTTCGATATAAACCGTTGCTGTATCGCAAGCTACCGGGTTACCGCCGTCACATACCTGATATATGAATGTATCTTCGCCTACAAAATCAAGACCGGGCTCATATGTATATGTTCCGTCTGGATTAAAAGTTAACGTTCCATTTATTGTACCTGTTACTAAGGTAAAGGTCTCTGTACCTGCCGGGCCGTCTTCGTTAAGATCGTTCGTTCCTACATCACCATCTACTGGAAGGTTCACAAAGGTATCGTTGATATCGTCAATGGCTAAAATCTCGTTTCCACCGCTTGCGATAGAAATGTATACCGTAGCAACATCGGTCGCAACCGGGTTACCATTGTCGAAAATTTCATATACAAAACTGTCTGTTCCTTCAAAACCTGCACCAGGTGTATAGGTAAATGTACCGTCTGTATTCAAGGCAACTGTACCATTGTTTGGTCCGTTGCCTGGGCTAACCGTTACATCTACTGTCTGGTCATTGCTCTCTGGATCTGTATCGTTGTCCAATACATTTCCTGTAATGTCTGTATCTGGAAAACCATAGTAGGCATCGTCCACAGCTGTAGTGATGTTCTCTGTAGTATCCAATACCTGGATTGTTACTGTTGCCGTATCACATAATGCTGGTGTCTGGTTATCACAGATCGTATACTCAAAAGTATCTTCACCTGTGAAGCCTTGATCTGGCGTGTATGTATAGGTTCCGTCAGGGTTTACTGTTACACTACCATTGTCTGGATTGGTGTTATCGGTTACCGTGATCGGATCTCCGTCTGGATCGTAATCATTAGGTAATACATTTCCGTCTACTGGTGTATCTATTTGTGTACTGTTAGTATCGGCATTCGCTACTGGTGGGTCGTTGTCTGGACTACCTAGCGGCTGTACTTCGATATAAACCGTTGCTGTATCGCAAGCTACCGGGTTACCACCGTCACATACCTGATACTTAAACGTGTCTTCACCTACATAATCAAGACCGGGCTCATATCTATATGTTCCGTCTGGATTAAAAGTTAACGTTCCATTTATTGGACCTGTTACTAAGGTAAAGGTCTCTGTACCTGCCGGGCCGTCTTCGTTAAGATCGTTCGTTCCTACATCACCATCTACTGGAAGGTTCACAAAGGTATCGTTGATATCGTCTATGGCTAAGATTACATTTACACCGTTACCCACCGTAAGGTATACTGTTGCCTGGTCTCTAGCTACTAATGGAGTACCATTATCAAAAATTTCATATATAAATTGATCTGTACCTACAAATCCTGCAGTTGGAGTATATGTAAATGTTCCGTTAGGGTTCATAACTAAAGCTCCGTTGGCAGGTCCGCTAACTGGAGTTACTGCTACATCTACTGTCTGGTCATTATCTTCCGGATCTGTATCGTTATCCAGTACATTTCCTGAAATTACGGTATCTACTATTCCGTTGTATGCATCGTCATTTGCTACAGTAATATTCCCTTCATCTGCAATCACTTGAATTGTTACTGTAGTAGTATCGCAAAGTGCGGGATTCTGATCATCACAAATAGTGTATTCAAAAGAATCTTCTCCTGTAAAGCCTGAATTCGGTGTATATGTGTATGTACCGTTAGCATCGATAGTAACACTACCATTAGCTGGATTGGTGTTACCGGTTACCGTGATAGAATCTCCGTCTGGATCAAAATCGTTTGGAAGTGCTTGACCCGTTACCGGTGTATTTACTTCAGTAGTATTCGTGTCGGCATTCGCTACAGGGGGTTCGTTTCCTGTATTTGGAATTGGTAATATTTCAATATATACTGTTGCTGTATCACATACTACAGGGTTTCCAGCGTCACATATTTGATAGACAAATGTGTCTTCAGAAATTAATGGGTTTGCTGGTGGTGTATAGTTATAGGTTCCATCAGGGTTAAAGGTTAATGTCCCTCCTGCAGTTGGACCACTTACCAATGAAAATGTTTCGGTTCCAACTGGACCGTCGTAGTTTTCGTCATTAGTCGCTACGGTTCCATTTACCGGCAGTCCCACATATGTGTTGTTTATATCGTCTACTGCAAGGATTGTATTCTCGCCCACAATAATAATACTTACTGTCGCTTGGTCTCTTGCTTCTGGTGTTCCGTTGTCGAAAATTTCATACACAAAGCTATCGTTTCCGAAGAATGATGGATTATTTGGTGTATAACTGAAAGTACCGTCAGGGTTAATAGTAAGCGAGCCATTTGTTGGACCTGAAACCGGAGAAATAGCAACATCTACGGTTTGCGTATCTCCTTCAGGGTCGAAATCGTTATCCAATACATTCCCTGTAATGGTTGCTCCCTGGTTTCCACCATATCCATCGTCTACTGCAAAGGTATAGTTCATATTAGGACCCCCTATTACAGTAATGGTAAGAACAGCAGTATCGGTTGCTGGTAGCGCATTATCATCTATAATTTCGTAGGTGAAGGTATCAGTTCCCGTAAACCCTGGGTTTGGCGTATACACAAATGTACCGTTCGAATTCAATACCAACACACCACCAGGCAAATTATACGTTCCTGGGTTAATTACTGTCTGGGCATCTCCTTCAATATCTACATCGTTTGTTAATACGTTTCCAGAAATTGCAAGATCTATTTCTGTAAAGTAAGCATCTGCATTCGCAATAGTATTGTTCTGATCAATTGGGTGGATTCTAATAAATACCGTTGCACTATCTGTAGCTTGTGGGTCTCCATTATCTTCAATAGAATACATAAAGAAATCTCCTCCAATATAGTTCATTGGCGGTGTATACGTATAGCTTCCATCTGGAGCTATGTTTACAACAACACCTTGATCTGAAGTCACAGTAAGAGTAGTAACCACTTGGTCATCTCCTTCCATGTCTTCGTCATTAGTAAGTACATTCCCATTAATTGGAATATTTACAACCGTATCGCGGAAATCGTTCACCGCTATAGTACAGTTTTCTAAAATTGTCACTGAAACCGGCGTAGTACATCCATTAGCATCTATAACATTAACTGTAAAAGATCCAGCAGTTAGTCCTGTAAATGTGCCGCTTGCTTGCGCTGGTCCTCCATCAAGATTATAACTATACGTTGGAGTTCCACCTGTTGCAGTTACTGTAACACTTCCTAAACTAGTAGCACATAAGATATCTGTTTGGCTAGTAATTGATGCTTCAAGGGCTGCCGCAGGTTGTAACACCTCCGCTTCATCTGTTATAAAACAACCATTTGCATCTGTAATTGTTACAGAATAAGTTCCAGCTGCAAGGTTTGAAATATCTTCAGTATTTGCTCCATTACTCCAAACATAGGTATAAGGCGTTGTACCACCTGAAACAGTTAAGTCTAAAGAACCTGTACTATCACCAAAACAAGCAATATTGGTTACTGCTATTCCTGAAGTGAGCGCAGTTGGCTCATTAACAGTAGTGGTACTTGTAGCAGTACACTGAGTATCAACATCTGTTACAGTCACAGTATAAACTCCTTGCGAAAGATCTGTAATTGTTTGTGTTGTTTGTCCGCCAGGACTCCAAGAATAAGTGAAATTACCCAATCCTCCCGTAACATTCACTGTTGCAGTTCCGTCACTAAATCCATTACAAGATACAGGTGTTGAAGATGCTGTTGCTGAAAGATTATTACAATCACCATTATTAACAGTCACCTCAGTAGAGGCCATACATCCATTAGCATCGGTAACAGTTACCGAATACGTTCCGTCACTTAACCCAGTAATAGTTTGCGTTGTTTCTCCTCCTGGACTCCATAAATATGTGTAAGGTGGTATGCCACCAGACGGATTAGCTGTTGCTGTTCCATCGTTGGTTGTTGGTCCTGTTTCGTCTGTAGCTGTAGCTGTAACACTTACTGCAGTAGTAGGTTCTGTTATGGTAACACTTTCTTCAACTGGCTGACAGAGTGTTCCGTCAATAGTTACACTCACTGTATATACTCCGGCAGTTTGACCAGAAATAGTACTTGGCGTTCCAGCAAGTACTCCTGCATCAATTTGCGGTGGTGTTGTATTCCATGTATATGTAAATGTTGCACTTGGGTTAGCAACAGAACTTGCCTGTACCGAAGCACTACCCGTATCCCCACCTTTACAAAGCACATTTATTACATTACCTACTGAAATCACTGCATCACAATCCTGCACACAAGTTATAATAACACTTTGTTCGGCTTCACATCCATTTTCATCTGTTACTAAAACAGTATAGGTTATTCCTCCTAAGAAATTCCCCGACAAACCAGTTGCCGTGGCTGTTGTTTGCGCTAATGGGTCATCCCATAAATACGTATATGCTCCTGTACCTCCAGTAACAGTTGCGGTAGCTGTACCGTTAGCACAAAGTGCTGTGGCGTTTGCATTTGTTTTGGTAAGTTCAATACTTAAAGCTTCTGGTTGTAAGATTACCACGGGAGCTGCTAGTGAAGCAGTACATCCATTATCATCTGTAACAGTAACATTATAGTTTCCTGCTACTAAACCTGAAAGATCCTGAGTAGAACTTCCATTAGTCCAGGAATAAGTGTATGGCGGAGCTCCACCAGCTACCATTAAATCTATTGAACCTGTAGCACCTCCATTACATAATATGTCTTCTTTTGTAGAGGTAAGTGTCATTCCAGAACCTGGCTGTACAACTTTGTATGTTTTCTCAAAGGTACAACCGTTTGCATCTGTTACGACAACCGTGTAGTCTCCTGCCACTAAACCTGAAATATCTTCGGTTGTTTCGCCGTTACTCCAGGAGAAAGTGTATCCTGGAGTTCCTCCAGAAACTGTAATATCTATAGCACCTGTAGCGGCTCCAAAACAAAGTACATGTGTTATTGTTCTGGTAACTGAAATTCCTGTAGTAGGACCATTAACAACAATGTCATTAATAAATTCATGCACACATCCAGACGAATCTGAAATCTGTACATTGTAATTTCCTGGAGCAAGGTTAGAAACATCCTGAGTGGTAGCTCCATTAGACCATACATAAGAATATGGTGGGAATCCGCCCTCTACAGCTATATCTATAGCTCCATCATCATCCCCGAAACAATCCACATCGCTTACGTTTACAAGTGATGCCGTTAACGTTTCTAAAGTAACACTTGTAGAAGATGGTTTATTCTCACATCCCGTTGCTAAATCTCTAACACTAAAAACATATGTTCCAGCCCCTAAATTATTAAAATTGGGTGAAGACTGGTAGGGCTGGTTATTAATTTGATATTCAAAATTAGCTCCTATCGGGGTTGTAACTGAAATGTTATAACTACCATTTGCATTACAATCCACATCAATCACCGGATCCGGCGGATTTGGATTGTAGGTAAGTGCTACTGTATTAGTATCGGTTATATTATTGTTTGGTTCCGGAAGACGCACTTTATAAGTAAACGTTACATCTCCTATATAACCAGGTGTTGGCACATATTGGTAACTACCATCTGTATTAAATGTAAAACTGGTACCCGCTGGACTTGGTCCAGAAATGAGTGTATATGTTGAACCAGCAGGAACCGTACTTGAATTATCTATTTGTCCATTAAATGTTCCATCAACACACCCCATATCAATTTGTGGCTGTGCATAACGCTGTAAGATAAAAACTTTACCGTCACCATGGTCGGTGCTAGCAGCCACGAAACGTACTCTTGTTATTTTTGAACCTACTGGCGCAACATTATCTAATTGGAATAAAGCTATTGCAATGGTCTGCCCATTATCCTGCTCACGTCCGGAACCCCAATAATCCGATCCAGACACTGGCTCACTAAAATTTCCACCATACATATCATTGTTAGTTCTAACAAATGTATCTCCTAGCGGTGTTTCTGTGGTGCTTCCAGGTAAAAACCCAAATAATCTTACGTAGAAACAGTTGTTTCCACCACGTTCTGTAACTGCTAAAACACCTCCTGCATTAGCCGGAAGTGGTGGATCATAAAAAAGTGTTTGAAGTTGAGCATCTGTTTCAGTTTGCCCATTAATACCATTAGCTTTATTGAAATCTAGACAAATACTTCGACCATTAGGGTTTGAAGTAAAATACCTATTTAAGTTTTTTGATTGAAAAGCTGCTTTGGCCGCATTGTCCCAAGCATTCGAATCATTTATATTCTGAGTTGCACTTGAACTATTAAAAGACGAATATGACCCGTTATTCACTATCTGGTTTGGACCATGTCCAGCAGGGCCTAAACGAGTTAATTGGTATCCGGTAGGAACAGCAAATGTATTAAATAACGTACCATTGATGGTAATCGATTTGATAGTCGCTGGATTGTCATTGTTAAAATTTCCGTTGATAGTTTGACTATCTTCCCACTGAAAGGTAACACCGTTTCCAATAGAAGGTGATTGAACGCCTATCTGCGCTTGTACAGAAAACCCAAAGAAAAATAGTACGCACGTATATAGAACTATTTTCGCAAATGTATTTCTCGGTTGAGGTAAAGTAAAATTATGCATAGGTCCTTAATTTTATATCTTATAATCTGTCAAAGGGAATCTTAAATTTTTCACATTTTTTCCTTTGAATGAGACAAATATAAAGTAAGAATTATGCATACTTCTTACACAACAATGAGTTTTAGTCCAACTGTAAGTTATATTCGACGAAGTACACAAACTGGGTGTTTTTCACCTTTTTTTTTGTAAGAATTTACACTACGTATTTATACGTATATACCTATTTTAGAGGGATAAACGCAATTCTAAATGTAGGAATAAGGAATGGTTGATTCTGTTGAAAAGCAATAAATAAAATATACGAATTTTATATAATTTCAGTTTTCATTTAAGAATAATTCTTACGAAAATTTAGATTAAAATAAATAAAAGATAATTTTTGAAGAAGTATAATTTTTATAAAAATAGGATGAAATCCTTTTTCTTTCGTTTAAAAACAAATTGCATCCATTTAAAGTTAAAAAGTATAAGTAATCAATTTGCCTCATGAAAATAATTTTGATAAAAAAATCCTTTTCTTATACACTATGTTATGCTAGACATAAAAAGATAAAAGCACCAATAATATTGTATTGGTGCTTTTAATTATCTATAAGAGATATTAGTATCTTAATTTACTATAATAAACATGGAACGTCTATTAAGCTGGTGTTCTTCTTCGGTACACTCTATACCATCTGCACATTTATTAACCAACTTGCCTTCTCCGTAGCCTTTGGCCGTTAATCTACTACGATCAATCCCTTTAGCCACTAACCAATCTAATGTAGCTTGTGCTCTGCGCTCACTTAAAATTTCATTATAACGCTTAGGAGCTCTTGAATCTGTATGTGACTCAATGTCTATTTTCAATTCAGGATATATTCGCATGGCAGATAAAATTTTTGCTAATTCAATTTCAGCATCTGGGCGAATATTATACCTATCAAAGTCAAAATAAATTGGTTGTAAATCTAGACGGCAACCTAAGTCGTTAGGCGGGCAAGGGTCTGTTGTCATAAGTGGAACAGGAACTTCCACCACACTTGTTTTATCTGAAGTTTGAACTATTTTTTCGTAAGAGTCATAATTTTCTTTCGTACCTCGAATAGCATATTGCTTTTCACAATCTGTCGTAAAACTATAAGTTGCTTCGGCTCCTACTATAACCTGATCTAGAATGGTATTATTCTCATCCAGCAATAGTACTGTAGCTCCGGGAATTGGTTCACTTGTAGCTACATCGTATACTATACCAGTAATTGTTATTTTACAGTTTTCGCTAACTAAATAAATATCGTCATTTATACTTCCCTCTTCCCCATCTCGGTTAGAAGATAGAAATCCTAAACGTTTTTCTTCATTAACTATAAATCCAAAATCGTCTTTCGGACTATTTGAAGGTTCGCCAATATTCTTGACTTTTGAAGCCATCCCATTAGCATCCAATTGAGCTGTAAAAATATCGTATCCTCCTAGTCCGCCTCTTCCATCACTTGAAAAATACAAATTGTTTTTGTCGCTAATAAAAGGAAAAGATTCTCTAGCTTCTGTATTAACTTCGGTGCCTAAGTTTACAGGTTCCCCATACTGATTATCCCCGGTAATATTAACATAATAAATATCGGACATACCCATTCCGCCAGGCATATCGGAAGAAAAATACAATCTTTTTTCATCGTTACTAAGTGCTGGGTGCGCTATAGAATAATCCTTGTTATTAAACGGGAGTTCTACTACCTGTTCCCATTTGTTATTCGCAGACTTGGTAGCTTTGTAGAGCTTCAATTTTATTGTCTTGTTTTTATCTCTTCCCTTCTTGCCGTCAATAAAATTATTTCGGGTAAAGTACATTGTTTTTCCATCCTTAGTGAAGGTTGGGCTCGATTCGTGATATTTTGTATTTACGTCTCCTTTAAGTGAAGTAGCGCTGGTTAATCCCCCATTTTCGTCCATAGCGGCAATAAACAAATCGGTATACGGTTGGTCATTCCATTTGGCTATTTTATCACCTTCAGTTGCTATACCAGTAGAGGCAAAAACTATGTTGTTTTGGTAAAAAGAAGCCCCAAAATCTGAAGAAGAAGTATTTATAGATGCTTTCTCTAGTTGTACAATATATTCTAAAAATTCGGTATTCACAGCTTTTAGAATACCAGGATCACCTCCACGAGCAATATACATATCCATGTACCGAGTTGCGTTTTCAGAATTATTTATACTCTTATTTGCTTGAGATGCCCGATAAAAATATACTACTTGTGTTTCTTCTGGAAATTCGCTTATGAGCTTATTATACCATTTTGCAGCATTGCTATAATCACTGTTCCAATAATACGTATCTCCTAAATTTTCATATATCTGTGCAGATGCATAACCATCTTCCACTACTTTAATATATATCTCCCTGGCATCTATATATTCAAAACGGTCAAAATCCTTATCAGCTTTCTTAACTTTACCAGTTTGTGCTACAACATTTTGAAAGCTAACAACTACAAATACAACGATACCTATATTTAGTAAAAATCTTCTCATAATATGTCTTTTTAAAAGAATCTAGGGGCAAGAACTCTTTCAGGTTTATTAAATAAATCGAATCTTAATATAAGTTCATAAGACCCGTCACTATAATCTTCAATATCTGTAGTTTGATAATCATATCCGAAGCCTAAGAAAAGCCCTTCTGTTGCCTGAAAACCAACTAAACCACTAATTGCAGCGCTCCATCTATACGAGGCACCAATTGTAAATTTTTCGTTAATTAAAAAGTTAGCCGAAGCATCCCATTGCAATGGCGAACCACTTACAAGCTTTACTAAAGTTGCTGGTTTAAATTTCAAATTCTCTCCTAAATCAAATACATAGCCTGAAATAAAGAAGTAATGTAAGCGCTCTGCAGCTATCGATGAGGAGGCGATATTTGCTCCAGAAAGACTGTTTTCATCAAAATGCTTTGTGGTTAGAAAATTTGGAACAGAGAGCCCTGCATAAAACCTATCGTTATTAAAATAAACCCCCGCCCCTATTTGCGGTTGAATCTTATTATCTACATTATTCTGAAACAATGGATCGTTAGGATCATAGATATCTAATTTCGAAAAATCTACATCTAATAAATCAATACCTGCTTTAAGTCCAAAGGAAACTTCTCCTGCTTCTGAAACTGGAATTGAATAAGAGAAATCGACATTTATATTCGACTCATTAGCAGGGCCAATTTCATCACTTGTAATAGACAAGCCTAAGCCCATATTTTCCATAGCTCCTATAGGAGAATTAACGGTAAATGTTCCTGTTTTTGGCGCTCCATCAAAACCAACCCATTGTGATCTGTATAGTAACCCAAAACTCAATACATCTCTTGATCCAGCATAAGCAGGGTTTACCACCTGTGTGTTATACATATATTGTGTATACTGTGGATCTTGTTGTGCTATACTTGATAAAGAAGATAACATTATTAATATTAAAATTGGAATATACGTATGTTTCATAATACTCTATTTTATTCGCAAACAGTTTGTAACTCTAGCGCTCTTTAATTATCTATTAACATTTAAATATAAATACCCTGTGTCTTCTAAAAGCTCGCCACTAGATGGGTCTACTCGTATTAAAATATAGAAGTACGTACCTGTAGGTAATTTTTCGTCTTTAGCGATTGTTGCTCGCCCGTCCGAAACTCCTCTAAAGAGCTTCTCACTTTGTCCATATCCATCAACATCATACACCTTCACTCCCCATCTATTAAATACTTTCAGATTATTGTCTGGGAAGTTTTCAATACCAATGATGGTAAAGAAATCATTAACTCCATCATTATTTGGAGTTACACCATTAAAGATTCCAAACTCTGCAGGAAGAACTTGTGGTAATATTAGCACAGTAGGATCATCCGGATCTCCATCGCCGTCAATATCAATATCGTCCAGGTTCAACGGATCATCTGAAGTATCATCTACAATAACTCCATTTGCATCTGTACCAGTAGCCGTAGCTTGATTTACAACTTCTCCCCCATCTAAATCTGTTTGTGTAATTACATACGTTGCAGTAAATGTTGTTTCATCAAATTCACCCGGAGCTAATTCTGCGATAGGGCCACCTTCAATTACAATACCAGGCAAAGGATCATCTATTGTAATATTGAATACCGTTACAGACCCTGTGTTAGTTACTTTGAATGAATATGAAATCGTTTCACCAACCTGAGTTGCTCCATCACCATTTTCATCATTCAATTCGCCAGTTTTCTCTAACGAAATCATAGGCATTTGACATATTGCCGTAATCGTTGGTAAATCATCTGAAAGACTTGTTGGGTGTGACAAATCAGAAACTTGAGTTCCATCTGGTGCTTCTCCAAATGCTGTCGCTTGATTTATAACCTCACCAGTATCTATATCATCTTGTGTAATTACATAACTCGCGCTATATATCCACATTTCATTCGAATCTAATAACCCATCTCCATTAATGTCTCCGCTATCTGGACCTGCTATAGGTCCTCCCAATAATGGATCGTCTACTAAAATTGCACTCAATGGGTCTATCCCTTGATTCACAACTCTGAAACTGTAACTGATAGTCTCACCAGGTTCTGAACAACCATTCTGGTTTTCATCATTAATCACCCCTTCTTTTATAATAGCTATGGTACAATTATTAATTGTAAGCGTAACTGCCGTTCTCGTTAAGCTTGAACATGTAGCACCACTTGTCTCTCCTTCTGCCCAATAGGTTACGGTTCCAACTGTGTTCAGTATTGGATTCGCAACTACATTTCCTGCTGTTGCTGCATCGTACCACACCACCGTCTGTCCCGGGGTTGGCGTAATGGCATCGTTTGCATCTAAGGTCTGTAGTGGATCTTCTTCACATTCAGTAATGTCTCCTGTACTAACCGGAGCTTCTGCTGCTGGTTGAATCGTTAAGGTAACTGCTGTTCTGGTTAAACTTGAACAATCATTTCCATCGGTTACGCCTTCTGCCCAATATGTTACGGTACCTACGGTGTTCAGTATTGGATTCGCAACTACATTTCCTGCTGTTGCTGCATCGTACCACACCACCGTTTGTCCCGGGGTTGGCGTAATGGCATCGTTTGCATCTAAGGTCTGTAATGGATCTTCTTCACATTCAGTAATGTCTCCTGTACTCACCGGAGCTTCTGCTGCTGGCTGAATCGTTAAGGTAACTGCTGTTCTGGTTAAACTTGAACAATCATTTCCATCGGTTACGCCTTCTGCCCAATAGGTTACGGTTCCAACTGTGTTCAGTATTGGATTCGCAACTACATTTCCTGCTGTTGCTGCATCGTACCACACCACCGTTTGTCCCGGGGTTGGCGTAATGGCATCGTTCGCATCTAAGGTCTGTAATGGATCTTCTTCACATTCAGTAATGTCTCCTGTACTCACCGGAGCTTCCGCTGCTGGTTGAATCGTTAAGGTAACTGCTGTTCTGGTTAAACTTGAACAATCGTTCCCATCGGTTACGCCTTCTGCCCAATAGGTTACGGTTCCAACTGTATTCAGTATTGGATTCGCAACTACATTTCCTGCTGTCGCTGCATCGTACCACACCACCGTTTGTCCCGGGGTGGGGGTAATGGCATCGTTCGCATCTAACGTCTGTAGTGGATCTTCTTCACATTCCGTAATGTCTCCTGTACTCACCGGAGCTGCTGCTGCTGGCTGAATCGTTAAGGTAACTGCTGTTCTGGTTAAACTTGAACAATCATTTCCATCGGTTACGCCTTCTGCCCAATAGGTTACGGTTCCTACTGTATTCAGTATTGGATTCGCAACTACATTTCCTGCTGTCGCTGCATCGTACCACACCACCGTTTGTCCCGGGGTGGGGGTAATGGCATCGTTCGCATCTAAGGTCTGAATTGGATCTTCTTCACATTCCGTAATGTCTCCTGTACTCACCGGAGCTGCTGCTGCTGGCTGAATCGTTAAGGTAACTGATGTTCTGGTTAAACTTGAACAATCGTTTCCATCGGTTACGCCTTCTGCCCAATAGGTTACGGTTCCAACTGTATTCAGTATTGGATTCGCAACTACATTTCCTGCTGTCGCTGCATCGTACCACACCACCGTTTGTCCCGGGGTGGGGGTAATGGCATCGTTCGCATCTAACGTCTGTAGTGGATCTTCTTCACATTCCGTAATGTCTCCTGTACTCACCGGAGCTGCTGCTGCTGGCTGAATCGTTAAGGTAACTGCTGTTCTGGTTAAACTTGAACAATCATTTCCATCGGTTACGCCTTCTGCCCAATAGGTTACGGTTCCTACAGTGTTCAGTATTGGATTCGCAACTACATTTCCTGCTGTTGCTGCATCGTACCACACCACCGTTTGTCCCGGGGTTGGGGTAATGGCATCGTTCGCATCTAAAGTCTGAATTGGATCTTCTTCACATTCAGTAATGTCTCCTGTACTCACCGGAGCTTCTGCTGCTGGCTGAATCGTTAAGGTAACTGCTGTTCTGGTTAAACTTGAACAATCATTACCATCGGTTACGCCTTCTGCCCAATAGGTTACGGTACCTACGGTGTTCAGTATTGGATTCGCAACTACATTTCCTGCTGTTGCTGCATCGTACCACACCACCGTCTGTCCTGGGGTTGGTGTAATGGCATCGTTCGCATCTAAGGTCTGTAGTGGATCTTCTTCACATTCAGTAATGTCTCCTGTACTCACCGGAGCTTCTGCTGCTGGTTGAATCGTTAAGGTAACTGCTGTTCTGGTTAAACTTGAACAATCATTACCATCGGTTACGCCTTCTGCCCAATAGGTTACGGTTCCAACTGTATTCAGTATTGGATTCGCAACTACATTTCCTGCTGTTGCTGCGTCATACCACACCACCGTTTGTCCCGGGGTTGGCGTAATTGCATCGTTTGCATCTAAGGTCTGTAGTGGATTTTCTTCACATTCAGTAATGTCTCCTGTACTCACCGGAGCTTCTGCTGCTGGCTGAATCGTTAAGGTAACTGCTGTTCTGGTTAAACTTGAACAATCGTTTCCATCGGTTACGCCTTCTGCCCAATAGGTTACGGTTCCTACTGAATTCAGTATTGGATTCGCAACTACATTTCCTGCTGTCGCTGCATCGTACCACACCACCGTTTGTCCCGGGGTTGGCGTAATGGCATCGTTCGCATCTAAGGTCTGTAGTGGATCTTCTTCACATTCAGTAATGTCTCCTGTACTCACCGGAGCTTCTGCTGCTGGCTGAATCGTTAAGGTAACTGCTGTTCTGGTTAAACTTGAACAATCATTTCCATCGGTTACGCCTTCTGCCCAATAGGTTACGGTTCCAACTGTATTCAGTATTGGATTCGCAACTACATTTCCTGCTGTTGCTGCATCGTACCACACCACCGTTTGTCCCGGGGTTGGTGTGATTGCATCGTTTGCATCTAAGGTCTGAATTGGATCTTCTTCACATTCAGTAATGTCTCCTGTACTCACCGGAGCTTCTGCTGCTGGCTGAATCGTTAAGGTAACTGCTGTTCTGGTTAAACTTGAACAATCATTACCATCGGTTACGCCTTCTGCCCAATAGGTTACGGTTCCTACGGTGTTCAGTATTGGATTCGCAACTACATTTCCTGCTGTTGCTGCATCGTACCACACCACCGTTTGTCCCGGGGTTGGTGTGATTGCATCGTTTGCATCTAAGGTCTGAATTGGATCTTCTTCACATTCAGTAATGTCTCCTGTACTCACCGGAGCATCAGCGGCAACATATATTTCTAAATCAACTTTAGTTCTTGTTAAGGAACTACATCCTGCGTTATTCGTATTGGAACTCTCTGCCCAGTAGCTTGCGGTTCCAACCCCAGTTAAACTCGGGTCCTGAACTACATTGCCGCCTGTCGCTGCATCATACCATACCACAACTGCGCCTTGTGGAGCTGTAGCTGTAGCTGTTAACGTCTGTGCAGGATCTTCTAAACATTCGGCCTGATCACCTCCACTTAATGGGGCATCGGGTGCAGCGTAGATTTCTAAATCAACTTTAGTTCTTGTTAAGGAACTACATCCTGCGTTATTCGTATTGGAACTCTCTGCCCAGTAGCTTGCGGTTCCAACTCCGGTTAAACTCGGGTCCTGAACTACATTCCCACCTGTCGCTGCATCATACCATACCACAACTGCGCCTTGTGGGGCTGTAGCTGTAGCTGTTAAGGTCTGTGCAGGATCTTCTAAACATTCGGCCTGAT
>Ga0209344_10000704_pt1 | contig 52559 bp, 34 predicted proteins | sample Cruoilmetagenom6_FD_187293 | JGI IMG/M metagenome (GOLD analysis project Ga0209344, IMG submission 187293) | Oil polluted marine microbial communities from Coal Oil Point, Santa Barbara, California, USA - Santa Barbara Oil Seep Sample 6 (SPAdes)... | ecosystem: Environmental > Aquatic > Marine... | reverse complement strand
CTTTGTGAAAGGATGCTTCTTAGCTATGATATGTTAAAAAAATTTAAGCTGAGTCTTGGTTAGATTTATTTACAGACTCCCCTATCTTAAAAACAACTTCATCCCTAAAACTCCTGAAAATAATGCACAAAAAAAACGCTTCCTACTAGGGAAGCGTTATTTGTTAAAGTACCAAGCTGGTTAATCACAGGTACTTTCAAAGCGCAGTCGACCATCGGAACTTTTAAAATCAACCCTGGTTTCTCCAGGCACAAGATCTATTTCCGTTAAGGTCCAAACATCAGACACTTCCACCAAACCAAGAATAGCAATGGTAAGTTCAATATTTTGTCCGGTACCCTCCGCTGTCCACGTTCCAGAGAATAAAGGCAATCCTAATAATCGCACCGTTACGGTACCATTGGTGGCAAATTCAAAGCGGTATAAAGGATAAAGTAAATCTAAATTTAATGAATTTAAGGTCAGGCGATTTATCCCCCAGTCATCACAGCCTGTTAAGAGGTCTACAAATTCTTGTAGTACACATTCAATACAATCGTCATCATTATAATCATAATCATCGTCTTCATCACAGGCATTGATGGCGGCAGTAATTTCGGCCTCTAATTCTTGCATGGTATTTGTAGTCACTTCGGTATCGTCGCTTCGAATGACCACTACAGGAAATTCAATATTTGAAATATCATCCGCTTTAAAGTCGTCGATAAAATCAAAAACTTCACGGTCACTGGTAAGGATGTCTTTATCAAACTGTTCTGTTACCGTATTGTAGGTAGAGACCACAATTGGGAAACTAAAATCAATACATTCAATATCTTCATCCACTTCATTTTCACCCGCACAGGTTCCCGCCAACGAATCAAATTCACTTTGATTATTAAGGGTTACTTCAGAAAAATTAGCTAGGGTTACTGTAATTGGAAATTGAATTTGAATGGTATCTGCATCGTCATCATGGTCGTCAAAAATATTTTCTACATTTTCAAAATCATCAGATGAATTAACCACCACTTGAATTCCATTTGCGGTTACCGTTACCGGAAAATGTACTGTAAAGCAATTTGCCTTATCAATAATATTGTCAAAAGACCCATCTTTTAAAGCCGTTCGTTTCATTAAACCCGCTAAATTAGAATCTGCTGTAAAGGAAGATTCATTGGGGCCGGGAATTAAAACAGATTCTTCTGTTCTACACGAACTAAAAATTAGTAATCCTACGAATAATAACTTGGCTATTTTTATCGTTTGCTTCATTGTGCATTCTTACTTGTTAATTGAAATGTATATATAGTAAAACAATTAAACGCTAAAAAGTCCTGAAAATTTTTTTACTTTTAAATCATAAATAGGAAATTAATGACCAAACCCAAGTCTGTATGTGATGAAAGTGTATTCGCTTCTATCTATAATTCGTACGCCAAAGACCTTCATAACTACCTTTATTATCAATATGGGGATCGACATGACCCCAATGACACGGTACAAGAGGCTTTTGTAAAATTATGGAAAAATTGTAAAGAAGTTACGTTCGAAAAAGCAAAAGGCTTTGTTTTTATGGTCGCTAAGAATATGATGTTAAATGAAATAAAACATCAAAAAGTTATCTTAAAACATCAGCAGGTAAAACCAAAGGAATACACGGATGAAAATCCAGAATTTTTATTTGAACAAGAGCAATTTTATGAGAAATACCAACGGGCTTTATCGAAATTAAGTGAAGAACAGCGCGTAGCATTTTTACTCAATAAAACCGAAGGAAAAAAGCACCAAGAAATTGCTGATATGTTGAATATTACAAAAAAGGTGGTTGAATATAGAATTTATTCGGCCTTTAAGATTATTAAAGCTGAAATAAAAGAATTAAAATAACCGCTTATTCCTCAGGATAAATTCAAGTTAAGTTGTTTTTAGTTAAAAAAATACTCAATGAATCAAGACGAATTACTAAAAAAATGGTTATCAAATGACCTTAATGCTGAGGAATTAAAGGCCTTTGAAGAAGATGTGGATTTCGATTTACACACTAAAATCATTGATGGTGCCCAGGCGTTTAAGGCCTCTAATTTTTCTGAGCCTCGTAGCTACGACGCTTTTAAAAATAAGCTTGAAGCAGAAAAAGAGCCAAAAGTACTCCGTTTAAGTCCCCGTAAAATCATGCTAAGAATTGCGGCTGTCCTCGTGATAGGATTAGGCTTATTTTTTGCATTTTTCACCAATGACACAACCACTATTCATACCCTAGCAAGTCAAAAAACAACCCTTGAATTACCAGATGCATCTACCGTTATATTAAATAATCTTTCAACGGTAAGCTACCGCAAAAAAACGTGGAACGATAAAAGGGAATTAACCTTAGCAGGAGAAGCCTATTTTAAAGTAGCCAAAGGGTCAACATTTGACGTTCACACTAGTGTGGGTACAGTTTCTGTAAAAGGCACACAATTTACAGTGAACCAACGAGATGCCTTTTTTGAGGTGATTTGTTATGAAGGCGTTGTTCAAGTAGTAAGCGGAAACATCCGTCAGGAACTGACTGCTGGAAAATCGTTGCGAATTCGCAATGGGGAATTAAAATTAGACGAAATGTCTCAAACAGAACCGGCATGGATCAACAATAAGAGCACCTTTAAAAGCATTGCGTTGATTGAAGTGTTAAATGAAATGGAACGACAATTTGCCGTAGAAATTACCGTTAAAGATATTGATACTGAACAATTATTTACGGGCGGCTTTACCCATTTAAGCCTTGAACAGGCCCTTCAGTCTATTACAAGTTCATTTAACTTGGCATATACAAAGGAAGGACCGACTAAAATTCTGTTATACACGAGTGAATAAATTTAAATGCTTTGCGCTTATCATTTACCTTTTTTCGATTTCCCCATTGTTTGCACAAGACAATGATAAAAAACCACTCATTGAAGTTTTAGCGGAGATCCAAGAGCGCTTAGGATGTCAATTTACCTATGCAGACCAAGTCATAAAAAACATAAAAATTGTCTCTCCAAGACAAGAATTAACCCTACAAGCAACGGTTGCTTACCTACGGGATGCAACGGGTTTAGCGTTTTCCTTTCTGGAAGGAAACTATATTGTCATCAATAAAATTAATAGCTCCTTTACCATTTGTGGATATCTGGTCGATCTTTTTGACCAATCCCCCATTGAGGCCGCTGCCATTTTTGGAGACCTTCACGCCACGACCTCAGATGCAACAGGATATTTTGAACTAGCCGTTGAAAATAAGAATGAACCCATCACCATTCAACACCTTAGTTACGCATCACAAACCTTGGTTGCCTCAACCTTTACCAAACAAACGTGTGATACCATTACCCTCACTATTCAATACGAATCATTAGACGAAATTATTTTAGCCAATTATATCGCAAAAGGCATAGATAAACTCGCAGATGGAAGTATGTCTATTAATTTTAAAAACTTTGATCTCGTACCAGGCTTGATAGAAACTGATGTTTTGCAAACAGTACAGGCATTACCCGGAATACAAAGTTCAGATGAAACGGTCTCTAATATCAATATTCGTGGAGGTACGCATGCAGAAAACTTGCTCTTGTGGGACGGAATAAAAATGTACCAATCGGGGCATTTTTTCGGCTTAATTTCGGTATTTAATCCACGCATTACGTCAAAGGTTTCGTTGATAAAAAACGGGACGGATGCAGCGTATACCGATGGAGTCTCAGGATCAATTTTAATGCAAACAGACGATACGGTAAATCAAAAAACAAAGGGAAGTGTTGGGGCTAATTTTACGGATGCAAACCTCTTTTTTGACGTTGCATTAGGCAGTAAGTCCTCCGTTCAAATTGCGGCCAGAAAAGCCATCAATGATGTGGTAAAAACACCTACGTACAGCGCGTATTACGATCGTGTTTTACAAGATAGTGAGGTAGAAAACAATGCTACCCAAATTACCCACTCTGGAATCACCTTTGATTTTTACGATACTTCGTTGCGTTGGCTCTATAAGCCAAGTGAAAAAGACGTGGTACGACTTAATTTTATTAATGTCAACAACGAATTAATTTTTAACGAAAATGCAGCGCAGACGGAAGGCATTAGCTCGCGTGAAAGTCGTTTAATACAAAACACCACGGCTGAAGGCCTATTTTATCAGCGTGATTGGAGCAAGAGATTTCGTACCAGCCTGCAACTTTACGAAACAGATTATCGTCTTAATGCCGTAAACGTTGATGTTTTAGAAGATCAACGCCTAGAGCAAGAAAACAAAGTGTCTGAAAGTTCGGCAAAATTTAAAACGGTATTTAGCGCAAATCAACAGTGGTCTTTTGTCAATGGATATCATTATATAGAATCTGGGATGTCAAATTTAACCGATGTTGATGACCCTAGGTTTTTAACTTTAGAAACAGAAGTAATTAGAGAACATGCCGTATTTTCTGCTGTACATTATAATTCGTTATCGAAAAAAACCCAGATCAATGGGGGACTTCGCTATACCTATGTAGAAAAATTTGGTAAAAACCTCATCGAACCTAGACTGGTTATTAACCAACGCTTTGCACAGTTCTTTGCACTTGAACTTGCTGGTGAATTTAAACATCAAAACAGCTCTCAAATTATCAATTTCCAAAATGATTTTTTAGGGGTTGAAAAAAGAAGGTGGCGCTTATCAAATCAAGAAGAAGTACCTATTATTCAAAGTAAACAAGCCTCTGTTGGGTTGAGTTTTGCCAAGCGGGGCTGGCTAATTAGTGCAACGGGCTATTACAAGCAAGTAGATCAGATCACCTCACAAAGTCAAGGCTTTTTAGGTCCACATATTTACGATCAATCTATTGGTTCATATCGCGTAAACGGACTTGACCTTTTGATCAATAAACGAATTCAGAACGTGAGCAGCTGGTTGAGCTATGCCTATGGTAAAAACACCTACACCTTTGAAGAGTTCAACCCTGTAGAGTTTCCTAATAATGTAGATATTACGCATGCCATAACCCTAGGATCTACGTTTTCAACCCCAAGTTTTAAGTTTTCTGCTGGACTCAATTATTATACCGGGAAACCCACCACGCATCCAGTACCAAATCAAGAGGTAAAAGACAACCAAATTGCCTATGAGCCCACCAATAGTAGCCGATTAAAAGACTATCTCAGGCTAGATGTTTCAGCCCTGTACCAGTTTAATATAACGCCGGGAGTTCAAGCCAAAGCAGGGGCTTCTATTTGGAATGTTACCAATGAGGAAAACCAAATTTCTAATTTTTATCGGGCTCGTGAAAATCAAATTGAACAAGGCACAAAAAAAGCACTCGCTTTTACGCCAAATGCGGTCTTCAGTATTTTATTCTAACCGAATTTGAATCAGATTACCCCTTGATTCACAGCAAAATAGACTGCAAAAAAAAAGTAAAAAAAATATCCTTCGTATGTAAAAAATTACGTCATTTGTAGGGTCATTATATTGACGCGATGAATGATTTAATTCATGTCGGGCACCTTGGAATTGTGAAGTTTTCCAGCAGTGCAGCCTATAGGATAGGTAACCGATTAATTAGGACAACTTCAAGTATTTATTCATACGGAACTGCACATAGATCTTATCGTTTAGCACGAAATAGATAGTATTCTCTCCCATTGTACGGGCCCATTTAAAATCCTTTCGATTTTACGGTAGTGAAGAAAGTAGGTACCGCGGCCACAATTAACAACTTTATTGTCTTATTTTAAATCGAATATCATGAAAATTAAATTCATTTTAATTACCCTATTAATTACCACCGTAAGTTTTGGTATCTTACAAGATATTATAAAAGTAAAAGCCACCTTTGATGAATACGATGATGGAATCTTTTCTTTTTCTGATGAAGAAGAAGGAGGGTATGCCTTTCAACGCATTGATTCGGTAGCAACCAGTAAATATGATTTAACCGATACCAAGTATGTTGGTAAAACGTTTATGGTGAGTTATCGCATCGAAACTGAAATAGATGAGGATGACGAAACCTATGAAATTTATGCGATTATGGATTTAAAATTAATTGAATAAGGCGACTGTTTTATTTAATTAAAACCATCAGAAAAGGGTTGCTTTGTAGAGCAACCCTTTTTAATTGACCTGATCTTCTCAGGTGATTAACGGGTAAGATGACCAAATCAGTACTAACACAATGCCATCTTGCTTAGTAAGCTCCGTTAAACCAATTATAAAAACATACGAAAGCGTATTTTTTTAATTTTAATTCACTTATTTACAGGTTGTTATATTTAAATCTAGCGCTAAAACCTACGCCATGGTTAGGTTTAGCAAACTCCTAACGTTTTTACAATTTTAACTTCAAGCCTTTCAGCATAAGGCCAATTGTTAACGCATACCTCACCCTTTGACCGCAAAACGCTGCGAAAACCTTATTCATTTATGGGAATTTCTAGGGTTGTTTTAAGTGCTTCGTCGGGAGAAATCAACATATTTTCTACCACAACTTCAAGTGTCAACTGAGTGGGAAATTTCCATACTGGGTTTAGAACAATTGTGGTGGTTTCATTGGGAGGCAAAAACAATTGACCCAAGGGTAAATCTTCAATCACATAAGGTGTTTTACACCTAATGCGATAGGGAATATCGGTGGTGTTGCTGAGGTGTACCTTCAGGATGGACGCATATTTTGATTTTCCCTTTTCTACCGTAACGCTAATAGAAGCCTTAAAAAATGCATCCGCTTCCGGAAATCGGCCCACGAGGTATTCTCTAAAATAGGCCAACGTTCTTCTATTGAGAATAGCGTCTTGAATAGCCGCTTCCGTTTTCTCTTTAGCAAACACCAAAGTCATCGGACGATGGCTATTTTGATAACGTCTAGCAATATCATAATGTTCATCTGAATTTGAAAATAGGGTCAGGTTATAGGTTTCTGCTAATTCATGGGCAATAGGATTATACCTTCCTGAATTAGCTACCTCCACGCCCCCTAAAATTCCCTTGTCTAAAAGTTCTTGGTGAAAGTCTGTAAACAAAAGCGTATCCTTGGTATCCCACCATTTATAGCTTGGATGATTATAAAAGACCATCCCACCTTGTTTCTCCACTTCTAAAAAGGGAGCCATCAATTCAGAACGTTTAATATTTTCTTTCATGACAAAGGTGTGTTGCGTGTCTTTCATATAGTCATAGGGTATCTGATCTACGTTTTTTATAAAAAGCGCATTGTGATGGTACGGGGGTACCCGCGGAGATATTTCTACTCCACGGATCACGAGTACCTCGGTCTTTGCTGCAGCCTCTAGAGCAATGGCATACGCCCGTTCTCGTTGGTAGGCCAACTCCTTAGGATATCCCTCATAATCAATATGTTCAGTCAAGGAGATTACATCAAGTCCATCTAATTGCGCCTCCTTTACCCTAAAAGTTGGCCACACATGACCATCTGAAAAGACCGTATGCAAGTGAAAATCGGCTTTTAGGGTCATATATCCAGGAATATCAGGTAAATTTAAGCGTTCATTACGCGGTTTTTCTTGGGCTAAAACAAGTGGGGTCACGAGACTAGCCACCAGCAATAAAAACATCTGAATTTTTCTCATCATATCGGTTTTACCCTCCAACATGGTTAAATCAATTAGAAATTTACCAGTTGGGATTTTGGTTTAAGTTACTGTTTAGCGCGAGATCTTCTAAGGGAATTGGATAGTAGTAATCTTTACTTTCATCAAAAGAACCTCCTTCGCTAAACGGATTTAAATTCCCAGAGTTTCCATTGGTTAGGGTGCGTTGTTGCACGTTAATCAATGAAGTTACTCCAATTGGTGCGCCAGAGGCATCTCCATCGTGTACATATACATCTGCAATACCGTCATTATTAAAATCAAATGCCCCTAAACTTGGAAAATAGAGTCCAAGCATTGGCTTTTCAACTTTTTTACCCTCTTTCCAGCGCATTAAATCATCCCAGCGTAGGCCTTCATTAAAAAGTTCTATTCGTCGCTCTCGTCTTATTTCCAAAATAACGCCCTTATTTGTACCTGATTCAACATTTGCGTACATAGCTTCCTGATAGGGGTCTGGATGAGCATTGGCGTCTGACATGTTTAAATGAGGCATGTTTACACGGTCGCGCAATCGATTTATAGAAATATCCAAATCAGCCTGTGCTAAGGTTCCTAATTCTGCCTTTGCCTCTGCATAAATAAGCAGGGCTTCTGCATACCTAAAAATGATGACGTCATAATAAGCAGCGTTCCACTGATCTCTTGTAGGTAAAGCCTTTACAATTCTGTACCCTGTGGTTGTTCCGTTAAGGGTAACCGGCTCTTCCTCACTTTCACCATTTACGGTAAACGCAGGTCCTGCGGTAGTTTGAACGAGTCGAGGGTCTCTTTGCTGCATTTCTTGATAATAGCCCATGGTAGCATAACCGGGAGTATCCGTAAAACGCGAGCCATCGGCGTTTAGATAACTATTGATCAAATCCTTCGCAACTCCGTATGCTCCTTGAGTTGGTGCTGTCATTAAGTACCCCAGATTATGAGTTTCCTTCTCACGGTCAAAATCTCTGGCTAATATCGTTTCTATCGCATCTTGATCATTTCTCGAAAAGAGATTTCTATAAGCTGCCTGTGCACCTCCAGTGGTATATAGCGTATAGGCACCTGAATTCATTAATGCCTCCGATGCCTCAGCTGCATCCTCTAAGAAAGCCGCATGACCAGCAATGTTGTGATACTTTCTAAAGGTACCCTCAAACAGTGCTATACGTGCCTTTAACATTAGAGCTGTATATTTAGTGACTCTATTGAGGGCAACTTCTTCAGGAATATTTTCTATGGCGTAATTGATATCGGCCATGATTGAATCCATTACCAATTCACGCGAGTCTCTCGCTTTGTATAAATCTTCATCACCGGCATCTAAGACCTTACTGTACCAAGGTACATCGCCAAAATTCTTCACCTTATCAAAGTAAAAATAGGCTCTGAAAAATCGGGCTATACCGCCGTATAATTTTTTTGCGTCTTCATCTTCGACTTTGGTATAATTTTCTAGAAAAAAATTGATATCTCTAAGGTTGCTCCACGACCAGCCTCCACTCCCGCGTTGGGTGGGTACGCTACGGGTTCCTTTCACACGATCGGTGGCAATAAGTGTCACCACATTGTCTGATGAGGAATCGTCTGTGTATACCTCCTTTCCAGGAAGCATGGTATAAAATGCGTTTGTCGCAACTTCTAAGTCTTTAGCAGTATTAAAAAAGAACTGTGCATCCACCTGATCTTTTGGGGGACGTTCTAAAAAATCATCATCACAACTCGATAAAAAAAGCGTGAAAATTATCAGGCATAAAAAAGGTAAATGTTTCATTTTATTAGGCTTAATAGTTATTAAATTATAAGGATATGTTTAGACCCATAGACCATGTTTTTCCCATGGGATACGAGCGAAGATTGGCGCGACCCACAGCGCTCCCCGGACTTGAATAATTGATGGCTGAACCGGCCTGTTCTGGATCCACGTACTTGGTCAAATCTCCAAATCTCCAGGTTAAAATATTTTCACCACTCACGTAAAATCGCAGGCGATCAATATTAAACTTGGCGGTTAATTTTTCTGGAATGGTATACCCTAAGGTGAGATTTTTAATTCGCAAATATCCGATATTTTGTAGGTAGTGATCATTCATTTCATACAAAGATCTACCCGCTCCAAGCGAAGAGTATCCTCGGTAAATTTGTGGGTATTGTCCCGGACTATCACTAGTCCACGCTTGATCTACCAAATCTTTTCGCACCAGCGTTAGGTAAGGTCTTTGATAAGGTCCCCAATAAATATCTCCTGTGGGATACCAGTTTTGTTTGCCCACTCCAGCTCCGGCTATTGACAGATCAATACCTTTCCAAGCGGCATTTATATTAAATCCAAAAGGGAATTTAGGCATGGCATTTCCAATGGGCTGTAAGTCCCCATGATCATCTAAGGTGTAATTTCCTTTATCAATTTTACCATCGCCATCGGTATCAACATATTTGATGTCACCTGCTCTTAATTTATTCCACTCACTATTTTGAACGATGTTTAAGATGTATCGATAAACTTGGCTCAAATCACTTGAGGGATTGGCAAAGGAGTTTTGATAGGCCAAGGCCTCTTCATCCGATTGAAATTGCCCATCGATATGATATCCGTAAATAACCCCTAACTCTTGGCCTTCCCAATAGGAGCTCATTAGGCCCTCAGGATTTTCATATTTGGTAATAATTCCTTTAAAGTTAGACAGGGTAGCCGAGGCACTTAAGGAAAGTGGTGAGCCTCCTAAGGAAAAGTTATTTCTATAATTTAAGCTAAGTTCAAACCCTCTATTGCGTAAGGAGGCTAAGTTTTCTTTTGGTTCAGATGCTCCAAAAACAGCTGGAAGCGGGGTTCCAGGTAAGTACATTCCTTCAACATTCTTTTCATACCAGTCAAAACTCGCATTTAATCTATTTTTAAAAAAGCCCAAATCAATTCCAAAATCTAAACTTTTGGTGGTTTCCCAACTCACGGTTCGTGGTAGGGGTCCGGGTGCACTTACATAGTTAAGACGATCCCCACCATCTAACCAGCTCGATTGACCCATGCCCATAAGGCTCTGAAAGGTGTTTACCCCAATACTTTGGTTGCCTAATTCTCCGTAAGAGGCTCTTAGTTTAACCGTATTAACGGTTGCACTAAGAGGATCCCAAAATTCTTCCTTATTGAGTTGCCATCCCGCAGAAATTGATGGGAAAAATCCCCAACGACTATCCTCAGGGAAACGCGAGGAGCCATCATATCGTGCATTTACCTCTAGTAAATATTTATTTTTATAATCATAGTTAAATCGGCCAAAAAAACCTTGAACGGCCCATAATTGTGCAGAACCATCGGCTCTGAGCAATTCTGTTCCAAAAGAGAGATTAGATTCATCTCTAATCAACAAACCACCTTGTTCTGCTAAGACATTGTCTTCTTCATAGTCTTCTTGGTTATATCCTAAAAGCAGCTTAAAGTTGTGATTATCTGCCACCTGTTTTGTGTACGAACCAAAAACGTTCATCGCCTTGTAATAATTTCTCCATCGGTATTCTGTGAGGCGGTTTAACCCGGCCGTTTGTAGGTTCAGTCTACTTGAGGAGATATATTCAAATTCGTTTAAACGATAACTGTTGGCTGTATTGGTGATGCGATTGCTATAATCAAAATTCAACTCTAAATCTTTGGTTGGGGTAACCTTCACCCTAAAGGTGTTGGTGAACTCTTCGGTATTAAAAGCTCTGTAGTTCCCTGCGGCAGCCATGGCGGCATGGCCACCTTGTCCACCATTTCCACTTCGACCAATATCAGCCGGAATACCGTCAATTTCGCTTGGATAAAATGCGGCTAAATCGTACCAAGTTGTAGTACTCCAGATTCCTCCGTAACCACTTCTATAGCCTCCATATTCTTTACTTTGCTCGCGATTAAACAGTACATTATTAGACAATTCTAACCAGGTATTTGGTTTAAAGGTGAGGGTAGTTTTTAGGTTATTTCGTTCTAATTCGCCGTCTTGTACATTGTTAATCGTTTCGCGGTTATATACTCTTCCCGATAAATACCCATGAAGTTTATCAGATCCCCCTGAAATAGAAATATTGTGATTCTGTGAGGGTTGCCATTTTTTAAATAAGTGCTCATACCAATCAGTTTTATAAAAGAACTTATTTGTACCGTTGGGTTGTTCTTGGTGAAATGGCTCAATAGTACCATTAGCTACACCTTGAATGGTTTCCCAATCGTTATCGTTATAGCCAGTAAAACTCGTCCCGTTATAGCCAAAAATAGCTGCATCTATGGTTTTACCGTATACATAGGGATCAGAAATATAATCGGTACGTGTAGTGGTGGTGGTCCACGCAAAATTATTGGTATAGGATACCTGCATTTCTCCAGACGCCCCTGTTTTGGTGGTTATTAAAATTACCCCAAAGGCTCCTCTGGCTCCATAAATGGCGGCAGAAGCTGCATCCTTCAGCACCGTAACACTCTTAATATCTTGGGGATTAACTCGGGTTATATCTCCAACAATTCCATCAACTAATACCAGGGGACTTCCACCATTAATGGAGTTAAATCCTCTAATATTGATATCGGGTGTTGCTGAAGGGTCTCCAGAGTTTACCTGAATATTTAACCCTGGCAATAGACCTTGTAAGGCGGTAGAAATATCGGCCGAGGGTCTCAAAGCGATGTCTTTAGCCTCTATTTGACTGGTAGCGCCTGTTAGGTTTTCTTTTTTCTGCGTACCGTATCCAACGATAACAACCTCCTCTAGGCTTTCACTATCTTCTTCAAGTACAATTTGAAGGTTTGTCTGCGAGGCTACTTTAACTTCTTGTGATTTGTAACCGATAAAAGAAAATACCAACACATCATTTTCTGCGTCGGGTAAAACCAACGTAAATTTTCCGTCAAAATCACTAATTGTTCCTTTTTGTGTGCCCTTAATTAATACCGTTACGCCAGGAATGGGCTGCTGCTCCTGATCTTTTATTTCGCCTACTACTTGTGCGTTCTGCGCATACGATTGCAGGGCTAATACGAAGCCTATAAAAAGGCAAATTTTTTGTAGGTTTTTACTCCTCATGATAAACTATTTAGGTTAGATATTAAACTGATTATTGTATGTTGATTAGAATGGCATTTGCCACTGCTCGTTCGCCTTGGTGGTCAAACTGTTTGTTGTCACTTGGATAATTGACCACTCCTTCTCCTTTTATCCATGCGGTGGAAGACCCACCTCCATCTAAATTCATTGCCTTTTCACAGCCTAAGGCTAGCATCAGTTGACTGAGTTCTTCAATGGTCACTCCTTGGGCATTTGCCGATCGGCCATCTACCACTACGGCCAATAACCGTCCGTCTTCGGTAAGTCCAATTGCAGTTCTAGGATGACGCTTAGTATTAAATTTATGTGCTTGCTGAGGCACTAGGTTGCCGTGCATAAGAAGCAACGGACCGGATGTAAGTACGGTAGGTGTTTGTAGAACTTGCCATCCTGTAGTAGGTTTGGCCACAATATCTACGGTTCCGTCATCGCTAATGGTAATACCCGCATTTTCTCTAAACGCGTCAAATCCAGCCGCCGTTTCAGAAATAATTCGCCCCTCTTTTTTTAAAAACACATTAGACCCACCCACTTTGGTATTAAAAAATGAACCATTTATAGCGAGTAAGGCATTTGCACTGCGCCCAAAATCACTTGTTTTTGTAAACCCTCTAGCTACATAGTCAACGGCTACCGTTAAACTTTTTTTAAGCTTTATTTCAACTACTGTAATGCTTTGTACAGATGAGAATAACTGTGGAAATTGATGATGATTCCAACGCAGATGCTTATGTACCTTCTTGGCACGCCAATTCACACCCTTTATTTGTTCATGAAATGGCTTAACTGCTGTTGAACTTGATGTGGTGGTATAGGTTGAATTAACCGAAGAACAACTCAGTAATGTGATAAGTATACTAACAAAGAGGGTGTTTTTTAACATCATGATTTTTGCGTTTATGCCGGTTACTTGGCACGTCAAAATTATCTTGAGCTGTTAAAAAATTCATAAATACTATATTACTATTAGGTAAAGACAATTATACCAATTTGTTATGCCAATTACGAGTAAACACAGCAGGCGCTGATCTTCATTACACTAAAAATAGCATCAAAAAATAGACGGTAGTGTACGGGAGGTTTTGTTAAAAATAAGACCCAAAAAATAACTGTTAACATTCCCTTTATTTTTGTCGGAAATACCTTGGGGTAAACAACAGATCTCAACTCAAAATTTCCCGTACATTGGCGCTACAAAATAAAGGATATTAACAAGGCAATTGAAGTCATTTTCGGTATCACTTTAGGAAGAGTATAGATAAAATTAACTCGCATACCGCAGCGTACAATCCCAGGTTGAAGAGGACCAATTTAGCGCAGTCAAATCGGTAGAATTTACATTTACAAAGGGCTGTAAATTTCTTAACCTTAGGTTCATTTTGAACACCCTTGTTAAATTAAATTTAATTTATCAACTCCCCTTGTCAAAAATATTCTAAACCCCACCGATAAAAATGTCAAGCCACTAGATTTTATGGATCAAATGCCTGCTAAGCTAACTAATGAACCGACTAAAATCCACAACAAAACATACTACAAGGTATAATTTTAATGTTATTTAGCTGACTTTCATCTACTTATATTAAATGTGTTTTTTAAAACAAACGCAGTAGTAGGTCGGCCTCTATTTTTAAAAATTAGTTGAAGGTAAAGCCAGGTTAACCCATTGGCCACAGATTAGCGCAAAAAATAGCCCCTTAACGGTCTAGTTTTCCGCTATAAGCGGCATTTAAAATGACCTGTTTTTACGCCAATGGGACTGATTAAAAATTATTTTTCAAACGTGAAGAGACCAGTCGTACAGCAGTGAATTCCTGCGCTATTAAGTGACCTAAAAACACGTTTATTCAGGGATAAATTGGCCAGGGTTGAAAGTGAAATTTACAGGCTGGCAAAATTATTAATCTGAATATTTTTTGCTTTTAAATCAAACATCAAATTATATAAACCAAAGAAGGTTCTATTCATATAAATAAAATGTTTTGACCCTCTATTTCCATTCATCTTTCTGAGTTCGGTGCTTTGACTATACCGTTGACCAAGATCGGCTATTTGTTTAAAAAAAACGGGATCAGAAAAATCGAATACCTCGCGTTGAAAAGGTAAGGTAAAAAGGCTTAACAATTCGTGAAACATACTTGTAAAAAAATCAATCTCCTCGGCAGAATCATCTGTTCTTAAAATTTCTAACTCAAATAGTTTTTCTTTAAACAGGGTGGGATTCGCACTATTTTCACGACTTGCTAATTCAAAATAGGGCTGATAAAAATCGGTTGGAATTTCTTTCATACATCCAAAGTCTAAGGCCACAAGTTTTCCATCATCAGAGACTAAAAAATTGCCAGGATGCGGATCGGCATGTACTTTTTTCAAGGAATGAATTTGAAACATATAAAAATCCCATAAGGCTTGACCCAGCATAGTTGCCATTTCAGGATCTTCATTATGCGCCGTAAACTCGGATAGATGCTCACCCTCCATCCAATCCATGGTAAGTATTCGTTCAGAGGAAAGTGCTGGATAATATGCTGGAAACTTCATGTTTGGAATATGCGCACAGGCTGCAACTACCTGTCTACTCTGTGTTAGTTCTAGACTGTAATTTGTTTCTTCTATGAGCTTTTGTTCTACCTCAGCAAAATACTTGTCAGAGTCTTTGCCTTTGATATTAAACATTTTAATCGCAATGGGTTTTACTAAGGCCAAATCAGAAGAGATACTTTGGGCTACCCCTGGGTACTGAATTTTCACGGCTAATTTTTTTCCATCTTTTTTAGCTTTGTGAACTTGACCAATGCTTGCAGCATTAACTGAAGTCAAATTAAACGAGTCAAAAAGAGCAGAAGGCGGTTTCCCAAAATAGTGCGTAAACGTTTTTAATACTAAGGGCGCCGACAAGGGAGGTACAGAAAATTGGGATAAGGAAAATTTTTCTACATAGGCCTGTGGAAGAAGGCTTTTCTCCATGCTTAACATCTGCGCAACCTTGAGTGCACTTCCTTTTAATTTTTTTAGGCCGTCATAAATATCTTCCGCATTATTTTGATTTAATCGCGCTTTGGCTTCCAGTTCAGGATTGACTAATTTATCACCAAAATATTTGAGATAATTCACGCCAACTTTTGCTCCCGTTTGTACGAGTTTTGAAGCGCGTTGAATTTTGGAGGTTGGAATTTTATCGATAGTTTTCATAAGCAGCTAATAAGACATTTTGACTTTTTCTTTAAATAAAAATTTCCCTAGGTCGATGACACTTTGAAGGGGTTTAATATGGACAAGATCAAAGCTGGTATTTACCGATTTTTCAATAAAAATGTCTGTTTTCTCAAACGAAGCTGAGGTGTCATCTTTCCAAAATTTTAGGGTAACTAGCAATTGAAACCATGCCGATTCTTGTAGTGTCTTTTGTTGTATTTTCTGAAGTTTTGCTTGCGGTATGTCAAGGGTTTCAATAGCAAGGGAATCAATAAATTGAATAAAACTCGTACGCAGGGCAGAAAGGACGGATAGCGACTTAAGCGACCCCTTATGTTTGGCAAGCGCGTACATTACATAACTACGGTTCGCTGTTAAGTTTTCAAAAAAAGTATAATAAAAACTCAATACTTTATTTCTAGCATCAAAAGTGTGGTATTCCTCACTTTTTTCAAGCACGGTCAAGGTATGATCAAAAAAGGTCTTGAAAATTTGTTTTTCAAGTGCCTCAAAAGAAGCAAAATAAGTGTAAAATAAGGCTTCATCAAAAGTATTGGCTTTTGCAAAAGCGTGCACCGACGTAGGCGGTGCGTTATGTGTTAACACATGCTCCATATACAGGCTGATGAGTTCCTTTGCTGCTATGTTCTTTTTTTTTGCCATGACGTATAATTTACGGTAAAGATACGCCTTTTTGAGCACATTTTGCCATTTTGTTTAATTTATTTAAATTTTCTTTAAACAAAATATTCCTGAGCCATTGTTTTTAGCCCAAAAGGTCTTCGCTACCGTTCATGCTCCTACCTAATCACCTGAGGCCTATATGAACGACCTTCTTTATAGCGGTATAAAACCCGCTTAAAAATCGGGTGCAATAGGTTGTAGGAAGCAATAAAACTAATGAATGCTGTGTCATGCCATTTTAAAATAAGCATCGCTCATTATCGGGGTATTGCTGTAAGCAGTCTTGCGAAGCGCTAATAAAATAATGCGGTAGTTCTTATTATTGTGCGCTCCAACCACCGTCAAGCGCAACGGTTGTTCCTGTTATGGTTGCGGACAACTCTCCGGCTAACAAGAGGGCAGTTTCAGCGATTAAGGAGATGGGCACAAATTCTTTTACGGCTTGTTTTTTTAGCATAACCTTTTGTACCACATCAGTTTCACTCATATGATGCGCTTCTGCTTGGTCTTTGATTTGATTTTCAACGAGGGGGGTTTTAACATAGCCCGGACAAATAGCATTGGCATTAATATTATATGGAGCTCCTTCTAGGGCGAGCACCTTGGTCATTCCAATCACCCCATGCTTAGCAGCTACATAGGCTACTTTAAATTCAGAAGCCCGTAAACCATGTACGGAAGATATAGTAATGATTCTACCAAACTGTTGATGTTTCATGTGATTCCACACAGCTTTTGCCGCGTAAAAAGCTGCATTCATATTCAAAGCGATTATTTGCTCATATTTATTTGAATCAAAGCTTTCAATAGGAGACACATGCTGAATTCCAGCATTATTAATCAGTACATCTAAAGAACCAAACTGCTCAAGGGTGTGTTGTATTAGGCCCTCAATAGCCGATTTATCTAACAAATTAGCCTTAGAAAATGACGTCTTTACCTGGTATTTTTCGGCCATGTTTTGAGCAATTTCAGCTCCATTATCTTCCAAGCCATTTAACATCACTTGGTATCCTTTTGCCGCAAATCCATTGGCAATTCCAAGGCCTATACCGCTTGTACTTCCTGTAATTAATACTGTTCTAGGCATGCTTTAAAAATTGTTGTAAGGCTGTATTAAAAGCCTCAGGTTGATCTAATACAACACCATGTCTTGAATTTTTAATCACAACTAGCACTGCATTTTGCATTTTATTAACATAGGCTTCCTTAAGTTCAACTGGGGTATAATCCATGTCTGAAGCCACCACTAAAGTTGGGCAGGTTATGGCGCTCAATTTATCACCTAAACCCCAATCCATCAAGGTTACAAAGGATTGATAATAACTGTTAAAGTCGTTATTTTTACAGCGTTCTTCAAAGTCATTTCTCAACTGTATTTGATGGGGTTCTGGAAACATATTTGTGGCTATCTCTTTGGCTAAAGGATCTAACCCTTTGGTTTTTAGGTCATTCGTTCTGTTGATGCGTAATTCCTCACCTATTTGCCCCATATTATTAAAATCTGGGGCACTGTTCACAATAACTAAGTTCTTCATACGGTGGGGAAAACTATAAGCAAATTGAAACGCCACGGCGCCTCCCATAGAGAAACCAATGAGGGTACATTTTTCTATCTGCAAGGCATCTAAAAAGTCCTTTATATCCTCCGCCATAAATTCTACCCCAAAATTGGGTGTCGACATAATTGTTTTACCATGTCCTCTCAAATCAACCCTGATTACGCGATAGTTTTTCGCAAAGAAGGGGACTTGATAGTCCCAATCTTTTAGCGTAGATCCCAGACCGTGCAGAAAAAGTAACACTTCTCCAGCACCTGTATCTTCATAATTAAGGGTGATATTCCTTAGGTTTATTTTTGGCATTAATGCTTATTTTTTCTTAAAAAAGTCTAGGGTATATTTTAATTCTACAGACACAAGCGTTCCAATGACCGGAGAGGCAACAAACTCTCTGTTTTTAGCATTAAATAAGTTTGTTATGCTTGCCCCTACTGTAAATTGATCAGTAATAAAGTATCCTGCATTAGCGTCAACTGTCAAACCACCAAGTTGTCCGTAATTCCAGGTTCTACCGTTTTTGGCATTTTCAAAAATATCGTCAGTACCATCTCCGTCTAAATCTTGGGTTTTCGCAGCGATATTAATGCCCGAAAAGAAATCATATTTTTGAACCCAACGTCCGTATAATGTCCCGTAAAACTTATTTTTAGTGTAATGAAGACCAATACTCATTTTATGATTTGGTGTATTTATTGGCAATTCTGTTTCTAAAACCACCCCATCTAAATTTCCATCATTATTAAGATCATTTTTATCTAAGTCCCGTCCAAAATAAGAGTAGTTCATAGAAGTTCTAAAGGCGTCAGTAAAGTAATAGTTCAAGCCTAGGTCAACGCCATACGTATCTACCTTACCAAAATTCAAGTAGGTTAATAAGAAGGCGGATGGTCCAGTAGCTCCAGGTACGGCATCTTCAAATTTTTCATCACCCACATGGGTTACGAAATTTCCATTGGCGGCATCTGCTACATTGCGCAGAGGACTAATAAAGTTTTTTGATTTATTATAATAGGCATTGGCATCGATAAAGAGTTTATCAGACAACTGCCCTTTATACCCTACCTCGTATGAATCGATGGTTTCCACATCTAATTTATCAATTTTAGTCCCGTCTGTTAGGGTAAAGCCTTCACCATTTCCAATAACTAATCCTCCAAAGAGATTTCCTTTTAAATTTAAAATGGAAGGAACGGCCATTCCTTTACCATAGGTAGCTCTAAAGGTTCCTTTTTCCATTATTTTGGTAATGGCAAATTTTGGAATAAAATTAGAACCGTAAAGTTCGTGGTTATCCACCCGTGCACCGAACAAAAAGTTCCATCCAGCATCAAGCATCTTGTACTCTAATTGAGTATACACCCCTTTTTGATCGATGTCAATTCCTCCATCATCCAAGAGGTAGGTTCCATTAGAATCGGCCATATCTAATTGGTACTGCGCTCCTAAAGTTAGGTAAAATCCACCCCAATTATTGTTATACTGTCCTTCAGCGTTAAATCTATTTGAGGCATCTTCAAAAACAGACCCTCGAGGTAAGGCCACTCCAAAAGCCGAACTCCATTGTTCGGTATACGATCTTCTCAAGGCTTCTTCTTCACTAAACCCAGCATCAATAAAAGATACATAATTTTGGGTTCGTTGATTCATTGCATACGTATCTTCGGTTTTACTCCACGTATAATACGTATTTAAGAAAAAGTTAGAAGAGACAAATTTTAATTGTGCAATATCTATGCTCCAGTCTTTTATTTTATTTCGTCCGGCATTGGTGACCCCAATGTTACTGTTATTACTATGTCCGTAATACCCAATAATTTCCGACTTTTTGCCTGGTCTAAAATGCAAGGAAGTACCGTATTTTTGACTTTCAAAACTGTTGTCTTTTCCTAATTCTGTATAAGCAACTTCACCAACATAAACACTATCGGTATATTCAAATTCTTCGCCTTGAGATCGTTCAAAATGAAGTTTATAGGCAAATTTATCACTAACCGCTTGAGCATGTCTAAAACGTGCTGTAAATACACTTTGATTTCCTACCCCCACGGCAAAAGTGGTTCCTTCAGAATTAAATGGATTTTTAGTTATGGTACTCACCAAACCATTATGAGCATTTGGGCCATATAAGGTTCCGTTAGGGCCTAACAAAATTTCTACGCGCTCAATATCATCTTTGGTAACCGTTGAAAACGAGCCAAAAGGTAAGCCTGTAGCAACTAATGTTGAGACACGATCATCTGTAACTTGTAAGTTTTTAGAGTTAAAAGCAGAATTAAATCCCCTAATATTTATCCCCGTTCCTAGCACTCCGCTTCGAATAAAGTCAACTCCTTTTTGTCGTGCTGCTAATTCACCAACATTAAAACTTGGAAATTCCTCAATATCTTTTGCTCTAATTACGTTAACTGTAGCGGGAACATCTGTGATTTTTTGTGGTTTTTTACCTGCCGTAATAATGACCTCGTTTAAGACATTATCAGAACTGTCTAAGGAAATGTTGAGTACCGTAGTTTGACCCGATTTCACTACAACTGTTTTAACAACCGAATTTAATCCTAGAAAAGAAAACGTAATTTCATACGTACCAACAGGAATATTTTCTAACAGGTAATTTCCATCAAAATCAGCCACTGCACCTTTCTTAATGCTGTTTATAACGGCAGATGCCGATGGCAAAGGCTCGCCAGTATCATCAGTAACCAGCCCTTTAATACTTCCCGTATCTTGTGCATACGCCAGCGTCATGCAACACATTGTAAAAAGAAGAAACAATTTTTTCATAAGTATGGAATTATTTGAATAAGATTAATTTTTCCGCAATCTATTATGAAAAAAAAATTATTCGCAATGGCTTTCAGAGCAAAAGCCCTGTGACTTTATGAGATATATAACGTATTAATTATATAACCTTTTGATTTAAAGCAACCTAAATATTAATTTTACAAATACGACTTTAGCTTAGAAAAAGGCTCTGGAAGATTAGTAGACAGCTTGTCTATCACCTTAATCATGTGTTGTTTTTGGTTTTTTGTGTGATTTGCCCCCTCAATTGGCGCTTTAATTTCATCGAGAAGCTTCATGGCGTTTATTTTTCCTTCCATATATCTTGACAGGGAAATACTCCATGAAATATTAGGGACATAATTGCTTTTTTCTCGGCGTGTTTTTTCCTTTGCTATTAACCCATACTTCCCCGTTAACTTTAGCACTTCTTCGTACTTTTCTTGCATAATTAACAGGTTAATATATGACGTAAAAAAGTGGTGCCACCGATGTTCTAGGAGTTCAGATTTATATTTTTTAAGCGTTTTCTTTGCGTAATTTTCGGCTTCAACAATTTTGCTTAACTCGGTTAAGATTCTAATCTGATTAGAGGCAAAACCAAATTTTTGATGGTAATTATGTGTTTCATTAAAAAGACCGATATGAGCCTGACATAAATCGTATGCTTTTTTAGGCTTATTATTACGCAATAAGATTGCCACTAAATTATTGAGATACATTAAGGTGTCATTATTCTCTTGTCGAATGGATAAAAGCGCATAATATTCGGCTTTTTTTAACTCATTTTTTCTAGAGTGTTTTAAAACCCTACTGGCGTAATAGTTTGATAAAATGCGTCGAGAATACATTTGTCCCTGCCCAAAATAGCCATCAATTTGATCAAAAATTTTCTTTAATTTTTCATTCTCGTTATAATTGGTATACATAAAGGCTAAAAGAATAAAGGCCTGATACCTATTTTTGCCATCAATTTCAACGGTTTCAAAGATTTTAAGCAACCATTTTTCCCAAAATTTGGTCTCGGTTGTATTTTGACTGTATTGATTAGTGATGTCGGTTGTAGCCTCATATAACTTCGCCTCTATCCGTTTGGCTCGGAGGTAATGCGTCTCGTATTCTTTTAAAAAATCGGCTACAATTTGATGGTCTTTATAGCGCATTCGAACAAGTAAATACGGCTTATAATCTTTAACTAATTCATATAAATTCTGAAAATTATAATCAACTTTTTTATAGTGAATGAGGTAGTTTAGAAATTCCTTTTCTTCTGCCGGGGTAATGGCGTCGGTCAAAACCTTATGTTTTAAACGCATTAACCATTCAATTATAAGATCAACATCTATAACTGCTAGCTTCGTGTTTATCCATTTTTTAATATAGGAGTATTTGCGTTTATCAATAGATTGATTAAAGGAATCGGAATTGTTTTTTGACAAGGCATTAGCGATGACTAACGCCATAATTTGGCATTTTTCTGGATCTTTAAATTGATACAAAGCACTTAAATAAGTGGCTTCATGAGGAAGGATGTGCTGACTAAATTCCGTAAACTTTTTAAGTTTCGTTTTCATCATTATTTTTCAACGAATTGTTCAATCATCAAATTTACTTCTTTTGGTTTTTCAAATTGTACAAAATGTCCACTTTCACCAATAAATTCTACTTGTACGTTTTTAATCAGTTCTTGAGCCACTTCTGCAACCTGCTTTGTACTTAAGGTGGGATTAAAATAGCGGTTTGGAATGAGCTGGTCTTGCTCACCAAAAATGACGAGAGTTGGCGGTCTAAGCTCCTTTAAAAAGTCGTAAACCGGCTCATCTAACATCCCAGCAATACTTTTAACTATTGCATCGCAATGCGCGTCAAAATCTGTTGCGTTTACAATGTTCTTACGATCACTAATCATTTTACTTGCCTCAGCTGGAACGGCATAAAAATTTAGGGCATAATTGGCTTCTATTTGCGCTTCCGTTGTATTTTTTACCACTGCTGCCGTATAGCCCGCTTTCATCATCTTGGCACTTGCCTCTGAAAACCGCTCTAAACCCGCCGGAGCAACTAAAACAAGCTTTTCAATAAGTGCTGGATGGCTAAGTGCTAATTTTATTGCGGCTTGCCCCCCCATAGAATGGCCAATTAACACGACTTTGTCAAGGCCGAGTTGTTGAATAAATTCATAAATAACCGCTGCGTAATAACTTGGCGTATAACTCACCTGAAGTTTAGACGATTTTCCAAAACCGGGCAAATCTAACGCAACACAGGTATAGTGTTTTTGCAATTGCTCAATATTCTTAGACCAGGCCTCGGCATTGCTACTCAACCCGTGAATAAAGAGCAAGGTTTGTGTTCCGTTTCCCGTTTTTATATAGCTCAGCTCTAAACTGTCTAAGCTCAAGGTATGGGTAGGAAATGTATATTCAGCAACAATATTTTTCATTAATTTTTTTTGACTATGACAACTGGTTAAAGCACTCAAACTTAGGAGCATTAGTAACAATAATTTTTTAGACATTTGCTTAGGTTTTTAAAGAATTATAATAAAGCATTAAACGTTTTCTCGACACCTTACCCAACCCTGTAACTGGAATTTGCTCTAAAATAAAAATGTATTTTGGATGTTTAAACCCAACTAAATTCGCCTTGAGATGCGCTCTAATTTGATCCACTGTAATCGAAGTCGCGGTAGTGGTCACAAAAGCAATTCCGCTAGCACCCCATTTTTTATCCTTAGTACTTAAAACAACCGCCTTATCAATTCCTTCAAATTTTTCTAACACATATTGAATTTCTTGGGGATAAATGTTTTCCCCACCGGAGATATACATATCGTCTTTACGCCCTTTTAAGTACAAATAACCTTCTTCATCCTTAAAGGCCATATCGCCCGTATGCAACCAGCCATTTTTTATTTTTTGATTGGTTTTTACAGAATTATTCCAAAACCCCGGACTCACAATTTTCCCCTTAATACACAATTCTCCTACTTCATTTGTTTTTACCTGCTTTCCCAGCTTATTGATGATTTTTATATTGACATAAAAATTAGCCTTTCCAATAGAATTAGGCTTTAATTGAGCCATTTCATGATGTAAGGAGGTAATGCTTGGGCCAGCCTCTGTAAGCCCATATCCAGGTCTAATAAAAATTTGTTTTTGATCATACCAGTGAGTGATCAGCTCTGGAGAGACTTCTTCACCTCCCGAAATAATATAGCGCAACTTTTTCAAATCGACTTCCTTAAAAATGGAGGTTTGTTGCATCATCAGTAACATCGTAGGCAAAGCCATAAACAAGGAAACTTCATTTAAGGCCAATAAACACAAGGTTTTTTCGGCATCAAATTTTTCTAACATCCCAATATGCGCGCCCTTGTGTAATAAAGGAGTTATAAAGACATTCCACCCTGAGGTGTGATAGGGAGGTAAAATATTTAAGGTGGAATCTCTAAAGGTAATACCCAGCCCCATAGAGGTATTTAAGCTATTCCAAAATAGCATTTTGTTGGTATATACCACACCCTGTGGCCTGCCGGTAGTTCCGGAGGTGAAAAAAATAAAAAGCGCATTATCTTCTTTTATGGTGTATTTTTTTCCACTAAGGGGAATAGGGTTTTTATAATAATAGATTATTTTATCAAAGGACAAGGTCTTAAGGGGGCCTGTTAATTCTTGATCAAGTTTTTCAAATAGGGAGGGATGGAAAATGGTCAAACTTGGCGTACAATCTGATATGAGCTTGGCCAATTCGGTGGTTGAAAGTCGGTAATTTAGCGGAACTAAAATTACACCCATACGTTGGCAGGCTACAAACAAGACGATATACGCTATTGAATGTGTGGAAACAACCGCAATGCGATCTCCTTCTTCCATACCCATTTCAGCAAAGACATCGGCCAGTCTATTTGCGTAGAGGTCTAATTCCTTATAGCAGTATTTTTCGTTGGAATCATACGAAGTAAGGGCTATTTTATTGGGCGTATAATCCGCCCATTTTGATATCCAATCAAGGGTGTCCAAATTACGATAGCTTAGGGTTAGTTTTTGACGTAAATTTATACATTATAAGGCCTACTCCCAAGGAAATCACGATTGCAATTGCTGCTGAAATGCCCGGATTGTTAACTGGTTCTTGCATATAGGGAGTTAAACGGCCATAATATATGCCAAAATGTACAACGAGTGCCGTAATACTGGCCGTAAAAACCACTTTTGTAGAGACTTCTTTTAAAAAAATACCAAAAAGAACCGGAACAAAGGCCGCTGCAAAGTAGGCATAAACACCATTTTGAGCAAATATAGCGACACTTACATTGGGGTATTTAATTTGTTGCCAACTCAAGACAAAGCTCACTATAGCTAACACCACAATGACGCCTTTATTAATGATAAAGGTATTGTTGGTCACTTTTTTCTTAAACAATGGTTTTAAAATATCTGAGGTAATGGTAATAGACAAGGATTGAATTAAGCTCTCTAAGGTAGATAAACCCGCCGATATCAATCCAACAACAATAATTAATCCAACTACCACAGAGAACTTTGTAACGACATAAGCGGGTATAATTTCATCCATTTTTAATTTTTCGCCATTCACCATAAAATCAGGAAAACTTATTCGCGCATACAAGCCAACCACCACCACAAGAAAGAAAACGATCATGCATAAAATGCCACTGAGCAAGTACTTATTAATCTTTGTAGGATCCTTTAATAATAAGGATTTTGTAATGATATGAGGCTGACAAACAATGGCTACACCAATGACAATTTGCGTGACTATAATTTCAAAATAATCGCGAAACAGGAAGCTGGTTTCATTGGTGGGTTTGGTTAAATTAGGGTCAATTTGATTTAGTTTCTCAAAGAAACCTGCAATTCCATCCTCAAAAAATTCGTATCCAGAACCAATTAAAATCAGCGCAACGATAAACATAATAATGGCCTGAATGGTATTGGTATACACCATAGAATTGGCACCTCCAAACATCATATAGCCGAAGACAAAAACGGTAATTCCCAACAATACATAAAAGGGATCTGCATTTAATGACTTCGCAATCACTTGCGTGAGGCCAACATTAATTAATACAATAAAAGTGATCAATAACAAGGCAATAATACCAAAGAAAAAGGCGTAATTTTTATTCTTATAACGCTCACCAATCCACTGCGCCATGGTAGTTGCCTTTACCGTACTTCCATATTTCGCAAAACCTTTGGTAAGAACTATAAGGGAAATAAATGCGGCAATAGGCAGCACAACCCCAAATGAAATTATTCCTGAAACCCCATATAGGGCAATAAAGCCAGGGTTGATAATAAAGGTTGCCGCACTTGTCATTGACGCTGCCAAAGACAGACCAACCACCCATGAAGGAAATCCTAAATTACCTACAGCATAATCAGCCATATTGGTGGTTTTTCTAGCCCCTCTGATGACAAAAAATAAAATTACGCAGGCATATACAGCTAATAATAGCCACATATAGGTTACCCAATGATCTGATGCAAACATGTTGTTTTTGTTAATTTATACTAGCAGAATAACAAATAAAACAGTTATTGAAGTATAAATCATAGGATTTTGTAAAAATTAAACTGTGACTTATTCTTATTTAAGAATAATTTTTTTATAATATATTGTTTTATAGAGAATTACCAATGTAGGACTTTTACGAAATTTTGATCCATTTTTGAACTTGGTCATTGCATACATCATAGACGTTTACAGTATAATGGCTGCACTTAGGCTACGATAAAGCTTGGCAGGCATTTCAGAAAACATACGAAGTCGTAGGTTTGATGATTTAATCCACTGACAATTAGCATCTTGTGTTGAAGTTTCAACCACAAAACCAACGGATGGGTATAAAACACGCTCAAGTTAAACATGAGGGCTGTATTTGATGAAATGGGCTTGTTATTAATAAATCGCAATTTGTTCTCTTAGCTTATTCTTCAAAGTAGGAATGACCGTTGCCGGCATTAAGGATGTTGAAACCGTAATGAAGTATGAAAAGGTGAATGCGGATCGCTTAGCTAAGAAAGCTTCGAAAACCTTCAGGATTAAAACAATGGACCTGGAACAATATCACAAAGTGTCCACTGACCGTTTGTAAAGCTAAAAATAAAATAATTAAAGGTATATCCGGTACTAAACATACCTACCATAGACCATTTATTGTCTCTAAAATATGCAATATTTGAAAACTGAAAGTCTATATAATGCTTTTCCATATCCTTCGGCGCTTTTTTGATTCGTTTTGAACTAAACTGAACCTCTATAGGCACATTGGTCTTTAATTGGGAAATAATAGATTCAAGGTCCCCATCTTTAAAAATGGAGTCATAATTTATGTGCCGCATTGCGGTTTTTTTAAATTCACTTTTCAATTGTCGAATGAAAAATTCATTGATAGGCTCTCTATTATAATACCCAATACTATCAATTGGTGTGAAGTCGAGAACTTTAAGCATTTCAGACTCAAGATGTCTATAAATATGAGCCTCTTCTTTATTGCTGGGCTGTGACAACACACTTGTTGAAAATAACAGAATTAAGAGGTTTAAAATAAATTTCATAATAATAGTTTTAACATTGTTCACCATAAGGTGTAACCGTCACTAAATTACCATTTTCATCAGTATAGGTTTGGTTTGTTCCCGTTCTTTCAGCATTTAAGGTAGCTATTATCTTTTGATACTCGGGATTATCACTTCCATCAGGCAGAAATTTAGGGAAATTAGATTTAAAGGTAGAAGAATCGCTTAAACCACCCCACATTATAGCTTGCCAAAATTCAGTATCAGGACCCGAATAGAATTGATCTTCCAGTAATTCAGCCATTTCTTCTACAAGTTTTGATAGAATTTTGCAACATAGAATTCAAATGTATTAATTTCACTAAAATCATGCTGCTTAAATTTTGATTCAAAGTCGATGGATTGATTTGTAAGATCGTTGATTTGAGGCTCTTCCTTTTCGCAGTTCCAAAATAGTAAAGAAAGCCCGATGAAAACGATGATCGAATTAAAAAGGTAGCTTGTATTGGCAATTCTCATAAGATTGGGTTTTTTATTTGTTGCTAACTTAAATAATAACACTAAGCTATGAACGGGGATTTTTCCCCGTTTGATCTTATTTTCAATTAGATATAAAAAAATTAGAATGAAATTAGTACAAGCAAGCGAATGCTTGAGACCCGTGGTTCTAGTGGCATTCAGTCCTGCAAATAAAAACCTGCAAATGACTAGCGTCATTTCGCGTATTGGCAAAAAAAAATGCTCAAGCGAGCTTGGCATTTTTTTCTGCGCAATCCGCTTTTGCATCTTTTTATTTGATCGTGGAGACGGAGGGACTCGAACCCTCGTCCAAACAAGCAGCAGAAGTGCTTTCTACATGTGTAGTTTTCGATTAATTTTCGTCTAAAAGCTGACCGAAAACAGCCCACTTTTAGCTTAGCTTCTTAAGTTTCAAACCCCTATCGAAGCCTAGGAGTTCTATGCTGACTTTTACGATGTCTCTAAATTGAACGCGGTTAGCAAACGCTTTCAGGAGACATAAAGCTTCTCTACCTTGTAGAGACGTGGCTAAATCCTACTGTAATTCGGATTAGGCAGCTAAAGCGTAGTTATTCTCGCCGTTTAAATGGTGAAATTGAGTTTTACGAGTACTATTTCATTGCTCGACATGCTTACATTTCAACTGATCTCGCTGTCAAAACCAGTCGTCCCCAATTTTATTGAGCCTACAAAGATAACTAATTATTAAACGTTGTGAAGTTAATTGAAATTTTTTCCGATTATATTACCTCCCCAAGGTCATGTTTCCTTTTATATGCTTCCCAACAACCAATCTTTTTAAAAAAACGAAAACAGGTCTACTAAGCGTAAACCTACACAGGACTACGCAAAAATATCGCAACTATTGAGATTGTACCTTTTATCTATTTCGACTTGATTCCCTTTGTTAAAGATGGGTCAAAACGAGGTGTTTTGGTTTGCGCTGGCTGCGGGTACCATTGATGGGTTGATTTTATTGTTGTTTTGTTTGAATGAGCATTAAAAAGAGTTTTTTGAAGCTCCCAAATCGCTTATTTAGCTTTACATAAAATGACTTAAAGCATTTTCCTTAAATTCTCAACAGCATCAGGATTCTCAGGACTTTGCAATTCTACCTTTTTAAGTTTACCATTTTCTACAAACAATATCATTGGATATATGGAATTAAATCCATTACTAATGAAATGATTATTTTTATCAATTATTATGTTTTTATTCTGCTTAATATCATAACCATATTTTAAGTAAATACTTTTCTCAATGTCAAAGGTGGTTAAAACAAAAGTTAGTGAAGTTAATTTGTCTTTATAATCTATTAATAAAGTTTCTGCTTCATTAATACAGCTGTCACAACCTGCATTTGGAATAATTAAAACATATTTTATACTATCAACTATTATATTCTTGTTACTTGAATTTTCCAAGAGTTTACTAATATCTTCATAATATTTATTTCCTGAATTATTACATCCTAAAATCAAAACCAAAGAAACAATTATAACTAACTTAATCCTCATTTTTATTTTTATTGAGATTATAAATATCATATTTCATAATATCTTCTTCAGAATTTTTATTTAAAATATGCATTCCATTCTCTGTAAAGAAGACGTTATTAATATCATAACTAAGGTTAGGTAATATATATTCACCTTGTTTTACAAAATCTTTATTTAAAATTACGACGGAGAATCTTTTCTCTCTTACCAATTCACTTAACATTAAATTTTTCGCTTCAGTATATTGGTAAATAGGTAAAAATGCAAACCGAAAATACATATCATTGAATTGGTCATAATAAATGTTATAGAAATAGGACGATGAATACATTATATTCACTTCCTGTCTTACCTCCATGAAATCAAGTTCTTTTTCGGATATAGGATTTGTTTTATCAAAATGCTCACTACCAGCATAATACGTTTTAATATTTCCTAATGAATCTATTGTAAGGATGTTTTCATTAATCATGTAGGAGTAAACCCGAGTTTTATTCTTTGGGTTGAACGTTGAGGTCAAATTATAAAATTGAAGACCCCATACCTTATTCTTATAAACATCAGGAAAAGGTAATTCAAAATCAAAAGAACCATCATCTAAATTTAAACTAGAAACGGTAGTATTAGGAAAGCTTACATTTTTCTTATACGCTTTTCTCAGCCCTCTATGAGTAAAATATAATTTTCCATCATTAAAAAATGCTTTATTTTGATTGTCTATCTCGGGTGTGAGATGAACATCATCTGCTTGGAAAAATTCATATTTTTTTAAAAATTCTCCTTTCCTATTAGTTAAATAAATGATGGGCTTATTGGAGTTATACAGATAAATAGAATCTGAATTTTTAACTAAAAAAGCATCTATTGTGCCAAAATTGGCATTTCCAGACTTTCGAAATGAGAGGATTGAATCAAGAGCTAAGGTGTTGTAGTTGTATTTATAGATCGCATTTTGAAATCGATTAAGCATGTATATTGACCTTTCATTATTGCCATCTAAAAACTGTGAGAAATCCGCTTTTGAAAGACTGTCTAATGGAAATTCTACCGTATCTACTAAAGTTAAAGAATAAATATTTTTAAATGAAATCTTTTCTTTGTTACAACTGGTAAAAAATAATAGAATTGTAAAAAAAATGGCTAATCTTTTCATCATCATTATAGTTGGATTTTAGCAAGTATAATAAAAGTTAAATACAAGTGGTGGTTATTTACTGACGAATTGTACCATTTGTATATTTTTAGAATTTCATTTTAATGGTAAATCAAATCTCAGCACTATTATTATCAAGTCGATTAATCGCTACCTCAACATGAAAGAAGTTTACGTTTATAAAAAATTTAATTTACAATGAGCTACTTAATATCGAAAGAATTTAGGGCAAAGATTTTCACTTTACCCCAAATTTTAAAATATTTTAATCTATTTCGGATTCTGCCGGTTTTTTACAATTTTTACTGGTAACCTCATCACCGCAAAAATACCCTTTGGTTTCACTATATTTACATTGACCATTTGGTTCGTTGTTGGTTAAGGTACAATCCGCTTGTGCGACATCCATATTAAAAGAAAACGCTCCAAACAACAATACTGCGAACAACGCAGCTCTAAAAATCTTTTTTCTCATAATATTTTATTTAAAAGTTAATAACACCCAAAGCTAACTGCTTTATTTCGAAATCGTTAAAGGATTTACCCCTGAATTTCAAAGGACTTTCCTTTTTTTTGGTACTTTTTTAAAGCTTTATCATCATCTTACCTTGAATATAAAACGACGGTACAAACCCAAAGAATCTCGAATCTTGCGACTTTTGACGGTTATCACCCATCATAAAATAATAGTCATATTTAAAAGTATAGCCTTCCAATGTTTTGTTTAACGGTATTGCAACCTTTTCATAATTCTTCAAAATTTTTCCATAAATCGCTAAATTATCCTCGGTTAATTTTATGGTCATGCCTTTTCTTGGAATGAGTAAAGGCCCATAATTATCTTTATTCCAACCTGAATTCATTAATAAAGGAAATACGTTAGCGCTATAATCATTCTTTTTAGCAATAATTCGGGTTAGTTTCTTTTTATTCATTAGGGTATCTATTTCGGAATTAGAGATTTCCAGCCTTCTTTTTACGGATAAATTCGTACTGTCTCTATATGAATAGGTATATCCTGGTAATTCAGCTAATGGTTTAGCATTGATATAAACTGATCCATCTTTAATACTTATAGTTTCTCCTGGCAAGCCGATAATACGTTTAATTAATAGTTTTTCATTTTCTGAGACCGATTTAAACACGACGATATCTTCTCGTTGGATTTTTTTAAATCCTTTTAGAACGCGGTTAGTTTCAAGTTTTAAATCTGAAGAATTGTCCTTAAAAAAGGATCCTATCACTGGCACTTCTTTTAACGACTCTGGTACGCTAACTCCGTAGGATAGTTTATTAACCAATACATAGTCACCAGACCGTAACGTGCGCTCCATCGAACTGGAGGGAACGTAGTAAATATCAACAACGAACGTGCGCAGGAAAATGGCTGAACCTAAAATTAGTAGGAGGTAAAATACATATTTATAGACTTGCTTAAATTTTGGCGATATAAAACTGATTATACGTTTCCTTAAAATTTTAAGTGTGAAAAAGTCTAATGGAATTAATAGAATTAAACTCAACCAAAAAATGCTAGACCAAAAGTAGAAAAGTATGATAAGAAGTAAGCCAACTGAAAATACTACGATCGCTTTTTTTCTCATAAAAAGCCTTTTTCTTCAGCCGCTCTAAAGAGTCTATAATCTGATTCTCCAACAACATCAAAAAGTTCTTTTAACTTTCTTTTACGAGACTCTACTTGACTCTTTGAAATCGTAAGTAAATCGGGTAATTCACTCATTTTTGCTCCTTTATTTGCATAATGTAAAAGTTTACGATCTGTGAAGTCTAATAATATATCAGCTTGCACTTGATTACAAATCATTTCTGAAACTTCGTCACAATGCGCTTGGTTCCCTTCCAACACTTTAATAACGGTTTCTTTGATAGATTTTCCAGACGAATTGGACTTTATAAGGATACTTTTTGGTTTGATTTTCAAAAATATACTCGTCAATAAACCCTTATCTTTATATTGCGTATTGACAATGGTTTTAACATTGGGCATGGCCTTCTTTAATTTAACTCCAACATCTTCTCCAGATAATAAATTCCCATTTGCGTAGGGTGGAATCCTAATATCTAAAAAAGTTAAATCAAAATGTTTACGCTCTACCGCCTCCTGAATTTTATCAAGAGCACTCTTACAATTAGTCGCTATGTGAATATCAAATTCATAACTACTTTCTTCTGCCAATTGTCTAAGCATTTGCGAATACGCTTCAATTGAAATTAAAACGTCTTCGACAATTAAAACCTTGATGCGTTTTTTTTCTCCCATTATGTGACTATTTAGTGACTATTTAGTGACTATTTAGTGACTATTAAATCGAGCTATTTTAAAAAGTTAATCCCCTCAATTATCTGATCATTTTTTATTGACAAAACATTACCTTGTAAAATTAGGTAAATTTCAACTATTTTCTTGGGGGATTTTTCCCCTTTTTTTAGGTTGGTGTTGAATGATACTAAAGTTACCCCTTTGAATAACTGGAATTTATCAGTTAAAAAAATTAATATGCCGTAGCTACAGCGCTTAATTATGTGGGTGTTTTTTGCGCTATGATGTGGTTGGAATTTTAACTTACCTTTGTAGAAAGGCTTCTCGATACCCCCATGCTCGGAGCTTCTACGTCAAAAATCTACTCGTTTCAATAATTGAGATTTGCAGCTTGTTCGTTGTTATTTCTACTATACGCTTGTTGACTAAAGACTGCCGACTGAAGACTGAAGACTAAATTCAAACGGTAAAACGTTACAAACTTCGCCAAGCGGCATCTGAACTCCCCTAAAACAGCTTTCTATAAAAAAAATTTCTGTTGAAAAATTGAGTTTTGATTTTTGGGATTTAGTTGAATTTTGGTGCTTGAGATTTGAAATTAATCAAAACCTCCCCACAACAGCTATTTTAAAGCCACGTCCTGGCGCAGAGATGCCCGAAGCATATTCTTTGTAGTGAATGTCAAAAACGTTGTCTACCGCCGCCTGAAGGGTTAATTGTTTGCTGAGGTCGTAACTGAGGTTTACATCAACAGTTGCCCATTGTGGTGACCCGTAATAATCTTGGGTACTTTCATCAAAAGGGGTGTCCTTAAAACGATCAATTCCCTCTGTCATATTATACGTTGACGGTTTTTTTCGGGCATTAAAAACATACTCAATTCCCCCACCCACTTTTCCTTTTTCATAGCGCATTCCTACTTGCGCAAACAATGGCGGAATGGAAGATAGTGGTTCTTTTGTATCATACGCCTTACCGTGCGTATACGTAAGTGAAGCATGCGTGGTTATATCATCTGTAAGCGTACCCTTAATCGTACTTGTAAACCCAAAAATTCCCGCCTTATCCATATTCACATTGGCCACCACATTGCCTTCCTCTCCGTCAAACAAAATAGTAGAACTCTCATTCATTAAAAAAGGGGTTCGCATAATATATTGATCAAGTAGAGTATAGTAAAAGGTAGCCCCAACATAGATTTTTTTCTTATTAAAATAACGCAAAAATCCGAACTCCGCATTATATGCATACTCCGGTTTTAGGTCGACATTAGGTACCGTTACATCGCCTGATTTTTCACGTACTTTACCAACATCATCTATATTAGGCGATCTAAATCCAGAGGATAAAACACCGTTAAGCTGCCAATGCTGACTTGGTTTAAAAATATACCCCAAGGTAGCGGTAACCGCCGAATTATTGGTTTGAATATCCTGATCTGCCAAACGTATAATCGATTGGTCTATCCAACTTGCTGCTAAGCGCGTTTGTGTAAATCGAATTCCTGTATTCAAGGTGGAGGTTTTACTGATATCTTGACGGTAATTTAGGTAGGCTGCACCTGTTGAATACGTACTGCCGCCATCGGCATATCGCGCTTGAACCGGAAAATAGCCGTCTATTCCTAAAATTCGATTTCCATCAACAGCTAAGGTTTCACCTGTTGGGACAGAAGTAACATCATTATGTGTAAACGCTAAACCATAGGATAAAATTCGGTCCTCCTCGATGGTTAATGGCAATGAAAAGTCAGCATTTAAACTAAACACATCTACCTGTTCCTCTCGAATAATACGATCTAAACTGCCAAATTTTCGATTGACCCTTGACTCTTCAATATTTTGATACGCTAAGGTGATATTTCCTTTATTCATCCAACTTAGGCCTGGTTCAATTCCTAACTGAGTGGCCACTAATAATCTATTTTGTGGTCCGTAATACCATTCTGCAAATCGCAAATTCCCATCGCGCCTCTCAATCAACCGATCAAAACGATCTAACTGGGAAGAAGTGCTGTATTGAAAATTAATTCCTAACGCTGTCCCCTCAGCAATAGGTACATAAATTTTTTGAAGAAAATCGGTTTGGTCATAGCCCGTACGCCGTTGCAGATTAGGGTCAGAATTAACCGTTTCTTCATCCGTATAAACAGTTGCTGTATTTGACGAATAGGTTGGAATCAACCCCCAATCCTCAAAACCATGATTTCGCGTTTTACCCATGTTGATATCCCCAAATTCACTCCGTGAAATGCTCGTATAGGAAGCCCATTTAGGAAAGGACAACTCTACGCCAGCCTGTGCTGTAACTTCATTGTTTACCGAATTGTAACGGCTTAAAAGGTCTACCTCAGCATTGAAAAAGTTGCTTACTTTAGGTTTTTTTGTGTAAAAATGAATAACTCCACCCAATGCATCTGAACCATAAACAACGGAAGATGGGCCGAAAATAACTTCGGTCCGTTCTAATTGATTTGGAGATATTGTTATTGAATTTTGTAAATGACCATGCCTATAAATCGCATTGTTCATACGAACCCCATCCACTACTAGCAAAACACGATTTGCCTCCATTCCACGTAAAATAGGGCTCCCCCCACCAGATTGACTTTTCTGTACTTTAATTCCCGGCATGGAAGCTAATACATCAGCAGACGTTTGAGGCTGCAACTGCCTTATTTCCTGTAACGAAAGGATATCAATTTGTTCTGCGATACGCTTGCGGCTCTCAACCCCTTTTGATGTGGATAAAAATATCTCTTCAAGTTGATGTTCAACGCTTTGTAAAAATATTTTACCTTTTTCAGAAATTTGACTTTTTAAAATTTCAAATTCTACATAACCCAAATGTGAAAAGGTAATGATTTCATCTTCTGCAAATGCACTTAGGTTTACAATGCCATTTTTATTTGAAATTGCTTTTACCAACTTATTTTCACTATACACTTCTACATTTCTGATTGGAAAATTACTATCTTTATCTAATAGGGTAACGGTTTGGGCTGAGGCGTTAAAAAATGACCAACAAAAAACAAGGAGTAATACGTTCTTCATAGTTAACTAAAAATAGTTTTAAGTACGGCTAAAGACTTCGGTTTTTTAAATCCTGACAAATGTAATTCAAAATATTCGATTAAGATTTCCAACAATTCTTGACGACTTTTTTTATTAAATTTTACTGATGCTAATGCATCAAAATTTGTGCCGAGAATGGCTTTAAAATAGCCTAATTGCTCGCCAGATATATAATGTTTTGACACAAAATGGTTTGTGAATTTTCCTTCTACTAAATCAAAATAGGTCATCGACCCACTAAACTCAGGATAAAACCCTAAATGCCGTGTTAAATTCATCAAAAACAGCAGGTGAAAGTTACTAGTTTGTTCATGGGTGTCTAACCATTGTAAGGCTGTTTCTATATAGGAAAACAAGGAGGGGTTTGCCTCTTCTTCTTTAAGCGCACTACTGAGTACCTCCGATAAAAAAACCACGATAGTTTGTTTTACAATGTCAGTAGCTATCCGCTGATAAGGGTAGGCCACCCCAACTTCTTTAATAAAAAATAGTTGTTTTTGAGGAGGGTAGTTTGCCGTAAGCTCTAATTGACTCAGCGGTAAAAAATAAGCGGATGCTATGCGGCCTTTTTTCTGTTTTAAGATGCCCTTTAACATATATGATTTTAAACCAATCTCCGTATAACACTTCACAATTAAGTCCGCTTCGCCATACTTTAAAGAGCTCAAGACGATGGCTTTATGGGTCTGTATCATTTAATTAATGATGGCTATTTTACACATAGCCGTTTCTGATTTGTCTGGCAAGGTAAGCAAAACAATATAGACACCCGAGGCTACTTTACGCCCTGCCAAGTTTGTTTTATTCCACACTACTTTTCCCCCTTTTAATTCTTGCCCTTCAAGTACATTGGTTTCGTGTACTAAACGCCCTGCAGCATCTACAATTTTTACATTTGTACCTCGTGGCAAATGGGTGCCATTTCTACCATCTATTGTGATGGTATTGTGTTGACGCTTGGCGGGGTTAGGATAAGCATACACTTCTCCCAAGGTCTCGCCAAATGGAGCAACATTATTGTTAAAGGCAACCATTCCTTTATCAGTAGCAATATAGACCAACCCATTACTATTGTCAACCTTTATTTTAATGATTTTATTGGATGGTAAGGGTGAGTTCTCTTTGTTAAACGTAAATAGGGTTTCACTACCTGATGGATTAGTGGCTAAAACTCCACCCGTATCGGTTCCAAACCATTTATTATCAGCCCCATCTATAGCAATAGTACTTACTTGCTGATCACCAAGCAATTTTTTTGCAATCCCATCATCATCTACTATGACTGGCTGCGCATCATAAATGGCCGCATCAAAAAGCCCTCCTACATTACTATACACCACCAAGCCTTTTTTTGTTCCAATCCAAATTCTATTGCTTCTATCTACTGCTAAGGTTCTCACATTAGGGTCAGGTAAACTCCCTTTTGTTGCCTCTGTGGTCAATACTTTTTTACGATTTGTGGCTGGCGAATACACCAGGGCACCATTTCTTCGGGAACCCATCCATACATTTTGACTTCTATCTATAATCAATTCAGACAATCCAAAGGCCTGAACCGTAATAAGACTGTTTAAATCATAAGAAGACCATGCACCCGCTGGACTTCGCTTCTTCAATCGATTTGGAATAAATGAATTAGACACCCAAAAATTTCCCTGATCGTCAAAGGCTGTACCATTAATTCTAACACTTGAATAATTGGGGTCTGAAGGTGCCAAATCTTCTAAACCACTGTTGGTGTGATTCCAAAATTCTTGCACCACGTCATTTTCTACCACTAAAATACCACCTGTAGCCCCTAAAAGATCCGGACTAGATTGTCCATACGAACTAATATAGGCTTTATTATTATTGGTTGGGTCAATGGTTACATGCACTAAATCTCGTGCTGGAAAAGCATAATCAAAGGGAATATTCTTCCAATCCTCCCCATTAAAATGACTAAACCCTGCTGCATTCTGTTTAGGAGCATAGGCCGCATCGTATCCTCCGTAAACCATCCAAATGTGATTATCTTGTGCCGTTATCGAAAAAATATCGTTAGAAGAAGGGCCTGAAGGGTGAATTTCTGTATAATTTAACGGACTTGCGAATTGAGAGTTTAAAATACCCATCGTACTTGTGCCTAAAAAAATCTGATCGCCTTCCGCGTAAGCTGTATGGATAGTGAAGTTTAAATCTACCAAACGCTCTGCTCGCACTATTTCATTTATTGCAGTATCAAAGACAATTGCCTCATTCAAGTGGCTTGCTACCAAGTAATCTTCCGATGCTTTAAGGTCTATTATAGTCGCTGATAAACTCCTAATCAAGGTCATCAAATTTGGATCAGTGATGCGGTAAATTCCATTGTCTTTTGATGCGTATAATGTTCCGTCAAAGGGATGTATTGCCGTAAAATTTCCCGCAAATAGGCCCATTGGCTGCTTCCAGTTAGAATAATCAATTAAATTTGGATCTTCGGCATTTGCCGTATAGATTCCCTGTGAAGTAGCGGCATAAATTTGATTATTTAGCACCGCAATTTGATTGACATGAACCGTACTAGAATTGGCTCCAATAAAATACGTGTCGCCAAATTCTAACTGATCTAATTTATATTCAACAATGGCAAATGGAGTTGATATAAAAAGCTTTCCCGCATACTCGGTAATGTGATTAATGCTTTTTTCTCCTGTAATGGTCAATCGCTTAATATCTGTGTTAACCGTAATCTTTCCATCGCTTTCAATCACCTCGAGTAAACCTGACTCATACCCAATAATTAGCCGTTCATAGGTTTGGCTATAATAAATACTAGAAGTTGTTTCTCCAATAAGCCCTTGAATAGACGATAATTTTTGAATTTCTTTGGTGTCCATTGAATAGCTAAAAACAGCATTATCTACAATCGCATAAATTTGCTGATCAACCTTAATAAAATCCTTAACATTATGATACGAATAGAAGTCTTCCCAACGGTCGGAAAAGTCAACCTGACCCCACACATTGCACATCAATAAACCCATTACTAAGCTAAATACTCGTTTCATTATTGCGATTTGATTCTGTTCAAAGATATTCATTATTTTTAAGTAGAACTTGGTGTTTAAACGGGATAATTTTTTTCCTTAAATACTACAAAACAAGGCAATCGTATATGAAGTACGCTATGTGGGGAATTCAATCAAATATACCCTAGGGGATTAAAAAGCAATCCTGTAGCATTACCCAAGCCTTGAAATTGAAAAAAGATCGCCTACATACCAAGTGATTTCATTAATTTTATAAAAAATTAGGCTATGGCTATCGAAATTGAGCGAAAATTTCTCGTTAAAAATGACTCATTTAAAGCAGAAGCACGCAGTGCCTCAACCCTCATTCAAGGGTTTCTAAGCACGCATAAAAAACGAGTCGTTCGAATTAGAGTGATTGATCAAAAAGGATATATTACCATTAAAGGAAAATCCTCCCGCGACGGATTGTCCCGTTTTGAATGGGAAAAAGAAATTCCAAAAAAAGAAGCGCACCTGTTACTAGCTATCGCAGAGCACCCGTTGATTATAAAAACACGCTATCGCATTCCATACGGAGAACATTGTTTTGAAGTGGATGTGTTTGACGGTGAAAATAAAGGACTGACCGTTGCTGAAATTGAACTTCAACATGAAGAAGATGATTTTTTAATCCCTGCATGGCTAGGAGAAGAAGTGACGGGTCAAGCCAAATATTACAATGCCAAATTGAGCAAAGAGCCGTATCGTTCTTGGGGAAAAAAATAAACCTCGAAATAAGCTCCTTTTCGAGGTTATAAGTAATTTTTAATACTTCTCTTTCACAGTAAATTTTCCCATCGTTATATTTTTTTTGGAGGAGACCAAAAAAAATATTGGACTACATCTCTCAGCCGCTATCGTTCGAGAAAAAAATCCCTACATTTTTTTTGTAAACGATAATTAACTGGTAATAAGGGAGATCGTTTCAAGGATCAAATGTACAGTTCTGAGATGCTTTTTTTTGGTAAAAACAATAAATGAACGATGAGCATTAATAAATGGTACATTTTTGACAATAAATGGTGCTAAATTTTTTTAGGAAATTTAATCGTTACCTTCGTACCGGTCTGCTGATGATCTGAAATATCTTCAATTATAACATAAACATTCTGATTTTCGTGTAGTAATTTTATTCGATCTTCTGATGCCTTTAATCCAAATGGCTTTCGCTTATCTTTGGGTTTCATGGTCTTTGATTTTTTAATCCCCACCCCATTATCAATAATCTCACAACGAATCTTATCCTCTTCGCTATAGATGGTTAGGCTAATCTTTTTATACCCTTTAACATTTGCAAAACCATGCCAAATGGCATTTTCAATATAGGGCTGCATAAATAAGGGCGGCACCTGAATATCTCTTAAGTCAATCGCATCGTCTATAGTTACGATATAATCAAAGCCGCCAACGGTACGCATTTGCTCTAATTTAACATAAAGCCCCAACACCCCTAAATCATCCTCCAACGGAACGGTTAAACTAGACGAATTTTTAAGAATTTCGCGAATTAATCTAGCGAATTTTGTGATGTAGTCAGACGCTTTTTCAACGTCATTTTGTATGACAAAATTATTGATTGAATTTAATGAATTATACAAGAAATGCGGATCCATTTGTGTTTGTAGCACCGTCATTTTTAAATCCGCCATTTCTCTGGTGACCTTTTCTAATTGTAAATCTGTTTCTCTTTTTCTCGTTTCTAAAACTCGAATTAAATAGCCAATAGTTGTGGTAAAAAATAGCGTTTCAATAAATGCTCCTACATAAAGAAATAACTTTGGTTGAAACCCGTAATTTTCTATAAAATATTCCTTTGAACTATAGTTAGCAATAAAGCTAATATTTGCCATAACTAAAAAAATCACAGATCCAATGATAAAATAATTTACGTGTTTCCCTTTAATTTTTTTAAACACACTATAGGTCAAAATAGCAAACACCGAAATAATAGGCATGGTAATGACAAATAGTTTATTTTGATAGGTATAGCCAAAAAAGTATTCAATTAATAAAAAAAGCAAGGGTGATAAAAATAAGGCCCGTTGCGCAATAACCATCAAAGCATCCCATGAAGGAATATACTTTTTAGTTCGTAATATTTCACGCCCATAGGCTAAATAAAACCCTAGGGCCACATATAAAATAGAGAAATTTACATAGTGATAAAGCGAGGTATAGGGCTCTATACTCACGTCTTTTAAAAAATAGATAAACAGGCACAACAAATAGGCCGCATAGTAGAGGTATAATCTTCTACGGCGCTGACTAAACAAAGCGAACATATATATAGACAGAAATAACAAAGCCCCTCGCATTAAGGCGTAGATTTCTGAATTAAAATCTAAAAGCATCCGTTGGAATTAAAAAAGTTTCTCTAATAATTCATTTTTCTTGTTGCGACTAATACTTGCACTCATTCCATTACTCATCAACAACTCACCTCCCATACTTTTTCTGTATTCTTTGACATGATTGATGTTGATTAAGTATGAATTATGCACCCTAAAGAATTCTTGAAAATCAAATTTCTTTTCAACTTCTTTAAGTGTTTTAGACACTACAATTTTTTTATTATCCTCTAGGAAAACAGTAGTATAACTCTTGTCAGATTTAAGCATAATAATATCCGATTTATCCAATAAATAAATTTTTCCATCGGCAGCGATGTTTATTTTTTCATTGGTTGGACTGAGATTGGCAAAAAGTGATTGTAGTTTGTTCTCAAGATGATCATTATTTCTAGAGGAACGCACTTTTGCAACCGCAATAACCAGTTCATCCTTATCGACTGGTTTTAACAGGTAGTCTATGGCTGATACTTTTATTGCTTTTAGGGCATACTCATCGTGTGCGGTGGTGAAAATTAAATCGAAATCGGTATACGTTAATTTCTGTAATAACGAAAATCCATCCATTTCAGGCATGTCAATATCTAAAAAAACCAAGTCAGGTTTTTCCTTCTCAATAATATTAACAGCATCTACGGGAGAGTTACATTTAATAATTTTTAAATTTTCAACGTAACGATTTAATTTCCATTCTAAAGCTTCTAACGCGTTGATTTCATCATCAACTAGTATGGTCTTTAACATGGTGTAGGCTTGCTTAGGGTTATTTAATATAGCCAAGATACTACATTTCAAATCATTGACAAAAGTTAATCTACAATTTCAAGATCTCTGTAAATCTGATTACCCAATTCATCCGTTGCGGTTACGCGATGCTTCCCCTTTTCAGGGATTACTGCCATTTCGTGAAATCGCTCTGTAGTGCCCAAAAAATAATCATCTAAATACCAAAAAATTTTAATATCATTAAGATCATGGGCAATTTTAAGTACAATTTCATTGGTATCTTCCGTAAAGTCTTTTGCCAGAAAAACCTTTACGTTTTCTTTAGGGTAAATAAAGTCCATGGGCCTACTATCGCCACCATAACAATTGGCTAAGAATTTTGGCAATTCGCGATAGGTAGGATGGTTTTGTTGATAATAATGGGCTTGTAATGGTGGTAGTACAAACCAACTCTGGTGTTTCATTTGCGCAATGGGATAGCAGGATGAATTAACCTGAAATTGCGCTTCAGCGTCTAAGTGAATTAAAATGTGATAAGGACAGGCTTTCGTTTTTAAACCACTACGCTGCACATAGACTGTATCTACCGCACTACAGTATTCATTTGCACGATGGCCGCTTTCGGCACAAATAGGCACCTTTTCCATTTCATCAAAGGGCTGTTTAAACCAATCACTACGGGGTAAGGTTTCAAACAAGTCAAACATCAACGGGGCGGCTGTAGATAGACCAACTAGTCCGGGACGCCCCTCTCCATCCGCGTTGCCAACCCATACTCCCACCACATAATCTTTGGTGGTGCCAATGGCCCACGCATCTCTAAAGCCAAAACTCGTCCCTGTTTTCCACGCCACCTTTCTCGACGAATCAAAAAACTCCCAGTTTTCATCCCCTTCAGGTCTATTTACTTCTTTTAGTGCATTAAAGGTCATGTAAATAGACCCTGCATCAAATACCGTTTTTTCAAGACTCACTTCCCCTAGATCTAACACTGATTCTTCGGTTAATCTTGGCTCATCAAACTCGTTACTATAGTATTTTCCTTGGGTAGCATCATAGTGATTTAAGGTGGAAGACAAGGCGGCATAACTTTTTGTCAAGTCCCACAAATTACTCTCAGCTCCCCCTAAAATTAAGGATAAACCGTAGTGGTTGGCATTGTATTTAATATCAGTTAACCGTAGGGTCTTTAAATAATGGTAAAACCTATCTAATCCAAATTGTTGTAGCATACGTACCGAAGGAATGTTAAGCGAGCGCGCTAAGGCCCTACTCGCCGGTACGGCTCCATTAAATTGTAAGTCGAAATTTTGCGGCGTATAGCTCGCAATTTGGGTGGGAACATCAGGCACTAAGGTATTGGGTAAAATATCACCGGCATCAAGCATCGCCGTGTATAAAAAAGGTTTTAATATACTACCCGTACTTCTTGGTTTGTCTATAATATCTACATCTTTTTGATGTTGCTTATCTGTAGGGGTGTTTCCAATATAGGCTAGAATTTTTTTCGATTTCACTTCCATGATTAACACCGCTGCATTGTGAATTTGATTTTGTTTTAACTTAAGGTAGTGTTGGTTTACTATTTCTTGAGCTCTTTTTTGCAATGACCATTGAACTGTTGATCTTACGCGTTCACCAGGGTTGGTTTTCACAAAACGTTGGAGAAGATGAGTGGCAATTTGAGGAATTGCGTACGGTTTTTGAGGCAGCACTTCGGCCGTAGATAAGCGGTAGGACAAACTATCTAACACGCCTGTGTTATGTAGTTTTAGCAATAAACGATTTCTTTTTTCTTTAAGTTTATCTTGGTTTTTACCAGGATAAATAAGGCTTGGTGCATTGGGTAAAACGGCCAACGTGGCACTTTCTGCCCAAGACAATTGATGTGGCGCTCGCCCAAAATAACGCCACGAAGCCATATCTAATCCTACTACATTCCCACCAAAAGGCGCATGTGATGCATATAAATTTAAAATTTCTTTTTTAGTATAGCGCAATTCAAGACGAGTGGCCAATAACAACTCTTTTACTTTTTCAAGATAACTTCTATTTGCCTGTTTTCGCGAGAGGCGAATTACTTGTTGAGTCAAGGTACTTCCTCCACGTTCTACAGTTCCTGCGCGTATATTTTGCCACAATGCTTTTACAATTGACACGGGATTAAAGCCAGGATGCTTATAAAAATAACCATCTTCAAAGGCCAGTAATGCGGTTTCAAATTTATACGGTACACTGTCAATTTTTGGAAATCGCCATTGTCCGTCTGTTGCAATTTGTGCCCCTAATAGCTCACCTTCAACACTTTCAATAACGGTAGAAGTTGGGGTGTTAAACAATTGTTGAGGTAAAGAAAAATAATACCAAACCAACCCCACTACAAACAGGCTTGATTTTATTCTATGACGTTTTAGAAAACGCCATATTGGTCTAATGATCTTACTTCCCTTCACCGCATTCTATCCTTATAAACGCTGTTTTCAATTTATTTAATTACCTTAATCCATTGCCCTTTTTCTCGCACAAAATACTCGTTGTCATACATGGCCTCAGCCTGAATTCCTGGCAAATAATACTGTCCTAAATACGACGCATTCAGCGCAATGGTAAAGGTCTTTGATTTTCTATTACCCAAATCAAAATAGTAATTCACACGATCATCTCGAATATCCATAAAGGTGGCACTATTACTTGTGGCATTGCCATAGGCAGTAAAACGCGTATTAATAATTTCCCATCCCGATGGAAAAATTTGCGTTAGGGCAACGTTATACACCATTTCAGGTCTTAAATTAGTAACCGTTACTTCAGCTTTAAAATCACTTCCTTGTGTCAATTCACTAATGTCTATCCGATTTCCCGAAAGATCTTTATACACCACATTCACCCCTAAATTACGTTTTTCAACCAATTCTTTCCCTAAGGGTAAGACCCCGGAATTTAGCAGCCTTACATAAACCGTATTCGACTTATCATTGGTTATGACGAGTGAATTATTCCCTTCTTTTACCGACAAGGTTCGTTGTGAAATAGCCTTTGGAGTGTTAATAGCCTCTTCTTTTTCTTGATTTAATTTAAGGTTAAGGTCGAGCTCCTTGCCTCCTCCTAGCGCTACCATTTTTGCCATTGCTAATAAACTATAGGCTGTAGTTTGGGTACTCATCCATCGCTTTGACGATAGCTCTTTGGCTATATAAGTTGCCATCTCTCTGTATTTGATGTTATCTGTGAGTAGCATGGTTTCCATTGCCATAGCTCTATTTCTATTGGTAGACCCATAGGTATAATAATCGTTCGTAGCTTTAAAATCAATATTTGCAATGGCAGAAACTTTTTGAGCCGCTTCTTTTTGGCCAGCCAAGGCATAGGCAGCTGCCAAACGCCATTTTGCATCATTAGATATTTCCTTAAATTCTCTCAATCTATTCATTGCACCTAGGTCAGGTTTACCGGCCAAAGCCAAGGTGTATAAACGATACGCTTGCGCCAAATCTGTATGATAACGCTTGTAACTCGGTCTCCAGCTAGCCGCTGCTTTTTGTTGGTATTTTATCCAATTTGCCTTAAAGCTCAATGGCATGATATACCCTTTCTTCTCGGCTTCAATCATAAAATGACCTGCATAACTAGTTCCCCAATCATCGGCAGAATTTTGTCCCATCCAATAGCTCAACCCTCCGTTGGGCAATTGAAATAAGCCTAATTTTTCCACCGCTTTTTTAATATTTTTATCCATCTCCTGTTTTTTATCGTAGGTTAGGTCAAAAATATCAGCCAAATAAAGTTGTGGAAAAACGCTCGATGTAGTTTGTTCAACGCAGCCATGTGGGTACCTAATTAAATACGCTAAACGGCCTGTAAAGTCCATTGGAGGCATGGTAGAAAACTCAACCGTAGCTCCACTTGTTCCGGCTACGCCAAAGGTTTCAAAATTGATGGTTTGAGTTGAATTTGGTTCGAGAATAACATCGGTATACGCTGTACTTACCGGGTTGGGGTTAATTACATCAATTTCTACTTCATAGGATGACTTTTCGCCATTTCCCTCAGCAATTACTTCAATTGTTCCCACGCCTTGCGCCTCGCTCACATCAAGATTAAAGTACAGCATTTTTTCGTCTGGTTTGCTAAAGCTTACTTGCTGCGTTGATTCTCCCACTATTTTAATCCCAGGGCTGAGTTTTAATCGAATGTCGGCTTTCTTTATTTTAGCTTCCATTGCAAATACCGTGACGGGCAAGGTTACTTGTTCTCCCGGACTCAGCTTCCGCGGAAGCGATGATAGCACCATCAATGGTTTACGCACAGGCACTGCCTTTTCCGTACTACCATACGCGCCTTTTGAATTATCTCCAGCAATGACCATGGCGCGCACTGCGCCCACATATTTTGGCATGTGTATCTTATGCACCTTCTTTGCCCCTTTTTCAAGCGTAAACGGCCCCAGATAAGTCACCACTGGTTTAAATCTATTGGCTTTTTTTGCCGAAGGGTCTGCGGCTTCTTCGTCCCCCCCTATTCCAAAAACTTGCTCAATACTTCCGGTATAGGCACCTAGGACATAATCGTAAATATCCCATGTTTTAACACCCAAAGCTTCTTTACTATAAAAACCATTCCAAGCATTTGGCGTTTTAAAACGTGTTAGATCTAACAAGCCTTCATCTACCACTGCAAGGGTATAGGTCATTGGTTTACCTTGTGCTTCGCTCACCTTAATCTCGTAGGTCTCTTCGGGTCGGAGCACCTCTGGCATGCTAATTTTGGGACGTAAGATTGTAGCGGGATCATGAACTAATAAAGGAATTACTCCATATAATCGTATGGGTAAATCATTAGCCGTTGAAGCATGGGGTTGTAAAAGCGAAATGTTTACATACACATTAGGCGCCATCGCTTTAGAAATTGGGATGTCTGTAGTTGTTTCACCCTTTTGGGTTTTAATCCAAATCTGATCTAATACTTCTGTTCCGTTCTCAATACTAATTAAAGCTCGTCCTGATGTACCCGATGGAAAGGTAATTTTAGCGGTTTCTCCAACTTCATACTGCTCTTTATCTGATGAGAAAACAAGCATTTTTGCAGCTTGAGGATCACTTCCGGCAGGTCGTTGCCACCAGTTTTTATAAAAATAGGCGGTTCTACCTGTAGCGTGTTTTCCTTTTGGGTCATATATCCGAATCAAATATCGTCCACCTTCTTCATCTGGAATATTGACTTTAAACGAAGCCTTTCCGTTAGAATCCGTGTTAATGGTAAATGATTTAATCGCTTTTTTATAATTACTTCCCGTATACGAAGCTAAATCGTCATACGATGAGTTCCACCACCAACGCCATTTTATTTGGTATACCTTCACCTCTAAATTGTCTGTTTGTACCGGCTTTCCTGTGGCATCCACGGTAGCCACATCAAAGCGAATGTCTTCGTCGGTGTAAAAAGAACCATACGCTCTCCCTTTGGGCGATTTAAGACCAATAAAGGTTTCGTAAGGTGCGTAGTTTTTTGAAACAGCATCGATAGAAAAATCACCCCCATTTTCAAACGCTCGTGTTAAAAATGATGCCCGTAACATTCCTGGCGCTTGCTGACTAAAACTTACTTTTTTACTAAGGTTAGCATTTCCTTCACCATCTAAAGATCCATCAAAAATTACCACTTCTTCCGAAGGAAATTTACGCGTTGGATCTGAAAAGATATAATCAGGGTATTGACTAAATGCCGTAGCTGTTGTTGTAAATTTTGCTTTTACTTCCGCACGCAAATTTTTTGCATCTGCTCCATGCAACCATTTCACACCCAGGTTTCCGCGAATAGGGCTGGTAGATTTGAGTACTTCATCGTCAAAATCAATTGCAATTTTTAACCGATTTGGTTTTACGGTTTCTACACTTAAATTTTTATAAAATGTTGCCCCGCCAACAACAACTTTTGCCGACCAATTACCCGTAGCATCCGTGCTACGCGTAGGTACTATAAAATTATAAAACCCATGCTCACCCGTAGTATTCACCCGTTGGAATTGTAATTTCCCACGCGAATCGGTAACCTCTAGCCGTACTGGGTGATTTGGGGGTAAGGGATTTGCTTCATCGTTTAGAATAAAGGTTAAGTGTATTGAATCTCCTGGCCTCCATACCCCTCGCTCTCCATAGATGTATCCTTTAAGACCCTTTTCAAGATGGGTTCCCGACACATTAAATTTACTTAATGACAGTGCAAATCCGTCGTCTAATTTGACATAGGCCTTGTTTTTACCTTTTTCAATGATGGCAAAAGCAGCGTTTTTATCCACATCAAATACCGCAAAGCCTTGTCCGTCGGTTTTTTGACTAGAAATTTCTTGTTGTTGAAAGTTAAATAAGCGGATGGTTGCGCTGGCAATTGGATCTGTAGTTATAATATCAGTAATTGCAAAATGGTAAGTTCTATTTTCAGATTTCTTGGCAATAACGCCAATATTTGAGCCTAAAATATTTGCCGTTACAATGGTGTTATCACCCGCATAATAAGCCTCCTTACATGGGTTTTCTCGATCTTCCCAACGATAGTATCGGTTGTTCCTATACGTGTAGGTTAAATTGTCCCAATACGCCTCCTCACGAGCGTCACTTTCTGCCGTAGTCAAATCCCCCTCTTGAAAATCTTCTTCATAAAAATCTTCTTCTTCGGAAGTGATTTCGCTATTTGTTATCTCGTCTGTTCCATCACACGTATACAGCGAATAGGATTTATTAAAACTCAATTCTACTTGATAAATAGCTCCGGGATCGGCTTTGATTAATTCAGATAGATCAATGCCATATGCTTTCCACTTACCTGTATTTTCAAAGGCTGTTTTTTGCAGCACCACTGTTTTTTTAGCAACTCTTCGCCCTACTCTTCTAATCCCATATCTATTGCTGTTATCCAGGCCGTTTTCCTGTAAAAACTGCAGTACATTGCTTTCAAATATTTTGATAATTCTAATATCTACAGCGCGTAAATTTACGGCCTCAAAATTAAATTGTAAACGTTCAGAATTAGGCAATATAACACCGCTATTGACCAGTCGAACGGCAGGTTTGATTTGTTGAAAAGCGATCTTTTCAGAAAAATTATTTTTGAGCTTATAGCCATCAACATTCTGAATTCCTTGAAAAATTTCAACCTGCGCATTGCCTTTTACTCGGGTATCTGGATATACCTTAAGGACATTGCCATCTACGGTAAATTTAACCTGTTTACTTTGCTCAATTTTAACTAAGCCTTGAAAATTTTGTTGTTTTTTAAGGGGATCTGAAAAATTAATTTCTACGTATTGTTCGGGGGTTTGTTGTACATTAACCTGTAGAATAGTAAAATTACTCAAGCCAGGAATCGTACGGGTTGCACTTCCTTTTTGATCGATTCCAATTTTTTTACCGCTCCAGGTTAACGCTACCTCAGTATCTTCTTTAAAACGCTGAATACTATCCACCTTAAACTCATATAAGGTAGGCGATAATGAATCCCAACGCACCGAGATCTCTTTCGACTTTTGCGTTGCACTTACAATAGATTCCACTTCCTTTAAGGTGATGATATCGGCCGATTTTAAAATGCCGTCTATATATTGCCATTGCTTACTGTATGATTGTAAATTGCGCGTATTGATCGTGAAATTTGGAGCGATCGTCTTAAATTGAAAGGTAAATGATTTAAATTCTTTTGGAATAGACCCATACAATGTTGCCAAATTAACGCGAATGGTGTATTCTGTATCAGCCGCTAGTAACTCCTTTGGAATAAAGCGAAAAGTGCGCGAATTTAAGGCAATAAGCTGCCCCTTGATCGCGGGTGTAATTGTAAATACGTCTTCCGATAACGCCGTACCGTTTTCCCATCCCTCAACTTCTTTAGCAAGTCCAACTTCTATAGGGTCTCCTACTGAAATTAACCCAGAAGTGGTATGATAAATGTAATCTTTAAATTTAAATAGGTTATCTGTATCTGCTTGTGACGACTCATTTTTACAAGAAATGAGCGCACTTAAAAGGATAGCGAACAGAAAAATACGACGAAGTGTTGACATGATGTGGAATTTGAATTATGAGCCTATGAATTTACCAAAAAAAACGAGTAAATCAGCGTCAAGCATTAAACCACAAATATCTACATGATTTCTGTTTAATCCAATACGGAATTAAGGTTATTTATACCACCCTGAATGTTGGGGGGTATTGCTGCGTATTATTAGCCTTCTATAGCCAAGTTACTGGTGGCAGAGAGTTGTCCATTAAAATATATTTCAACCGTATACCTTCCCTTGACAAATTTCTGTATAATCCTATCAATAAACATCACCACTTTTATATCCTGATTATTAAATAGCACGGTGGTCTGTTCGGTATATCCCTGTTCTTCACCAGTAGCCAATTCAAAGGTTCCGGTTTGATTTATCACCTTGCCGTCTGGCGTATTAATAACAATATAAGCATCTTGATACCCTTGCGGATGGCTGGGTTGATTTATCAGCGTGAAATTAACACGTAGCGCTTGAATTTTTTTGGCGCGATCTGTACTCACATATTTTCCACGCTTACTGGTCATTGGCGTAACCGTCACTGAATTTATTTTTACCGGAGGTACACTGCCATCTTCCATCAGTACGGCGGTGTTCTTTGTCGTATTAAGTGGTGATCCCACGGGGTCACTCTGCTTTTTTTGGAGGATTTTTAGCATTTCATTCGGAACATAATCTTCATCAGCACTTGCCGCATCAAAGGGTCTACTCGCTGCGTCTCCTAAAGTTTTTGTTGGTTTTTCCAGCTTCTTTTGCTCTTGTTGTGCTTTCTGCTTACTCATTTCCTCTAAGCGCGCGTAAGTTTCGGGAGCGGTTTTAGTTTGTTCTGCAGCGCTATCAACCTTGATTTCTTCTTCAATTACACCCTTTTCCACTAAACGATCATAATCTTCTTTATTGTCTGCCAAGGCTTTTACATGAATCAACTTTTCTGTGGCTTCGTTCTCTTTATTTTCAAGTTGTTCTTCGAGTTGAGCTTTTTGTCGATCAATCAATTCACTCTGCTTTTTAAGCTCCTTTTCTTTACCTGTGTCCAATTGGGTTTTTACTGGCGGATTCTCAGTCCCAACGTAGGTAGTAGATTCCACAATTTCTCCTTTATCTATCATCGCTTTAATCTCTGCTACCGTTGTACCGGTATCTTCATTCACTAAGGATTGTGAAGATTTGTCATTTGACGCTGTTGTTTCAGGAAGCTTCTTCGCCACAACCTCCGGTTCAACTACAGCCACTTTAACCGGTTTTTCAAGTTTTTTAGCCACTGTTACTGTTGGTTTTTTCTGTGGAATTGGCTGGGCAATACTAGCCGTTTTAGGTTGAAATTTCACCTTTTCTTTGATCCCATTAGATTGTTTTTTCTCTAACCTTACAATGGCATTATTACTGATGAAATTAAATTCTGTTCGTCTATTTTTTTTATGATCCTCTCTCGAGCAAGGAACCCCATCCGTACATTGATTAATGATGTTCGCTTCTCCGTACCCTTCTCCTGAAATTCGTGCTTTAGCAATGCCCTTATTCGTTAAATACTTCATGGTAGACTTCAAACGACGTTGGGATAGATACAAATTATACGCTTTGGGTCCACGTGAATCAGTATAGGCAGAGAGTTCAATAGATACGTCAGGATTATCTAACATTAAGTCTACAATCTCATCGAGTTGCGGACGTGCTGTTTGTTTAATGTACGCTTTATCAAAATCAAAATAAATAGCATTTACTTCAGGTAATTTTACATATGCTTCTTGGGCATTCGTTTCTTCCATTCCCGAGGTCGCTGACTGATTATACGCCGATCCATTTGCACCAGCAGAAGCCACATCTGTGGCATCGTTTGCTCCTTGTTTTCCTTGTGAGAGGCTATCTTGACCCGAATTAGAAGCTACCGCGTCACTATACCCCACCGTTTTAGTTAAAAATTTATTGGCGGCTAAGGCAGGTGCATTTCTGTAGTTTGCAGTATTAATAATATGCTCTTCTTTATCATAAGATTGTCCCGTAGCTATTAAGGTATACGTACTGTTACAGTCCATAGTAAAACTATAGGCTCCGTCTTGACTGGTTATATGGGTTGACACCACTTCATTATTACTGTTGTACAACACCATTTCGGCCCCTACAATTGGTAAGGCTGTTTGCTTGTCTTTTACCACTCCAGCAATTACTTGCTCACAATTTTCAACCACAGGATGATCAATAAGAAAGGAGTAGATGTTTGTATTTTCATCTCCTTGAAGTCGGTTAGATGAAAAGTAACCTTTACTATTAGATGCGTTAATAATGTAGGCAATATCATTATGCGGTCCATTAATGGGTGCATCTAAATTTTCTGGCTCCGTAAATCCATCTTCAGAAATTTGACTTTGATAGACATCAAATCCACCTTGACTCGCCTGAAAGCCGTCTGAAGAATAATACAAAACATTACTTGCCGAAACAAAGGGGGTAACTTCATTTCCCGTTGTATTA